>Ga0335074_10007454_pt1 | contig 15176 bp, 12 predicted proteins | sample Lox_Sample_23_FD_206715 | JGI IMG/M metagenome (GOLD analysis project Ga0335074, IMG submission 206715) | Soil microbial communities from Loxahatchee National Wildlife Refuge, Florida, United States - Lox_Sample_2.3 | ecosystem: Environmental > Terrestrial > Soil > Wetlands | place: USA...
CGAGCCGCTGGTGAACCTTCAAGCCGACTTAGCTTCGCGGCAGTGTTGATATCCGACTCGGCAAGGCTTATGTGGTATATCGCGACACCAGATTGCATCTGCATGTCGCTCGGCAATGCCGTCAACTCCACAGCGAAGAGGGTAGCTGAGAACAAAGCTACATCTAAAAATGCATGCCAACGTCTCTGATAGATCGCTGGAAGCACGCGGCTGCGGAAGTACGTAAGTCTCAATTTTTCCGTGACGTTGACGTCGCGCTCGCCCTGCCGCAGCTTTAACGGCAAGGGTCCCTTGGGCCAATCGATTGCCGCCGCCTCTTCGAAATTGACTGGTACGACTAGGCAGGCCGTGAGCTTCGTAACTTGCACACACTTATCAGCGGCCATGAGAACGTTCCGTTGCCGAGCGCAGCGTCGCCCCTGGACCTGGCAGCTTGATCTGACCACCAGCGACAGCACGGATCACGTTCAGATACCCCCCTTGGATCTTCTGTTTGCGAAGGTTACTCACCACCACGCCTGACATGCAAGAGCACAGGCCTTAACCGTCAAGTCCGCAACGCGAGGATCGCGTCACATCCGTCCCGCAGGCAGACAAACGGACTACACCCGACGTGCCTGGCCATGGGATCACGGGCGGCACGGAGCACGAGGATCTGGGTGACGTCACGGTCTTCGGTGACCTATACGGACCGGCCGGACAGCTCCCAAGCCGACACCGATCTTGCGCGAACAGCAAGAGATCACGCCCATGCTGTTCACGTGCGCTGTGGGTGACGGTACGAGCTAGCCGTCGGTAGTGCGTGTGGTGGGCGGAGGTCTTGCTTGACGCTTGAGCGTCAAGCACACGGATCTGGCACTCCTGCCGTGGGTATCCCTACAGAAGGGGCGATACCAAGGAGCGTCGATGACGACCGTGGACGTACGTATTGAGCGCCTAGGCTCCGCCGATCGGCTGTACTTACACAACGGCTTGTGGGGGGCCGGCGACCAGAGTCCTGCACGCATTCAGCCAGGCCTGCCAGGATGGCAGGATTCCCAGCCGCAAGTGGAACATTGCGGAGATCAACGAGGTCACGACCGGAGACGTCGTGCGCCAGGCGTTGGACTCCATCGAGGACCCTGATTGGCAGCACTCCTAGGACAGCACCGATCGGGAGCGGGTCACGGCCTTCCGGGATCGGCTGGTCGACAGCGCGGAGTACGAAATCCACGCCCTGGAGGTCTAGGTACACGTAGCAGGAACGCATGCCGCGGGGACCATCTGGGGACCACACACTATGCCGCGCACTGAACAAACCGCACGTCAGCGAACGCCCTGCCAGCAAGGAAACACGCTTTGAGCTGCGGTAAGTCCTAACCCTACATACTGGGGGTCAAGGGGTCATGGGATCAGCTTGGCGCATATGGACTCCAGCCTTCTAGGAACGGCTTGCGGTCCTCCGGCGAGGGCTTGCGGGTGGCGGGTACAGTCAGCGGTTTCATCAGCGGGTCGATGTTCTGCCGGTAGGCTCGTGCCCAGCTCAGCCACTCTATGGCAGCGTCTCGCTCCTGCTCGCTGGCGATGGCGCTGATCCTTGCCTCTATTGCGGACAAGTATTGGTCGAGGTCTCGGCCCAGCCGCCAGCTCGCCGCCTGGTCCCGCAGAATCTCAGCGAGATGGTTCTCCCGGAAGGCATGCCGGGCCCGCTCCCAGTGACGGCGCTTCTCCGCCGCTTGGCGTTCTGCTTCCTGCCGGCGATGGTTGTCCTCGGCCGCACGGACCTCTAGTTCATGCAGGATGTCTGGGAGCGCTCCTCAAGAGAGCCTCGTTTTGTGTCGTGGAACTCGGCCTGCCGTCCGTCGCGGCCGTACCCGCTGTCGATGGTGATTCGCAGCTCTCCCGTTGGCCGGAACTCGGTTTGGCGTGCTCTTTGCCAGGCTGGCAGCCGTCGCCATCGGGGACCGTAGTCCAGCCGCTCGCCGCCCTTGACGCTCTGCTCGCGGATGCGTAGGGGGTAAGTGAAGTCGTTGACCATGATCCGCAACTGGCCATCCTTGAAAGATCTGATCGGCGCGCCGGTGTATTGATTCTTCTGTTGCTCTGGCGACTTGACCGTGTGCCCTCGTCGCACCGCTTCTGCTGCTAGGGCCTGCAAGATACGGCAGGCTCGACCGAGCGATTCCCTGGAGACTTCCTGGTGGTCAGAATCCGCCCGGTAGGCGGCTACCACAGGATGGTAAGCAGACACTCGCTGTGGGACCGGGATGAGCCGGACAGGGATCCTGACGAAGAAATCTTCGTCAAAGTAGATCTCGCACCGATGCGACCACCATGATCCGATGCTGCGCATGCGTAGCTGCTTGCCGAAAGGCAGGTTCTGCGCCTTCTTCGCTGCCTTACACAAGAGCTTGTAGTCAGTGTCGTTGTCTTCGGTATCCAGCTCCAGGGCGCCTCCAGCCTGGATGACCCGGGCTACCAAATCCCTCACCTGCTCATGGGTGGTCAAAGTCCTCGGCAGCTGGGACGCAGAGGACTTCCCTGGTTCCTGGCGGGGAACTGCAGCGTGGGCGGACGTACCTGAAACCGTCCCAGCAGGCGACCTGCTGACCGTGATGGACTGACGGACAGCCCGCATATCGGCGGGTAGTTGCCATGCCGCAGATAGTGGTCACCCGCCGCGGCGGTCACAGCGGCCCAGACGCCACCCTTCCGGCTGACTGTCACGAGCCGCCTGCCCTGCAAGGCGACTGCTGTGGTCTTGTAAGTGAAGTCCTTCATGACACCCTCAGGGCAGCCATCACCGATCCATTGGAGAACCTCACGCTGCCGGGCGTTGAGCGGTCTCGCGGCGTACACGCCCATGATTTGATCACAAACGCGTATCCGAGGTAGGTGAGGACGAACCGACGGGTTCGAGGGCACCAGCGAGATCCAGCGCATGATCATTGGGCACCCTGGAGATGCCTGTACAGCACGGAAGTACAACCGAGCCGACCGACACTGACCGCATGTGACCGCGATGGCCCTTCCACCTGCGCCAACGACCGACAACGCCTCCCACGCGACTCGTTCGCATCGAGGGGATCGTTCGAAGATCAAGCCAGCCGGCCAGCACAGTCCGGCCTGCGTAGCGCAGTAACGATAGGGGGTGATGTCGGCACCAGCCGACTCCGTGAAGGGGAGAAGCGCGTTCGGCGCTCACAACCCAGAACCCGGAGTCCCTCAAGGACGACGTGCTTGAGTTGTGCCTCTACCTGCTACGTGACCGCCTGCCGGCGGCGTGACGGCTGGCCCCCGGTGCGGCACCGGGCAGCGCGGGCTGCGGCTCGGCGACGCTGGTCTGACCGCGTGCGAGCAGCGCCGTGAGTTCGTCGAGCAGCGCCGGGTTCGCCGTCAGCATCTGGTGGACGCGGCGCTCGACCTCCTCGGGCGTGAGGTTCTCGAGGGAGTTCTGCCCGGTCGGGGCACCGTCGGCGTCTTCGATGCGAGCGTTGAGCAGGATGCGCAGCTGTTCGTCGCTGATGGCCTTGGCCCGGTCGCTGACGGCGATCGCGATCAGCGCCACAGCCAGGCGCCGCTGTGCCTCCGCGCTGCTCATGCTAGGCAGGTACGCTTCCAGCGCGGTGGTCACGCCTTCGGGGGAATCGGCGGACACGGATTCAACGAACGTGGCCAGCTCGGCGCTACCGCTGTCGCCGCGACGGATCCTCAGGTTGACACCCTGGCCGGCCCGCCGGCGGACCTCGGCGAACCTGCTCGCCGTCTTGTCCCGCGCCGACCTGAGGGCCGGAGCCGCCTTGTCATTCCACAGCCGCTTGACATGCGGTGCCGCCGCCCGCACGGCCAAGATGGCGCCGACCGTTATCAGGTCGGCGAGCAGCCGCGCGAGTTCCTCGCGCTCTTCCGCCGTTATCGCAGACAACTGCGAGGCGTTTTCATAGCTGTCGTAGACCGGCGGCGCGTACATGACTGAGCTGCCTTCACCTTCGTCCTCGTCGACATCGCTGAGCGTGACATGACCAAGCCGGTTGGTATCGTCCTCGCGGGTAAGGGGACTATATCGACCGGGCTTCTTCCGCGATTTCGAAAGGTCCGACCCGTCTTCCCACTCCACCCACATCTTCTTTTTTGGCATCGTTTAGCTGTCACATCCATGCCGTGGGCGAGCACTCAGGAAGCGCGTTCAGTTCAGGGAAGGCCACCAGGCAAGCTTAGTTCTAGGCTGGCCCATCTCACTGGCGAGTTACGGAATCACGTACCCGATTGAGGTACTGTGACAGGGCTGCGGGCGGGAGAAGCCGACGACGACGACTTGGTCGCCGGGCGACGAGTCCGGCTCGCCGAACGTCGCGACGCGGACCGGGTAGCCCAGTTCCAGCGGGGACAGCTCCCGCCAGTTCCGTCGTCTCTCGGGCTCTAAACCCTTAATGGATCACTATGCTCCCGGTGTGAGAGACGATGCTCGACGGACAGTCGCTGGCCTTCTCATCGCGATAGCGGGGGTTACGGCGGGCTTCGCGGGTGTGGCTGGAACCAGTCATCCTGGCTGGTTGATCGCCTGCATCGTGATCGCGGCCGTTGCCACCGCGGTGGCGGTGGTCGTCGAGTTTCCGGACGTCAAGATGCTGCTCGACGGTCGGCTCCGGATACCCCGATTTCGGCGTGCACGCGCCGTGCCTCAGCCTGCACCATCACCGCTCGCTCCATCTCCAGTGATCCTGGATACGTGGCGGTACACATCTGACGGCCAGAAGGCGCGCGCCGCCATGATGGCTACCGAGCAGGGAATGCCTGGCACCGGAGCCCGACTGCAGTCCGGTGATCGTCCCCCGTGGATTCGCTTCGTGGTCCTAATCCCGTGCAGCCGGATCGGTCCCGAAACTACGTCCGGTCAGTTCTGGCCCGAATTTCAACGCTTCCTCAAGAATCAGCCCGTCACCTCACTGGTCAACAGCCTGACGCGTCCGGTATCTGGCGTCCGGTGGAGGCGCTGGGCTCCTGGCAGCGCTGGGAATATACAAGCCGTATATACACCCGACCAAGAGGAAGAGGCTGTGGCGTCGGCTCGGCTCATGTTGCCGGACGGCAGCCTGCGCTTCACGGCCAGCGGCACCGCCAGCGCGGTCCTGATCCTCCATTTTGAGCCGCCAGTGGGGAGCCGCGACGCGCCCTTGCCTGCAGGGCCAGTCGCGTGGAGTGATCACATAACGCGCGCCCTAGAGCTGCCCAACGCGCTGAACAGGCTCCTAACGCACCAGTTCGGCCTGACCACCTCGGGAAACCCGCAGGTAGTGCTCGGGTTCAGGCTGGAAGCGGCAAGCGATCTGACCGAGATAATAGACATCACCGACCTAACTAAGCTGCCCGGAGGTCACCATGGGCGTCAGGCGATCGGTTACTTCATCGCCGATTCGGCTGGGGCTTCTCCTGCCGAGATGGTCGAGCGAATGATCACCCATGTCCTTATGTACGGGCTGCAGGCGGAACGCTGAGCGATAACGCGCGCCGTGACCTGAGGCCTATGACTCCTCGCCTTGGCGAGCTGGCAATACGGGAATAAGGCACTGGCATAGCGCCAGCCGACGGCCAGAAGTCCAGCACACTTAAGCGTCAAGCCCATAGGACAGTGCAGCACCCATGAGGGCCACTGGCGTCAAGTGGGCGTGTGGTTTTAACCCGGTGACTTGCGTGGTGTCGCCGGGCTGGGCCTGACTGTTATTGGGATCTTCTTCGTAGCTGCCAGAGTCACGTCGCCGTCGCAGGGATTGTTCAATGTGAGCCGTTTCGGTAAATCCGTCGTATCTTGGCTTCCCACAGGTCACCGGCCAGCATGCCCCAGCCCATCACCTTCCTGATGCGCTCGTACGTTTGCTTGAACGCAGCGATCGTCACTTGGATCGTGCTGCCGAGTACGTCTGGTGGGAGGTACCAGTGCAGCAATGCGGAGCCGCTTGAGGACGCGCCAGGTGTCATGAAGTTCATGAGCCCGTATAGCTCGCCATGCGTAATGGCCGAGTACGTGCGGTACACGAAGTCGGGCGGCGCATTGGCCGGGACGACGGCCCTGAGCATTGCCCCAGTGGCGGCGGTAGCGTTGCTTGGCTGCTCGCCTTCGATGGCGCGGACATGACTCAAGCGGGCGGACGATCGCGGTGCCCTCTGGTGGCACCATGCCGTCGGCCGGGCGCGGATGCAGGGCTTTCACCGTAACTTCGCTCACCAGCCTGTCTCCAGTTCCAACTGGTCTCGGTCCATGGAAGGCGCACGACGGCTGGGGACCGGGCCTTGGCGGACGGCGGCGTGGCGTGCGACGGCTTCCGCCAGGGCCTCCGCTTCCCGGCGTCGCATGAGGTCCTCGCCAGCCAACTCGGCGTCGCGATCAGCTCGGTGCTGGCGTTGGGCAAGAATCTCCTCGGCTTTTCGAGCTGCGGCCACTGCGGCCTGCAGGTCCACTCGGGCTGTGCCGGGCCGCTGGGCGGCCGGTTCGGGTGGGTGCTCGGTTCGGCCTGCACCTACATCCGGCTCCAGCTGGCCGGACTCGTCAGCCGGGTGCAGCGGCGGCAGCTCCGCGTCGGGGTAGCGTCGGCGGAGTTCAGCGTCCGCGGCCAGGGCTCGCTGCCGGCTCGACTCGGTGACGGCGTGCCAGCTACGCCTGGCTTCGGCTACTTCCGTCAGGGCCTGGCGGCGGGCACCTATCTCTTGAGCCAGCGCACTGATGCCTTCGGCTTCCTGACGGACTCGGGCCCGCTCGGCCCGGTTGGCCGCCGCGTCGGCTCGGTACCAGGTCCGGACGGCCTCAGCCCGGTAGCTGTCTTCGGCCAGGTGCGCGTTCCGCAATTCGTCTGCGACGTAGGGAGGCGCCCAGGCCGCCTCGCGGGCATAGGCATCGCGACGTGACCACAGCTCTCCGTGGCTGGCCGCGGCCAGCTCGCGGCGTTCATCGGGCAGGTGCAGCGCGGTGTAGGCCGCATGCCAGCTGGCGCGTTGCTCGGGTGATGCGCGTTCCGGTGCGGGGCCGATGGCGTCGGTCTCGTGCGCGAAGCCGCGTTCCTCGCGGTAGGCGGCGACCAACCCGGCGTGCCGGACCCAGTCCGCCCGGTCCAACGCGTCGGCGGGCACCTCGCCGAGATATGTGAGCGCCCAGACTGGGCGGTCCAATGCGGTCCGGATGCCGAGTAGGGACACTCGTTCGTCCATGGCCGCGGCGAGCTCGCGGGCGAACCGGTCAGCGTGGGGGTCGGTGATAGCCGGAGTTCGGTCCGCATAGCTCCCGCTCGTCATGGGTTCCGGGGTGCCGATGACGCGCCCGATCCGGCCGTGCAGGACGGCAGCGACGCTCCGCGCGCCGTCGAAGTCCCGGACGGCGACTGCCTCGCGCAGCACCGTGTCCACGTCATGTCCGGCCAGCTCGGCCGTGTGCAACAACCGGGTGAGTGTGCCCCGCTCCGGATCCTGCTGGTACTGATTCCAGATCTCGGCTGGCAGCAGCGCCTGGAGCGTCGCCTCGTATTGGCGGGTGGCGTGCGTGCGGGTCACGTCAGCCCAGATCGGCGCCAGAGTGGCCAGGCTCGCGGCCTGCTCCAGTTCCTGCCGCATGGTCGCGGTGGCGGTCTGTTCGACCTGTTCCCGTTCCAGGATTCCGGCGAGGACGGTTAGCCGGTGGACTGGTTGCGGCGCATCCTCGGCTGTTCCTGGGTCTTCGATGCCTCGCGCGGGCTGGAGTTCGGCTGCCAGGTCAGCCGGGCGGCCTCGTTCGGTGACTACGTAGGCAGCGTTGCGCTCGCGGCCACGGCTCATACCGACATAGAGGGACTCCCGGCCGGCCGTTTCGTCCACGAGCAGGTGAGCGGTGTCTACCGTCCGGCCCTCTGCGACGTGCACGTTCCCGGCATAGGCGAGGTCGGCGTGCTGCTCCAGGTAGTCCTCGGGCAGCTCGAACGGCTCCGACCAGGCCATTTCGCGAGTGAGCGGGTCGGAGCCAGTCATCCGCCGGACGATCGCGACCCGGGCTTCACCGATCTCGTCCCAGCCGTCGATGCGCAGCACGTCCCGGTTGGCCAGGTGCCGGCCGGCCTCCCCGGCATGAATACGGTCGTTCTGGCGGGCCACTATGAGATCGCCGACGCCAGCGACGTTGCCGTCCCGCAACTCGACCAGGTCGTCTCTGGCGACCAGGCCGAGCGCGGCCAGCTCGTCCCGGGCCCGCCGCGCGAGTTCAGCCGCCTGTACGTTCGTGGTGACGAGGAGCACGGATGACTTGCCGCTGAGATGGTCGGCGAGCCAGCGCTGGTAGGCGGTCTCGGTCATCTGTTCGCGGGTGCCGTCGAGGATGCGGCCACGCTGGTCGTATTCGGCCAGTACGTCGGCGTCGCCGGCGCGCAGCCGGGACGAGGCCTCCCGCTCCCACTCCTGCTCGAACCGCTGCACGGAGGTGAGCTGGAAGTACCCGTGTTCCTCGGCGAGCAGCCGCATCACGCCGCCGGCTTGCGGCGCGGACAACTGCTCCGTGTCGCCGGTCAGCAGGATCTTCGCGCCACACCGGGTGGCGATGTCCTCGACCGCGGCAAGGTCCTCGGTGGACACCATGGACGCTTCGTCGATCACCAGCAGGTCACCCTGCCGCACTGGCAGGTGTCCGCGGGTCTGGGCGCTGCCGCGGATCCGGCCCAGGAACCGCGCGAAGTTGTAGCTCTCCGTCAGACCTTCGGCGGCCAGGACGTGCGAGGCGTTCGTAGAGGTGGTGAGCCCGATTACTTGGCCCACCCCGGCCGCGCGCCAGGCCTGTGCCAGTGCGGCGACTACGCGCGTCTTCCCGGTGCCGGCCGCGCCGACCAGGATGTCGATGGCCCGGCCGGAGGTCAGGATCCCGTAGGCGGCCTGCGCCTGGTCGTCGGTCAGGCCAGCGCTGCTGAGTGGAGCGGTTGCGCCGTCCGGCCCGGCATCGGCGCTGTCCGGCGCACTGGGCGCGCCGGGCTGGCCGTGTTCGCGCCATAGCCGCGCCTCCACCTGCGCGCGGTCGGTGCCCAGTTCGGCGGCTGCGCGTTCTGGCGCGACCGTCGGCGCGCCAGCCTGAGCCGCAGCGCGCAGCAGCCGCGCCTCAGTGTCGAGCATGGCGCGGGTGGTGTAGATCTCCGCGCCGTGGCGGCGCCACAGGCTCAGCCCATCCGCACGCTGGTATGCCTCCGGCACCGGCACCATCTCTGGGGCGGTCAGCAGCACCGTTCCAGCCGGCCCGCCGGGCCGGAGCGCTTGGTCGGTTAGCTCTTCGAGCAGGTGAGTGACCTGCGTGGCGGACAGGCCGCCGAGGAAGTCAGGCAGGTACCGGTTGATCATCCGGGTCAGGTCGTACCGGGAGAACGTGGCCCGGGAACGCTGTGCGTCCGCGACGGCGGCGGTCAGGATCCGGTTCACTTCGGCTTCGGTCATCGCGCTCGCTTCGGCGCGGTTCTCGCGCCGACTGTCCAGGCCGAGGGTGTTGTCCGGGATGGCGCTGAGCGCCTCCGTTTCGGCGCGACGCGATTGCGCCTCCCAGCGCGCCAGTAGCGCGGCGCGGCTTGGCGCGGAATGCGCCTTGGCCGGGCGCGAATCCAGCGTCACGAATTGCGCCATCGACCATACGGCGCGGGCGTTCGGCGCCTTGCCGTGCTTACGCTCGTATTCGGTGATTAATTCCTGGAGGCGCGGACCGATGGCGCGGCGGCGCGAGGAGAACTGCTCACGCAGCGCCTCCGAGACCCCATCGATTTCCCACCCGTTCCCGTCCGCCCGGGCGAGGGTCCGGACGCCGAGATGGCTGGACAGGTATTCGGCGAGGATTCGTTCCGCGATGGCGGCGGCCGCCGGCTTGGCGGCATACAGGGCGGCGCCGTCCAGCGTGCGCCAGGCCTCCCGGTCATCCGGCCGGGAGGCCAGCGGGTCGTCACGGAGCACCCGGTTGAGGATGGCGTTGTGCACGTGGAGCTGCGGGTCGTTGTTGCGGCTGGTGTGCTGGGCGAAGGACGCGATCACCCACTGGTGCGCGTCGGCGAACCGGCCTGAGCCTTTGCCGTGGTAGCCGGCCCGGCTGTAGCCCGCCTCCCGTTGCAGGTAGTCCAGCATCGCCTGGTTGCCGGCCATGATGCCGTCCCATACGGTCTGGGCGCGCGCCGTCCACTGCTCGGCTTCCTCGTGGCGGCCAGCGTGACGCGATTGCTGGGCTTTGACCTGGAACGACGCGTGTAGCAGGCTGACTGACTTGGGCACGGAGAACGTGGCGTCGAAGAAGTAGACCGCGGCTCGCTGCTCCTTCAGCGCTTGCATGATGAGCTGGTCACGGCGTTCCGGGGTGGCTTCCGGTTCGGCGGCGAGCAGACGTTTGATGCGGTCGGCCGCTTTGTCGTTGTTGCCGGTGAACTCGCTGGGTGCCCGGCCGAGCGTGGCCTGGCCCGCGGGATCGCGGGGGTCGAGGAACGCGCCGTAGAGCCGTTCCATGACCTTGTTATCTACCGGCGAGCCGATGGCCAGGCCCAGTTCGGGGCAGCCCAGACCGGTCCAGATGCCGGGAGGTTCGCCGTGCTCGGCGACGGCGGACAGGTAGTAGTTCTCCCGGCCGGTCGCCACGGCACGGGTCAGATAGAGCGGGTCGTACCCGCTGGCAATCGACAGCACCGTGCACCGTTCCGCGCCTTTTCTGAGTCCCCTGACAGACCATCATCATTGTAATGCAACGGTGTGCGGATTTCCGTTATCGAGGTGAGCATGGTGCAAGTGGTCATGGATCAAGGCGTTGAGGGCAGATCGGTTAAGGGTGAAGAAAATTGCGCTGACTCTATCGCTCCCTGAATATGTGACATTCGCTTGCGCGAAGCGATCCTTGCCGCGTGCAGTGCAGCATCCAGGCACACGAGACCGGCCTTGCCCCGTTATGGAGGGTCAGTGACAATCAGGTCTATGCGACGACCCTTCGATGCGCCAGGTGAGCCCTCGGAGTCACACGATGGCCCGGAAGAAGCGTGGACGGGTCCGTCGCCAGCTCAAATCAGTGCCCTCGAAGCCTCAGATAACAAGCCGGACCTACCCTGCCCACGACCCGTCGCAGAGTCCGAAGTAGCAGATGGATCACCGCCAGAAACGTTTGGAGCGCCAGAAGCATCGGAGGACGGCGATCACCTTCCCTTGGAAGCTCAGGAAGTCAAGCACTTCAGCGACGACACGATCAAGGCATTCCTGGGTGCGGTGCTCGAATTGTGGGCCCACGCCCAGGGATTCGGCCCGGCGCTCAAAGTAGCTGAGCTCACCTGGAAGGCTGGTCAGTGGTTCCAGGTCGGCCAGGACGAGCGCGAAGTGAACGCTGATGTGCCGATCCCCCTCGGTGGTGGCGTCGAACTAGATCTATCCCTGCACCTAGGCACGAAGCGCGTCGAGGATGAGCCACTGGTCACGTTGTACTGTGCACCGGCCCGCACCCCACTGGTCGGTGAGCTGGATATCCGCGGTCTCGTCGTGAGTCCTGGTGAGCAGTATGAGAACAGCAAGGACTCACCACCTTCGAGGACGCCGGACCACCCACCTGCGGCGAGCGATCTCCCGGCAACTGCAAGCGAACACGTCACGCGCCGAGTCGGGCCTAGGGGCCGGATCGCGGTTACGACCACCGACCTGATGGCTCGGGAACGGGACCAAACCCCGCCGGTTGCTGGTCGGCCGCGTGCCGCGGCGAGCGGCGACCTGCCGGTCAGGCTGCGCCGGGGACGGCGCAAGCTTCGCGAGGCTGGTGTAGACGTTGTCGTGGTAACGGACATAACTTCGCGAGTTGTCCTGTGGGTGTCCTGCGCAGAGGATGGCGAGCAGTCGCCGCGAGTCCGGATCGTGCTCGACGACGCTGCCCGGCTACGGATTCATCCCAATCAGGATGAGCCCCCCGCAGGGCCACTTCGGAGCACCTGAGTTACCTTCCTACCTGGCAATCGCCAACGTCGATGAACAGTCTGCGGCTCGGACGAACGCCTGCTAGCGCCGTCCACCTCTAGCGACTCTTGCTGCAGGGCCCTCACATGACCTGCTAACACCTAGACTGCACCTTGCAATAGTTCAGGCAAGATGCAGCCTGGTCAGTTTCCGGCGATTTTCGGTGTAGGAGGTGCTGGCATTGGCTCCACGGCCAAGCCCGACGGCCCGGCGTCGTCGGCTCGCGGCGGCGTTGCGGCAGATGCGCGAACAACGGCAGTGGAGCTGCGCCGATGCCGGCAAAGCTGTCGGCTGGTCCGAGTCAAAGATCAGCCGCATCGAGACCGGCCGTGTCGGCGTCCGCCAGCCCGACCTGGAACGCCTCCTCGACCTGTACGAACTCGACGGCGAGGCCCGGGCAGCGCTGCTCACACTGGGTCGCCAGGCCACCCACCGGGGCTGGTGGCACTCCTACACTGACGCTCTCCCGGCTTATTTCGAGGACTACGTCGGCCTGGAGGATGGCGCCAAGTCGCTGTCCACCTACCAGAACCAGCTCGTGCACGGCCTGATGCAGACCGCCGACTACGCGGCCGCGGTCCTGCGCGCGGCCCAGCCGGCCGCCACGGCGGACGAAGTAGAGCGTCAACTCGCGGCGAGAACAACCCGGCAGGCACTGTTGACCGCGTCAAACCCGCTCCAAGTGTGGGCGGTGCTGGACGAAGCCGTCTTGCGCCGCCAGGTCGGCGGCATGAAGATCATGCACGCGCAACTGACCCGGATCCTGGAACTAGCCGCGCTGCCAAACGTCATCATGCAGGTACTGCCGTTCGATACCGGCGCACACGCGTCGATGGGCACCTCGTTCGAGCTCTTGCAGTTCCCCGAGCCCGGCGACACCGCGATCGTCTACATCGAGGACCAGACCAGCAGCCAATATCTCGAGACGGCGGCCGACATCGAGCGGTATACCCTCGTGTTTGACCACCTGCGAGCGACCGCGCTGTCCCCGCAGCGCTCCGCAGACTTCATCGGCCAGGTGGCGGATGGCATGACCTGAGCAACACGCGAGAGGAGGCGCGGGATGCACGCATCGGACCTATCCCGCGCCACATGGCGCAAGAGCAGCTACAGCAACGGCACCGGCGGCAGCTGTGTAGAAATCTCCATGCTTAACGCCAGTACCAGCAGCAGCCGACAGGCCATCGCGGTCCGCGATTCAAAAGACCCCCACGGCCCAGTCCTCGCCTTCACCGCAGCCGAGTGGCTCGACCTGACCCGCCGGATCAAGGCTGGCGACCTAACCCTGTCCTGAGCGGCCATCACTATCCGGCAGGCCGCGAGATTGCCCCGTGGCCGGGTAACGGCTGGCTGACGGTCAGAGCGTCAGCAGGCTGGCCGAGCGCGACGGCGAGACGGGCCAGCGTCCTAGCGCGGCATGAAGCACGGGATTGACGTTCAAGCCGGAGCACGGTCGATAATCCGATTCCGGCTTTCCCGGCGAGCTCGGCCGCCGACAGGCCGCACTCGCGCCGCAACCGCCGTAACCGCGCCCCGTCCACGACGGCGAACCAGCGGGCACGTGAGCGAGCGGGGCTGGGTGTGCCTGTCAAGGGCACACGTCCAGCTCAAACCAAACGCTCCAGCCGGACTGGCTGTGACCTTCACATCCCCATCTGGCCGCGAGCTGGCCGACGATCAGTAACCCCCGGCCATTCTGGGCGTCCTCGCTGGTGGGGCCGGGTGACTGCCAGGAGCCGCCTTGGTCGCGGACTTCTACCCGCAAGCGGTTGCCGTCGAGCCTGGCGTGGACTGTGAAACACCCGCCGGGCTCACGGGAGCGGCTGTGCACGATCGCATTCGAGGCCAGCTCAGACAGGCAGAGCACCGCATCGTCCGCGACCGGGCAGTCTTCCAGCAACTGACCCAGATACCGCCGTGCATGGCTCACCTGGTCCGGATGGGCCGGGAACATCCGAGACCAGGTCGGCGGCATTACAGCTGCCCCCGTTCGGTACGTGGATATCTGGGTCCTGAAACCTCCGGCATCCAATGTGTCCACACCGCCAAGCTCGTTGAGACCGTGAGATCCTGCCCTTAGAGCATCACGATGCAGCCTAATCTGCATGATGCAGCTACTCAAGCAAGATGCGAATTTGGACATGCCAACGCGCACTGCCGCAAGCTCAGCTCAGCCGACGCACGCCCGTGAGCTGAGCGCCCGTCAGAACGGGGGCTCGATCGTGTCCCACCAGTCGGGGCGGGGACCGTTCATCGCCAGCTCGCAGCCGGGGCAGATCTGGCCGCAGCCCTCGACATAGGTGGACTCGGACCGTAGGTGGGCCTTCCCGCAGCCGGGGTAGGCGCAAGTGATCGTCTCGGTCTGGGTGGTGCTGGTGGTGCGGTCCATGGTGTGCCCTTCCTGCGGTTGAGGTCCCCGGTGGTGGGGCCTGGGTTGTGGTGTGTTCCGGCGCCGGGAGGCACGCAGGCGTAATAGGGCGGGAGGGCAACCGGCCGGCCCTGGGTCGGCGAGATGTTTTTCAGCGGGCAAAGAAAGAGGCTGCGCCGGCGTAGCCGGCCCTGAAGGTGCCCGCGGCCCGGAAAAAGATCTTGACGGCGCGGGGTGAGCGCAGCGGAAGGCCGGTTGCGTTCCCGACCGCGCCTGCGAGACTGAACAAGCCGGGATACGCCGCTGGCCCCGCCGCCGGGGATCTACGGAGGAGCACGCCGGGCATGGGCCGCACCACTCCCAGGCTCGGGGAGTCAGCGGACTCGGCGTGATGAATGCTCACGCTTCACCGGCTCCCGTCACCCAGTGCCCGCGCTGGCTTCCCGGTGAGGCGCCCGGCGCCCAAGTCGGCCTGCTGGCCTTTCGCGTACCCAGCGCCATAGCCACTCCCGCTATAGGTGACCCTGGATTTCCGGGTCGTCGGGTAGGCGTCGGCTAGGGCCCGCCCGATGACCTGGGCCCGGTCGGCCAGTACTAGCTGGGTGCCCGGCCCACTGCCCGTGTGTTCGTGCTCGGCCTGGGCGGCGGCGCGCTGCTCGGCGGCGCGGACCCGGGTGATCACGGCCGAGGTGAACCCCAGCAGCCAGCTGCGCCGCCAGGCCCGCGGGCTCCGGCTCCAGCTGGGGACTTCCGTGGCGGCCAGGCCATGCCACATCTGAACCAGTACGGAGGTGTAGAGCACGTCGGTGCGCTCGATGTCGGAGGCGAATCCGAACATGTGGATCCGGGTACCGGGGCCGCTGCGTGGCAGGATCACACA
>Ga0335074_10007455_pt1 | contig 15174 bp, 12 predicted proteins | sample Lox_Sample_23_FD_206715 | JGI IMG/M metagenome (GOLD analysis project Ga0335074, IMG submission 206715) | Soil microbial communities from Loxahatchee National Wildlife Refuge, Florida, United States - Lox_Sample_2.3 | ecosystem: Environmental > Terrestrial > Soil > Wetlands | place: USA...
GCAACACGCCTTGACGTTACTCGCGGTTTCGCTCTGAAACCCAGCTGTAGTCAGTAACCATCTCTTTCCGGTTCTCCAAACCGCTGATAACTCAATCAATCCTGTATGCAGGCAGGAGGAACTTCGGTTTAATCACCCCGCCGTCTCCACCATCGCCTCGGTTTTCTTGCTCATCTTGGCGGTGCGCGCCAGCTTGTCCCAGTTAAAGGGCTTGCCATCGATGGCGCGCTTGAGCGTTTTGGCTATCACCAGCGAGAAGAGCTGCCGGTAGGCGAATCGCTGCAGCCAGATGTGGAAGAGCAGCCATCCATCGCCTTTGTTGGCCGGGTGACGCCGCTCCAGGCTGAAGGCGATCGACGAGGTCAGGAAGTCGATGACCAGGAACCCGAGGAAATAGGTTACGAGCTTGAGGAAGCTGGCCGGCGATGCAGCTTCGGGGTGGTAATGGCGGTCGATGAGATAGTTGACGATGCCCCACGTAAACAGCACGTCGATGAATGGTGAAACCAGGGGCAGAAACATCTGGAAGATGAGAATGTTGGGCAGCGCAAACAGCCCCATTGCCTTATTGCGCACAAACGCCGCACGATGTTTCCAGATGGCCTGCAGCGTTCCAAACGACCAGCGGAAGCGCTGCCGCATGAGCCCTTTGGCGTTGACCGGCGCTTCGGTGAAGGCCAGCGCGCGATCCTCGTAGTCCACGCGATAACCCTGTTCGAGCAGGTTCATGGTGAGGTCGGCGTCTTCAGCCACGGTGTTCAACGGGTACCCGCCGGCGGCCTTCACCGGCGCGGTTCGCCACGCGCCAATAGCGCCGGGAACCACCGTAACCACGTGCATCAGGTCGAGGGCGCGCCGTTCGAAGTTCTGGCTTGTGACGTACTCCAGCGCCTGCCAACTGGTCCACAGATTCACGCGGTTACCCACCTTGGCATTGCCCGCCATGGCGCCAATTCGCGCGTCCTCAAAGTGCGGCACCAGCTTCGAGATGGCGTCGGCCGCAATCACAGTGTCGGCATCGATGCCGATGAAGATCTCCTCGTCGATCCTCGAGAGAGCATAGTTGAGCGCCGCGGCCTTGCCCGCATTTGGTTTGGTGAGCACCTGCACATGGCCGGCCCTGATCTCCTGGGCATAGGCCTCGCAGGCCACCTCGGCGGTGCGGTCCGCCGAGCCGTCGTCGACGACGATCACGTGGAGGTTTTTGTAGTCGGAGTTCAACACCGAGCGGATGGTGCGTACGATGACGGTCTCTTCATTGAATGCGGGAATGAGCACGGCGACGCGCGGATTGTAACCCGGCGATGCTGCGCGGTGCGGCCGGCGCAGGCGGTCGACCATAGCGAACAGACCCACCATGACGAGCCGCGCGCTCATCAGTACGTCGCCGATGAAAAACACCATCACGATGAAGGCGCCGATCATGTCGAGCGCCGAGAAAGCGATGGAATCGGGAATCGTCCGCACCCGCTGCCAGAAGTTCAAGGGCGGCATCACCTGCGCTGTGGTTTTGCCCATCAGCGCGCTCACCGGCACGATTTTGTAGCCGTGCGCGCGCAGCGCGTCGATCAACGGCCCCAGTGCGTTGACCGTAACCTGGCGGTTTCCGCCGCCGTCGTGCATCAGGATGATGGAACCGCGGAACTGGGGCTTGACCTTCATGGTCTGCAACTGCGCCAGAACCGACTGGATGATTTCGGCCGTTGTTTTGCGCGGATGCTCGTTCCAGTCGTCGGTGTCGATTTTGTTGCCGATAATCGTGTAGCCGTCCTGCTGGATGCGATATGCCGGCGCGGCCTCGTCGTCGGTGTCGGGCTCTTCGTCGATATCGTACGGCGGACGGAAGTAGAGCGGCTGCACGCCCAGCTTGCTTTCAAACAGGCGCTCGGTGAGGTTGATCTCGAGGTCGAGCTGGCGCGGCGAGATTTCGCTGATGTCGGGGTGTGAATACGTATGATTGCCGATCTCGTGGCCCTCGCGAAATACTCTTTCTAACACGCCCACGTGCTGAGCAGCCTCGGCGCCAATGATCATGAACGTGCCCTTCACGTTCTTCTGCTTCAGGATGTCGAGAATCTTCGGCGTCCAGTTGGGATCGGGCCCGTCGTCAAATGAGAGGGCAACCTCGTCGGGATGGTATCCGTACTGCTCTACGGTATAGGTGCGCGGGTACACGTCCATGTGTTCGTCTACGATTAGTTTTTTGCGCGGGTCGGGCTCATCGGTATCCACGGTCACGGTGCGGTGGCCCGACTGAGGCAGGCCGGTGATGCGCAGAATGTCTCCGTCGCCTTCAGTGTCGACGTCGTGGCCCGGCTCGACGCTGGCCAGCTCCTGCAGCGAAGCGGGATCGCTGGGCTTGTCCCAGATTCTCCACAGCGAACTATCTTCCCATCCCAGGCGCCACAGCGCGAATGTCTGAAGCCCGAGCTGCCGTGCCGCGCGCATCTCGTTCAGCACGGTCACGCCATCGAGAAACCACACCACGTGCTTTTGGTTATTGTCCTCGTCAATGTACTCAAAGTGGGGATTCAGCGAGTCGTAGTCGAGATCGAGGTCGGCGTCGGCATCCGACGCGCGCCCCCAGGAGTCGGAGACCGAAAGATCTTCGGTATTCAGCACCACCGGTTTGCGGTGATGACGGTCGTTGGGGTTGGGGATGGAGAGCGTCCAGTCGTAGCCGTAATTGCCCAGAGCGCAGATGATCTTTCCCTTGGGCACCGTCTTGAGCACGCGCTGCAGGTTGCCCACGAACCATGGCTGACTGGCGATCGGTCCGGGGTCGCTCGTGGTCTGGTGCTCGTCGTAGTTCATCAGCACAATGCCGTCGGAATTGGCGGCGATGGTTTTCAGATCGCTGTCGCTGGTGGCCACAGCCACGTCGACATACAGCCGCAGATTGTGCGCATGCATCTGCGCGTACAGGGCTTGGATGAAGCTCAGGTACGCCGGTTGCGAATCGTCTGAGATACTCTCGATGTCGAGCGCGAGACCGTGGTACGCGGGATAGGTCGCGAGAAAACGCAGGATCTGCTGCATGAACGAAGCGCTTTTTTCGGGATCCTTGAGCACGTCGCCCACCGCTGTGTCCCAGCTCTGCGTGTGGGGATTGAAATTGTTCAGTCCGGGAAAGATTTCCGTGTCGGTGTGGGCCGCCTGGATGACGCTTTTGACCTTGTTCAAGGAGTCGGGATCGTGCACCGTGCCGCCCTCGATCACCGGCAACTCGCGCAGGTTGTCGCCGCTCATCATCATCAGCGTTCCATCCGGCGAATCGACATGTAGCCACTGCGGAAAGAGCATGTCGATCTGGTGTACATGCTCCTTGAGCGAGGAGTAGCTGGCCGCGTCGTCCTGCACGTAAAAGGCGGCGCGCAACCCTTCGCCGGAGTTGAGCGGAATATCGGATGGCTTTCGTTTGGTTTTGCGGCGCGAGGGACGCGGAGTGCGGATGCGGAGCAAGGGCTGGCGGTCAGGCAACGCCCGGTAATTGTGCTTCGGGGTGGGCAGCAGCAGTTCGGGCAGTTCCTGGTTGCGCAGGACGTTGAAGACAAAGCCGACGATCACCAGCGTCGTGAGCACGGCCCCGGCGTCGAGAAAGCGGCGCAGCCGCTTCCATCGCTTTCGTTCCGGGTCGTAAAAAATCTGGCGGTCAGGCATATCTTAGGAGCCGTTGTCGCAAATGCAAACCGCCGATACGGTCTGCTTACTTAAGAATAACGAGTGCGGCGGCTGAACGGAGGCAGCCGAGGTGTCCAAGGCCTTGAAAATGCGCAGACACGCGAGGGCCGACCCCCAGGCCCGGGCAAATTCCCGTCCTATCAACAGCACCAACGTCACTAATAAAATGTCTCTCGGCTGTTACAGTACGAATCGTATGAACGCCGCTCCTGAAAGTCAATTCGAACCCCATCGCGCCGCCGGCCGGTTTCTGCGGACCTTTCTTTTCTATGGCCTGCCGCTGGCCGTCGGCCTCGGATTGCGTATCTGGGCGCTGCGAGTCTGCTTTGAGGCCGACTACGATGCTCTTATCTATGGGGGAATCGCCAGGAACCTGATTCTGCACGGCCGTTATGCGCTCAACGGCGCCGGCGGCGAGCTTTATCCCACCATCATCCGCCTCCCCGGCTATCCGTTCTTCCTCGCCGCCTGCTTCAAGCTCTTCGGTATGGAGAATTACTTTGCTCCATGCCTGATCCAGATCGCTCTTGACCTGGTTTCGTGCCTGTTGCTGGCCGATTTCGCGCGCCGCATCGCCCACCCCCAACTGAAAGCCGGTGCGGCCATAGCAACCCTGTGGCTTGCGGCCCTGTGCCCGTTCACGGCATCCTATGCCGCAATGCCGCTCACTGAGGCTCCAACCATCTTCTGCCTCGCACTGGCCTTGTGGGCGATGGCGCGCTTCCGCGAAAAGCCGGGCTGGCAGATGGCACTCGTTTTCACCCTCGCCGTCACCGGCGCGGCCCTCCTGCGTCCCGATGGCGCGCTGGTCGCAGTCGCTTTTGCTCCGGCGCTGGTGATGGGATTGCGCCCTGGATTGATTCAGCCTCGCAGGCTGATGCGCATGGCCGCGGTCTGCGCTCTCATCGCCATGTTGCCCTTCGCCGTCTGGACGGTCCGCAACTGGGAGACGTTCCACGTCTTTCAACCGCTCGCGCCACGCCTGGCCATCGAGCCTGATGAAAGCCCCAACTTGGGCTGGGAGGATTGGGTCAAATCCTGGTGCCTCGATTACGTTTCCACCTACCAGATTTACTGGAACGTTCCGGGCAGCGAACTCGATCTCAACCAGCTTCCCAGCCGGTCCTTCGATACGCCTGCCCAGCGCACTGAAACGGCGGCCATCGTGAACGACTACAACTCGAACGGCTACGACCTGACGCCGGAGATCGATGCCCGCTTCGGGGCCCTGGCGCGCGAGCGCATCGCCGCGCACCCGCTGCGCTACTACGTCTGGCTGCCGCTCGGCCGCGTGGCCGACATGTGGCTGCGACCGCGCGTCGAGAATCTGCCCATCGACCTCGACTGGTGGGTTTATGCGCACCACTACGCCGAGACGAAATTCAGCTGGTCGTGGGTCGCGCTCAATGCGCTTTATCTTGTGCTGGCATTGGCAGGCGTGTTTATGCGGCCAAAGCTGTGGCTGCCGCTGGTGGCCTATATGGTGCTGCGCAGCGCGCTGCTGCTCACGGTTGAGGCGCCCGAAGCGCGTTACACCCTCGAGTGCTTCCCGATGATCTTTGCGCTAGGTGGTAATGCGGTTGGATTTGTGGTCAGCGTGACCTCGCGTCCCGGTCGGGCGTCAGCCGATTAATGTTTTACGTATAACGTATTCCGTTATATACTCTCCATGTGATCCAGAGCTTCAAAGACGCTGGAACCCGGGATCTTTTCGAGACTGGATCGAGCCGGCGCTGGTCCTCAATTGCCACCGCGGCCTTACGAAAGCTCGATCAAATCGAGGCAAGTGCAAGCCTGTCAGATCTTCGCGTGCCACCCGGAAACCGGCTTGAGGCTTTAAAAGGCGACAGACAGGGGCAGCACAGTATCAGGATCAACGAGAAGTATCGAATCTGCTTTATCTGGAAGGTGGATGGAGCTTACGAAGTTGAGATCACTGATTATCACTGATATCGGGCAAAGGAGCAGCGCAGCGATGACGGTTTCCAGGCAAGCCGCAGGATGGAAGATGCGTCGAATCACCACTCATCCAGGAGAAATGCTGCGCGAGGAGTTCCTCGTGCCCCTCGGAATGAGCCAGAACGCTCTGGCGATGAAGATTCGCGTTCCCGCAACTCGCGTTGGCGACATTCTGCATGGACGTCGGGGCATTACGCCAGATACCGCCTTGCGCCTGGCGCGCTTCTTCGGAAACAGCGCGGAGTTCTGGCTGAACTTGCAACAAATGCACGACCTCTCAAAGGCCCGCATGGAATTGGGCCCGATCATCGAGCGCGAAGTAGAGGAATACTCAGCGGCCTGATTTCGCCGCGTCCCCGACGGGTGCGGCTGGCTTTTCGATCAACAAAAGAGAGGTATAATCACAGCCGAAACCTCGATCGCTGACATCGCCGGTTCTCAATATCGAGGTTCTTCAGTGAGGCGGGAGCCGTGCAGGCTACCGGGAAAGGACCCTCCCGTGGGAAATCAAGAATCTTTTGCCTCTATCGCGATGTTCCTTGTGCTGAGTTTTGGCGTTATGGGTGCACAGGCGCGCGCAGCCACACCCAGTTTCACCATCACGGCCACCAATGCGACGATGAACTCGAGCGGCGCCAGCGGCACGGGTACCAGTACATTCACCTTGACCTCTGTGAATGGTTATACCGGCAACATAGGTATTAGCTGTTACCCGACCAATGAGCCGGCTGGCGCAAAGCTTCCCTTTTGCGGCGGTTCGGCAATGATTGCTCACACGTTGACCGCGAACGAAGTGGCGACGGGGCAGCTCCCTTTCTTCAACGAACCCGTTCCAGAGCCGGTGAGCATGCCGGTCCACAGGTCGCATGCAGGGCCTGCAGGAATTGCGCTGGCCGCCATGCTTTTGGGGGCTCTCGGCTTCCGCAGGAGGGTTTCGCGTTGGCTCTTTCTTGTCCTGCTCGCTCTGGGTACGTTCGCAGGGTTGGGCGCAATGACCGGTTGCGGGGGAAGCAACAGCGTGGTTACTCCGGGAACGTATTCTTACACCGTCAGAGGGTTGGACACGAACAGCGTTATTGTGACCTCGACATTTGAAGTGACGGTGCCGTAAGGGCAGGCAGGGAACTGCGCGGAACCATCAGGCACGGGGCTGAACTGTCACCCCCGCTGCCCGATTGCCGTGCATTCGCTATTTGTTCAAGTAAGTCGTCTTCTTGTCGGTCGCAAAGGTGAAGGCGTCTTTGGGCAGTTTGTCATTCACCTTGATGTTGGTGTAGTGGCAGGTGCGCGAATATCCTTTGCCCTGATCGAAATATTGCTTTACGCTGACAGCCCGGTCGGCGTCCATCCACAGTGTCACTTTGGGCAGCTTGGCCTTTACGTTAGGGTCTTTGGGTACGAGCTCAAGCTTCTCGGTCTTCACGCCATCAATCGTCTCGGGGCCGTCGTAGGTAATATCCCACCTCTCGGCCAGCTCTTTGCCGCTCGCTCCAAAACCCAGCATGAACCAGCTTTCGTACTGGCTCAGCTTGCTGAGCGTCGTCACCTGGTCCGGCAGCTTTTCATACAATTTGATTGAGCCGTCGATGCAGCACACAAGCACTTTCGGAGCGGCCTGTCCATCGTCGGTATCGATGTGTACGCCCATCTTGTAGGTCGACCCTTCGCGCTGGTAATAAACCGTGCCCTTTTGCACCTCGGGGTCGGGAATCGGGGGCACTATCGAAGAGAACTCCACGTCCGCTGAAGTATTGCGAAACTTCGCCGCCGCCGCGTCCATCCTGCTGAGGACGCTTTGCAAATTCTGGGCGTGAATGAAGCCGGTCGCGGGAAATAGAAAGCTACAGATCGCGGCAAAAAACAAAAATCTCTTCAATTGCATACGGGTCCCTACAGTAATTGATGCCAAAAGTCCGGCCGAGGCTCGTGAATATTCTCGATTGGAGCCGCAACAGCACTTCACTCGATTCCCTGCGGCGCAACGGTATTGACGCGATCTGAGTCGGGACCTACTTATGCGCCCACACCTTCCACGCCAGGCGACCGTCGGGCGTGGTCACGGTCATCCAACGCACAATAAAAATATCGTCGCCGGTGACCGGCTCAATCGCGTGCCGCAGGGCGCGCTTTACCTGGCTATCGGTTGCGCCTGCCGGTGCGTTCACGTCAGTCGCATCCACGGTAATAATCACGCCGCGGCCGCCGTCGCCGCTCACAAGAATTGGATGCGAAGGTTTGGGTTCAGTTGACGGCCGGTCGCCGAAGTTCCAAAAATGCGGCGTGATAAAGATGAACAGCAGAATCAGCGTCACCATTACGTCGTAGTGGAACGAACCGCGCTTGTAGGTCCAGTAAAAGTAGCTCTTCAGAATCGCCTTGAATCCGCGCCCCGAATCTGCCACCTGTCCGGCCTGCGCCGCCGCGCTGTCAGCCTTCATCGGCTCTCCTTCTCAATCCTGTCGGACTCGATCCGCTCGAGGCCGCCCATGTAGGGGCGCAGCACCTCGGGCACCGTTACCGAGCCATCGGCCTGCTGGTAGTTCTCCACAATCGCTACCCAGGTGCGGCCCACGGCCAGCCCGCTGCCGTTCAGCGTGTGCACAAACTCCACCTTGGCCTTTGCGCCGCCCTGCAATCCGGCGCCCGGCCGGTAGCGGATATTGGCCCGTCGCGCCTGAAACGCCTCGAAGTTCGAGCACGACGAGATCTCGCGATACAACCCCTGACCAGGCAGCCATACTTCGAGGTCAAATGTCTTGGCCGATGAAAATCCCGTATCGCCCGTGCACAGTAACACCCGCCGGTACGGCAAATCCAAAGCTTCAAGAATCTCCTCGGCGTCGCGGGTAAGCTTTTCGTGCTCGGCGTCCGACTCTTCGGGCTTCGAAAACTTTACCAGCTCCACTTTCTGGAACTGGTGCTGCCGGATGATGCCGCGCGTATCCTTGCCCGCCGCGCCGGCTTCGGCTCTGAAGCACGGCGTGTACGCGGTGAGCGAGATGGGCAGGCGCGCCTCGTCCAGAATCTCGTCGCGGTAGAGATTGGTCACCGGCACTTCGGCCGTGGGAATCAGCCAGTGGTCGTTGTCTTTGAATTCGCCGCGCGCAGCCGCTTCTGCATCTGCATCAGAGCAGCGGAACAGATCTTCGGCAAACTTCGGCAACTGCCCTGTGCCGAACAGCGATTTGGAATTCACCATGAACGGCGGCAGCACCTCTTTGTAGCCGTGTTTCTCGGTGTGCGTGTCGAGCATGAAGCCGATCAGCGCCCGCTCCAGCCGCGCGCCCGCGCCCATGTAAACCGCGAACCGCGCTCCGCTCAGTTTGGTCGCGCGCTCGAGATCCAGAATCCCCAGCCCCTCGCCCACTTCCCAGTGCGGCTTGGGCGCGAAATCGTATTTCTTCGGCTCGCCCCAGGTCTTTACGGTTTTGTTGTCAGCCTCTGAAGTTCCGGTGGGAACTTCATCGCGGGTCAGATTAGGCACGCTGGCCAGCGCGAATCGCAATTGCTCATCCAACTCGGCCGCGGTCCGGTCGAGCTCGTCGAGCTGTTCCTTCAGCTTGCGCGTCTCATCCATCACAGCCGCAGCTTCGTCGTTTTTGCCGGCCTTTTTGAGCGCGCCCACCTGCTGGCTCAGCTCGTTGCGCCGCGCCTTGGCCTGTTCGGCCGCCGTAATAGCCTGTCTCCGCTTCTGATCGAGAGCCCTGAAATCCCCCAGCAAAACAGCCGGATCGGCGCCGCGCGCACGCAGCTTTTCTTCCACCAACTCCAGGTTGGATCGCACAAATCCCAAGTCGAGCATGACACTTCCAGTTTACTTGACCGCAGCCCCCTGCCAGGCGGGAAACCGGGTCGAAAAGCCGCCCTTCTGATACGCTGATTCCCATGCAACCAGCGCCGTGTGCCAGCGCCGAGGGCGATGCTTCTTCCATCCCGCGCGAGCGCTCGTGGCTCTTCATCTTTCTCAGCGCGCCCGACGCGGTCATCGCCCTCGGCCTGGTCGACGGCGGGCTCAGTTACCTGCTCCGCAACGAGGGCGTGGATCCTGCACGCGCGGCCAGCATCGTGGCCCTGCTGAGCCTGCCCCATGCCATCTACTTTCTGTGGGGTCCGGTCACCGATTTCTTCATTCGCCGCCGGTCGTGGCTTCTGCTCGCGGCAGTGTTCTCAGCATTCGCTCTGCTGCTTGCGTTTCACGAGCCGAGGCTCTCGTCCTCGCGGGCGGTTGCGCTGCTCCTCATCGCCGCCTGCATCGGGGTGGTGGCCCCGGCTGCCTGCGGCGGAATGATGGGCACGCTGCGCAGAGATATAAGCCGCCGCCGCGCCGGCTCTTTTTACCAATGCGGTTCGCTGGCCTTCGGCGCGGTCGCCACCTTCCTCCTGGTTTCATGCTCGCAGCGCAATACGCTCTTCGCTTTGGGATGCATGATTGCCGCGCTGGTTGCGCTTCCCGCACTGTTTGTCTTTGCCGCTTCCGCGCAGCCTGTTCTGAGCGAGCACAGCGTCAGCCAAACTGCCGGGCTCATCTGGCGCGAGTTCAAGGCCACATTTCTGCGCTGGGAGGCGATTCCCTACGCGTTGCTCATCACCTTCCCCATGTGCAGCGGAGGCATGCTCGGCCTGTTGCCCGAGCTGGCCCGCGACTACGGCGTGAGCGGTTCCGCAGTGGCGTGGATCAATGGCCTGGCCGGCGCGCTGCTCACCACCCTGGGCGCGCTCGCTGTCTCACTCATCCCGGTGCGCATTCGCGCCTCGGTTGCCTATCTGCTGGCCGGTCTGGTCAATGCCGCGGCGCTCGCCGTCCTCGCCATTGGACCCATGCGCCCGGCAGTCTACTTCGCCGGCACCGTGCTCTTTCTCTTCACTATCGGAGCCTGCTACGCGCTCTTCACGGGTGTTTCACTCGAGTTCCTCGGCAACTCGGGCAAAAGCGGCAGCACACGCTACGCCATCATCAACTCGCTCGGCAATCTGCCGGTGGCTTATATGGCCTGGCTCGATGGACGCGGCTACGCGCACTGGGGACCGCGCGGTATGCCCGGTACTGACGCTATAGTGAGCCTGGCCGGAGCTTTGCTTTTGCTCGCGCACTTTCTCTTCAGTCGCCGCATACGCTCTCCGGCGCGGGCAGCCTGATATATGGCTTTATCTTCGCGCGGCTTTTCTTTGACCAGCTCAAGGCCGGTACGGACGAATCCCAGGCCGAGCATTACTACATTGGTTGAATCGATGCGACCTTGCCTATTCGATGTAACCCTGCAGCCACGCGAGAATCTGCGGCCAGCCGCGATGGCTCACACGCGAAGCTTCAGTCGCCAAACCTGAGTGCGTAAGCCGGACGGTCGTCACCCCGTCGCGTTCGTCGAGATCCCAGCGCACCAGGGACTCTGTGGCGTTCTCGTACCAGTCAGGGAGCCACGTGAAGACCAGCAGGCGCGGACGATCGATTTCACGATACTCTCCGCGAATTGTGACCGGCCTGCTGTCAATGGATTCGGCGTACATGATCCACTTGCCGCCGGGGCGCAGATCCGATTCGAATTGGGTGATGCGAAATCGTCCTCCGGGGCCGCCCCACCACTTCATGCGCTCCTGCCTGTCGGTGAGCGCCGCAAAAATTCGTTCCGCGCTGCCCTTGATCGCGATTTCCTGAACAATCGTGTTGCTCTGCATGGTTGTGTTCATTTCTGCTTCTCCACATAGGTTTTGAGGCCTTGCATGGTTTCAGACCAGAAGGTTTCGTAGTCGCGGAGCCAATCGTCCACCGTCCGCAATGGCCCGGCATTCAGTCTGCAACGGCTCGCCGTGCCCTCTCTGCGGGAGACCACCAGCCCGGCAGAGCGCAGCAGGCGAAGATGCTTTGAAACCGCCGGCCGGCTCATCGAGAAATTCTGTGCAATCTCGCCCACGGTGTGCTGGTTGGCGCGCAGCACTTTGAGGATCTCGCGCCGCGTGGGATCGGCGATGGCTCGAAAGATAAGGTCGCGTTGTCTGGATCCAGCGGAAACCATTTGGTTACCAATAACCGTAACCAAATGGTTTCCGATTGTCAAGAGGGAAGCCGGGAAAATTGGAGCACGAATCGGGCTGAACGGAAGCCGGCGTCTTACTCAGTCAGCGGCGTTCGAGTTGCCCGCTTCTCCAGCGTTCATCCGCTCTTTCCATCCCGGCAGGTTCTGATCGCCGGTAATGAGCCGCGCGCTGCGCCTGAAGGTGAAGTAAGTCCAGATCCACGACCAGAACACAAAGATGCGATTTCTGAAGCCGATGAGGAAGAAGATGTGAACCACAATCCAGGTGAGCCACGCCGGCAGCCCGCTCATGTGCGCCTTGAAGGGCCACTCCACCTTGGCCACGGCGGCCATGCGTCCAATGGTCGCCATATCGCCCTTGTCGAAGTAGCGAAACGCCGGCCGCGGCCTGCCTTCGAGATCGGCGGCAATGACCTTCGAAACGTGGTCGCCCATCTGCATGGCCGGCTGCGCCACCCCGGGAATCTGACGCCCATCCTGAACCAGATGCGCCAGGTCGCCCAGCACAAACACCTCAGGCAGTCCCGGTGGATTCAGCCGGTCGTCGACGATGACGCAGCCGCGATTGTCGATCGGCGCTCCCAGCAGCCTGCCGAGCGGCGACGCCTGCACGCCGGCCGCCCAAAGCGTAACCACCGAATCAATCCGCTCGCCGTTGGACTCAACCCATCCCGGGCCCACCCCGCTCACTTGCGTTTTAGTGTGCACCTCGACGCCAAGCTGCTCTAGCGTTTCTTCGGCCTTGGCCGAAAGGTCTTCGGGATACGCGGCCAGCAGCCTCAGGCCCCCGTCGAGCAGCAGCACCCGGCTCTTCCGCGGATCGATGTGCCTGAAGTCGTGCTTCATGTAAAGCTGGGCAATGTCGCTGATGGCTCCGGCCAGTTCCACGCCCGTGGGGCCGCCGCCGATGACCACGAAATTCAGCGGCGGATGCCAGCCTTGTTCCAGCATCTGCCGCTCGGCCAGCTCAAAGGCCAGCAGCACGCGCCGGCGGATCTCGAGCGCGTCTTCAACGGTTTTGAGTCCCGGCGCCAGCGGCGCCCACTCCTCGTGCCCAAAGTACGAGTGGCTCGCGCCCGTGGCCAGCGCCAGGTAATCGTAAGCCACGCGCGCGCCTGAGCCCAGAGTCAGTTGCCGCGCCGCGACGTCGATCCCCATCACCTCGTCCATCAGCACTTCAGCGTTCTTCTGGTGGCTCAGTATTGAGCGGATGGGCTGGGCGATATCAGCCGGCGACAGCACCGCCAGCGCCACCTGGTACAGCAACGGCTGGAACAGATGATGGTTGCGCCGGTCGATCAGCGTGACCTTCACCGGCATGTCTTTGAGCGCCTGTGCCGCGTGGATGCCGGCGAACCCTCCGCCCACAATCACCACCCGCGGCCGCTCGCCATGCCGATCTGTCACCTCCGCCCGCATCTGTGCCGTTAGTTGGCCCACGTTGACCTCTCGTTATTGCAGATGCAAAAGCTCGACCTAAAGTGGCACGAATGCTGGCGACAGCCGGTAGCCAATAGCCAGAAGCCCGAAGCCAGAAGCTAGAAGCTAGAAGCAGCCCCTTAGTCCCTTCGCCTCAGTCCCTGCCTTTGTTAGCATCCACCTATGTTCGCAGGCGTTTCCTATGTCTGGTGGATCGGGTTTCACCTGGCCGTAGCGGTGCTGCTGGTGGCCGACTCGTTTCTGCCCGGCCATCGACACCAGGACCGCCAGGCATCGGCCTCCGCGTGGCTCGGCTCCGGCGCGTTCGTTATCGTGGCCGCAGCTTTTGCCCTTTGGATCGCCTTTGCCCAGGGCCGCCAACCCGCGCTCGAGTTCGTTGCCGGATACACCATCGAGGCTTCGCTCTCTATCGACAATCTTTTCGTCTTCCTGCTGCTCTTCGAGGGCTTTCAGATCAGCCGCCAGCGCCAGCACACCGCGCTCGCCTGGGGGGTCTGGGGCGCCATCGTGCTTCGCGCTCTCTTTATAGGCATGGGCATCACCCTGCTCCGTCGTTATGCTTGGATCACCTGGCTCTTCGGTGCTTTCCTGCTCTACGCGGCCGTCAAGCTGCTGCGCGGCGGCTCGGCCCGGGCCGTCATTCCCGAGTGGATTCGCCGACTGCAGCCCGCACGAGGTTCGCTGCTGCCGGTGATCGTGGCTGTCGAATTCACCGATCTTCTGTTCGCCACCGACTCCATCCCTGCCGTGCTCGCCGTCACTCACAATCCCTTCATCGCGTATACCTCGAACATCGCCGCCGTGCTCGGCCTGCGCTCGCTCTACTTCGCTCTCGCCGAGATGCTCGACCGCTTCCGATATCTGCACTACGGCCTCGGCGCGCTGCTCGGCTTCGTCGCGCTCAAGATGCTGCTGGCGCACTGGATCGAAATCCCGATCCTCGCCTCGCTGGTGGTGATGGGAGCGATCTTCGGCGCGTGCGCGCTGGCGGGAGCGGTACAGAGACCAGGGATTAGGGAATAGGTAACAGGGAGCAGAAAAGCAGAAAAGCAGAAAAGCAGAAAAGCAGAAAAGCAGAAAAGCAGAAAAGCAGAAAAGCAGAAAAGCAGAAAAGCAGGTACACGTTCGAGGGAGAAGTGCGCGGGTTTCTGTGTGGGCTCTGGAGGGAGCAGGGGCCTTCAGGCCCCTGAAGAGAACCCCAAAAATTGCGGCTTCAGCCGCGGGCCTTTAAATAGATAAACAGTTGAACAAAACGGGTCGGCGAGATTCCTCCCTATTCCCTGTTCCCTGCCTCTTCACTCCATCGAAATCTGCACCAGGCTTGCTTCCTGCTGCTGCTCAATCTGGCTGCGGTCCCGCTCCATCCATGCCGGCATTGCCAGGCGCTTCATCTTTGCCACCGCGCTGCCGATGCGCATCGACCCCTGCAGCAGGTGCTTGGCCTTCAGCGGACCGGCAATGCTCATCCCGCTCACCCAGTGGCTGGCCGCGCTGGCCGAGCAGCCGCACTGGCTGCAATCGGGATCGCCCCCAAACACGCACGGCTCGACATGCGTCTTCAAATCGGCCGAGTAGTTTTTCGAGAGCCGGGAGAAGGTGCACTCCTCCGGCGACGCCGGTGGGCGGAGCAGCGCCTGCGCGTATCCCTTGGGGGTAAGCAGTTTGGGATAGCGTTCGCGCAGCCGAGGCAGCTCACTCGCCACATACTCGCGTTGTTCTCTGCTCAGCCGCTCGGCGCTGACTTCTCTCCGCTGCGGCGAGTAAATGCTCACCCAGATGTCCCGCACCTCGGGCCGCTCGCTCCAGAATCGCACGTACTTCTCCAGGTAGCCGTGCCGCGCCAGCATCTGCGCCGTGATTGTCCAATGCACGTTGAAACGCCGCCCGGCTTGGTTGGCAAGAATTCGCTCGTAGGTGGCAGGATTGCGGCGCACGTTGTGGTGCTCGGGCAGCCCATCGATTGAGATGGCGGCGGTGAAGCGCTTCAACGCCATCCATTCCATCGGAAGGGTTATGATGCCGCTCGTCACCACCATGGAATAAATTCCGCGCCGCGAAATCT
>Ga0335074_10007457_pt1 | contig 15171 bp, 14 predicted proteins | sample Lox_Sample_23_FD_206715 | JGI IMG/M metagenome (GOLD analysis project Ga0335074, IMG submission 206715) | Soil microbial communities from Loxahatchee National Wildlife Refuge, Florida, United States - Lox_Sample_2.3 | ecosystem: Environmental > Terrestrial > Soil > Wetlands | place: USA...
GCGGGTGGAGCGCGGCCGGCCCCGCTACGGCATCGACCTCGACGACACCGTGATCCCCCAGGAGGCGGGTCTGAACGAGCGCGCGGTGTCGTTCACCAAGGGCTGCTACGTCGGCCAGGAGACGGTTGCGCGCCTCTTCTACCGCGGCAAGCCGAACCGCCAGCTGCGCGGGCTGCGTCTGAGCGGACCGGCAGAGCCCGGCGCGGACCTTCTGTCGGGGGGCCGGCCCGTCGGCCGCCTCAGCAGCGTCGCCGAGTCACCCCGCTTCGGCGCGATCGGCCTCGCCCTGGTCCGCCGCGAGGCGCCACCCGGCTCGACGGTCACCTCCGGCGACGCCATCACCGCTCAGGTCACAGAGCTGCCATTTCGCTAAGGCGCCGCCGTCAGGCGCCGCCGACCCATCTGATCAACTGGCTCGCGCCGCTCCAGCATCACCTGGGGGAGGTCCGGGTGCGAGGACAGGTACGTCGCGATGATGCGCAGCTCGTCGATCTCCTCCGGGGGCACGTGGGCGCCGAGTTCGCCGGCGTAGCCGCCTCGCCTCAGGGCCAGCCGGGTGCGGTCCTCGAGCGCGTTGTCGTTTTCAGCGACGGCGCCCCAATCCACGAGGCGGCCCCCGACGAGCCAGAACGCGTCCCGGCGGTCCCGATCGACCGGGTGCGCGGCCAGGACCAGCCGCGCCCGCGCATGCGTGGCCTCGAGCGCGCCGCCGAGGCGCTCGAGGATCACCCCGAGGCGACGCAGGCGCCGGCGCAGCCAGGCAGCCCGCTCGTAGTGCTGCTGCTGCGCCGCGGCGCGCATCTGCCCGCTCACATGCGAGAGCAGCCGCTCGCCCCCATCCCCTTCGGTTACGAACAGCCGCAACGCCTCGTCCAGGCGCCTGCGGTACAGGTTCGGGTCCAGATCGCCCAGGCACGGTGACAGGCAGCGCCCCATCTGCCCGTAGGCCGAGGGATGCTCGCGGAGCTTCAGCCGCCGTCCGCAGTGGCGCAGGGCGAACAGCGAATCGAGCTGCTCGACCAGCTCCTGGGCCAGCCGCCGGCCGCGCAGCGGCCCGATCGTGACCGCGTGCCCGGCGGCCGGCTCGGAGGACACGTCGAGGATCGGGAACGGGATATCGAGGCGGCAGCGGATGTAGCACAGCCGCTCGTCGCGCCGGGTCAGGCGGATGTTCCCGGGAGGCTTGTGGTGCTTGATCAGCCGGTTCTCGAGCACGAGGGCGCCGAGCTCGGAGTTCGTGCTCTGGTAGTCCACGACGGTCGCCTCGGCGGTCCAGGCCGCGGGCAGGCTGGAGGGCGCGAAGTGGGCGCGGGCCCGGCTGCGAATCGAGATCGACTTGCCGACGTAGAGCACGCGGCCGGCGCCGTCGCGGAACAGATATACGCCCGGGTCGCGAGGCAGGTCGGCGAAGTCGAGCTGCGGCGGCATGGTGGCGGCCGGCACCTTTGTTTTGCGGCCGACGGTCCGGCGGCGCCGGCTCCTCGTCAGCGCCACCGCGTCGGCGATCGTCAGTGCGTTCGCGCACAGCCGGGGAAAGAGCGCGCACAGCACACGCGCGCATGTCTCCGCGTCGGCCAGCGCGCGGTGGGCGATCTGCACCTCGATGCCGAGCGCGTCGGCGAGCACGGTCAGGCCCCGCTTATTCTGCAGCGGCAGGAGCTTGCGGGCGAGCGCCGCCGTGCACAGCACGGGCGGGTTCGGCCACTCGAGCCCGATCAGCTCGAACGCCCGCCGCAGCACCCGGCGGTCGAACGGCGCGTTGTGGGCGACCAGTACCCGTCCTTGCAGGCGCTCCGCAATTGAGGGCAGCACCTCCTCCAACCCGGGGGCTTCGGCCAGCATCGCCTGCGTGATTCCCGTGAAGCGCTGGATGCCCCGCCCGAGTGGCCGGTTGCAGCGCACGAGCGAGGACCACCGATCGTGCAGCTCCCCGCCGCCGACCAGCACCGCCCCGACCTCGGTCAGCTCGCAGGCCTCGCCGCCCAGGCCGTTGGTCTCGGTGTCCACGACGAGGAACTCCGCGGTCGCGGTGGCGTGCTCGAGCAGCGTCACCTGACGCGTGATACGCCCCGCGTCGGACGGCAAGCAAGCAGGATTGCACGCGCCTTGGACGTATTGGTCTAGATGACCGTTTGGCAGGGTAGGATCGGCGGACAATGCTCGGAAAGGAGGTGAAGTGACCACCACCGCGTTTGATCTCGACAAGCTCCGCGAGCTCGAGGACTCGACGCGCCGCGCTTGGATGACCTACAACGAGCGGCTGCGCGACCTAGAAGGCGACGAGTACGAGCGGGTCGAGAGCGATTCGTGGACTGAGCTGCAACGCGAGCTGCGTCGCCTTGAGCGCCGGAAAGCCTCGCTGACTCAGAACTCCACCTGAGCCGCCGGCGGCGGCATCCGAGCCTGGGACCGGACGTTTCGCGGGCCTGTATCCCGCGGCAGCCGCTCGGGTCGGCATCTGCCCCACTCCAAGCCGTCGCTGCGATCCTGACATCAAATGGTGTTGCGTTTCTCCATTTGGGTATTACGCTCGCTAGGGTTCGCGCCGGGACCGGGACTCCAGGCCACTCCCGGTGCCCTCAGGCGGTCTTGCGAGGAGGTGCTGGCGAGAGGATGCAAACCAGGACGATCGGGATGCTGGCGGCCAGCGCCCTCGCCCTGACGGCGTGCGGCTCGACCTCCAGCGGCGCCATCGCGCCACGACCACCGGCGCCGGTCAACCTCAGCGTGTACATCGACAACAGCTCGGTATCGGTGTCGCCCAGTTCGGTCGGTGCGGGCGCGGTGACGTTCATCATCACTAATCAGGCCGGCCAGGCGGAGTCGCTGGCCATCCTGCGCTCCGGCTCCCCGCCTGGTGACCCCCTGGCCAGCACGGGGCCGATCAACCCGCAGGCGACCGCCCAGGTCACGGTCAACTTCGCCTCCCAGGGCACCTACTCGCTGTCTACCGGTGCCCGAGACGCGGGCGCCGGGTCCTCGATCCGGCCAGCGTCGATCACGGTCGGAGCATCGCGGGCGAACAGCGACAACCAAGTCCTGCAGCCCTAGTGCGCCTGGTCTGATAGCGCTCACAACTACCCGCCTCGTGTGTGCATACGCACACGAGCAGAGTGGTGCGGCTCGGGGAGCTACACCGCAGTAGCATCAGGCGCCTGGAGGGCGCTTCTCCAACCTACGAGGAAGGTGTACAACGAGTGGCCGTTGACCTGAGCCAAGTCGCAACCGTAGAGGCCGAGCCCGGGGAACTTCCCCCGACGATGGCGGCGTGGGTAATCCGCGAGGAGCGCCAGGGCGAGCCGACGGACGCGTTCCAGATCGAGGAGATCGAGGTCCCCGAGCCGGAGGCATTCGAGGTGATCGTCCGGGTCATGGCGGCCGGCGTGAACTTCAACAACGTCTGGGCGGCGCTCGGCGAGCCGGTGGGCGTGTGGCGCTACGGCGATCACCCGCGCTGGGGCCACCACATCGGCGGTTCGGACGCCTCGGGCGTGGTCTGGAAGGTCGGCCCGGGCGTCACGCGCTGGAAGCCTGGCGACCAGGTCGTGGTCCACTGCAACCAGGCGTCCTACGAGGACCCCGAGGTGCACGGATTCGATCCGCTCGCGGCCCCGAGCCAGCAGATCTGGGGCTATGAGACGACGTGGGGTTCGTTCGCCCAGTTCTGCAAGGTCCAGGCCCAGCAGCTGTTGCCCAAGCCGAGTCACCTGGCCTGGGAGGAGGCCGCGGCCTACGGCCTGACGTACTTCACCGCCTATCGGATGCTGATCGACCGCTGCCACCTTCAGGCCGGTCACCGCGTGCTGATCTGGGGCGCCGCGGGCGGCCTCGGGGTGTTCGCCACGCAGCTGTGCGCGCTGACCGGCGCGGACGCGGTCGGCGTGGTCTCGAGCGAGGAGAAGGGTCACCTGATCGAGCAGCTCGGCGCGGTCGGCTACATCAACCGCACCGAGTTCGCGGGGATGATGCGCCGCGGCGATGAGACCAAGGAGGAGGAGCTGGCGCGCTTCAAGGAGTCTCGGCGTTTCTGCAAGGCCGTCGAGGCGATCCTCGGCGAGCCACCCGACGTCGTGTTCGAGCACGTCGGCAAGGCCACCTTCCCGACCTCGGTGTTGGTGGTCCGGCCGTTCGGGAAGGTCGTCATCTGCGGCGCCACGTCGGGCTACCAACTCGACTTCGACGTACGCTATCTGTGGATGCGCCAGAAAGAGATCGTCGGCTCGCACTTCGCCAACGCCTGGGAGGCGACCAAGGCCAACCAGCTGATCGAAGAGTCTAAGGTTCGGCCCGTGCTGTGGCAGACGATGGGCTTCGAGAAGGTGGCGGAGGCGCACCAGCTGCTGCGCGACAACCGCCACCTCGGCAAGATCGCGATCCTGGTCGGCGCCACCGAGGAGGGCCAGGGAAGAACGGCCGAGGGGCCGGGCGCGATCCGCGCGGAGGTGGGAGCCTGATGGCCGGCGTGATGTGGGTCGAGTGGTACGCCACCGTGCTCAGGCAGGAGTCGTTCGCGGCGGACGTCGCCGCCGTCGCTCCCCTGGCCCTGCGCTACGGCGCGACTCAGTATGCCGTCCACCGCTCCCGCGACGACCGCTACAAGATCACGCAGATGGCGTGGTTCGAGTCAAAGCCCGACTGGTACAGCTACTGGGAGGGGCCGGAAATGATCGAGTTCCGCCGTCGCCACGGGGGCCGCTACCAGATCCCGATCAGCTATGTGTGGCACGACGAGCTGGTCGCCGGCGCGATGGGTCCCTCGGTTTCAGCCGATGCCGAGCCGGAGCCCGAGCCCGCCGCCCCGGCACCGCCGGCGCGAGCCTGACTCACGGCTCAGCCCGACCTGCAAAACACGACAAGGCCCGGCTTCGTCGCCGGGCTGTAACGGGCTGCGCACGCGTGGAGCCTGTCGCACAAACCGGCGGCGGGGCGGTTCGTTGTGTCTCGGTCACTACGCACCGGACGGGTTACGCGACCGGTGCCTGAACTTTGGCGATTCAGTTGACGTATCCGAGACTCAATCGCCAGAGTTTGCTCGATTCACGCGGTGCGTGCACCCACGGCTGATTGCCCTTTGTGAGCCGGTCACAAGGGCCACGAGTTATGCGACACCCTCGTGACATGCGCTGCACGGCACGGTGCCGAGCGAACCGGTCAATGTCGGGTTACGCAGCACGGGACCGGGAATAGACAGACCGGCGCCCCAGCGCAATTCCAGGACCTATCCTTAGCTCCGCCGTGACCCGCACGCACAAGATCGCCAATTTGATCGGCGTGCCGTTGCCGCTGGTCGGTCTCCTGGCAGCGATCGTGCTGCTCTGGAACCGGGCCATCGGACCACTCGAGCTTGGACTCCTCGTCGGCCTCTATCTGCTCACCGCCCTCGGGGTGACACTCGGTTATCACCGCATGTTCACCCACCGCGCGTTCGATTCGAGCCGCGTGTTCCGGGCGATCGTGGCCATCCTCGGGTCGATGGCGGTACAGGGATCCGTGATCACCTGGGTCGCCGACCACCGCAAGCACCACACCTTCACCGACCAGGAGGGCGATCCGCACTCACCGCACCTGGCCGGACCGGGTTTCTGGGGGGCGGTCAAGGGTCTGTGGCACGCCCACGTCGGCTGGCTGTTCGAAACGGTTGGCACCGCGGACCGGCAGCGCTTCGCGGCCGATCTGCTCAGGGACGGGGTGATCCGAGTGATCGACAAGCTGTTCTTCGTGTGGGTGGCCCTCGGCCTGGCGATCCCGTTCGCGCTCGGATGGGTCGTCGGCGGAGGGATCGGCGCAGCTCTCACCGCGCTCCTGTGGGGCGGCTTCGTCCGGGTCTTCCTGCTCCACCACGTGACCTGGTCGATCAACTCGGTGTGCCATTTCTTCGGTCGCAAGCGGTTCGACATCGAGGACGAGTCGCGCAACGTCTTCTGGCTGGCCCCGCTTTCGATGGGCGAGGCCTGGCACCACAACCACCATGCCTTCCCCACCTCCGCGTTCCACGGACTGAGCCGCTTCGAGCGCCTGGCCGACCCAACCGGTCTGCTCATCTCGCTGCTCGAAAAGCTCGGGCTTGTCTGGAACGTCGTCCGGGTCAGCCCCGAGCGCCAGAGCGCCAAGGCCCTCCCCCGCGGCGCCTAGCCGGCCGGCGCTCCCCCCGCCGCCCGATCCCCGAACCCGAAATTTCCGCCATTCCGGAGCGCCGGTGCCGCTAGTTCCGGATTTCTCGTGTCCAGCCCGAGTTATCCGTCACCAGCGCGCAGCACCGGCGCCAATGGCGGAAATTTCGGCGTGGTAGCGGCGAGCGTGAGCAGCCTTAGGCCGACTCGAGCGGGGCCATCGTCAGCCCGGCTCCGTTGAGCTGTTCCCAGTACTGCTCCGCCTCGTCGCGCGGACCGCTCCAGACGATCGCACACCCGCTCTTATGGATCTGGTCGGCGAACCGGTAGCCCTCGGCGAGGGACACGCCCGGGATAACCCGCGAGAGCGTTTCGGCGACGTGGTCGAAGGTGTTGTGGTCGTCGTTGAGCACAACCACCCGCCACAGGCCACCCACGTCGCTGCCCGGTCCGCTCAGGCGCGGCAGCTCAACCGTCTGCGACATCCGGGCCCAGGATAGCTTTATCTGAGGGCGTCAACCCGAGCTGACCGCCTCCGCCCGCTTTCGCCAGTAACGCTCCAGACCGGCGTACAGCTGGTCGGGTGGCGCCGCCTGCTCGTACGCGGCGGCCGTCTCCGGGTCCACGCGCCCGGCGACCTCGGCTCGCACCCGTTCTACGAACGAGTCGCGCTCAGAATCCCGCGCGATACCGGCCCAGAAATCGAGCCCCTCCGACAGCTCGGACAGCTGCGCGTCCACGTCATCGCTGGCGCCGAAGTGAGTCATCACCAGCCGGCGCGGCTTCCAGGCCGCGATCCGCTCGATCGATGCGTGCCACTTCTCGACGTCGATATCGGGCGGTGGGCTGGGCGGGATGGTCAGCGGCGCGCCGTCGATCCGCACACCGCCGACGTCGCCCACGAACGCGACGCCGTCCGGCGAGTGCAGGAACGACACGTGGTGGGAGGCGTGGCCCGGCGTGTAGGCGACCTCGAACGCCCCGTCGAACAGCGTCTCGTCGCCGTGCAGGATGCGCAGGTTCTCCTCGGGAACCGGGAGCATCTCGCCCCACAGGCGGTCCATATCCTCGCCGTAGAGCATCCGCGCGCTCTCGACCAGCCGATCGGGCGAGACCATGTGCCGCGCCCCCCGCTCGTGCACGTACACCTCGAGGTCCGGCCAGCGCTGCACCAGCGACCCGCTCGCTCCCGCATGGTCGAGGTGAATATGGGTCAGCAACAGCGCACGAGGACGAGCGTCGCCCAGCCCGGCAAGCAGCGTCTCCAGACACGACGTCGGCCCCGGATCGATCACTACGTCGTCGACCACCCAGGCGCCGATCACGCGCGGGCGACCCAGATGCATGACGTCGATCAGCTGCATCTGCTCGAGGTCAGATGCCTCTGGTGACGCGGTTGGGCGGCAGCCAAATTCCTAGGTCGTCTCGGTGTCGTCTTCGGGTGGCTCGATGACCGGAAGTACCGCCGTCGACTCGATGTCCGGATCGCGGTCATCGTCATCAACCGGCACCTCGTCCGGCAGAGCATCCTCGTCCGGCACCTGTACCGGGGCCGGCTCGGCCCGGGGGTCCTCCTCTGGAGTGACCCCCTCTTCCACGGCCCCGAATTCCTCCTCGTCCTCGGGTGCGAGCTCATCACTGGGCGCGACATCGGTCGTCTCGGCGCTCGCCGGATCGGGCGGGAACCGGTCAGCGGCCGAGTCGGTCAGCGTCAACAGCTGACCCGCGAGCTCGCGGGTGTCCTCGACGATCCGGTGGCGCTCGGCCCAGATCCGGTCGGTCTCGGCGTCCAGCTCGCGCACTCGATCCTCGGCGCGCTGGATGATCTGCGTCGCCTCCTGGCGCGCCGTCTCGAGCCGGTCCTCGGCCTCGCTGCGCGACTGGGCGGTGATGTTCCCGGCGGTCTCGTGGGCGCGCTGGAGAATGCCCGAGACCTCCTCCCCCACCCGCTCGAGCGCGCGCCGGACCGCCGCCTCGGGCGACCGCGTGGCCTGTAGCTCGGCGACGAGCTGACTGGTCTTCTGAACGTAGGCGTCGACGGCGAGCCGGTCGTACCCGCGCAGGGCGCTCGGAAACTCGACGTCGGCGACGGCCGGGACGGGATCGTCCGGAAGGGTGGCCAGCGGAGCGGTGATCTCCTGCATGATCGCGTGTTCGCTGGAAGCTGAGCTCTGATCGGGCATGACTCGCACGTTACAGGGTGCTGAGATACCCACCCCAACGTGCAACCGGCGCAAACGATCATTCATACAATCGAGCCCCATGCCGGAGATGCCCTCGCCTCGCCTCCCCGAGCCTGACCGGCCGTGGATGATGCGCACGTACGCCGGGCACTCGGACGCCAAGCGTTCCAACGAGCTCTACCGGCGCAACCTCGAGAAGGGCCAGACCGGGCTCTCGATCGCCTTCGACCTGCCCACCCAGACCGGCTATGACCCCGACCACGAGCTCGCCCGCGGCGAGGTCGGCAAGGTCGGCGTGTCGATCGCCCACCGGGGCGACATGGCGACCCTGCTGGACCAGATCCCGCTCGACCAGATGAACACCTCGATGACGATCAACGCCACCGCCGCGTGGCTGCTCTCGCTCTACGTCGTCGCCGCGGAGAATCAGGACCCGCCCACCGCCGAGAAGGACCTCCAGGGCACAACCCAGAACGACATCCTCAAGGAGTACCTGAGCCGCGGCACCTACGCCTTCCCGCCGGGCCCGAGCATGCGGCTGATCGCCGACACGATCGCCTACACGGTGCAGCACATCCCCAAGTGGAACCCGATCAACATCTGCTCCTACCACCTCCAGGAGGCGGGGGCGACACCTGTGCAGGAGATCGCGTTCACGATGAGCAACGCGATCGCGGTCCTGGACGCGGTGAAACAGCGGGTCGCACCCGAGCTCATGGGGAACGTGTTCGGCCGCATCTCGTTCTTCGTCAACGCCGGCGTGCGGTTCATCGAGGAGCACGCCAAGCTGCGCACGATGGGCGTTCTGTGGGATGAGCTGGGCCGCGAGCGCTACGGGGTCGAGGACGAGAAGCAGCGCCGCCTGCGCTACGGGGTGCAGGTCAACTCGCTCGGTCTGACCGAGGCGCAGCCTGAGAACAACGTTTACCGAATCGCGCTCGAGGCCCTCGCGGTCACCCTGGGCCGCGGCGCCCGCGCCCGGGCGATCCAGCTGCCCGCCTGGAACGAGGCTCTCGGCCTGCCTCGGCCCTGGGACCAGCAGTGGTCGCTTCGGCTGCAGCAGATCCTGGCCTACGAGACCGACCTGCTCGAGTATCCGGACATCTTCGAGGGCTCCAAGGTGATGGACGGGCTGGTCGCCGAGCTGCTCGAGGGCGCCCGCGAGGAGATGCACCGCGTCGCCGAGCTCGGTGGGGCGGTCGAGGCCGTCGACTACATGAAGGGCTCACTGGTCGAATCGCAGCGCCGGCGCTGGCAGCGGATCGAATCCGGCGAGCAGGTCGCGGTCGGCATGAATCGCTTCACGTCGACCGAGCCCTCGCCGCTGACCGCCGGGGCCGACGGCGGGATCCTGGTCGTCGACCCGGAGGTCGAGGCCGAGCAACGCAAAGCTCTCGAGCAGTGGCGCGCGACCCGCGACCAGGCCGCGGTCGACGAGGCCCTCCAGGCCCTCGCGGCAGTCGCCCGCGACGACTCCCAGAACATCATGCCGGCGACGATCGCGGCGGCCCGGGCCGGCGTCACTACCGGCGAGTGGGCCCAGACGCTGCGCGACGCGTTCGGTGAGTACCGGGCCCCGACGGGCGTCGGCGAGGCAGCCCCCGCGGACACCCAGGATCTCGCGGAGTTGCGCGGAGAGGTCGAGAAGCTGAGCGAGGCGCTCGGGCGCCGGCTCAAGTTCCTGGTCGGCAAGCCGGGGCTCGATGGGCACTCCAACGGCGCCGAGCAGATCGCCGTCCGAGCCCGCGACGCGGGGATGGACGTGGTGTACGAGGGGATCCGCCTCACCCCGACCCAGATCGCCACCTCGGCCGCGCAGGAGGGCGTCCACGTCATCGGCCTCTCGATCCTGTCCGGCTCGCACCGAGAGCTCATCCCGAGCGTCCTGGACGCACTCCGCGAAGCCGGCGTCGAGGACGTGCCGGTCGTGGTCGGCGGGATCATCCCCGAGAGCGACGCCGAGGCTTTGCGCGAGGCGGGCATCGCCGCCGTGTACACCCCCAAGGACTGGAACATGAACGGGATGATGCGCGCCATCGTCGAGCTCGTCGCCGAGCGTCACGGCGTCGAGACCGCCGTGGGCGCTTGAAACTCACCCCTGCCCTGCCAGACGGACGCGAGCTCGGCAGGCGGCTGCGCGAGCGCGACCTGAGCGCAGCACCGGCGGCATTGAACCTGATCGAGAGCCGCTCGCCGAACGCGCGCGGCCCCACTCAGCAGCTCCTGGCCGAGGTCTCCCCCGCTGCCCTCGGCGCCGAGGCGCCCGGACACGTGATCGGCGTGACCGGACCCCCCGGGGTCGGGAAGTCCTCGCTGCTCAGCCGGCTCCTCGCCGAATGGCGCCGGCGACACCGGTCGGTCGCCGTGCTGGCGGTCGATCCGAGTTCGCGGCGCTCGGGAGGGTCGTTGCTGGGCGATCGCGCCCGCATCGAGGCCGACCCGCGCGATAAATCCGTGTTCGTTCGCTCCACCGCGGCCGGCAATCGGCTTGGGGGCCTCGCTCCCGCCACGCGGGCGGCCGCCGCGGCGCTGGCAGCGGCGTTCGACGTGGTGGTGATCGAGACGGTCGGGGTCGGGCAATCCGAGACCGAGGTGGCCGACGTGGCCGACACGGTGGCGGTCGTGCTTCAGCCGGCGTCGGGCGACGTGCTTCAGTTCCTCAAGGCGGGCATCATGGAGGTCCCCGACGTGCTCGTCATGACCAAATCCGATCTTCAGAGCCCCGCGCGCCGGGCGCTCGCCGACCTGAACGCGGCGCTGCTCGCTCTCGGCGCGACCGACACCGCCGTCTGTCCCGTTTCGTCGGTGCCGCCGCCGACCGGGATCGACCGCCTGGTCGACGCGCTCGACGCCCACCGCGCCAGCCTCGACCTGCCGGCGCGCCGACTGCACGCCCGGCGCCGGCACGCCCTCGAGGACTTCGTCGCCGAGCACGGCGAACGGGGGCTGCGTGCGCTCGGAGGACGACTCGAGGCCCAGCGCTGGCTCGAGCGACAACGCCCCGAGCTCGACGTACCCGCACTCGCGCACGCGCTCGAAGCCCGGGTGGAGGAGCAGCCATGAGGGTGGTTCGCAGGCGCCGGGCCCTGCCACGCCGGATCGTCCTCCCCGGCGAGCACCTCCTCGACGGGCAAACCGCGTTGCGCGCCTGGCGCGACTCCGACCTCGACGGGCTGATCAACGCCTGCCAGGATGCGGATATCTCGCGCTGGACCCGCGTCCCGTACCCGTACGGCGTGAGCGAGGCCCGCGCCTATCTGCTCTCGCGCCACGACGCGTTACACACCGGGACCGGGGCGCCGTTCGCGGTCGTCTCCTCCGAGGACCGCGACCACCTGCTGGGCTCGATCTCGCTGATGCGTTTCGCGTGGCCGCACCTCCGCGCCGAGGTCGGGTACTGGCTGGCCGAGGAGGCGCGCGGCTACGGGCACGCCAGCCGGGCTCTGCGCCTGATCACCGCGTGGGGGTTCCGCAGCCTCGCCCTCGAGCGAATCGATCTCATGGCCGCCACCGGCAACCCGGCCTCACAGGCGGTCGCCGAGCGCTGTGGCTTCACCCGGGAGGCGGTCCTGCGCTCCTACCTGGTCGGCCGCGAGGGTCGCCAGGACATGGTCGCGTTTGGTCTGCTGGTCACAGATCACGCCCAGTCAACCGGCCGCACCAGCTAGCCTCTAGCCATGGCGCTCGAGCCACTGCGCGACGGACACGGCCGTCTGATCGGCGATCTGCGGGTGTCGGTCACCGACCGCTGCAACTTCCGCTGCCAGTACTGCATGCCCGCCGACGGCCTGCCCTGGCTCGAGCGCGAGGAGATCCTCACCTTCGAAGAGATCGCCCGCGTGGTCGGCCTGTTTGGCGCCATGGGCGTCCACGACGTCCGCCTGACCGGAGGCGAGCCGCTTGTGCGCAAGCAGTTCCCCCGGCTGGCGGCGATGCTGGCCGGCCTCGATACCGTCGAAGACCTGTCCGTGACGACGAACGGCTTCCTGCTCGAGCGCGACGCGGAAGCACTGGTTCGCGCCGGCATCAACCGCTTCAACGTCTCGGTCGATTCGCTCCAGCGCGACCGCTTTTTTGAGCTGACCCGCCGGGATGCCCTGCCCCGGGTGCTGCGCGGGCTTGAGGTCCTCGCCGACTACCCCGAGGCCCATCCGATCAAGATCAACGCCGTGGCGATGCGCGACTTCACCGAGGAGGAGGCGATCCCGTTCGCGGAGTTCGCCCGCCGGACTCCCTATGAGGTGCGGTTCATCGAGTTCATGCCGCTGGACGCCGACCACGCCTGGACCGCCGATCAGGTGCTCACCGGCGAGGAGATCCGGGCTGCGATCGACGCCGTCTATCCGCTGGAGCCCGAGCCGCGCGAGCGCCACGCCACCGCCCGCGTCTACCGCTTCAAGGACGGGCATGGAAAGATCGGCTTCATCAATCCGGTGTCCGAGCCGTTCTGCGGTGACTGCAACCGGGTTCGCCTGACCGCCGATGGACGCCTTCGCACTTGTTTGTTCTCGCTCAATGAGACCGATCTGCGCACGCCGATCCGGGAGGGCGCCGACGACGGTGAGCTCGAGCGGATCATCCGCGACGCCGTGTGGCTCAAGGAGCTAAAGCACCACGTCGGTGAGCCGGGCTTCGTCCAGCCCGCGCGCAGCATGTCCGCCATCGGCGGCTAGGTCAGACCGGGGGCTCTCGACACATGCCAAGACGTCTGCGCCCGATCGGACACGAGGACCGACTGAGCGTCGTCGATCACCTCGACGAGCTGCGCAACCGCCTGTTCGTCTGCGTCGGGGTGCTGGCCGTCGTGTTCGCGTTCTGCTTCTGGCAGAACGCCCATCTGCTCAACATTCTCAACGAGCCCCTGAAGCATCTCTCCACGACCGCGAAGAACCACATCAGCGGCATCACCGGCGATCAGGTCGGCGAGCGTGGCCACCTCCTCAATGCAGCCGGTGACCTCCAGCAACTCGGGCATTCCTCAACCCTGGCACCCAGCGATCGCGCGCTGCTCTCAGCGGCCGGCTCGCAGATCGAGAGCGCCGCCAAGGCGCTTCCGTCGAAGTCCCCCGGTCCGGTCCCCGTGACCCTGGGCCCCGGTGAGCCGTTCACGGTCTCGCTCACCGTTGCCTTCTACTTCGCGGTGCTCATATCGATACCGGTGCTCCTATACGAGCTGTATGCGTTCGTGGTCCCGGCGTTCAATCCCCGCGAGAAGGCGGTGGCCCTCCCGATCATCGTCGTCGCGCCGCTGCTTTTCGTCGCCGGCGCCGTCTTCACCTACTACATCGTGCTGCCCGCGGCGATCAGGTTCCTACAGGGGTACAACGCGGCGCAATTCCAGGCGCTGGTGCAAGCGAAGCCCCTATATTCGTTCGAGGTGCTGACGATGGGAGGCGTGGGGCTCGCGTTCGAGATGCCGCTCATACTGCTCGGCTTGCGCGCCGCGGGGGTGATCAACGGGAAGACGCTGACCAAGTACTGGCGCTACGCCCTGGTGGTCATCGCCATCATCGCCGCGGCCATGCCCGGGTCGGACCCGGTGACGACCGGCCTGGAAGCCGCCCCGCTCGTCGTCCTCCTGGTCGTCAGCATGATCGCGCTCAGGGTGGCCGATTGGCGGGCCGCTCGACGCGCGGCAGCCGAGGAAAAGCAGCAGCAGCCTGGGGTTGGCGACTTCTCCTAGACCCCCTCGGCAGCCTCCAGCCACAGCAGCTACTTAACGCTTTCGCAAGACTCGCCCAGCATCATCTGGTCTCGCAGATGGTCCTACTGTTGCTGTTCGCCCTGATCGCCGGCGCGGGGACGGCGATAACGCCCTGCGTGCTTCCGGTCGTTCCGGCCTTGCTGGCGTCGAGCGCCACGGGCGGCCGCCGCCGCCCGATCGGGATCGTGCTCGGACTCGGCGCCACGTTCACGATCGCGATCGTGCTCCTGGCCCAGCTGGTCAAGGGCGTCGGCCTGGCCAGCGGCGCCGCCAGGACGCTCGCGATCGTGGTGCTGATCGTGTTCGGCCTCGCGTTGCTGATCCCCGACGTCACCGCCCGCCTGGAGGCGCCGCTGTCCCGGCTGGCTCGCTTTGGGCCCAAGACGCGCGGCACCGGCTTCTGGTCCGGGCTCGCCGTCGGGGGAGCGCTGGGCTTCGTGTGTGCGCCGTGCGCCGGTCCGATCCTGGCCGCGGTCACCTCGGTCAGTGCCTCGAGCGGCGCGAATGCGCGCGTGGTGGCGGTCGCGATCGCCTACTCGGTGGGCCTGAGCGCGGTCATGCTGGTGTACGCCTTCGCCGGCCGCGCGGTGATCAACCGGATCCGCCACGTCGGGCGCGGCTACGGCGTACAGCGCGCGCTCGGGGTCGTGCTGCTAGCCACCGGCGTCCTGATGGTCTTCAACGTCGACGTCCGCTTCGAGGAAGCGCTGGCCAAGGACACCAGCCTGCCCGCGATCCTGGTCGATCCGACGCGCTCGCTCGAGAACTCCAATGCGGTCCAGAAGCGCCTCGCCTCGCTGCGACCCACCTCGCGCTTCGTCACCGCGCAGAGGGCGGCTTCGGTCACGCCAGTCTCGACCGAAGCCGAGCGCGAGGTGGCGATTCCGGGCGTGAAGACCCCCTCGCTGCCCGATCTCGGCACCGCCCCCGAGTTCGCCGACACCCAGGACTGGTTCAACACACCCGGTGACCGCCCGCTGACCCTCAAGGAGCTGCGCGGGCACGTTGTCCTGATCGACTTCTGGACCTATACCTGCATCAACTGCCTGCGCACGCTGCCCTATGTGAAGGGGCTCTACGCCCAGTACCACAAGTACGGGCTCGACGTCATCGGGGTCGAAACCCCCGAGTTCACCTTCGAGCAGGAGGCCAGCAACGTCCGCCAGGCGATCGC
>Ga0335074_10007458_pt1 | contig 15171 bp, 15 predicted proteins | sample Lox_Sample_23_FD_206715 | JGI IMG/M metagenome (GOLD analysis project Ga0335074, IMG submission 206715) | Soil microbial communities from Loxahatchee National Wildlife Refuge, Florida, United States - Lox_Sample_2.3 | ecosystem: Environmental > Terrestrial > Soil > Wetlands | place: USA...
TCGCTCCACGCCAGGCCGTCGGCGAGTGCGTCAACCATCGATACGGCCGGGTTGAAGTGCGCGCCGGAAATGTCGGCGAAGGCGAGGATCAGCACGACAAGAGCCGCTCCGGTTGCAATTGTATTCGCGAGAAGAGCGATTGCAACGTTGCCGCCGGACAGGCGCTCGCCCATGATTCCCGAGCCCACCACAGCCGCAACGAGAAGTCCTGTGCCGATGAATTCAGCCGTGAGCCGGCGAGAGAGTGAGGCTTTCATTGTCGCCCGATGCGATCGATTTCTTTCTTGATCGCAAGCTTGTCGAGACTCGCCAGAGGCAGCGCGAGAAAGAGCGCAATTCTTCGATCGAGCATCACGAAAGCTTCGCGAAAGGCGCGCTCGATTTGCTCCGGCGTGCCGGCCACCGACGCGGGGTCGGGAACGCCCCAGTGGGCCGTCATCGGCTGCCCAGGCCAGACGGGGCAAACTTCCTTTGCGGCGTTATCGCACACCGTGAAGACGAAATTCATCTTCGGCGCGTCGTCCCGGGCGAATTCGTCCCAGCTTTTGCTGCGCGCGCCCGCGATCGAGAGCCCTGCGACCTCCAGTTGCTTTAATGCCTCCGGGCGAACCTTCCCCGTCGGAAGGCTGCCTGCGCTGAACGCCGTAAAGTGCGGCTTGCCTTTCGCATTGAGGATCGCCTCCGCCATGATCGAGCGCGCCGAATTTCCCGTGCAGAGGAAAAGGACGTTGTAATGGTCCTTCATTTCGCACCTGTGCCCGGCGCGGCGTTTGCTGATTCGCCCGGCTTTTTGGCGCGGATGAACGCGCTCATGAACTTTCCATCCACTTGCGGCGCAAGTGCGTCCACGTCGATATTTTGCGCGGCGAGGAATTCGCGCGCGTCTGCAACTCGATAGATTCGCGTCGTTTCGATCTCGATATCCTCGAAGCCTGCTGCGCCGAGTTTCGCGCGATAATCGTTTTCGTCGAGCGCGCCGGCGATGCAGCCGGCCCACAGCAACACGCTTTGGCGAATTTCCGGATCGATCGCCCCGCGGGTCACCACGTCCGAGACGGCAAAGCGCCCGCCCGGCTTTAGGACGCGAAAGGCTTCACCCAACACGCGGTCCTTATCAGCCGAAAGATTGATCACGCAATTCGAGATGATCACGTCCACGGAATCGTCGGGCAGCGGAATATTTTCGATTTCGCCTTTCAGAAATTCCGCATTCTCGATGTTTGCCTTCCGTTTGTTTTCGTTCGCCAGCGCGAGCATTTCGTCCGTCATATCGAGGCCGTAAGCCTTCCCCTCCGGGCCAACGCGCTTTGCAGAGAGGAGAACGTCGATACCGCCGCCGGATCCGAGATCAAGCACAGTCTCGCCCGGACGCAGTTCCGCGAGCGCCGTGGGATTGCCGCAGCCTAGGGATGCCGAGACGGCTTGTTCGGGAAGGACTTCGGTTTGCGAGGCTGCGTATAGATTCGATGTGATCGGGTCGCATACACCCGAACCGCAGCACGAGCCGGACGCGACCTGAAGCGCAGCCTGCGCGTATTTTTCCTTTACTGCTGTTCGAATAGCGGAATTCTCCGCTTGCGGATTCTGCATTGGACGCTCCTATTTACAGATCTGAACGATGGCCTCGGGTTTCAGCGCCTTATTTCGAGTGCAGCATTCGGCATATAGAAACTGCAGAAGTTCCTGAAGCGCTTCGGTGTTCGCCGTGCAGTGAAGAAATGTGCTTTCGCGGCGCACGTTTACAAGTCCTTCGGCCTTCAGCTTGTCCAGGTGATGCGAAAGCGTGGAGCCCGGAATATCGAGCTCTTCCTGAATTTCGCTCACGACCAGGCCCTCCGGATGCGCCGTAAGGAGCAGTTGCATGATGCGCAGCCGCGCTTCGGTGCCCATGGCGGAAAACATGTCCGCGTAACGCAGAACGTCTGCGGCTGATTTCTTGGCCGTTGTCATATTTCGATAATTCCAGAAATATGGAGTAAAGTCAATCGTCCGCTCCGCGGCCGGGGCGGGCGAAGTTTGCGCGCCTGCCTGCCCGTAGGTGGGCGTTTCTCGATGGGCGCCTTTGGTTTTTTTGAACCAGACGAGCTGGCTGTGAAAAGCTTCACGCCTTGCGGGTGAATCTGTGTTTAGAACGGGAGTCTTTGGCGTTGCGGCTCGCGGTTGGGCGGACCGGATATTGCCGTGGACGTGCCAGGATTTGTGAACTGGACTTTGCTCGCGTCAAGAACGATGGGCCGATCGAGAACCGCATCTAGCGTCGTGCCCCGCGGCAATTCAGCATCGGGTCCGCGCGTCAGCAGGACGGCCGCCAGCCCGGCGGCTGCTCCGGCAGCGGCGCCGATCCCTACGCCTTCGCCGATGTGACCCGAAGCCGCGCCGACTCCGGCGCCGATTCCCGTGCCCGCCTCCGTGGTGCGAATCACGGTGCCTGCGTCGTCGGCCTTGTCGCTGTCGCCGATGATCGTGCCTTCGTTATTTGTGGTTTCGCCGCCTCCGGTGCCCGCATTGCTGGGCATGGCCGCGAGATTCACCTCGTAAGAATTAGGCAAAATCATCGTGGTGAGCCGGATCGCAATTTCAGCCTTGCCCTTCACTCTGCCCGCGCGCTTCGATTGCGTCACTTCGCCGCTCACGTAAGAGCCGGCGGGAATCACGACCTTGCCGTCGACCATCACGGGGAAAACCGTTTCGAAGTAAACGGGATCACCGGGCCGCGCGCTCCGCGTCGAGATCGCGTTGTGCAGCACGAGCGGAAGGTGCGTGCCCGTGGGGACGGTGACTTTCGCCTCGGGCGCGGGTTTCGCGGCGGTTGGGGCGGAATTGCTCGCCGCCGGTGAAGATGCCTCGGGCGCGGATGCTGGAGCGTTCGCCGAGGGCTCCGTCACAGGCGCGGCGGCCGGAGCGGTGTCGTTCATCGGGCCGACCGGTTCTTGCAATTGAGCGCCGAAAGAGGCCGTTGCGAAGAGCAGTGCGACCGCCGGAACCCACATGCGAATCGTCATATGCGCCCCCTATATGCGGCAAAAGATGCTACCTGCTGACCTTGGGATGCCCGACGGCACTCCGATGCATGATGCTTCGCCCCAATCCCCAATATCAAACCTAAATCAGAAAAACAGTTTGGCCGGTCAGGTCAAAACGCTTCCTGCACTTGATGTTGCGGCAAGCAACAAGATTATCGATACGAACCATGTACGACCGGGCCTTGGCATAATGCTCGCGATCCTGTTCGTTGCCGCCCGGGAATTTATCTTTTTTCGTGCGCACCATCCAGCGCACAGGATACGAATTCTCTTGTCGGCAATGCGGGCAGATCAGTTGAAGCTGTTTGGTTTCTTCTTTTTCTGTGTAGAAGCGTTTGTCGTCCATTTAGGATTTTCGGCCTTCCCATTCTACGGTTTGTGAGTTTCCAACTCTTACTTGATCGATTGAGCCGATTTCGTCCAGCGCGGCCATGCGCAGGCCCGCGTCCTTCCAGCGCGGAATCCAGTGCGCCAGTGCTTCCACCGTGTGCCGTCGATCGCCGCCGGGAGCGCGATGGTCGCCATCATGAAGCAGGACAATATCGCCTCCGCGCACCCGGCGCAAGCGCTGGATCACCGGCGCAGTGGGTTGCGGTTTCCAGTCGCGTGCCAGGCGAGACCACATCACCACGCTGGCTCGGCGCCTCACGATGCCGTCGAGCAACGGACTGCGAAAGCCGTAGGGAGGGCGCATCCACCGGGGCGCCTGGCCCGTGGCGGAACGGATCGATTCGTCGCAGCGGGCGAGTTCGTCGGAGATTCGTTGCCTTGAAAGAAGCGGCAGCGCCGTGTGTGTATCCGTATGATTGCCGATGGTGTGGCCGCGCTGCGCGATTTCCCGCGCAAGATCCGGACACGCCCGCACATGCGCCCCGACCAGGAAAAATGTCGCATGGACCGAATGCCGGTCGAGCAAATCAAGCAAGGCCGGCGTGACGGCGGGATTCGGGCCGTCGTCAAAAGTCAGCGCGACCGTGCCCGTGTCGCCCGTATGGCGAATCGTGCGGCCAAAAAGCTGCGAGGAAGGCACGCACGCGGCCCAGGAATATGTCCCTGCGGCGCATCCGGTTCCAGCCAGAAGTAATGGCGCGAGCAGCATGCTGAATCTGATTTTCTCATGTGACGCAAACGGGATGCTAGGGTGAGGTTCCGTGCTTCCTTGCCAGGCAAACGAGCGAGCGCCGAGCGGGCTAGTCCTGGTACCCCGATTTCCATTGACATTTAAGTATACGTGTGATAAACTCTTTCCGCAGGTTTGAACGATGAAATGGATCGTATCCGTCCAGGACAACCGGACAACTCCGGGGCCGCCCGCCATTCACTTTTATGCAGTTTTTCTAATCGCAAATGAATAAAATTAGAAATCGAGCTAAGTCATTGAAAACAAACGACGGAAAAAATTCTAATCGCGGTCAGGAAGGGGGGTAAACCAGCGTTGCGATTAGAAATGCATAAAAGCTGCCTCCTTGCCTGCACGTGCTCCGGGGCAGTTAGCGGACTGCCGCCATGCGATCCGTCCCGTTCGTGCTAAAGTGGCCTGCTCGAAAACGGCAAAGTTCACCTGAACGGCGGAGGGTAAGTGGCGTATCGCGATCTTCGGGATTTTCTGCGCACCCTGGAAAAGGAAGGCGAGCTCAAGCGCATTTCGGCCGAGGTCGACCCCATCCTCGAGATCACGGAAATTACGGACCGTTGCGTGAAGGCCGGCGGCCCGGCGCTGCTCTTTGAGCGGCCCAAAGGCTCGTCGATCCCGGTCGTCACGAATTTGGTCGGCACCGAGCGCCGCTTGAACCTGAGCCTCGAGGTCGATTCCCTTGAGGCCGTCGCCACGCGAATTCAGTCCTTCTTGGACATGCAGTCGCCGCAGGGTCTGCTCGAAAAGGTCAAGATGCTGCCCAAGCTGGCCGAGATCGGTTCCTTCTTCCCGAAAACGGTGCGCAGCGGCCCCTGCCAGGACGTCGTGAAAACCGAGGGCTTCTCGCTTTTCGACTTCCCGATTCTTCAGTGCTGGCCGCAGGACGGCGGTCGCTTCATCACTTGGCCCATGGTGATCACCAAAAATCCCGAAACAGGGAAGCGCAACGTCGGCTGCTACCGCATGCAGGTCTACGACGAGCGTTCCACCGGCATGCATTGGCAGACGCAGAAGCACGGCGCCGAGCACTACCGCAACGCCCGTTCAAAGCATGGCGCCGGCAAGCTAGAAGTCGCCGTCGCAATTGGGGCCGATCCAGCCACCTGTTTCGGTGGCATCCTGCCCGTCCCGCCCGATATGGACGAATTCCTCTTCTCAGGATTCTTGCGAAGCGACCCCGTGGAGTTGGTCCGCTGCAAGACGGTCGAGCTTGAAGTGCCGGCCAATGCGGAAATCGTCCTGGAAGGCTATGTCGATCTAGGCGAGCTGCGGACCGAAGGCCCTTTCGGCGATCACACCGGGTTCTACTCGCTCGAAGGCCAGTTCCCGGTATTCCACGTCACCTGCGTGACGCATCGCAAGGAGCCGCTCTACCTCACCACCATCGTCGGCCCGCCTCCCCAGGAGGACTATTTCATCGGCCACGCGATCGAGCGCATTTTCCTGCCCGTAATGAAGATGCAGCATCCCGAAATCGTCGATGTCGCTATGCCGGCCGAAGGAATCTTTCAAAACCTCATGATCGTCTCGATCCGCAAGAGCTATCCCGGCCATGCGCGCAAGACCATGAACGCGATCTGGTCGCTCGGCCAAGCGATGTTCACGAAAGTGATCATCGTCGTCGACCACGACGTGAATATCCAGGATTCCCGCGAGCTTGTGTGGAAGGCTCTCTGCGCAATCGACCCCGAGCGCGACATCCAATTCATGCTCGGTCCGGTCGACACGCTCGATCACGCAGCGCGGCGCCCCGATTACGGCTCCAAGATGGGAATCGACGCCACGCGCAAGTGGCCCGAGGAAGGATACTCCGGCCGCTGGCCCGACGAAATCAAAATGGACGCCCAAACCAAGCGCAAAGTGGACGCGCTGTGGCCGGAAATCGCCAGGAATTTCACGAAGAAAAGGTAAACGTTTAGACAACTCACGAACCCCGCGGCGCCTCGCAAGATGCTCCTTTTCTGTCCCGTAACCTACAGAAAAACCTGTACTTTCGGGCAAATCGCTCGAAGCACCTGCCCATAGTACTGGGGTTTTACCAACAGCACACCACGGCAATCGGTTTCTTGACACTCCTAAAGGCGGATGCAATAAACGAATCACGGGGAGAGTGAGTACCAGAACTTCTAGTACTTGCTCACGCGTCCGGAAAGCGTGATTCCGAAGCGGACCTTAGCGCTGGGTTTCACTTAGTCTTCAGGACACTTTGCGGGCGATTTGATTCGTTTGCCGGTCATGCGTCCGGCGTGGCAGTCGATAGAAGGAGTGAGAGGCCGCACGATGTTCAATCTGGGTAAAACGAAATCACTGGTCGGCCTGGATATCGGCTCCAGTTCAGTTAAAGCCGTCGAGCTGAAGAAGACCAAGAACGGTTACGAGCTGGTCAGCTTCGGGCTGGAACCCCTCGCTCAGGACACAGTGGTGGATGGCGCCATCATGGACGCGCCCTCCGTAGCCGAAAAGATCATATCGATCTTCGACGCGCAAAAGACGAAATCAAAGGATGTGGCGACTTCCGTCTCCGGCCACTCGGTGATCGTAAAGCCGGTGAAGATGCCGCTGATGACCGAGGAAGAGCTTTACGACCGGATCCAGGTCGAAGCCACCCAGTACATTCCTTTTGACATTGCCGACGTGAACCTCAGCCATCAGCTCCTCGAGGCGACCGAGAACCAGATGGACGTCCTCCTGGTGGCAGTTAAGAAGGACAAGATCCTAAACCACACGAACGTGCTCGCGCAGGCGGGCAAGGCCCCGGTGGTCGTGGATATCGACGCCTTCGCCCTGCAGAACTGCTTCGAGGTCAATTATGACTCGGATCCCTCGCAAGTCGTCGCCCTGCTGAACGTGGGCGCGAGCGTGATGAACATCAATATCGTCCGTGGCTGGACGCCGCTCTTCACCCGCGACGTCTCGGTCGGCGGTAATCAATATACAGACGCGCTGCAGAAGGAGCTCGACCTGAGCTTCGAGGACGCCGAGAAACTCAAGATGGGCGGCACGCTGCCCGGCGTCAGCGAAGAGCAGCGGACTTCGATCCTTCGCTCGGTCTCCGACATTCTGATCCTCGAAATTCAAAAGACCTTCGACTTCTTCCGCGCGACGGCCAGCGGCGAGAACATCCGCCGGATTTACGTCGCCGGAGGCACGGCACGCGTTCCCGGCTTGCTCGAATTGCTGAAGGAAGAGTTCGCGATGCCGGTCGAGGAGCTCTACCCCTTCCGGAAGGTTGCAGTGAACGCCGGGCGCCATGACGAAAATCAGCTTCGCGAACTGGCGCCGCGCCTTGCTATCGCGGTTGGCCTGGCGCTGAGGAGTTTTGACACGCCATGATTCGGATCAACTTACTAGGACAGGCCCGCCCGAAGGCCACCAAGAGCTCCGTTCCCGTCGAGGGCGCGATGCAGGTCATCATGGCCATGGTAGCGCTCGCCGCCGCCTTCGTGGTGCTCGGGATCATCTATTACCAGCAGAACAGCGAGCTCAACAAGACCGAAGCCCGGATCACCGCATTGAAGGCCGAAAAAGCCAGCCTCCAGCAGGTGAAGCAGGACGTCGATCGCTTCGAAAGCCAGAAAGCGACGCTCCAGCAGCGCATCGACGTGATCGAAGACCTGCAGAAGAATCGCAGCGGCGGTCAGGACCTGCTCCAGATGGTCGCCAACACCGTGGTCCGCGTGGACGAACTCTGGCTCACCTCTCTGAACCGCACGGGCAATTCGATTGACGTCGAGGGCGAGGCTGGAAGCATTGATGCCGTCGCGGACTTCATCACCCAGATGAAGCGCTCGGGCTACTTCGACAACGTCGAGATCAAGGACGCAAAGGAAAACGACATCCGGCCCGGCGTCGAAACCTATTCGTTCAGCATGTCTGCAACGATCAATCCAGCCGGACTCGCGGCGGTGGGCGCTCAGGCGCAGAACGCGTCCGCGACGCAGCCGGCTCCCGCGCCCGCGAAAGGGAGGAGCTAGCCATGGCAAGCAATTTTCGTGAATGGCCCTGGCCTCTTCAGGCGCTTCTTTATCTCGTGGGAGCATTCGCCCTCGTGCTGGTTGGGCTATACGTTCCCGGCTCGCCCGTGACGACCGTGCGCAGCCAGTTGGAAGCGGCGCAAGCCGAAGAGAAGCCGCTCAATGATGAAGTGGCGAATCTTCGCGTTTACAGGCAGCGGCGAGCGGAACTGCAGTCCGAAATGGATGCCCTGCAGAAGCAGCTGGCGACGTTGCAAACGATCGTCCCGGAAGACAAGCAGGCGGACCAGTTCATTCTGATGGTGCAGCGTGAGGCGCTTTCCTCCGGCGTTTCGATCCGGACCCTTACCTCTCAGCCCATCGCGACGAAGCCGTATTACTTCGAGATGCCTTTCCAGGTCACGGCTGATGGACCCTATTTTGCCATGCTCGATTTCTTTGGGCGCCTCGGGCGGCTCTCCAGAATCATCAACATCGGCGATTTGAAGTTGACAGCCGTTCCTGAAGGCGGCATTTCCGGCGGCTTCCACATGACGCCCGGAACGTCGATCACAGGCAATTTCACGGTCACAACTTTCTTCACGCAGTCTTCGCAGCAGCAACCCGCCGGCTCTGCACCGGCAAAACATTAGGGCGGTAGTGATGATGAAACTTGCAAAAGCGATCGCAATGGTTTCGACGGCGTTGACGATGGCGCTCTGCCTTGCGGGTGGTGCCTCGTCGCAGGCTACTCCCGCGGCTCACAGGCCTCCGCAGGCCGCAACGGCGAAAGCTCCGGCAGCGGGCCACAAGGCGATGCACGCGGCTCACGCTTCCCATATGGCGACCAAGCCCGCTGCACCTAAGCCGGCGCCTGAGAAGCCCGTGGCAAAGGCCGAACCCTCGCCCGGAATGACGGCAAGCCCCGACGAGGCGCCCGCGGCTTCACCCGCGGACGTAATCGCGGGACGGCGCGACCCCTTTGTTTCGCTGGTGAACGACAGGAAGGAAGGCGGCGGACCCGCTCTGCCTCCTGGAAAAGCCGGTCTCGTGGTGGCCACGGTGCGTGTGGACGGCACAGTCAAGTCCGGCGACGAACTTATTGCAGTGGTCTCCAATCCCGAGCGGCACGTTTATTTCGTCCGCCAGGGGGACCAGCTTTACGACGGAACTGTGGAAAGGATCGATCTTGACGGCGTCACATTTCAGGAAGATTCCAAAGACGCTTTCGGGAAGCCGGTCGTGCGCCAAGTGACGAAACGAATCTACGCGAGTGCAGGAGAGCAGCAATGAGGATGATCTGGCGGGGCTTGGGGTTGAGCGCACTGGTTGCGGCCAGCCTGGCAGTTTCTAGCGGAAATCTTCGCGCGGCAGACCAGCCGGTCGTGCACGTGAAGACCGTGGTGAAGGATGGCGGCGTGCGTCTGGAAGCCCAGGCGACCGGGCCGTTCGATTACACGACGTATCGCCCGAGCAGCAACCTCTTCGTGCTCGATATGAGCGGCGTTACGGCGGGAGATTCGGCAGGCGCGCAAATGGTGCCTTCGGACTTGGTCAAGAGCTATCGGCTCGTGCCTTATGCCGAAGGTGACAAATCGATGGTCCGGCTTGAGGTGCTTCTCGCCCAGGGGCTCGAACCTCAGGTCCAGAAGACCGATTCGCAGGATTTGGTTCTTACGGTTAGCCGCGATTCCAGCGCAACAGCGCCTCCGGCGCCGGTTGTCGTGCCCGCCGCTGCGACCGAGGCAGCTCCCGCTTCACCCAGCCTCATTCGCAATGTCACCATCAGCGAGAATGGCGGGAAGACGCAGGTCACCGTGACCGGATCTTCTCCGCTGGATGTTCATTCAATGCGCTTGCAGAATCCCGACCGGTTGGTGCTCGATTTTCCTTCCGCCCACCTGGCAACGAGAGTTAGCCGTGTGCCGAGCGATGCTGAGCCGGTCCGCGACGTGCGAATCGCGCAGTTCACGCCCGAGACTTCACGCGTCGTCGTCGATATGCGCCAGGCTGCCACCTACGACATTCAGTCCGTCGGCAACGATGTAACGATCACGTTCGCGTCAAACTCGACCTCCGAGCCGGTCATTACGCCGGCCTCGGACGTGACCACGACGCAAAACCTGCCTCCCCACAACGCGCCGAAGTTCAGTCGGATTAGCGATGTTCCTGCGCCTTCTGTCGCACTGCCGCGCCAGCTGACGCAGCGTTCGGCTGCGCTCGCATCGCAGGACGGCGGTCAGATTCAGCCGCAGGGCGTTGCAGGCGCAATGGCTGCCGCGCAATCCCAGGGAGCGGCGCCGAGCGGCGTTCCGGAAGGGAATCCGGCGGTTGTGCCGGCCTCATCCGCAGCACCGGCGGGTGATTCGGGCATGAGCTTCGCCGGGGGCCAGAGCGCTCCTCCGACCTCTGCGCGATACACCGGCGAGCCGATTTCCGTGAACTTGAAAGACGTTGACCTGGCCGATTTCTTCCGCCTGATCCATGAAATCAGCGGACTGAACGTAGTGGTCGATCCTTCCGTCAAGGGCACGCTCACCATCGTTCTCGACAATGTGCCGTGGGATCAGGCTCTCGACATCGTCCTGAAGAACAATGATCTCGATAAGCAGCTTGATGGCAACGTCCTTCGTATCGCCACGCGCGCGACCCTGAAGGCCGAGGCACAGGAAGAGGCCGATCTTGCCAAGGCGCAGGCGGAGGCCACCGACGTGGTTACCACCACCCGCGTGCTCAGCTATGCCAAGGCCACCACGGTTGCCGCTACTCTGAAAAAATTCCTTTCCTCGCGAGGAGACATGCTCGCGGATGACCGTACCAATACGCTGATCATTCGCGACATTCCCAGCACGTTCCCCGTGATCGACAATCTTCTGCGGCAGCTCGATCGCAAATCGCAGCAGGTCGAAATCGAAGCGCGCGTCGTTGCCGCCAACCGCTCTTTCGCGCGTGAGATTGGCTCCATCCTTGGAGCTTCAGCCGGCGCCTACAGCGGCGGTAGCTCGAATCTGATTTCTGGTGATGGGAATGTCGGTGCGAGCCCTGGCTACTTCGGCCCTTGCCCGCCAGTATTCATTGGAACGAGCTGCACCGTGCCGACTCCTGGTTCGACCCCGAATCTCGTGCAGATTCCGCTCTTAACGAACTTGGGTTCGACTGCGCCGACCAGCGGCATCTCTTACATGTTCCAGTCAGCGAATTTCGCTCTCGACGCTGTGATCAACGCGGCCGAGAGCAAGGGCGTCGGCAAGTTGCTCTCACAGCCCAAGATCATCACCCAGAACAACGAAAAGGGCACGGCCAAGCAGGGAACCAAAATTCCTGTGCAGACCGTGGTCAACAACACCGTTTCCGTGCAGTTCGTGGACGCCGTGCTCGAGCTGGACGTGACTCCGCAAATCACAGCCGATGGCACGGTCTATATGGACGTGACCGTCGAAAACGATCAAATCGACAACGGTATCCCCCGCGTTCAGGGAATTCCGGCCATTGACACGCAATCGGTCGAGACCAAGGTCACCGTCAATGACGGTGCCACCGTGGTCCTCGGCGGCATGTACATCACCAACCAACAGACCCAGATCAACGATGTGCCGGTCGTGGGCTCGCTGCCGATTATCGGCAATCTCTTCAAGCACACGCAGGTCAGCACCACTTCACAGGAGCTCTTCTTCTTCCTTACTCCTCGAATTCTTCCGAGTTAATATCGGAGGATGGCGGAGAGGGTTTCGACCAGCAACGCGGCACGCAAACGGACTTCGATGAAAGAGGGAGACGCCGAGTCTCCCTCTTTTGATTTTGGCGAGCGGTTGGCGCGGCTGCGAAAGGGACTTCGGGCTGACGCGCTACTGGTCACTCTGCCTGCGAACATTCTCTACCTCTGCGGGTTTTCCGGCAGCGCCGGGATTTTGCTTGTAGAGCCTGCGCGTTCCACTTTATTCACGGACAGCCGCTATACCTTTCAGTCGCGGCAGGAAGTTAAGAATGCTCGGATCGTCATTGCGAAAGCCGGCTTGCTGAAGGCCGCCGGAGACTTGCTCGCCGGGCGTAAAGGACGCATCACGCTCGCGGCGTCGCTAAAGCACCTTACCGTCGCGCAGCAACAGGCCCTCGGCGGTCGCTTCGCCAAACGCTTGCGCTGGAAAGACGACGGGGGCGCGATCGAGCAGTTGCGGGCCGTGAAGTCAGATGCAGAATTGAAAATCATGAGGGACGCGGCGATTCTGATCAGCCGTGTTTTTGAAAAGTTAGTGCCTCGCATCCGTCCGGGCGTCGCCGAACTCGAGCTGGCCGCGCGGATCGATTATGAAATCAAGCTCATGGGAGGCTCGGGGCCGTCGTTTGAGACCATTGTTGCAGCAGGCCCCCGATCGAGTTGGGCGCATGCGCGGCCTTCCACTAAACCTTTGGCTAAAAACGAGTTGGTCGTGATCGACCACGGTGCTATACTCCGCGCTTATTGCAGTGACCTGACGCGGACCGTGTATGTAGGCCGCGCGTCGACGAAGGTTCGACAATTATATGCCGCCGTGCTGGAAGCGCAGCAGGCGGCCAAGGCAGCCATACGACCCGGGGTGACAGCAGGCGCAGTGGATGCGGCAGCACGCAGCACTCTTAAACGCAGGCGGCTAGCGCAGTACTTCACGCACAGCACCGGCCATGGATTGGGACTCGAGATTCATGAAATGCCCAGAATCGGCCGGGGTGAAGAAACTCTTCTTCAGGAAGGCATGGTCGTAACAGTGGAACCGGGCGTCTACCTCGATGGGGTGGGGGGCATCCGTATCGAGGACGACGTGGTGGTGACGAAAACCGGAGCAGTGGATATCACAACCGCCCCGCGGGATTTTCTCGAACTCTAAATGGCAAAAAAAACGAAGCAGCAGGCGGGCCGGGATTTCGTCGGCAGCATAAGTCTAAGCGAAATCGAGCGTCTTCTGGCCTTCATGCAGAAGCACGGCCTCGAAGAATTTGAGTATCAGCAGGGCGATGTCCACATACGTCTGAAGAAGGCCGCGGGCGGTACCGCTGTCACGCCTGCGGCCGCGTCCGCGCCAGCGGTTTTCCCACCGCCGGCTTCCGCTGAGGATCAGCCTGTCGCGGCTGTTGCCCCCTCTCATACCGTCCCGGTGCCGGTTGCCGAGGATCTCCACATTGTGAAGTCTCCTATCGTGGGCACTTTCTACGCGGCGGCCAGCCCGGACGCCGACCCTTTCGTCACCGTGGGCTCGCGCGTTCAGTCAGGCCAGGTCCTCTGCATTATCGAAGCAATGAAGTTGATGAACGAGATCGAGGCCGATGCCTCCGGCGAAATAGCCCGCATCTTCGTCGAAAACGGCCATCCTGTAGAATACGGTGAGCCGCTTTTCGGCATTCGCACCGGCAGCAAGAGGTGATCGCAACAGTTGTCCGTTGACGCTGATCCGAGTCTCTAGGCCATGTTCAAGAAAATCCTGATCGCCAATCGCGGTGAAATTGCCCTCCGCATCCTGGCTGCCTGCAAGGAACTGGGCATCCAGACCGTTGCCGTCTACTCCGAGGCTGACCGCCATTCCCTCCACGTCCGCTTCGCCGACGAAGCCGTCTGCATCGGCCCCGCCCGTAGTTCCGAGAGCTACCTGAACATTCCGCAGGTAATCAGCGCCGCGGAAATCGCCAACGTGGACGCCATTCATCCCGGCTACGGCTTTCTTTCCGAAAACGCCAATTTTGCCGAAGTCTGCCAGGCCTCTCACATTGCCTTCATTGGTCCAACGCCCGAAGTGATCCGCATGATGGGCGAAAAGGACCGTGCCCGCGCGGAGGTCGCAAAGGCTGGCCTTCCGATCATCCCCGGCAGCGACGGCGTCGTGCCGGACGAAGATGCCGCCGAGAAAACGGCCCAGGAAATCGGCTATCCCGTCATGATCAAGGCCGCCGAGGGTGGGGGCGGCAGGGGAATGCGCATCGTCCGCAGCAAGCGCGAACTCCTCCCCGCGTTTCGCACGGCGCGCGCCGAGGCGGAAGCAGCCTTCGGCAGTCCCAATGTTTATATGGAAAAGCTGATCGAGCGCCCGCGCCACATCGAGTTCCAGGTCCTCGGCGATCAGCACGGCCGCGTGATTCACCTTGGTGAACGCGAATGCTCGCTCCAGCGCCGCCACCAGAAAGTGCTGGAAGAGTCGCCCTCGGTCGTAATCGATCAATCTACGCGCGAGCGTATCGGCGGCCTTGTTACCAAGGCGCTGGAACGTATCGGCTACACGGGCGCTGGCACTGTCGAATTCTTGCGCGAAGAGTCCGGCGATCTCTACTTCATCGAGATGAACGCACGCATTCAGGTCGAGCATCCCGTCACCGAGATGGTCACCGGCGTCGATCTGGTGAAATCGCAGATTCGAATCGCCGCCGGCGAAAAGATTTGCGACGTGGTCGGCAAATTTGATTTCCGCGGCCACGCGATCGAGTGCCGCATCAACGCCGAAGACCCGGACACATTTGTCCCCTCGCCCGGCCGTATCACCACTTTCCGCGTACCCGGAGGGCCCGGCATCCGCGTCGACACCGCCGCCTATGCCGACGCCGTTATCCCGCCCTATTACGATTCCTTAATCGCGAAATTGATCGCCTATGGCCGCGACCGTGCCGAAGCCATCATCCGCATGCAGGTCGCCCTCGACGGTTTTGTCGTGGAAGGTGTGAAGACTACGATTCCCCTTCATAAGCGCATCCTTGCGCACCCCGATTTCGTTGCGGGCAAGCTGGACACGCATTTCCTTGAGCGCGTCGGCCTGGCCGAAGCAAAGCACGCCTGAAGCCTGTTCAGTTTACACTACGTAAATAGTAGCAGCCAGACCGTCACTCGATGTCAGACTGAATTTTCTGTATCTTATTGAAAACAAAAGATCGGCGTTGCTTCAGCCCGTCACACAAGTGGCACCCGCCAACGCTCCTTATTGGCCTTCGGGCAGCAATATTCTGGACAGGGTGCCGAGCTTGCTTTCCTTATCTGACCGATCGCCCGGCAGATTGGGTGTGAACTTGCGCGCCACAAACTCTTCGATGATATTTCCCGCTGCGG
>Ga0335074_10007459_pt1 | contig 15169 bp, 6 predicted proteins | sample Lox_Sample_23_FD_206715 | JGI IMG/M metagenome (GOLD analysis project Ga0335074, IMG submission 206715) | Soil microbial communities from Loxahatchee National Wildlife Refuge, Florida, United States - Lox_Sample_2.3 | ecosystem: Environmental > Terrestrial > Soil > Wetlands | place: USA: Florida...
ATGCTATTCAAAGAAGATGAAAGGAGCTTTGTAGATTACACCTATCGAAGATATTAAGCTGAGGAGAGAAGAGGAGAAAAGAAGGGGAGCGTAGCTTCTTATATACACAAGCCGTCCCTAGCTAACTGCCTGTTAGCTAACTGCCCGTAGCGGTTTCAGTGCTCGTTCGAGACGGTAGTTGTTGCATGCATTTGACGAATCGTCACAGTTACCTAGCTTTAAAAGTTAATATCTTAAATTATAGTAAACCATTTATAGTTCTCTAACTATATAGCTTTAGGTTAATTATATTATTCATAGATAACAATAACTCTAGTTAAAATAATACCTATTTAGTGTGACGGCACGTACAAAATGCTATTCAATGAAGAAGGGAGCTCTGTAGATTGCACTTATCGAAGATACTAAGCTAAAGAGAGAAGAAAAGGACAGAAGAGGAGAAGAGAACTATCTATATACACAAGCTGTATTCTATGACAGCGCAACCGTAGATAACGCTCAACGCAGTTGGCGGTTTCAAGGGCAGTTGATACAGTAGTCGTTGCGTATATGAGACGAACCGTCACATTTAGAAGCTAGTTTTATTAAAGTTATAAGTTTCTTTATCTATAATATTATACTTTGCCTTTGTATTGTATACAAGCTTAAACTACTTTTTAACAATCTCTAAATCCTTATATTTTACTCTTTAATAGTTATACTTTTAATTAAATTATATTTTGAGCTTCGGAGTCTACTATATCAAGTTGTTTAGCTAGTTAATACCAACCTAGCTACTAGTATAGTTAGCAAGTAGTTTATTAGCTATGTCTTTTATAGCTCTTAATTTGGAAGCAAATCCTTGCAAATCTAGGTCTAAGACATATTAAATATTAGCTAATTCCTCAAGCTTTGTAAGCTTTTTCAAACAAGGCTTATGTAAAGGAATTCTTTATATCAATATCAAAGTATAGCTTTAGAGATGCTATAGATGTTTATAGCGCCTTAATTACTCTAAATTTAGCCTTGATCAATAGCGAATTCGGCTAAGAGTAGCTAACATTCTTTATAAGTCGATTGAGTATCTATTAGTTGTTGTTTTATTGTTGTAAGCTAGAAGGACAACGTTCTATAGCTTGGGCGCGTCGCTTGCTTGTGTGCGTCGCTCGCTTGTTACGTACATTTAGCGTGTGCAAAAATTGTGCGAAAACTAGGGGTACGCGCTCCCCCTGCACACTGCACATAGCGCTTTTCTCTGTTGATTTATCAGTTTAGCATCAAATATAATCATTCAAACAGCTTAACTTGCCTTTCCAAACGTGTTTAAACCCCTTAAACCCTCCCAAATACCTCGTAGTGCCCACAATGCCTCCTAATTGCAACTAGAAGACCTCCTGCGATGTCGTCTCCGAGTACGATCTCTGCAAGGTACACATCCCCTATATCTGTGAGGATGGTACGAGCTCGTACCTGCCACGCTCTGCCCCGAAGAAGGCAGCTCTTCTCCGAGAACGTCTGTTGACTCGTGTCGCTTAGAAGCAGCAGACAGGTCCTACCACTAGAAGTGGTCACAGAGCTCCTTCTCTGCAGCTTCCGCAGCTTCCAAAGACCAACAGAGGCAAACCAGCCTCCAAACCATCCTCTAAGCCCTCTACCAGTACCACTCCGCAAAATCCTCCTCCCTCAAAGCCGAAACCAGCGTCCAAGAAACAAAAAGGAGCAGCAAAGAAGACAGTAGATCCTTCTCCACCACCTCAATCTAGCGACCAGTTAGCAGAAGAATTGCAGGAAGAAGAGGATCCAGATATAGTGGCTGCTCGAGTATTGCTTAAGGCTAAGGACTGCTTTAAGAAGCAACGTCTGCGAGTATATCTTTAAGAGAAAGCTGTAGGCGTACGCGCTAAAGCCCTTAAGGACTTAACAACCTCCAACGTCGAGTAAGAGCTTGAGGATATAATTAATAATGCTCAAGCTCATACGGACTTCCCTATTAAAGTCAACCTCCATATATATATTAATAAGACAATAGCAAAGAGGAAGAACTTACCTGACTCTTTAAGAGACACGTTGGACCTCTTAACAGTCGAAGAAGCTCTCTTAAAGGAGCTTGAGACTCTTATACAAGGAGAGATCTCAAACGTCTACTGCACAGCAATCGTCTAGGCTAACACGTCTAGGGGAACCAACAAGACGCACAATCTTAATGACTTTAGTCTTAGAGAGACTAAACGTGTTCTAGGAATAGTAAACGCCGCTTGTAAGCAGCATCCATGCAGCAAGATTGCAATAACCATTAAGGTCAAGCTGTCCGTTAAGCTCTCTAAGCTTAAGCCCAATCTCTACAAGCGCAAAGCGCTTGACACTAACCCTAAGAACTCCTCTCTAATACCGTCTTCTCTGCTAGTTATTGCGGAAAAGAAGAGGTTGAACTAAACGTTGAAGCTAGCGGAGCAGCAGGCTATACGCTTAGACAAGATAGCCTAAGCCGGCAATTTTGAGAGGCAGTTAGCAGACAAGTATATATGTAGGGATAAGGGATGTATAAACCAAGATGCCTACTGCTACTTAGACCCTTAAGACCCCTACACCTACTACTCTATTACAGCTGTCTAGTAGAAGATATAGGCACAGTGCATCTCTATAGGAGAGTGCACTATCCTACAGCCTCTTATAAAGCTGTAGATGTACTAGATATTAGATTAAGGTCTAATCACTAAAGACTTTAAGGTGTCTAGTTGTAAGACCTTCTAACAGCAGATAAAGGACTTGCTAGAGTCGCTTTAGGAACAAGTTGAACGCTTTCAACTTCAAAGCCAACTTCTAGCCGAGCAAGAGAGGCTCACACTGCATGCAAAGCGGTAAGAGGAGCAGTAGTATTAGCAGGAAGAGAAGGAAGAAGAGCGTCAAGCTCGTTAAGAAGAGCAAGAGGCAGAGCGTTAGCGGCGTAGAGATCTAGAAGATCGATAGCGTTAGCAGAGACAGTAAGAGGAGGAATACAAACAACTTATATATAATATTCACCTATTCCCACGCCATTCACCCTCTTTATACCTCCAAAGTCGCCCTCCTTATCCTCTTCCTCTACTATACCCTCACACTGCAACGCTAAGCCTTAAAAGCTTGTCGTTTAGTCCTCTACCGTCTCAGCTACAGTTAGAGGCTAGCTATGCCTCTTAGAAGTCCAGCCCGATTAGCAGTAAGCTAGACGACAGTTAAATCCTGCATTAATTCTTCGAATATAAGATAACAGGCCAGATTTTAGAGGTTGCTAACAAGTGGCACCGCGCATGGCGCATTGTAGACGCCGCAGACTGGAGCGTTGTAGATCTTAAAGAGATAGAGGATGACAAGAGCCTTATGTATTAACACGCAATTGCTGCAGGCATCTCAAACGGCTTTGCAAGACGCTTTAGCAGGGACTTGTAGGCGTTCAAACAAGTTTACAGGGAATAGGAGGAAGCAGCTAATGTACTAGTTGGTAGTAGGGGGTTTATACAAACAGCATTTAACTCTAACTAAATAGCAAAACTATATATATAGCTAATTTTACATATTATTCTCCTCTCCTACCTTATTTATGCCTCTTAATGCCTCTATAACCTCCTCTTCTCTGTAGAATCCCATTTCCACCTCTATATCTACTATAGCTCCCCTCTCCTAGTCCTATAGCCACGCTCTAAAGCGTTCAATCTCCCCTTCCTCTAAGTAGATCCCTCTAGCAGTATATTAAAACTGCTTCCAAGCGAACCAGTTGCAACAGCTATGCCCGATTGCCTATACCAAGTAATCCCTAAATCTCTTAAAGGACGAGCGTGTCTAAACGTAGTTCTACTAGAGCTACACCTTTAAAACTGAAAACGTAAGCTTGATCGGGTTGAAGTCTAAGGAGTAAGGAGGTAGGAAGCGTATAATATAGCCTTCAGCCTTAATTGCACTAACAATAACTTCGTTAACGTGTGTAGAGTTGTTGTCTAACACTATAATACGAGGTCGATCGTTCTCCCTATAGAGAGCTAGTAATAGCATAAATTGCAGCTAGTTGAAGAGGTTGGGCGTTTGGAAATAGCCCTCTTTAACCCTAATACATGGAAGCCAGCCATTTATAGTCATAGCAGCGCAAATACTCCATGTACGGCCTCGCTGAACATTAGCAGGATAGCAGATATCTTGTCCAATTAGCCTATAAGCACGATATCGCCATCCCGTCTTCTTGTTGAATATAGATTCATCGAAGAAGACAAGGTCCTTAGCGGCGAATTGCCGCATCTCCTCCTTCCACCCCCATCGCAGCTTATCGCTACGTCCCAACAAGATCCAACGCAGCTCCTTTTATGTCCATTTCCTCCTCTTTAGCATTTAAGAGACTGTGCTCTAATGCACTAGTACTCCACGCTCACACTAGAGCCAGAAGACGATCTCGTCCTGCCAGCGCCAACCCTCTAAAAGCAGCAACTCTAAAACGGCATCTTTGTTAGCGGTAGTAAGTCGTCGAGGGCGTCCAAGTTTGCAGACAGCTAGGGCGCGTATACTGCTGTACTACAGTAGGTTGCAAGCTATTTGATAGACTGTTACTAGGTGAACACGGCATTCGGCCGCAATGGCATGTGCTAGCCATCCAAGCAGCAGGAAGCAGAGGATTTGAACCCTTAACAGGCAGGAGAGACCTTGAGGGGAGAAAGTGGCAGGCGGAAGAGAATTCATTGTATCTAAATAGATACGTTAGCAGATATCTACTAATAATATAAAAAATCAGCTTATAGCAGGGCAAAAGATTAAAAGTTGATGTTTTAGCATTAAAAGCACTATGTGCAATATGTAGGGGTCGCCGACTACCCTTATTTTTGCAGAATTTTTGCATACGCTAAATTCATAGAAAGTGCGCGTAATACAGTGGGCGATAACGAGCTTAAGGACACATTGTAACGGTTCGTCTTATATACGCAACAACTACTATATCAACTGCCCTTAAAACCGCCAACTGCCCTTAAAACTGCCAACTGCATTGGCTATTATCTACGGCTGCGCTGTTGCAGAATACAGCTGGTGTATATAGATAGCTACCTTCTCTCCTTCTACCCTTCTCTTCTCTTTTTAGCTTAGTATCTTCGATAAGTGCAATTTATAGAGCTCCCTTCATCCTTCGTTAAATAGCATTCTATACGTGCTGTTACAATAAGGACCTTAAATACTATTTAAATTGTATCTAACTATAAGGCCTTAAAATATTTTATAACTATTAAAGCACTTATAGCCTAATAGTATAGAGGGCTAGGGTGGGTGTGCTGTCGCAGTGCACGATCGTTAGGGCGATAGGAGGGTCAGCGTGCGCTCAATAAGGTGCTTAGTAGAAGGAATAGGACCCAAAACCACACAATAGGTAGCCAACACAAGAAACAACTGCACTCTGTGCCCGTAAAGCCCTATAAAACCGTAAAACTGCCTAAACCTGCCGTGAGCAGCTTTGTAGGTCCGTCGCGCGTCCCTTACTAATCCCTATCTGATAATAATCCTTCCTGGATGATGATCCTTACAATGTCCTCCGAACCAGCTATATACATCAAGGTGCCCTAGCATGAGAATTGTTAGGATGTGCTTACATAATCTAGGGATAGTATAAGGTAATTACCTAATTGGTGGCTGGGATACCTCTACATATAGGGGAGCATCCAGAGCACTTTGGATGTAATATATATATCAATCTGTAAGACTGCCAGTCTCATAGGGTCTCTAGTAGGGAATCAACACAGGTTATAGTATGATACACTGGTGTCACATAGGTGATCACGGGATGCAAAGATAGGTCTCTAAAATGACAGTGATATTTAAGGAACTACTCGCTACCTTTTCCATTTCTAGGAATGTCATTCTTTAAGTATGACTAGCGTCAGCCGGCCGGAGAAACCACGCTCCGTAGCGTTCTAACATGTATAGCAGCTTGAACTATACGCTGTACGTTCTAGCGCCTAACATGATACCTCTCCCCACAGTGGCCTGTCCCTAAGTCACAAAATAAGGGATGTACTTGGCAGTAGCAGCCTTGCTACGCCTAACATGATGTTTAGTATGTACTTTATTAAAATAGGACAATTTAGGCGGGAGGAATAAACATGGGTCTCCCAACTTAGGGGCCGCAGCAGGGCGCCTAGTATGCATTAAGGATGCGTTTTCACATCTATAGCATACCCGTAGCATCCTTGCTGTTATCCGCTTACTAGCCCCTATACATTCCCATCCACGTCCTAGGCCGCAGCAGGTTACATAGAGCCGCAAAAATGTTCAACATATTATAAGCTCTTAATTGCTATTTCCTAGTATTAGACTGCAGTCACACTTTCCAATTAGGACTAGGTGGTTACATTAGTGTTCCTGCCCGGTTTCTGTAGTGCCTAGCCCGCGTTAAGGTTTGTGTTACTAAAATCACTAATTATAGCGCTAAGCCTATTTAGGCTATTAGAATAGCTTTAAGAATTCCTAATTGTAAATTGTAAACATTCTTCTAAATCGGGTAAGGTGCTATAGTAGTAATTGCATGTGCTAGTAATTTTGCGTGCGCGCCTTTCTCCTATTTAAATTACTACTTCTTACTACAACAACCTTCCTTCCTTTTACTATTACTCTTATACCCCTATGCCGCCCTGCCTGCCCCTACCTGCTCCTACCCCTACTACTTCTTATAGCTTACTTATTGTCTTCTTATAACCTATAGCTCTTAAGAACACTCTCACGCGCGCCCTACCCCTACCTCTTACAGCGCGTCTTATTTAGAACACTTATTTTTAGTGTTTAAAGAAGCTTGTAGCACATGCTTAAGAGCTAACCTTACTGCGCTATACTCACACTACCCCCTTACAAGCATACTCATACTATAACAGCATGCACAACAAATATAAGGAAGTAAGTACACGTTTTAGCCTTTACTTCTCCTTCCCCCTTATATAAGAAATACTACTAATATATAATAAGTTCTAAAAAAGTTTAAGAAAACTATACGCTAGATCTAGAAAGACATTAAAAAATGGATTAGTAATAGGAAGCCTATAAATGACCCTGCAAACCCTACAAGGAAGCACGCAGACCTTGTAAGTCTTAAATGTTGCTAAAAAATATATATAAAAGAGGTGTAGCTGTAGCTTTACAAGTATAAGATCCTAACATCTTATAACTAGCAGCATACTATTATGCTTATATCCTCTTAACGCATTAAGTGTCATCTTAGAAATCTTATTAATGTTTTTTGCTTTTAAGTAAGTTATTTATTTCTCCTTTATCCCCTTTCCATTTGGTATCCCCTATGTCTTTATTCTTATTCTATTACAGCTATTTGCTAACAAAATCCTATAGAATAACCTTAACCCTTTTAATAAGAGCAACATTAAAGATTCTTTAAATAATAATTTAAAAAGTAATAATAATACTAATACAAAGTAGATGGTTTAAGGATAAAGGTACTTAAAATAGCTAGGAATAAAAGTTTAAATTTTATATATTAAACATTACTGCTTAATGCAGCTCTTATAAATCTGCAGCTGCAATCCGCTTGTACTTTAATACTTAATAAAATAATAATTCTCCCTTTTACCCTTCTAACTTTCTATGTGACAATTCAAAATGGCTTCTTATAGTTATCATATTTATTTGCCTCTTATAACAATATAGTATTAGATTCTTAGTGTTTCCACAATGTTTCTTAGCTAACCATACACTTTAATAACACTTATATATAAACAAAAAGGAACTATAATAAAATACTTTTACGTTTCCTTTTCCTTCTATTAAAATGTTTGCAGCATGTTCTAAGAACCCTTTATAAATTTATTTGTTATACTCTTACAACCACCCTTTCTAACGCACTAAGTACTATATCTTCTTATAGTATATCTTATAGTTAACAATTAATTCAATTTCCTATTCCTTGCTGCTATCTTCATCTTCTAGAATGAGCAGCGTCTACTATCCTACTAGCTCTCCAGCTTTTCCTTAGTACAATTCTAATAATAAAACATAGAATACTAAGTAGAAGTAAGAATATAAAGGGGGCAAGGAAAGCTTGTACGCTTAATTGCTAATTATCTTAAGGACTTAGAATAAGCCTATAAATAGGGGTGTAAGCTTGTTAGAGTGGAAGCAGATGTTCTTTAATAAGAGTATAACTTATTCTTTTAAAGCGAACTTTATTAGTATATGTTTCTTGTTATAGTATTTCTTTTATAAAACTATTATAGCAGCTAGGTTACAGTCTAATACTGCCCTTACAGTATAAATCTTGCAGATCCTCTTTTAAGTAGAAAGGACGTTATATTTATACATGTTGTCTGCAAGCATTAAAGGGAGAGATAGGCTGTAGTTAAACAGGGCTTAGAACGGGCTTATTCTAGTACTAGAATGCTATAAATTGTTATAAGCAAATTCGGCTATAACAAGTATTTCTGCCTAATTATCCTTATTGTTATTGTAGTATGCTTGTAGATATACCTTAAGAATCTAGTTCTAACGCTCTATTTGCTTATTAGTCTAAAAGTAAAACGCTATTAAAAGCTTCCTTTTAATCTTAAAGTAGTAACAAATGTTAGACTAGTAGTTACTTGTAAACATACTACCTCTATCTGTTACTATGCCATCTAGAACACTATAGTACTATATAATCTCCTTAACTAGCTGTACTATAAGGGACTCTACATCTATCTCTTTTATATACTAGAAATAGCGCGCCATTTTAGTATAACAGTCTACAACTATTAGAATTGCATTATAAAGGACCCCCTTAAACTTACTAGGAGGGAGACCTATAATAAAATCTATTGTGATTTCTTTTTATAGCCTTACAAGCTTTAACAGTAGCAATAACTTGCTATACGAGTAGTAGCACTACAGCTTATTATGCTAATATGTAGCACATGTTAACACATACTCTTTAACGTCCTTAAATAGTCCTTTCTAATAAAACTTCTAATAGAAGAGCTTTAAAGTTCTTTTAGGATTAAAGTGGCTAGCTAGGGGATTATTATAATACGCTCTAAGTAGCTCTTACTATACTACTTCGTCTTTTAGAACAAACACCTTCTTGTTCCAACAAAGTAGTCCTATATTGTTTATACTCTATAAGCCCTTTATAAGCCTTCTTACTACTCAACTTCTTTCTAGGACCCCTTACTTATTTGCAACAAAGACGTCTCCTTGTTGTAACACTAAGATTAAGTCCTAAATCAAGTTAGACGGATAGGCATATAGCAATTTAGAAGTAGCACAAATTTATATATACATCTTTAAGATAAAGTGATTATTAGTCCCTAATACTACTATAAATGTCTTATGTCTACTAACTGCAGTTGCTCTACTAAGAGGGTTTATTCCTTTAAGTAGTAGGAGTTTATGCCTACTACGTCTTAGTAGGGTTTTATACCTACTACGCTCTTACTTGCTAAATATAGCTATATAAGTGTTAATAATATAAGACATTATTGTCTTAGTGCTAGTACGGCTTTGTAGAGCTAGAGATATTATGTTTACTATAAAGCTTCCCTTCATCTTATTTTAAAATGTAAGGAGTAGATCATACAACCCTAATCCTACTAGTAAATTATAGTTAGACTGCCAGCTTAGTGCATCTACAAGATTCAACTTACCTAGTTTGTACTTAATCTTAAAATTAAAAGAACTTAAGTTTATAGCCTATTAGACCTACCTCCTATTTAGCTGCTTTGTAGTTATAAAGTAGTAGAAGTTATTGTAGTCTGTAAGGACAACAACAAGGTAGTAGCTACCCTCCAAGTAGTATTACTACTATTTAAAGTACTTAACAATTACAAGCAACTTTTAATTGTACGTTTTATAGCGCCTTTTTATATTAGTCATCTTTTTAGACTAATAAGCTATAAGATGCTAGTGCTTCTACTTAGGCGCTTTAATGTTAAGGTCAGACTAGGAAATAATCTTAGTAAGAGCAAACCTTAAGGCATCTAACTTAACTATAATATAAAGAGCAAGGTTGAAATGCTATAGTATAAGAGTAGTAGTAAACGCTAACTTAATAGCGCTAAAGGCATCCTAAGCTGCTTGTAGAAACATAAAGGGGCCTACTTTTTTCCCTTTAACACTGCCAACTAGCAAGTTAGTTAAAGGGGCTACCACTTTCAAATAGCAGTATACAAATCTCTTATAGAAATTTGCAAAGTTAAAGAACTATTATACTTATATAAAGGTCTCTAGCTCTAGCTATTCTACTATTATAGCAATCCAGCTAGGCTCTACTGCAACTCTAAAAGTGTTTATAATAAACCTTAAGAACTCTACTTTTATAGTAGAAAAGGCATACTTCTTTAAGTTGACAAACAGTTTATACTGCTATAGCTGCTTAAGTATTTTGCGTATATACTTTATATAATCTCTATTATTTTGTAAGTAAATTAAGATATCATTTAGATATACTATATAGAAGTTATTAAGGAGTCCTCCTAGCACTTTGTTAATATAAGCCTAAAAGGTGGCTAGTGCATTAACCAAGCTAAAAGGTATAACCTAGTACTTAAAGTAGCTGTAATAGGTATAAAACGCCGTCTTCTATTCATCTCCTACTTGAATTTGGATGCAGTAATAAGCATCCTTTAAATTGAGCTTAGTATACCGTTTAGCACTAACTAGGCGGTTTAAGGTCTTATTAATTAAGGGGAGGGGATAACAGTTCTTAAGAGTCACCTTATTTAAGCCCTAATAGTTAACACATAGTTGAAGCCCTCCATCCTTCTTAGGAACAAACAAGATAGGGGCTCCTATTAAACTTATAAAAGGGGCGATTTAGCCTTAAGCTAGGTTCTCATTTAAGTACTCCTATAAGGCTTTTAGCTAAAGTTCTAATAAGTTATATAACAGCCTAAATAGAGGGTCTACTATTATGTTAATAGCATGTTAGGTATTAGCTATATCTAGTAGTATTACAGCCTTATTAGCATCACAAACATCTATAAGGTCTTAGTACTCCTTAAAGATAACTAGGGGCAGCTCTGTATTCCCTATAAAAGATACTAAAGCCTTAAGTCCTTAAAGGCCCTTTAAGAGTATTACATATACATCCTTATTATCTCTTAAAACATTATTAAAATTGTTAAAAGATACAACCTTAATCCTTATAGACGTATTCCATGTAGGAGCATACTGCTACTACTTTAAGACTTAGTTGTAGTATCCTGCCTAGTGCGACTCCAATTAGGGCGTGCTAAAAATAACGTTATACTTAAAAAGACTGTATAAATAAAAGTACTAGTCTATTATTTGTTCCTCCCTTATATTATCTTTTACTTGCAAGGTAAAAAGAAACTTTGCAGTTAGAAGGATATTTCTACCTTTAACGCTATATGTGCAAGGCAGTATACAACTTATAAGTAGGAATCCATTTACAAATGCGAATTCCTTCCTTACTAAGTTGAGCTGGCTACTTGTATCTAATAGACACTTAGCCTTTGCCCTACTTCTACTATTATAATAGAAGGATGCTTAGACCTCCATTCTCCCTCTTATTCTTAAAGGACCTTTAGCCTTAAAGGGACAAACTATTAGCCTTAGCCTTTTCCTGCTTTTAGTTTAGTAGTAGTTGCAAAACGAACTGTAACACTTAAACAGTTAGCCTGCATGTAGCTAAACCCTTAGCATCTATAACATTTAACCTTATTTAAGTCTAACTTGCTTAAGGGAACTTTTAGTAATACAAGTATATTGTTAAGGGCTGTTGCTAGAATAGTAGTAGTACTATTTTAAGGCTTAAAAGACTAAGAGGAGTATGAGAATGTGCTTGAAACCCCTTTCCCCTTACCCTCTATATGCTTCTAGCTACTATCTAATGCTTGCAGTATCCTTTTACTAGTCCTTAGCTGCTTTTTTGCTTCTACTTCTTTTTGTTTTACACAAACATTCTCTTTAATGTAGGAAGCAGCATCTACTAATTCATCTACTATAATTAGAAACGTCTTTAAGGCGGTAACCCTACAATAAAGCTTTAGCCTTATTTTAACTAAGAGGTACGTCTTCTATTGTTCCTTAGTATACCTTAGCAACTCATCTTAAAGTTGTTAAAGGTAGACAGTAAAAGTACGAATGTTTTAACTTAAGCTTTATATAGCCCTTTTGTACTTCTTAGTAGTAGAAGTATACTAATTTGCAAGCGATTGCACTTAGTTTAATATAAGAGTCTTAAACTTTTCCCATATAGTTTTATCCTTCCTAACAGACTTCTTATAACAATCTTACTGCCTTATAAGCTTCTAATTGAAGTAGGAGGCGCTCTAAGTAACCTTCTTAGCATGTCCTTTATATGTAACAGGTTTAAGTTGGAACACTATCTCGTACTATTAAAAGAACTTAGTGTGCTCTATAATTGTCTTGCCCTTATAACATGATAGGTTAGCAACCTTTATAGCTGCTTCTACCCTTAAAGCTGAATTATTATGACCTTAAGGCTTCTCCTTAAATGTTACGTCTTCATCAACTTCCTTGTTGATAGAGGGGTTGGAGGGGGTAGTAGGGCGATGCCGCTTAAAGCGCTTACTTGCCCTTTAAGTGCGGCCCTAACAATCGTTCTTGTTGTAGGAGTAATTATTACTACTACTAATATAAGAGGGGGGGATAACGTCTTCCTGCTATGCTATAAGGGTTCCTCCCTTCAACCTTGCTTAAAAGGATTAAATCTCCCTCTCTGCTTCCTACAACTCTATTAAGGCTTAAAGCCGTTTAGCCTTATATCGTGCAGCTACAAGGCAGGCGGTTACTGTTGCTAAATCGCTATTGTCTAAGAGGGGTTGCAACAAGCTACCTAAACCTCCTTAAGTTGTAGCCTCAGCTAGACCTTTAAGCAAAAAAGCTAGTAGTTCTAGTAGTAAGAGCCCTATCTTAGTAGTAGTACAAGACCGTCTTGCTAGTAGTAGTAAACCTAGGTGGAGCAACAACCTACTTAGAGCTACCTCTCGTTAAGTATCTAGTACTATAGCAACTGCTTGACAAACTACTACCTTAATAAGGCGTAAAGCAAGTAGCTTGTAAGACTGCTAGTCTTATAAGGTCTCTAATAGGGAATTAATACAGGTTATAGTACGATATACTAGTGTCATATAAGTGATTATGGGATGCAAAGATAGGTCTCTAAAATAACAGTAATATTTAAGGAACTACTTGCTACCTTTTCTATTTCTAAGAATGTCATTCTTTAAGTATAACTAGTATTAGCCGGCTAGAGAAACTATGCTTCATAGCGTTCTAATATGTGCAGCAGCTTAAATTATACGCTATACGTTCTAGCGCCTAACACAATTAATATATATAATCAATTGAGTGTTAGGCATAACCGCTTAAAGACAAGCCATCTGCTGCTAATATTATATGTATATAACTTACCTAATCGCGTTAAATTTTGTTAAGAATGTTAAGATGTGCTTATATAATCTAAGGATAGTATGGGGTAATTACCTAATAATTGAGGTGGCTGGGATACCTCTACATATAAAGGAGCATTTGGAGCACTTTAAATATAACATATGTTAATTAATATATAATCAATTAAGTGTTAAGCATAACCGCTTGAAGACAAGCTATCTGCTGCTAATATTGTATGTATGTGACTTACTTAATCGCGTTAAATTCTGTTAGGTTATAAGCCTAGAAGCTCTATAATATAGCAACTACTATTCCTACTAATACCTCTAGTGTAACACCACCTACTACTACAACTACAACTAAGACTTAGTACTACACCTACAAGTATAAAAGGATTGCTATCTTAAACAACGAGAATTACTCCCTCTTCTACTAGACCTACAAGGTAGCCCTACTATCTGCAAACGCGTAGAGGATTGTCACTAAGGATAAACCTAGACCCGCTAACAACACCAGATTACTTCTAGATTGAGATTAAAGAGCTATAAGAGCTATATAGATTATAAGCAACTTAGTAATACTAAACATACTTCACTTAATTAACGCCCTAATTGATGCTACTAATACTATTAGCATCTAGACAGAGCTTGCAAAGCACAACTGCTCCTTAAATCTAATGTACTAGGATACCCTTATATACTACTTCACAAAAGAAACTTAGGATCTAAAGACTAAGCCGCTCAACAACTTCCTAGATAAACTGAATACGTATAGAACCTAGTTGGCTGGCACGCTAAAAGCAATTATTAAAGCAGACTTACTCATTCAACTACTACACTTTCTCCTTAAAGATTCTTACTAGCAGTAAGCCAGGCACTTCTACTTTAATAAGAACTAAAGCCTTAAAAGTGCTATAACCCTTTTCAAGTCCTACTAACTTGCAATTATTTTAAAGGTGATTACAACTGCAACAGCAAACGCCGTGCAGGCATCTAGATTATAAAGCTGTAGAAGGAACAAAGTTAGAAGGAGAGAAGATAGGTTGAAGAGCTATAAGAGGAAGTATAACTACAAGTAAAACTACAAGGAGAAGAACAGAGATTAAGAGAAGCTAGAGTCTGATTAGTACTAGTTCTACATAAGAAAGGGGCATTACCAAGTAGAATGCAGGGAATACAAGAAGGCTTAAATGAAGGCTAAAGAGAAGGTAAAGGAGAACTTAAAGAAGAAGGAAGAACGTGTAAATACTATTACTAAGATATTAGAATATAAAGATGATAATTCCTCCTTTTATACAAGCAACTAATACGTCTACGCTGTTAATGGAAACTAAGGATGGATTATTAATTTAGGGGCCTTAAAGCATTTTAGTGGAAGTAGCAGTAACTTTAAAGCTATTAAACGATAGAATACGCTTAAAGTAGTAAGACTTACAGATAGCTTTACAATTAAAGCTTAAGGATATAGAGATGTCATACTACAAACTACAAAAGGAAATGTACGGCTTAAAGAAGTCTGGTATACACCCAGCTTCTACTACAAACTAGTTTTTATAAGGGTACTCGATAATGAGGGAGCCATAATCATCTTTAAGGATTAAAAGATAAAGGCACTAAAGGATTAAAGGATTTTATTTGAAGGATTAAGAATAGACGGCCTCTATTATGTTGATCAGCCTATAAAGAAGGCTTTTACAACATCTACTCTAAAGAATACAATACAAGCAAGGAAAGACAAAGAACTATAGCATACACGCCTTACCCACATTAACTATAAGAGTGTTAATAAGATAAGGGAATGCTTAGTTGGAGTATAATATTAATACTTACAGCCT
>Ga0335074_10007460_pt1 | contig 15168 bp, 14 predicted proteins | sample Lox_Sample_23_FD_206715 | JGI IMG/M metagenome (GOLD analysis project Ga0335074, IMG submission 206715) | Soil microbial communities from Loxahatchee National Wildlife Refuge, Florida, United States - Lox_Sample_2.3 | ecosystem: Environmental > Terrestrial > Soil > Wetlands | place: USA...
CCCGCGGGAGGCGGATGCCGAGCAGACCCACCATCTCGGGGTCACGCGAGCCGGCACGCAGGATGCGGCCATAGGGGGTGAACTGCATGAAGGCCCATAGGCCGACGAGCAGCAGCACTGTGACGAGGAAGACCGTGAAGCGGTAGCGTGTGATCAGCACCGGGCCCCAGAGGAAGATGCCGGACAGCCATTCTGGTTGGTTGAAGGGCTGGCCGAGGCCACCCCAGATCACTCGCGTTGCCGCCTCGATCAGCAGAGCGAGGGCGAAGGTGACGATCAGGCTGACCAGGGGGTCCTTGTCGTAGAGACGACGAATCAGCAGCCGCTCGACGATCATGCCGAGCGCGCCAACCAGGAATGGGGCCAGGACCACGGCGGGCCAACCGAACTGGTTGTAGAGAGTCAGGCCGAAATAAGCGCCCAGGGCGAAGAAGGCACCATGGGCAAAGTTTACGATGCCGAGCAGGCCGAAGATGATGGACAGGCCAATGGCGATAAGGACATAGAGGCCGCCGAGCACAAGGCCGTTGGCAAGCTGGGAAATGAGGAGGGAGGTCATGGGGGTGTGACTAACGCCTCTCCCACTCCGCGGGTCGGTTCGCGCAGCGAACCGGGTGAGCATGCGTTCGGCCGCGGCACCCTCACCCGCCGCGCAAGGGCGCGGCGACCTCTCCCGCAAAGCGGGAGAGGTGTATGTGGGGCGCACGCTCGCACTAACTTGCCGGCATCTGGCAGCCGCTGTTGCCGAACATCTTTTGGAGGTCGGCGGCGCTTTCGGGTACCGTACCTTTTACATCGAAATAGTCCCATTGGTCGGTGATCTTCGGCTTCACCTCGACGACGAGGTTCTTCAGCATCATCTGGTGGTCCGACTTGCGGTAGCTGTACGGGTTCTCCGGCGTGCCGCTCTTCCAGTTCTCCAACGCCTCGATGATCGCCATGGGTTCCGTCGATTTGGCCATCTCGATCGATTCGAACAGCGATTTCGCGGTGATCCAGCCCATCCAGGCCTTGTCGGCTGCGGGCTTGTTGTACTTCTTCAGGAAATCGGCCGCGAATTTCTGTTCGGCGGGGGGATTCGCCGGGTTCTTGTACCACCAGAGCGAAGTGTACAGTCCGGTCGCTGCCTGCGGCCCAACGGCCCAGATGTCGGTATCGCCGATGGCGATCTCGGCGATCGGGATCTTTCCTTTCATCCCCATCTCGCTCCATTGCTTGAGGAACGTCGAAAGATCGCCGGCCGGGATGCCGCCGAGGATCAGGTCCGGCTTCGCCTCCCGAATCTTCAGCGCGAACGAGCTGTAGTCCGGGGTGTTGATCGGGACTTCGTCATTGCCGACCACGGTGCCTCCGGCCGCTGCCAACAGCTCGTGGAACGACTTGTTGATGTCCTGGCCGAATGCGTAGGAGGCGGTGAGGAAGTACCAACGCTTGCCGTAGCCCATGATGAAAGGAGCGAACATGCGCGCCTGCACGGCGACCGGGGTGTTCAGGCGAAAGCTGTAACGGTTGCAGTTCTGGCCGGTGATCTCGGTCGCTGCGGCGTTGTCGATGACCATCGGGATCTTCAGCCTGGGCGCGGTGGCTTCCTCGGCTAGGCCATCGGAACTGAGCGATCCGCCCAGGATCGCCACCACCTTCTCCTCCTGTACCAGCTTCTGCATGTTCTGCTGCGCGCCCTGCGGGGAGGGCTCGTCGTACCAGACGAGCTCGGCGGGCTGGCCCATGATCTGATTGCCCCGCTCCTCGAGCGCGAGATAGCTGCCCTTGGCGAGGTAGTCGGTCTGCGCGGCGATATCGCCGGTCTTGGCGAGCAGCAGGCCGATGCGGATCGGGCCGGCGGCCCTGGCTCGGCCGATGTTCGGCATCGGCAATGCCGCGGCGGCGAGCGTGCTGGCGCCGAGCAGCGCCCGGCGTCGGGTCAAGCGGATGGGCCCCTGGATCATGCATCCTCCCTGTCGGTTGCTCGCCCGGTTCCGGCGGCCTCTTGGCGGGCGTATGTTAGACGGCAACCGAAGCAGAAGACAAAACGGGCAAGGGAGAACGTGGTCATGGACGACGATCGGCTTGGCTGGCTTGGGCTGCGCGGGCGGACATGCGTCGTGACCGGCGCGGGCGGCGGCCTCGGGCGGGCGATCGCGATTGGCCTGGCAGAGGCGGGGGCGCGGCTGGTGCTGTTGGATCGCGACCGGGCTACGTGCGAGGAGACGGCGCACGCGGTCGGTGCGGACGCAGTGTGGATGCGCTGCGACGTGGCTGATCCCGAGGATGTGGCGGCGGCGGCCGACCGCACCGCGCGGGAGCGGGGCGCCTGCGACGTGCTGGTGAACAATGCCGGGCTGCTGCGGCCGGGGCCGATCGCGACGCTGACGCTGGAAGAATGGACGCGGCTGATCTCGGTCAACCTGACGGGCTATTTTCTGTGCGCCAAGGCGTTCGGGCGGCAGATGTTGCAGAAGAAACGGGGAGCGCTGGTGCACATCGCGTCGATTGCCGGGCGGCATCCGCAGCCTTGGAGCGGGTCGTATTCGGTGAGCAAGGCGGGGGTGGTGATGCTGTCCCAGCAGCTTGCGATCGAATGGGGGCCATCAGGCGTGCGCAGCAATGTCGTGAGCCCGGGCCTGGTGCGGACGCCGATGAGCGAGCCGTTCTATCGCATTCCGGAAGTGGCGGAGCAGCGGGCCGGCATCGTGCCGCTGCGGCGGGTGGCGGCGCCGAAGGACATCGCCGACGTGGTGATCTTTCTGGCGAGCGATCGGGCTGGATATGTGAACGGCGAGGATGTCTGCACCGACGGCGGCTTTGGGCGGGTGCTGATGGGGCTGGTGCCGCGGCCAGGGTTCGAGGCGCGGGATCCGGCGGAGGGGTAAGGCGAATTCGCGAATCTGCCGCCGATTTCGCGAATCACTACCGAGCCGCCGCTATTCCCTGTGCCAGCGGGTCTCAAGTTTTTGACCGCTGGTCCGCCTCACGCTCATAGACGGCCAGGAAGGCCTTGCCCATCAGCGAGCCCTCGCGGTCGATACACTTCCGTAGAACGTGGGCACGGGTAGCCTGAACGGACTTGTCGTCAGGGGCTGCCTCACTGGCGAATTCGGCGAGATGGGCGGCGAGGCGGGTGTTGCCTTCCTCAGCCAGAACGGCCGCCCGCTCGGCCAGCTTGTCGGCACCGCCTGCCAACCTCGCCAATTCCGAGGCGAGATCGGCTGACCTCGCCGGCTTGAGATGCGCAGGATTGCCATCGAACCAGCCGGCGTAAAGGTGATAGATGGCCCGCACGAGGAACTCTGGATCATCGTACTTCGCTCGCAGATAGGGCTTCGACAGATACTCGGCCGGTGCCGTGACAGCATGTCGGACTTGGTCGAGTGTGGCTCCCCGGTTCATGAGCGCGAGGGACTCGCGGACCAGGTGCTCGAGGACGGCCGCACCGTCGCGCAGCACCTGCACGGCACGGTCCTTGCCGAAAATAACCGGGCCATGTCCGGGGATGACGATCTTCGGCTCCAGCCGTTCCATATGGCGCAAGGCCGCAGCCCATTCCGCCGCGTAACGCTGCACCTTCCTCGGGTTGCCCGCGTTCGGAAACATCCAGATGACGAAGTCGCCGCTCGCCAGGATGTGGCGGCCAGGCAACCAGACGAACGTGGCATCATCGGTCTCACCCCGACCGTGGAACAACTCGATCTGCTCGCCGCCAATCACAAGCGAACGTGCATTGTCATAAACATCGTCGGGCTGTCGGTGGCCGGCGGGGTAAACATAGGCCGGATCGTTGAACTGCTGACCCTGCACGATGCTGTTTAGGCCCTGCGTCAGCTCGTACCGGCTCATCCGCCGCGCCACGTCGCGGTGCGCGATGATCCTCGGGCGCGCCAGCCCTTTCGCCAGCGCCTCCCGGTCGATGGCGGCAATCCCTCCGGTGTGGTCGATATGACCATGGGTGTAGATGACCGTGTGGATGGGGCTATCGTCCCAAATCCTGATGAGTGCTAGGACCTTCTCGATGGTTGCCTCGTTGGCGGTGTCGATCAGAACAAGTCCGTCGCCTGTGCGGATCGCAGTGACGCTGCCGCAAAAGTAGGTCGTGTGGACCGTGATGATGTTGTCGGCGACGGCGGTGACGGCGCCGTGCGACACCGCCGTCGTCCATTCCTCCATCTGCGCGGAGCCGTTCCAGAGCCGCTCAAACAGCGGATGCTCACGCATATCATATTCTCCGCCGACCGTCTCTGACGGCTTAGCACCATTGCCCGCGCCTCGGCGAAGGCAGGCGACGCGTGGCTGGTGCGCGCACTGCGGTTGCTTGCCGCCGTACGCGTCAGCACAATGGCCCCACACCGAAGAGGAAGCAGCGGATGCCGAAAGTGATCGTGATCGGGGCCGGGGTGATGGGCGCGTCCGCTGCCTTCCGGCTGTCGCAGGCCGGGGCGGACGTGACCGTGCTGGAGGCTGGGCGGGTCGGCGGCGGCACCTCGGGCATCAGCTTCGCCTGGACCAACTCGCACAACAAGCCGCCTCGGGCGTATCACGACCTGAACGTTGCCGGAATGAGGGCGCATGCCGGGTTGCGAGAGGAATTCGGCGGCACGCCGTGGTGGCACGGCGGCGGCAGCGTGGAATGGGAGCTGCCGGAAGGGCGCGCGGCGCAGGCTGAGAATGTCGAGCGGCTGAAGTCGTGGGGTTATGCGGCGGAGTGGATCACGCCGCGCGATCTGGCGGAGCTGGAGCCGGACATCGATCTCGCTACGGTGGGCGACGCACCGATTGCGTACTTCCCGGAGGAAGGCTGGCTCGATCCGGTGCCGTACGCGCATGCGATGCTGTCGGCGGCGCGCCGGCACGGGGCGCGCGTGGTGTGCGGGGCGCGCGTGGTGGAACTTGTGCTGGCCGGGGATCGTGTGAGCGGTGTGCTGACGGCGGATGGCGCGCGCCACGAGGCCGATGTGGTGGTGAACTGCGCCGGGCGTTGGGCGAACGATCCGGTGCGCGACGCCGGGCTGCATCTGCCGCTGGCGCCGACCGTGGGGTTCCTGGTGTTCACGCCACCGGTGGCGACGAGCCTGTCGCGCGTGGTGCGCACGCCGATCGTTCATGCCCGGCCGGACGGCGCCGGGCGACTGATGCTGATATCGAATACCGCCAATTCGATGCTGTCGATCGATACCAAGCCGAGTGCCGAGATGGCGGAGGCGCGCGATCTGGTGGCGCGGGCGCGGCGGCTGCTGCCGTCGATCGGCGACGTTGCGCCGGAGGCGGCGCGTATCGCCATCCGGCCGATCCCGGGGGACCATCTCAGCGCGGTTGGCCCGATGCCGCGGGTGCGCGGATATTATCTGGCGACCACCCATAGCGGAGTGACGCTGTCGCCGTTCCTGGGGGCGGCGATCGCCGACGAGGTGGCGCACGGGCGGGAGCGGGCGGAGCTGGCGCCGTTCCGGCCGGGGCGGTTTTTCAATTGAATGCGCATAGGCGCGCACGACGAAAGTAACCCGATGCGTTTGACTGGCTCCACGCCTTGTCTATTTCGTCATCGGTTATGTGTTGGCTCGTATGAGGATACCGGCAGCTTGGTATCGGTCTGGCGATAGCGGAATCCGACCCCGCTCAGTCCCGCCGCATCGGCGAGATCCGCGACCATGAGCTGAACCGGAAGGACGTCCAGAATGGCATCGGCCAGCCCGTTGCCCGTGGCAGGCACCGTGATGACCGTCAGATTGCGTTCTGCCTCGATATCCGTCCGATGCGTGATCAGCACGGTCGGACAGCCGAAGCCGGCGACATCGCGAGCAAGCTTGCATTCTCGGCCGTCGCCAAAGACGACCAGGCCAGTGCGGGCGTCGAGCGGCTCCATGGGCCCGTGCAGAAAGTCCAGAGTATCGTGTGACGCCGTTGGCACGCGCACGCCCTCCCGCACCAGCAACGAGGCCTCGCCCGCAGTGCCGAGCGCGGTGCCGGCGCCGACGAAGTCGATTGCGACCCTGCCGGCAAGGTGGTCCGCTGCTCGTTGCGCCGGCTTGGCCACCGCGGTCAGCGTCTGCTGAACCAGGGTGGGAAGGGTCCCCCATTCAGTCGGGGAAGGGGGCTGGCTCAGCCGATCCGCGAGCAGCCCGATCGCCTGCAGCGTGGCGGTGTAACTTGTCGTGCTCGGGCTGCCGTCGTCCCCGCTTCGGACCGGGACCACCGACCGGACGACCGCCGCGAGGGGATTGTCGGTCTCCTTGGAAATGGAATAGCTCGGGACATTGGGGCGGAGCCGCACAGCTTCAACCGTCTCTCGGCTCCGTCCGGATGCCGACAGGGCGATCAGCACATCGGACGCATCGATCGCCGCGTCCAGCAGATCGGTTGCGCAAATCGCGTAGGCCCGCCGGCCGCAGGTGCGCAGATGCGCGGCGGCGGCAACGGCAGCGTGGAGGCTGGCCCCGATTCCGGTTACGGCAACGCAGCCGATGGTAAGGGACCGCAGATCAATACCCTCAAGTGCGGTGATGACCGCTGTCCTGCTGGTTTCAAGTGCCTCGGGCTGACGCATAATACTTGCACGGTAGTCCATTCTTGATTCTCCGGCCGGTTGTCAGTCGAGCTTGAGATAATTGCTCCAGCGGGCGGCGTCGTTGACGGTGATGGTCGTCACCTCGTTGTCGGTCAGACCCCATTTCCGGAAGATCTTGTCATAGGTGCCATCTTTGATCAGCGCGGTGAGCGTGGCCTGGATCGCGTCGCGCAGGGCGGGGTCGCTCTTTGGCACGATGACGGACTGGTAGCCGACGGCGTAGCGCGCACCCTTGACCAGCTCCAGCGAACGACCGCCGGCCGCACCTGGCACCTGGTGCTCGAGCGAGTAGGCAGCCACGCCGTAGGTGTCCATCATCGCGTCGGCGCGCCCGCTGCGCACCGCCAGCACCATCTGGTCATTGCTGGGGAACTGCAGGACCTCCAGCGGCTTGTCCTGCGGGCACTGACCCTTCTGCTTGTCGAGCAGCTCGAGTGGGATGGAGCCTTGCACCGCGGCCGCCTTCAAGCCGCACAGGTCGCCGATTCGCCGGATATTGTGCGGGTTTCCGGCGGCCACGATGAGACCCGTCGCCTCGGTGGTGTAGTCGATCTCGTCCACCACCTTCTCACGCGGCGCGAAATCACCGAACGCCGACATGCCCAGATCGAACCGGCCCGCCTCCAGCGCCGGGATGATGCTGGCGAACTGCGCGGGGTGGAACTCGAACTTGACCCCAAGCTTCTGTCCCATCGCCGCGGCGAGATCCTGTTCCAGCCCGATCAGCGTGGTGTTGTCCTTGTCATAAAAGTCGTACGGCGGGTTCTGCGGATCCGTGGCGGCGTTGATCACGCCGGCGGTGCGGATGCTCTCCGGCAGCATGGCGCGCAGTGCCGGATCGACCCCCGACGTGGTCTGCGCGGAGACGGGTCCGCCACAGAGGATCACGATCGCGGCGGATGCCGCCAGAGCAAGCTGTCTGTGATGCATGGTTGCGTGTTTCCTCCGGGTTGATCAGAAGAGCTCGCGGTCGGCATCCTGCGGGCCGATCGGATTGCGGAAAGCTGCATCGGCATCGTTGTCAACCAGGCGGGCCCCACGGGACCGGGTCTCGGCAAAACCGCGGCCGAGCCGGCGCTCGACGTAGTGCTGTCCGATCGACGCCAGTGTCGTCAGCACCAGGTACCAGATGCTGGCGACAATCAGCAGCTCGATGATCAGGAAATTTTTGGCATAGATGTTCTCGACCCGCGTCAGCAGGTCCTGAGCGGCCACCACGGAGACCAGCGAGGTTGTCTTCAACATCGAGATCGACTGGTTGCCGATCGGCGGCACGATCACTCGCATTGCCTGTGGCAAAATGATCAGCCGCATCGTATGTCCGCGACTGAGCCCGAGCGCCTCGGCGGCTTCCGTCTGTCCTTTGCCGACCGACAGGAATCCGCCGCGGACAATCTCTGCCATATAGGCTCCCTCGTTCAGGCTGAGCGCCAGCAATGCGGCGGTGAACGGCGGAATCAGCGTGTTGGTTTCGACACCAAACGGGCCGATCTGCACGCGCGGAATGAAGAGCTGGATGTTGAACCAGAAGATGATCTGCACGAGCAGCGGCGTGCCGCGAAAGAACCAGATGTAGAGGCGGCTGAAATTCGCCAGAACCGGGTTGCGGGCCAGCCGCATGAAGGCGAGCACGATGCCGATGACGATGCCGAGCAGCATCGAGAGCACAGTGAACACAAGCGTCAGCCGGACTCCGGCGAGTATCGTCGGATCGAAAAGGTAATCGCGGATCGCGCCCCAGCGCACGTTCCGGCTGCGAGCGACCTGCACGATCAGCCCACCTACCGCGAGCAGAAGCAGGACGGCCGCAAGCCACCCCTTCCAATCCCGCGCCAGTGCGCTGCGCCGACGACGCGCGAGCACAACCGCGGCGGCAGCGCTCATGGCCTTGTTTCCAGTTCCGTGCGACCGGTCAGCAGGCGTTCGGCAAGGACCAACGCGCCGGCTACCGGCGGCGAGCGCAGCAAGATCACCTGGGTGTCGGGCAGAACATCCCGCATCGCGTCAGTAAAGGACGTCATCAACAAGGATTGACTGCTGATGACTCCACCTCCGGCAACAACTCGCTCGGCCGGTGCGCCGCGACGAACGAGTTGCTGGACAAGGTCGGCGAGCGACTGCCCGGCCGTCTCGATAACGCGTGCCGCCAAACGGGAGCCGGCCTGGGCCGCGGCAAACACCGCGTGGGCATGACGCCCGACTGCCGCCGCGCTGCCCGCCCGTTGCAGCAGTCCGCCGAGCTGCGTCGGATCGGATCCGCCCAGTGCCCCCAGAAGCGCATCGGCCAGTTGATCCGGCGCGTCCCCGTTGTCGATCGATGCCCGCACTGCGCGTGCGGCGTCTCGGACCAACGCCGGTGCGCTGCCCTCGTCGCCCAGGATCCAGCCCCAGCCCCCGGCAACCAGCATGGTGTCGTCCTTCAGGCGCGAGACCGCGATCGAACCGGTGCCCGCCACAAGACCGATACCCTGCATGAAACCGGCAGCCGGGACCATCAGCTCGGCGTCGTTGACGACGTGCACCGCGGTGCCGATGGCGCGTTCGAGCGCGCGCTGGAAGGCTTCGCATTCCCCTTGGGTGTCGCAGCCGTGCGACCCAACGGCGAGGGCAGCCGGTCGCCCGTTGTGCATCTGCCGCAGCAGTCTCGCCAGGCTCAGCGCATCGGCGTCGAGCTCGCGGACGCGCCATTCGGCGGAGTCCAGCACTCGCTCGGCAGCCGTCTTGCCACGGCAAGCCACCGCGATATGCGTCTTGCTGCCGCCGATGTCGATGCCGGCGGTCGTGGCCGCGGTCATTGCTGTTCCAGGCTCCCGAAACGCACTAAGACAGCGGGCCCGGCGAGGCCGCGCGCCAAGTCAGAATATGGCCAGACGGCACGAGCCCGTCCAATAGGCGCAGCGCCGCCGCGGCAACGCTCGGCTTGTCATGGAATTCAATGACGAGCGGCAGGTCGGCGTTCAGCCGCAGCAGGTCGGCAGCATGGACCTCGCCCCCTTCACCAAGCCCGGCGATGCCGCGAAAAACCACCACGCCCTGCACGCGCTGCTGGTCATGCAGGATGTTGAGCACCTCCTGCATGAGGTTCTTACGTCTCCCGTGCTCGGCTTCCCGGAGGTAGATGCGGACCACCATCACCTCGTGATCCATGGGTATCCTCCCTACAGATTGCGTGCGATGTAGGCGCCTCCGAACGCGCACAACAATCCCAACCCCACTGACAGCGCAACATAGAGAATGGCCTTCCACGCTTGGCCCTGCTCGACCAGCAGGAGAGTTTCCATTTCGAATGTCGAGAATGTCGTATAGCCGCCCAGCACGCCCGTCAGGATACCGGTGCGTACGATGGGTGATATGGTCAGCCGCTCCAGCGTTTCGATGAACAGAAAGCCCATAAGAAACGAGCCCAGCACGTTGATGCTGAGCGTCGCGTAGGGGAACTCACGACCATAAACGGTCTGCACCAGGTTGGTCATCGCATAGCGTGCCCAGCAGCCGAAGGTGCCGCCGACGGCAATGGCCAGATATGTCAACACGCGGCGCTGCCACCTTTCCGACATCACTTACAACAAAACCAATCCGCCCCGATCGCACCAAGATAGAAGTTGAGGAGACCGGATCGCAGAATACGCAACCGATCTCCGTGGCGCGAACCAGGCGAACCGCCGGCGCCACGCAACGGAGAGCAAGTCCGCACGTACTGACGGTACGTTGGACAGCTCGGGCCACATTAACCACGTGACCCTCCTGTCGTCCCCGACGAAGCCCAGGAGGAGTCATCAGCCCAGAGGGCGGTTAATGGCTGACTTCATCGCTAATGAAACAAGCGCACGTTGGCTCGCCCTGCCAAGGTGAGTGCTATCGACGAGCGCGAGCCACTCTACCCCCCTTCCAGCCTGGGAATGAAGAACACTTCCGAGCCGGGCCTGATCGGCTGGTAATAGCCAACCTCGTGGATCTCGCCGTCGATTGCGACGGTTGTCTCTTCCTCCAGGTGTGCGCCCAGCCCGGGGTAGCGCCGATCCATCTCCTTGATGACACCGCGCAGGTTTCTGGCCTCCACCGCGAACTCGGTCACGCCGCCGGTATAGCGGCGGCTGAAACCGCTGGTAAACACCACCCGCGCAGGTGCATCCGCCACGCGGCTATTCTCCGTCGATTGCCGCCAGCACTTTCGGCGGCGACATCGGCAATTCGGTCAGGCGCCGGCCGATCGCCCGATCGATCGCATTCGCCATCGCTGCCATGGGCGGAACGATGTTGACCTCGCCGACACCCTTGGCGCCGTATGGATGGGCGGGGTTCGGTACTTCCACCAGCAGCGCCTCGATCATCGGCAGGTCGGACGCGACCGGGCAGCGGTAATCCAGGAACCCCGGATTTTCCAACCGACCCTTGGCATCGTAGATATATTCCTCGTTCAGCGCCCAACCGATGCCCTGCACCACGCCGCCCTGGATCTGTCCCTCCACATAGCTCGGATGGATGGCACGCCCGACATCCTGCGCCGCGACGAAACGCAGCACTTTCACCTTCCCCGTCTCCGGGTCGACCTCCACATCGCAGAACTGCGTGGAGAAGCCCGGTGCCTGGCCGCCGGCGTTCACCGAAGCCGCGGCGGTGATCGGCCCACCCGTTTGGGCGCTCTTTGCCGCGATCTCCTTCAGCGACAGCGGCTTGAAGTCGCCGACATTGCTGCCGGCGGGCTTGGCGTATCCGTCGTCCCACACCACCGCCTCGGGATCGACGTCCCAGATCATCGCCGCCCGTTTGCAAAGATCCTTGATGACGTTCCGCGTCGCCTCCACCACGGCGGTCCCGGAGGCGAAAGTAACACGCGAACCGCCGGTGACATGGGTGTAACCGACCGAGCCGGTGTCAGCGACGATCGCCCGCACCTGGTGGTAGTCCACGCCCAACGTCTCGGCCGCCATGATCGCCATCGAGGCACGCGACCCGCCGATATCCGGGCTGCCCGTGGCGACCAGCACGGTGCCATCGGCATTGACCTGCATGGTCGCACTGGATTCGCCACCACCATTGAACCAGTAGCCGGAAGCGACGCCGCGCCCCTGGTTCTTCCCCAGAGGCGCAGTATAGGCCGAATGCTTCAGCAGCGCCTCGATCGTTTCAACATAGCCATTATGCGCGTGCTTCGGCCCATAGATCGTCGGGGTGCCGGCGCGGGCGGCGTTCTTCAGCCGCAGTTGCAACGGGTCCATGCCGATCTTCTGCGCCACCATATCCAGCACGCTTTCCACCGCGAAAGCGGAGATCGGCGAACCCGGTGCGCGATACGCCGCCGATTTCGGCCGGTTGCAGACGACATCATAGCCGATAGTGCGGGCATTCGGTATATCGTACGGCGCAAACGCGCACAGGCACGCATTCATCACCGGCGATCCCGGGAATGCACCGGCCTGGAACTTGAAAAGCCCGTCGGCTGCGATGATCTTCCCGTCCTTGGTGGCGCCGATCTTCACCCACATCGACGAACCCGAGGTCGGCCCCGTGGCCTTGAACACGTCCTCCCGGTTCATCTGCAACTTTACCGGCCGGCCCGACTTACGGGCAAGCAGCGCCGCCACCGGCTCCAGGTAAGTGACCGTCTTGCCGCCGAAGCCGCCGCCGATCTCGGCCGCGTGCACGCGCAGATCGCCGATCTTCAGTCCCAGCAACTGCGCGGTCAGCGCGCGCATCTGGAAATGCCCTTGGCTGGAGCTCCAGATTTCGCCCTGCCCATCCGCCTCGAAGCGGGCGACGCAGGCATGCGGCTCGATATACGCCTGGTGCACCGCGGCGGTTTTGAACTCGCGTTCGACGATCACGTCCGCCGCCGCAAAACCGGCTTCCAGATCGCCAACCTTGAACTCGAGTCGCTTGGAGATGTTGGAAGGCTTGCTCGGCGCTGGCTCGATGCCGCGGGTGATCATCTCGGGGAACAGCAACGGCGCATCCGGCTGCATCGCCTCGTCCACGTCGATGACGTGCGGCAGCACTTCGTAATCGACCTCGATCAGTGCCAGGGCCTGCGCCGCGACGCTCTCGCTGATCGCCGCCACCCCCGCGACCGCATGACCCTCGTACAATGCCTTTTCGCGGGCGAGGATGTTGCGCGTGACGTGCCAGAAGTTCACCGCCACCCGCTCCGGGCCGATATAGTCGAATTTCTGCTCCGGCAAATCCGCCGACGTGACCACTGCCTTCACGCCCGGCAACGCCGCCGCCTTCGACGTGTCGATCGAGCGGATGCGCGCGTGCGCGTGTGGCGAGCGCAGGATCTTGCCGACCAGCATTCCCGGCCACATCACGTCCGCGCCATAGAGCGCGCGCCCGGTCACCTTCGGCACACCATCCGGGCGGATCGGCCTGGTGCCGACCCACTTGAACCGCTTGACTGACTCGCTTGTCCCTCGATCGATCACTGCTGAGTCGTTCACCGCACCCTCACCTGACTGATGCCGACCTATCGTGAGGCTAGCGCCGCACCGCGCCGCCGCCAAGCCCGCCATGACGAGAGGGGTGCCGCCGCGGCAATTTGGCGGACGGCGCCCCCAACAATCGTCATTTCTGCCGAAGCAGGCCACCAAAAGCCTGGGGTCGATGCAATGGGTTTCCCTTCGGCAGGAACTTCCGCGGCCGATGGCCCAGTCCGCTATTTTTCGCCCGGTTCTTCTCTGCGTCTCTGCGGTTGAACTTTTTTGCTTTCTTTCTTCTTGTTTTTGGTGCGACGGCTACGCCACCAGCATCCGGTCGCCCATCCGCAGCAACCCCTGCATGTAGCCGATTGCGTGCGCCCTCCCGCGATGGTTCCAATCAGTATCGTCGTCCATGTGCGGCACGTGGTCGTCTAGCAGGAAGCCGGTGAACCCGTTGCGCCGGAGCAGCGTCATCACCTCCGCCGGGTCATAATTTCCCTCGCCCAGGAAGCACTCGGTGAAGTTCGGCACCGTTCCCTTCACGTCGCGGAAGTGCACGTAGAAGATCCGTCCCCTTGGCCCGAAGAACTCGATCATCTCGCGCACCGTGGCCGCACCGCCGATCATCTCCGAACAGCAGCCGAGGCAGAGATCCAGCCCCCAGGCCGGACTGCCGTCGCTCATCTCCCACGCGCGCTTGAACCCTGCCGGCTCATGGAACAGGCGCGCGACGCCGCCCAGCATCGGCACTGGCGGATCGTCCGGGTGCAGCGCCATTTTCACACCCGCCTTCTCCGCCACCGGCAGCACCGCCTTTATGAAGTATTCGTAGTTCGCCCACATCTGCTCGTGCGTGACGATGTTGCTGCTGTCGCGCAGCGGCATCCGGTCCTGCTTACCCAACCCGGTCGGCAGGAACTTGCGGAGCGAGTCAAGATCGGACGTGCTCTCCACCACCGACATGTCGAACTTTGTGCAGCCAGCGCCACCGCGGCCCGGCGCCATTCGCTCGGTGCGCCAGACCGAGTTGGGCATAAAGTGGTAGCCCAGGATCGGGATGCCGGCTTCGCCGACCGCACGAACAGTCGCCAGATAATTCTCCATCTGCTCGTCGCGGCCGGGCAAGCCGAGCATGACTTTCTCATAAAAATGCACAGGGACGTTCTCGATGGCCTCGAGCTTCAGGTCGTGCGACCTCGCCCGTTCCACCAACGCGCGCAGGTCCTTCAGCTCCCAGCGCGTCTCGCCGGGAAGGTTCGGCGCGTTGAGTTGAACCGCGCTGACGCCGAGCTGGGCCGCGAAGCGCAGCTTCTCCTCAGTCAGGTCCTTGAACTGGCCGATCCCGATACGAATGCGCTCTTCAGCCATTTGGTTCTCCTTTATTTCGTTCTACGACAGCGTCAGCCCACCATCCACGACGATCGTCTGTCCCGTCACCATCGCCGCCGCAAAACCGAGGAACACGATCACTTCGGCCAGATCCTCGGGCTGGCAGCGCCGCTTCAAGACGGCCTTCTCGATCGAGCTTCTCCGCTCCTCTTCGGTCCAGTCCACCATCCAGGACGAATCCACCGCGCCGGGCGCGATGGCGTTGACCCGCACCTCCGGGCCGAGCGCCCGTGCCAGGTTCTGCGTCAGGCTGACCACCCCGGCCTTTGTCGCGCTATATGCCAGGCTACTTCCAGCTCGTCCCAATCCGGCGATCGAAGCGGTGTTGACGATCGCCCCCTTTGTCGCCTTCAACGCCGGTGCCGCTGCTTTCGAGCACCGGAAGACGCCCAGCAGGTTTACTTGCAGCAGCGTCTGCCAGAATTCGTCGGTCACCTTGTCGAGTTCGCCAGGCGCAATCCGCCGGTTGGTGCCGGGCGTGCCGGCGTTGTTCACCAGCAGATCCAGCCGCCCCAGCCGCTCGACCGCCTGAGTCACAATCCGTTCGCCCTCGCCCGGCACGCCGACATTGCCGGGCGTGCCCACTGCCTTGCCGCCCTCGGCGATCAGGCGCTGCACCGCCTCGGGTCCGCGGGCGTCGTCGGGCAGATAATTGACCGCCACGGTTGCCCCATTCTGAGCTAGCATCCGCGCCGTCGCGAACCCGATCCCCGATGCCGCACCGGTCACCAAAGCCGTGCGTGCTGCCAAGTCGTAACGGACCACGTTTCTTCCCCCTTTGGTGTCAACCTTTCACCGACCCCGCCG
>Ga0335074_10007461_pt1 | contig 15167 bp, 9 predicted proteins | sample Lox_Sample_23_FD_206715 | JGI IMG/M metagenome (GOLD analysis project Ga0335074, IMG submission 206715) | Soil microbial communities from Loxahatchee National Wildlife Refuge, Florida, United States - Lox_Sample_2.3 | ecosystem: Environmental > Terrestrial > Soil > Wetlands | place: USA: Florida...
GCTGTCGGTGTCCTTCTGGTCCGGCCGCAATTCTGCCGATGGTGGCCGCTCGATCACCCGCGCCGGAATGACCCGCGACTGCGCGTTGCGCCAGGCGGCAAGCCGATAAACCAGGAGCTTGCTGCAGTCCTTGATGGGTGCGAAGCCGCCCGCCATGTCACCGTACAACGTCGCGTAGCCCACGGCCATCTCGCTCTTGTTGCCCGTGGTGAGGAGCATTCGCCCGGTTTTGTTGGATATGCCCATGAGGAGCACCCCGCGGCAGCGCGACTGGATGTTCTCCTCGGCGGTGTCGGGCGGCCTGCCGGCGAACTCATCCTTGAGCGCGGTCAGCGCAGCCTCAAACATCCCCTCGATGGAAATCTCGCTGTGCTTCACTCTGAGCCAGCAGGCCTGCTGCGCCGCGTCCTCCTTGCTCATCTGGGAGGTGTAGCGCGAGGGCATCGCTACCGAATGGACGCGTTCGGGGCCCAGCGCATCGACCGCAATGCAGAGAGTGAGGGCCGAGTCGATGCCCCCGGAAAGGCCCAGCACGACGCCCGGAAATCGGTGCTTGTCGACGTAATCGCGCGTGCCCAGGACCAGTGCGCCGTAGACGCTTTCTTCTTCACTCTGGAGCGGCGTCAGCTCTCCCCGACAAGGCTCGATCTCACCGCCGGCAGCCGCTTGGAGATCGACGCAGTATAGCCCCTCGACGAAGGACGGCGCGCGCGTCACGACCTCGCCCCGGGCGCTCATGACGAACGAGTTGCCGTCGAATACCAGCTCGTCCTGGCCGCCGATCAAGTTGACGAACAGCAGCGGAATCCCCGTCTCGGCGACGCGCCGGCGCACCACCTCGCGCTCGCGCTGACTCTGTTTGTTGACCTCGTAAGGCGAGGCGTTGATGACCAGGAGCACCTCGGCCCCGGCGCCTTGCGCCTGGGCAGCCGGCTCCGGCTCCCACACGTCCTCGCACACCAGTACGCCGGCTCGAATGCCGTTCAATTCCACGACCGTGGGAAGGGTCCCAGGTGTGAAATAGCGCTTCTCGTCGAACACCCGGTAGTTTGGCAGGCAAGCCTTGCGGTGATTCGCGAGCACGATGCCATCGCGGATCACGACGGCCGAGTTGTAAATGCGATCGCCTGCGTATTCAGGGTAGCCTGCGATGAGGATGATGCCGCGTACGTCGGCCTGCAGCCGCTCGATCGACCGGGCGACCTGCGCTCGCAACCCAAGATGAAACAGAAGATCCTCGGGCGGGTAACCCGACACGGCGAGCTCCGGCAGCATGATCACGTCGGCGCCGAGTTCATCACGCGCCCGGATGGCCGCCGCGATGATCCGCGAGGTATTACCCTCGACATCGCCGACAATCAAGTCCAGCTGCGCCATGGCACAGCGGAGGCGTCGCTCGCCACTCAATGCGGGCTCCTATCCAGGTGCCGATAATTCATGGTTTGTCCACCAGTGCCGAGTCGGTCGCATCGAGGAATGCTATTCTGAATTAAGCTTGGATCCAGAGCAAAGCGGAGCCCCCAGCCGGACTCAAGTGAACGACCAGAATCGACAATTCGCGCTAATTCACGGGGCCAAGATCGCGCTCAACTGGCGCGTCCTCGGGATCTTGAATCTCTACCGCGTTATGGTGCCGATCGTGCTCCTAGGTCTTTACTGGCTGGCTGGATCGCGTGGACTGCCGGTCGAGTCGCCGCGGCTGTTTCTGGCGACGGCACTGGCTTACCTCGCCTATGGATGTACGAGCATCATCCTGGTGCGCAGACGCATAGCGACTGCGTACATTCAAACCGTCCTTCAGGCGACGATCGACATTACCTGCTTGATGCTGCTCATGCACGCTTGTGGCGGGATCTCGAGCGGCCTGGGGCTCTTGCTTCTGCTACCCGTCGGCGGCCTCGCTTTTCTGCTGCCGCCGCGCCGGGCGCTCTTCTTGGCTGCGGTGACCGTAATCGCGGTGCTAATGGATACAATCTGGCAACAGATCAGCGGCCATAGCGACATCTCCGTATACGCGACCGCCGGGTTCCTGGGATCCGTGCTTTTCACCTTCGCTGCATCGGCGAGCGTGCTCGCGACCCGCATGAGAGAGAGTGAAGATCTCGTGCGCCAGCGAGACCTCGATCTTGCGAACCTTGCGGACCTGTCCCAGTACATTGTGCAGCACTTGCGCGAGAGCCTTCTAGTCGTCGACGGCAGCGACAAGATTCGGCTGATCAATGAATCGGCCGCCGAGATCTTGGGCGACGTGCACGCGGTCCCGGGAGCACTGATCGGCGAGGTTTCGCCGCGCCTGTTCTACTCGCTAAGCACCTGGAGACGAAGCGGACCATCGGACGAGGAGCCGACGACCTTCATTGCCGCGGACGGCGCACGCTTGATTCAACCGCATTTCGCCCCCCTAGACGCGGGCGCCCCAGGACCCACACTCATTTTCCTGGAAGACACGAGTCTCTTGGCGGAGCGAGTGCAGCAGAGCAAGCTTGCAGCGCTCGGCCGTTTGTCGGCAAGCATTGCGCACGAGATACGCAATCCGGTCGGCGCCATGAGCCACGCTGGTCAACTCCTGGCCGAGAGCGCGAGCATCACCACGGAGGACCGCCGGCTCACCGATATCATTCGCAACAACGCCGAGCGGGTGAGCGGCATCATCAACAATGTCCTGCAGCTGTCGCGGCGCGAGTCGAGCAGGCCGACCCGCCTTTCGCTCGGCGATTGGATGCAGGAGTTCCTCAGGGAGTTTTCCGAGACTATGCAGGTGCCTTTGGCCGAGATCGCCGTGCAGGATGAATCGGACGATCTCGAGGTGCGATTCGACCCGAGTCATCTGCATCAGGTCGTCTGGAACTTGTGCGACAACGCCATCAAGTACGGGGAGCTGAGGGCCGGCATAAAGGCCGAGATTCGCGTGAGCCGCCTGACTCCGAGCTATCGGCCCTGTCTCGAGGTGGCAGATCGTGGACCGGGAATCGAGCCACAGTCGGCAGATCGCATCTTCGAACCCTTTTTCACGGGCCGCAAGGGAGGAACCGGCCTCGGCCTGTTCATCGCCCGTGAGCTCTGCCAGCTAAACCGAGCGATTCTGCTCTACGAACCGCGCGGCGGCGGCGGGAGTGTCTTCCGGGTGGTGTTCAGCGATCCGCAGCGTTGGGAGGAGTAAGGAGCCTGCCGACTTCTTGCCTGAACCGGGAAGGTAAAGCGGAGCTCGCTCAGCGTTCGCGCAGGCTAAGCAGCGGACTGATGAATTTCTCGTAGTGGCGCCAGCGCCCGACGGAAGTGCGGAAGATCTTCTGCCGGACTTGCCAGTAGCTGGCTGTGTTCACCACTCGCTGAGTCTCGTTGAAACTCAAGCACTGCGGGTGCCAATCCAAGCCTACGAACTCCATGATCTTGCGGGCCCAATCCTCTGGCTGGTCCACGAGCGCCTCATATGGAACCTCGAGTATCGCTCCCGGCGGCAGGACGGCGCGCCAGTGACTGATCAAGCGCTCATGTTCCCTGTAGTAGTGAGCCAAATCAGCGAGATCCAGGGCATAGTTGAGTGTTAAAGAAAAAGGTTGAAAATAGCAGGACAGGCATTCGTCGCGCGGATCTCGCCGCATGTAGATGATGCGCGCCCTTGGGAATACCGAATATATGAGTCCCAGATAGTCGCTATTGGCGGGCATCTTGTCGACGATCCTCGAAACGCTCCTCGACCCTTCTTTGAGCGTGGTCCCGGCGCACTCTTGGAGCGTACGAAGATAGGACTCCCCCAGTTCCTTTCTGGTGTGCTCCTCGAGCAGGTCCTCTCGGATGTGGCCTTCGTGGTCATGCATCACTTTGCCCCAGAACTCGACCTCTCCCACACCTCTCGCCAGGGGGTGCGACGCAATGATCTGTTCGGTCAATGAAGTGCCGGAACGCGGCATGCCCACGACAAATATGGGCATTTCCGAATCCGACGCCCCCATCGGCGCGCGCGCAAGAACCTCCCGAGTGTGCGCACGCATGAGATCTCGCACCCGTTGCGCGCGCAACTTTCGATCATAGGGTTCCGCGGACTCCTTGAGCATCTCGTTGGCCTGCTTGAAGCTTTGGAAAGCGTGGTCGAAATCGCCCACATCGTCGAAGTACTTCCCGATCGCGTAGCGCAGGGCAGCCTCCTGCCAGAGATTAATGTCGCCGTCCGCAATTTTCCGGGCATTCTCCAGCCAAGAGGCATCAGAATGCGTCATCTTGCGCATGCCTGCCTGTGCCACCAGAGCTGTCACGTTCTTGGGATCCAGCTCCAGTATCTGAGCAAACAACTTCTCGGCGTCCTCCCAGCGACCCTCCCTCGCAGCGATCTCGCCCATACCATGTAACGCTAGGGCATGGCGAGGCCTGGACTTGAGCACCTTCCTGAAGCGCCCTTTCGCGTCACGCACGCGCCCCCCGAAGACGAGGGTCAACCCTAGGCTCGCATGCGCGTCTAGATAGTTGGGCTTCAGCTTGATCGCGTGTCGCAGCGACGTCTCTGACTCGGCGAAATATCCTCTTTTTCGCAGGACGTCCCCAAGGTTGCAATGCGCTTCCACGAAGCCCGGATCAATCGACAGGGCCCCGCGGTAGTGCTGCTCGGCGTCTATGAAACGGCCCAGATCGGCGAGTGCCGAGCCCATGTTGTTGAGCGCGGCCGTATGTCGAGGTTCGACTACGAGCAATTGCTGGTATAGTTTGATGGCTGACGTGTAATCGCGCCGTTTGGCGAAGCCGTTGGCTCTCGCAAGAAGCTCGAGCGTGGATGCGGGATGATCCGAAATGGGGACGGCGTCGGGAGTCGAAGATTCAGCCTCATGACTGAACGAAAGGTCTAATACGAGTGATTGGGTGACCTCATCGGCGACCCTCCGTTCGATACCGTTCTCGAGCAATTTCCACTTGAAGGCGTTGGCGAGCTTTGCACGCTGATAGAAATTGAGCCGGAGATCGCGCACCTCGCCCCTTGCCAGCTTCACGATATCCTGCAAAGTGTCGCTTGCGATAACGTCGGATCTCTCCATTCGCGCGGCAGCGGGCGTAAGCTTGTCCGCGAGTGCGGCACCAACCTCCGAGGCCTGGCGCGCGTTGAACCATTGGAGGATCATCAGATCATGCTCCGTCAATTGGCGTAGACATTGCTTCACAGTCGGCAGCGAACCACGACGAAGGCGTCGCCAAGGTCGCGCTTAGAATTGCTTTCTACCTCAAGCGCGCGGCTTACGTAAAGTGCGCAAGTAAATTGGCATAACACGCGGACGCCGTATTTCGGGGATTAGTGACGGTGCTCACAGTTACTGGTGCCACGGGCCCGCCCCCGCCAACCAAGGGATAATCGTTGCTCGGAGCGGGCCGGGGTCGCTGAGGCTACAATATCGTTATGTCCAAGCCCTCCATACTGATCGTCGATGATGAGCCGGATATTTGCGAGCTCCTCACCATCACCCTGGAGCGGATGAGTCTCGTCCCGCGCACCGCAAACACGATTGCTGCGGCACAGAGGCTGCTCAAGACGGAGCGTTTCGATCTGTGCCTCACCGACATGCGATTGACGGACGGGGATGGCCTGGACCTGGTGAAATGGATGCAGCAATACACTGCCAGCGTTCCCGTAGCAGTAATCACGGCGCATGGCAGCATGGAGACGGCCGTGCGTGCACTCAAGCTCGGCGCTTTCGACTTCGTCTCCAAGCCGCTCGATCTCCCCAGCCTCCGAAAGCTCGTGGCAACTGCCATCAAGCTGTCGGATTCGAACGACGGCAGCGACACAAGCGTGTTCGGCCCGAGGCTGCTCGGAAGTTCCGTGGCGATGCAGCACCTGCGCGAGATGATTGCGCGCGTGGCGCGTAGCCAGGCTCCCGTGCATATCTACGGCGAGTCGGGCACGGGCAAGGAGCTGGTAGCAAAGCTCATCCACGAATCGGGCCCACGGCGTGACGGCCCTTTTGTGCCGGTGAACTGCGGGGCCATCCCCACGGAACTCATGGAGAGCGAGCTCTTCGGGCACAAGCGCGGTAGCTTTACTGGAGCAGTGAGCGACAAAAAGGGGTTGCTCCAGTCTGCCGAAGGGGGCACCCTGTTCCTCGACGAAATTGCCGATCTGCCGCTGCACATGCAAGTGAAACTGCTGCGCGTCATCCAGGAGAAGGCGGTCCGTCCGGTCGGCGAGTCAGCCGAGGTTAGCATCGATGTACGGCTGCTGTCGGCGACACACAAGAACCTGGCTCAATTGGTTGCCGAAAGTAAGTTCCGGGAGGATCTTTTCTACCGAGTCAATGTCATCGAGATGCGCGTGCCCCCGCTTCGCGAGAGACCCCAGGATGTACCGGAGCTGGCGGAAGCCGTGTTGCGGCGATTGGGACGCCGCATGAAAGTCACGCCGCCTACGCTTGCTCGTGAGGCCCTGGCGGCGCTCGAGTCGTATGCGTTTCCTGGCAACGTCAGGGAACTCGAGAATATTTTGGAGCGTGCCATCACGATGAGCACGGGCGGCGAGATTCGCGCTACGGACATTCAGCTGCGTCCCTCTCCCGTCGGATTGAGCCCCGAAGCGAGCGCGGCCGGCGGCCCACTTGGAGATCACCTGGAAGGGATCGAGCGCGACGCCATCGTCAAAGCGCTCGAACAGACCAGATACAACAAGACCGCGGCCGCCAAGATGCTGGGGATGAGTTTTCGCGCGCTTCGGTATCGAATCAAGAAGCTCGGCATTGAATGACGCGTGAACACTATCAGAAACCGCGTTGAAATTGTGAGCGCTCGCTCGGCGACGAAGGAGTAGAGTGTAGGTTCTTGATTCGTGTCATCCTGGCGGTTATTCGCGGCTATATCGCCTTGTTCGGTCTCATATGGAACTCACATGCGCAAGCTTCATATCGGTGGACGGGTCCGGACACCCGGTTGGGAGGTTATCGACGCGAACCCCGGTCCTTGCGTCGATCACGTGGGCAACGCGGGAGATCTCTCACGGTTTGAGACCGGGACCTTTACTGACGTCTATGCCTCCCATGTCCTGGAGCACTTCGACTACAAAAATGATCTCGTTGCCGCCCTGAAGGAATGGCGGCGGGTGCTGGTGCCCGAAGGCATACTACACGTCAGCGTGCCGGACTTGGACATATTGGCTCGACTGGTCTGCGAACGACAGGATCTGTCGCCACAGGATCGCTTTCTGGCCATGCGCATGATCTTCGGCGGACATGTGGATCAATACGACTACCATCTGGTTGGCTTGAATGATGAGTTTCTCATTCAATACCTTCGCGCCGCAGGTTTCACGAACATCCGACGGGTCGAGACACTCGGGCTCTTCGATGATACGAGCACGGCGACTCTCCGTGGCGTGCCTATAAGTCTCAACATGACCGCCATCAACCCAACACCGTGATATGGTCACGTTGCCCCGCGAGTGAAATACGCTGACATCGCGGTCCTCCGAGTGCTATTCAGCTCATATCACACTATACTTGGCTTGATATGTCGGCCTTCCATCGTCTAGAGCGACCGACGCCGGTAACCTTCACTATTGATGACAGAGATCCTCGAGTACCCGGAGGGCCGCAGCAGCCTCCACGTCCTGAAGCTCTTTGCGGTCCGCGGCGCACTTACCGGCTCGGCGCTCGTGCTCCTGCCCGTGGCGCTATGGTGCGTGACGCACCAATACCACGGCCTAGTCGGTGATTCGGAGCTCTATGCACTACAAGCTCTCGCACGGAATGATCCAAGCATTGCGCACGATGTGTTCCTGAGTGGTACCTCGCAAGACCAGTTCACTGTTTTCTCGCCGATCTACGCTTTATTCATCAGGATTGTCGGACTGCAAACGGCCGCGATATCGCTCCTGGTCTTCTTCAAGCTCTGCTTCTACGGCGCGATCTGGGCATTCAGCCGCCGGCTATGGGACTCGCGCACGGCACTCCTCTCGACGGCCCTCGCCATCGCAATACCCGGGGAATACGGGGCCTATCACGTCTTTCACATCGCCGAGGACATGCTGACCGCGCGGACGCTAGCCGAAGCGCTCGCGATGACGGCTCTCAGCTTGTACGTGTACGGTCGCAAGACAACCGCCCTCGGGCTTGCCACCTTCGCTCTTTGCTTGCATGCACTCATGGCGCTGCCAATGGTCTTGCTCCTCGTGGGTCTCAATGGAGGAGTCAGGGCGAGCATCATAGGAGCGCTCGCGATTGTCGCCTCGGTGCTCGTCGTCGCTGTCGCAGCTGTGCTTGCACCGCACTGGAGCCCGAAACTGCTAGCAATGATGGATACGAGCTGGCTAGAGATGGTCCGCGAGCGATCTCAGTTCGTATTCCTGCAGCTCTGGCGGTGGGATGATTGGGTACTCAACATCCGGCCGCTCCTTTCGCTGGTGCTGACCATGCTCGTACTGTGCGACGCGCGGATGCGCGGTTTATGCTCATCGAGCTTGATCGTGGGCGCCGCAGGACTCGCAGTAGCACTCATCGCAAGCATCATCGGTCCGGTCGCCGTCTTGTTGCAGGGGCAGGCATGGCGGTGGATGTGGGTACCGGTCCTGGTAAGTTCGCTCTTGGTGGTGCCGACGGTGTTTCATATGTGGCGCACTGACAAGCACGGTCCTCTCTGCGCCGTGCTGCTGCTCGCGGGCTGGCTATTGTCATCGATCGACGGTGTCTACTTTGTTGTCGCTTCGCTTTGTCTCTGGGCCGCCCGCGGATCGGTGCCTAAGAGCGCCGACCCTTACCTGAGGTTCGGTGGCCTAGCGGCAGCCGTATCGGTCATCGTGTGGATCCTCGCCCATGGTTGGCCAGCCCTCACCTCCTATCTTGCCGTCAGCGGAACCGAAGCCAAGGCCCTACATTTGGCGCATAGCATCATGGGCCTAGACTGCCTGCCCTTTCTCTTCGCGTTTGTCGTGTCGGACGCGATCTTGCGCAGCCGGTGGATCGTGGTGCCGGGCGTGACCGCGCTCGCACTCGGAACCGTGACTGCGCTCGCAGCTCCCGGCGCGCTTGAGGACCACCGCACCGAGGGCAGCGGCGCGCAGATCGCGGAATTTGCCGACTGGCGCCGTGTGATCCCGCCCGGCGCCAACGTCTTCGTCGCGAATCGGTATTACTCAGCTGGCTTTGCCTGGTTCACGTTGCAGCGTCCGAGCTACCTCACCGTCGATCAGTCCTCCGGCGTGATCTTTTCGAGTGCCACCGCCGCCGAAATCCGGCGCAGATCGGAGGTGCTGCGCCCGATGGAAGAGCCGGACTGGCGTCTCCTAACCCGACGAGCGATTCACGGTACGAAGTTCGATGCGCGAGCGCTGCCTCTCACAAAGGGCCGCCTCGTGCGGATCTGCGCCGATCCAGTGCTCGATTTCGTGATTGCCAAGGAGGATGTCGGCCTAGGCGCGCCGCTGCGTCACAGCCACCCGGGACCCTGGAACGGATGGAATCTCTACGACTGCAGGCGAGTCAACTCGCCCGAGCGCCGAGAATGAAGCACGGCCCGAAAGTCGCAGTCATCGCCGGGGCCGGTCCGGCCGGTCTCACGGCCGCGCTCGAGATGTTGAGGCGCTCCGACATCATGCCCATCGTTTTCGAGGCAAACGGTCAGGTCGGCGGCATCTCCAAGACCGTCGATTACCGCGGCAACCGCATGGATCTGGGGGGGCACCGATTCTTCTCCAAATCGGATTGGGTCATGCGCTGGTGGCAGGAGATCTTGCCCGTGGCCGAGGGCCAGACGGAAGTAGGCGAGCCCCTACGGATCGCCTATCAGGGAAGAGAGCGCGACCTGACCCCGACGGCGTTTGGCGCGACGTCATCAGACGCCGTACTACTCGTGCGCCGCAGAATGTCGCGTATCTTCTATCGGCGCCGTTTCTTCGACTATCCACTGAGAATCAACCCCAGCACCATCAGAAACATGGGCGTGCTCGAGACGCTGCGGGCAGGCGTAAGCTATGCGCACGCACAACTTGTGCACCGCTCTCCAGAGGCGTCCCTCGAGGACTTTCTCATCAATCGCTTCGGGGATCGGCTCTACCGGACGTTCTTTAAGAGCTACACCGAAAAGGTCTGGGGGGTTTCGTGCGCCGAAATCTCGGCGGAGTGGGGCATCCAGCGCATCAAGGGCCTATCGGTCGGCAAGGTCATCGCGCATGCATTGAAGGCGCCGTTCCGCTCGTCGGGGGACACGGCACAGAGGGGGATCGAAACCAGCTTGATCGAGCGCTTCTTGTATCCGAAGCTCGGTCCCGGTCAGATGTGGGAGGAGGTTGCGCGCCGGATCGCTGAGCGTGGCGGCCCTGTTTTTCTCAATCATCGGGTCGTTGGAATCGAGCGTAGCGATCTGCGCATCACGGCGGTGCAGGTGCGTGACGAGACGACGCAAGCTGTGCGCACAGTTCCCTGCGATCACTTCATTTCCACCATGCCGATACGCGATCTGATCAGAATGCTGCAACCGGCCAATGCGCACCTGCTACGCATTGCAGCAGGGCTCCCGTATCGGGATTTTATGACGGTCGGGTTGCTGTTGCGTAGGATGATCCTGCCGCGCAATCGACAAACCCTCGCCTCCGAGAACGGCCTCCCTCCCGACAACTGGGTCTACATTCAGGAGCCGGACGTCAGGATCGGCCGCCTTCAGGTGTTCAACAATTGGAGCCCCGCGCTTGTGGCCGATCCGACTAGGATCTGGCTCGGCCTGGAATACTTTTGCCGCGACGGCGACGATCTCTGGTCGATGGCGGACAGCCGATTCGTCGACTTTGCAACGGAGGAGCTCCATGAGATCGGAATGATCGATCGCGGCGACGTGCTCGATGGCACCCTCGTTCGCGTCCCCCAAGCCTACCCCGCGTATTTCGGCGAATACCGCGAGTTCGGCAAGGTGCGGGCCTATCTCGATGGCTTCGATAATCTCTTTCCCGTGGGACGCAACGGCATGCACCGCTACAACAATCAGGATCATTCCATGCTGGCAGCAGATGCGGCGGTCAGCGCCATCGTGAGCGGGGGAGGGAGCAAGGCGCACATCTGGCTCATCAATACGGAAGAGGACTATCACGAAGACGGCGGTCAGAGCGCCGAGCGACGACGCGCGACGGCTTGATTGCTCACGGCTGTCCTCACTCCCCGGACCCGCGCACCTCGACCGATCGAGCGTCCTCCCACTGACATTTTTTGTCAGCTTGTGACGCGCCGGGCCGTCAGTGGCGTCCGCCGACGACACTTCTATGTCAAACGCGCGTATGCATCACGCCCGAAAGTCATATGAATCAATCTCTTGTGAGATGAGCGCGATACTGGCATGGCGCTTGCTTCATCCTCGTCACCGGCGAAAAGCCGTTGCTTTAAGTGTTCCACTCAGGAGTGACTATGTTCAAGACAGTGCAAAAGGGTTTCACCCTCATCGAATTGATGATCGTCATTGCGATCATCGGCATCCTGGCCGCGATCGCGATCCCGGCTTACCAGAACTACACCATCCGCTCGCAGGTGACGGAAGGTTTGAGCCTGGCGGACGGCTGGAAGACTTCCATCTCTGAGTTCTACGCTCAGAACGGGAAGTTCCCCGGTGGCGTGGCCGTCACGCCCGCCGTCCCGACGGCTACACAGATCGCCGTCACGGGCATATCTCAGGGTAAGTACGTTTCGGCCATCGGTCTGGTTGCAGGTGGCCAGATTCAAGTCACGTACGCTGGTCCGCAGGCCAACGCGAAGCTGTCCGCAGCCGGTGCTAACATGCTGACCTTCACCCCGGGTCTCGACGGCAACAACGACGTGATCTGGATTTGCGGCACCGCATTGACCCCGAATGGCGTCACTCTTGGGGACGGGCAGGGCGATGTGGGTGCGACCGCGGCGACCACGGTCCCGGCCGCCTACTTGCCGACCTCTTGCCACGCGTAATAGCTGATAAGCGACTGTTTGCAGTCGAAGGCCCCTCCTCGGAGGGGCCTTTTTTTGCACAGGCTGCCGAGTCGATATTGGGAACAAAGTCACGCAGGCCGCCCATGCCATATGCGACCATTACTCCTCATTTGACAGTTGCTCGCCGCTATCCGGGAGTAGGCTAGTGCTTTCCAGCCTTTGGGGTTCCTCGTAAGTCCATGAATGACAACGCGACAGCGCTCAGCGGCACCAATCGCACGACGCTCGGCGGCCTCGCCCATCGGCTCGTCCAGGACGGACTGCTGGACGAGGCCGCGATGCTGGATGCGGTCAATAAGGCCAAGGAGAAGCGCGCAAATCTGGTCACCCACCTGGTGGCCTCGAATCTAGCCACCGCTCGCGATATCGCCATATCGGCCTCGAATGAGTTCGGGGTGCCACTCCTCGACCTCGACGCAGTCGCCATCGACATGGACGCGGTGCGCGCGGTCAGCGACAAGTTGCTTCAGAAGCACCGCGTGCTGCCCCTGATGAAGCGCGGCAAGCGGCTGTTCCTGGCCGTTGCCGATCCCACGAATCTGCACGCGCTCGATGAGATCCGCTTCCAGACCTCGATGAGCATCGAGTTCGTCGTGGTCGAGGACGACAAGCTGCAGACTGCGGTGCCCAAGGCCATCGATCAAGCCGACGCCGCGATGCCCGCGTTCACTGACGACGATCTCGATCTCGAGAACCTGGAGGTCACGGGGGGCGAGGACGATCCTAACGCCGAGGCGCTGGGCCGCGATGACGTCGAGGATGCGCCGATCGTCCGGTTCGTCAACAAGATCATGCTGGATGCCATCAAGAAAGGGGCCTCGGACATCCATTTCGAGCCCTACGAGAAGACGTTTCGCATCCGCACGCGCATCGACGGCGTGCTCAAGGAAGTCGCGATGCCGCCCGTGCAGCTCGCGGTCAAGATCGTCGCGCGCTTGAAGGTCATGGCGCGGCTCGACATCGCCGAGCGCCGGGTGCCGCAGGACGGCCGCATCAAGATGCGGCTTTCCAAGAATCGCGCCATCGACTTTCGCGTGAGCACCTGCCCGACCTTATTCGGCGAAAAGGTCGTCTCGCGTATTCTGGATCCCTCGAGCGCCATGCTCGGCATCGACGCGCTGGGATACGAGCAGGTGCAGCGCGACACCTATCTGCGCTATCTCGCGAAGCCACAAGGCATGATTCTGGTCACTGGCCCTACCGGCAGCGGCAAGACGGTCTCGCTGTACACGGGCCTCAACATCCTCAATACCGAGGACACCAACATCTCGACGGCAGAGGATCCGGCGGAAATCAATCTGCCGGGCATCAATCAGGTCAACGTCAACAACAAGGTCGGGCTCACGTTCGCCGCAGCGCTGCGCGCCTTCCTGCGCCAAGACCCCGATGTCATCATGGTCGGCGAAATCCGTGACCTCGAGACGGCGGAGATCGCCATCAAGGCCGCTCAGACCGGACACTTGGTACTGTCCACCTTGCACACGAACGATGCGCCTCAGACGCTCACTCGCCTCGTCGACATGGGAGTGAAGCCCTATGCCATCGCGACTTCCGTGAGCCTCATCATCGCGCAACGCCTGGCGCGCAAGCTCTGCAGTAATTGCAAGCAAAGCGTGGACATTCCCGCGGAGGCGTTGCGCAAGGAAGGCTTCGAGGAATCGGACATCGCGGCCGGGATCCGCGTCTACAAGGCGGTCGGCTGCAGTCAATGCACGGACGGCTACAAGGGCCGGGTCGGCATCTATCAGGTCATGCCGGTCACGGACAAGGTCGGGCGGATCATCATGGAAGGCGGCGGCGCGATCCAGATCGCCGATCAGGCGGCCAAGGATGGCATCTGGAATCTGCGCCGCTCCGGCTTGCAGAAAGTCAGAGACGGTGTGACCAGTTTGGAAGAAGTGAACAACGTCACGATCGAATAGCGTAAGGATCGATTTATGGCGATATCTGCGACGGCCACCAAGAAAGAGACCCAGTTTCTCTGGGAAGGTAAGGACAAGCGCGGCAACAAGGTGCGCGGCAAGTCGCTCGCAGCCAACGAGGCGGCGTTGCGCGCGGACCTACGGCGCCAGGGCGTGGCTGCGACGCGCGTCAAGACCCAGGGCAAGCCGCTGTTCTCGAGCGGCGGCAAGGTCGCGAACGAAGATATCGCCGTATTCAGCCGTCAGCTCGCCACCATGATGTCGGCAGGCATTCCCATGGTGCAGGCGTTCGAGATCATCGGCAACGGTCACGACAAGCCGGCGGTGCAAAAACTGGTGCTCGACATTAAGGCGAGCATCGAGAGCGGCAGCACGCTGCACGAGTCCCTCGCGAAATATCCCCTCTATTTCGATACGCTATTCGTGAACCTCGTGGAGGCGGGCGAGCAAGCGGGTGCGCTCGAGTCGCTCCTCGACAAGATCGCGACCTACAAGGAGAAGACCGAGGCCCTCAAGAAGAAGATCAAGAAGGCGCTGTTCTACCCGATGGCGGTACTGGCAGTAGCGGTCGTCGTCTCGATCATCTTGCTGATTTTTGTGATTCCTCAGTTCGAGGAACTGTTCAAGGGCTTCGGCGCGGACTTGCCGGCGTTCACCCAGATGGTCGTCAATCTGTCGCGCTTCGTGCAACATCAGGGATGGTGGCTCGCCTGCGTGATCGGCGGCAGCTTCTATGCCTTTTTCTTCTTCCTCAAGCGCTCGAAGAAGATGCAGCTCCTGCTCGATCGCATCCTGCTCAAGTTCCCGATTATCGGACCCATTCTCATCAAGGCTGCCATCGCCCGCTTTGCCCGCACCTTGTCGACCATGTTCGCGGCAGGTGTCCCGCTGGTGGAAGCCATGGGTTCCGTGGCCGGCGCGACGGGCAATATTGTCTACGAGGAAGCAACGTACCGCATGAAGGACGAAGTAGCGACCGGGCAGCGGCTGCAGCGCGCCATGGAGAACACGGGCCTGTTCCCCAACATGGTGGTGCAGATGATCGCCGTGGGCGAGGAGTCCGGTGCCCTCGACACCATGTCGGCGAAAGTTGCCGAGTTCTACGAAGCGGAAGTAGACAACGCAGTCGACGGCATGTCGAGTCTCTTGGAGCCGCTCATCATGGCGATCCTCGGCGTCCTGGTCGGCGGCATGGTGATCGCGATGTATCTGCCGATCTTCAAGCTCGGCCAAGTCGTCGGATAGCCGCCGGCGCCGCGCGCGCCCAAGCGCATGCTCTCCGACTTCGCCGAGCTCTATGCGGCTTACCCCGCGCTGTTCGCCGCGTCCGTGTTCC
>Ga0335074_10007462_pt1 | contig 15164 bp, 14 predicted proteins | sample Lox_Sample_23_FD_206715 | JGI IMG/M metagenome (GOLD analysis project Ga0335074, IMG submission 206715) | Soil microbial communities from Loxahatchee National Wildlife Refuge, Florida, United States - Lox_Sample_2.3 | ecosystem: Environmental > Terrestrial > Soil > Wetlands | place: USA...
GGCCGGCCGCTGTTCGGCTTCACCATCGAAGTGCAGGAGCCACCAGACCGCGACCTGATCGCCGGCCGGCCGCTGCTCGTCCTGGCCCGCCACGGCGGGCCAGGAGATTCCTTCGCCCTCGTCCACCTCCTGCTGTCGCGATACCAGCGCTGCCCGGCGATCGTCTTGAAGGAAACGCTGCGCTGGGATCCAGGCCTCGACGTCATTCTCAGCCGCCTTCCCTGCTGTTTCCTCGAGCCTGGCGACGGTCCGCGGATGGCTAGCCGGCTGGGTGAGCTCGCCCGGACCATGCGGCCGCCGGACGCGATCCTGCTGTTCCCCGAGGGGGGGAACTGGACGCCGGGCCGCCACCGCAACGCCATCGCGCGGCTGCGGCGAGCCGGGCGCCGCCAGGCGGCGGCCGACGCGGAGAGCAACCGGAACGTTTTGCCACCGCACCCGGCCGGGGTTCTGGCCTGCCTGGCCGGCCGTCCGGATCTGGGAGTGGCCGTTGTGGCCCACACCGGCCTCGAGGCCCTGACGAGTCCGGCGCTGATGTGGCAGGCAATCCCGGTCACCGGAAGGCCGATGACCGTCCGCTGGTGGTACGTACCGGCAGCGGCGCTGCCGGACACCGACGGCGAGCGGCGCGAGTGGCTGCGCCTCCAGTGGGCCATCGTGGATGCCTGGATCGACGCCCGCAAGGCGTCGCGGGGCGAGCGTGTTCTCGAGCCCCCGGCACCCGAGCCCCTGGCACCCGAGCCGGTGCGAGCTGCTGAACCGCAGCGCATCCTGCCCGCGCCCGTCCTGGCCGAACCGGGGTCAGTGCCCACCGCACCGGACGGAAGCATCACGCTGGCGGGCGACGTCACCGACACCGGTCCGGCTGAGCCGCTGACCGGCGCCACGGAACACTAGTCCGAGCCAGCGTCCAGGTGAGCCGAGGTCGGTCCCGGGCAAGCGGCGAGCGGACCGTGGCCGCAGCCGGCCGCAGGGACTTCCTCGTCGTCGTGCTCGCGTTCGGCTCGGGAGTTGCCGATGTCACCACGTTTCTGGCCCTGGGAAAGGTCTTCAGCAGTGTCATTACCGGCAACCTGGTGATCCTCGGTCTGGCCGCCGCCAGCACCGAGCCGAACCAGGCACTGCGTGCCGGCCTGGCGGTTGCCGGATACTCGGCGGGCGTGCTCATCGGAGTGCCGATCGCCGGGCGTGCTGCCCGGGCCGCCGCGCAGCGGATCTGGCCGACGCCGGTGACCGCAGCGCTGTGCGCCGAGGTGTGCCTGCTCGTGGCGTTCACCGCTGGCTGGGAAACCGGCAGGCACACCTACGCCGGTCAGATCGTGCTGCTCGTCCTGCTGTCAGCAGCCATGGGCATCCAGAGCGCGGCCGTCCTGCGCCTGGGAGACATGTCGGCCACCTATTTGACCGGCACCCTGACTGGCGTTCTCTCGAGCCTTGCCCGGCGCGAACGCGGGAACGGCCAGACGCGAAATGTCAGTGTGCTGGGCGCCGTCATCGCGGGAGCGGCGATCGGCGCCACTCTCATCCGCATTGTCCCCGGCTGGCTCCCGGTCGCCGCGCTCCTGCCCGTCATCACTGTGATCGCGACTGCCAGCCAGACCCGGTGGGCGCCGCAGCCCCCGTGATCAGCCGCCGGTGATCCGGGCGTCCTGCCTCCGACGACGTTTGCATGCGGACAAGCAGGGCAGCTCGGTGCAGCCCGCGCACCGGCGGCAGCCACCGGAAGCGCGGCGCGCTGAGAGGGGGTCCCGATGACGGCGCAGTCACTGCGGCGCAAGTTCCCCCGCTCCCGGATGACCAGCCGACGGGCAGCAAACGGCTCCGTCAGGGCCAGCCTCGGGCGCGCCGGTCTCGCCGCCCGCGGCGCCATGTACATCCTCATTGGCATCATCGCCGTCCAGATCGCCACTGGCTCCTCGCATCAGCAAGCCGACAGGACCGGCGCTGTGCGCCTGGTCGCCTCGACCCCGTTCGGCGCGGTCATCCTGTGGTTGCTGGTCGCCGGCTTCGCCGGCATGACGCTGTGGCGCCTGTCGGAGGCCGCCTTCGGCGCAGCCGGACACGACGGCCGCAAGGCGACTAGCCGCCTGGCCAACCTCGCCCGCGGTGTCTTCTACGCGGTCGCGACGTTCGGGATCCTGAAGTTCGCGCTCGGGCTCGGCGCGCCGTCCTCGAGCGACAAGGACTCAGTGGACCTGACCGCCACGGCGCTGCACTACCCGGGCGGCCAGGTAGTCGTGGCACTAGCGGGCGCCGCGTTCGCCGGGACCGGCGTTTACGTCGCCTACCGCGCGTTCGAGGCGAGATTTCTCGAGCAGCTCCCGATGACCGGCACGTCGCCGCGGACCCGGATAGTCGTCGAGCGGATTGGCCAGATCGGCGGCATCGCACGCGGCGTGGTCTTCTGCACCGTCGGCATCTTCCTGGGCGTCGCCGCGGTCGATGACCAGCCCGACAAAGCCAAAGGCCTGGATACTGCACTGCGCGCTCTTGCCCGCACGCCGCTCGGGCCCTGGCTCCTGCTCATCGTCGCCCTCGGCCTGGCCCTCTTCGGCGTCTACTCATTCTGCGAAGCTCGCTGGCGCCAGGTCTGACACGGGCCCTGCTACCGGTCCTTGATCAGCTTCTCCAGGTGATCCAGCCGGTCCCCGAGGTCTGCGGTCGTGACGACATCGGCGAGCGCCAGGCGTACCGCGGCCAGCTCGCGCGCCAGGAACTCGGTGTCGTCCTGCGTCCTCGCCGCGACCTCGCGGTCACGTTCAATGCTGGCCCGGTCGCGGTCGTCCTGCCGGTTCTGCGCGAGCAGGATCAGCGGCGCCGCGTAGGCGGCCTGCGTGGAGAAGGCCAGGTTGAGCAGGATGAACGGGTACGGATCCCAGTGCTTCACGAACCCGACCGTGTTGAGGATGATCCATGCCACCACGAGGAAGGTCTGGCCGACCAGGAACCGGCCTGTTCCCAGGAAGCGCGCGACCGCCTCGGAAATCCGGCCGAACGCGTCGGCGTCGTACCGCGCGCCGACACGCGGGCCGGTGCCGCGCGGGATCGCGAGCTCGGCTCGCTCACCGGATCGCCTTGTCGCCTGCATATCAGTTTCCTCGCTTCCGCCAGTCAGCCGGCAGCAGCCGGTCGAGCACGTCGTCGACAGTGACCGCGCCGACGAGCCGACCCTCCTCGTCGCAGACGGCGACGCCCACCAGGTTGTAGGCGGCCATCCGGGTCGCGACCTCCCGCTCGGGCAGGCCGGGCCGGACGAAGCTGCTGTCCTCGATGCACTTCCCGACGGGCTCGGACGGCCGCTCGCGCAGCAGCCGTTGGAAGCCCACGACGCCGAGATAGCGGCCCGTCGGCGTCACCGCCGGCGGCTCGCAGACGTAGATCTGCGCCGCTTCCGTGCTGCCCTTCGCCGGTCGCCTGATCCGCGCGAGCACCTCAGCGACCGGTGCATCCGGCGTCGCGATCAGCGGCTTCGACGTCATCAGGCCGCCAGCCGTCGCGGCGTCGTAGCTGAGCAGCCGGCGCAGATCGGCGGCTCGGTCCTGAGGCATCACGGCGAGCAGTTGCTCCCGCTCGCCGGCTGGCATCTCGGCCAGCAGGTCGACCGCATCGTCGGGCTCCATCTCCTCGATGACGTCGGCGATCCGGTCGGCACCGAGCCCGGCGAGGAAGCGGATCTGGTCCGCCTCCGGCATCTCCTGCAGTACGTCCGCGAGTTCCTCGTCCTGCAGGGCGTCAGCCAGCTGCCGTCGCCCGGCCGCCGGCATCGACTCGACCACGCTGGCGAGGTCGGTCGGGTGCATGTCCCGCAGCCCGGCGATCTGCTCGCCGACGCGATCGGACTTGAACAGCCCCGGGTACTTGTCCCAGGGCACGATGGAGCCCGAATGCCGCAGCAGCCCGCGGCGCTGCCCGACCGCGAGCACCGTGACCTCCCACCCGCCGCGCGCTCGCCCGGACTGGGAGATGCCGACATCGAGAACTACGCCGGTCCCGGCCGGCTTGTCGTACAGCGACGAGGCGAGGATCTCCCCCGGCCGCTGGCTGAACCGGGCAAGGTCCACGCTGCTGCCATCGAGCGTTACCCCGTCGAGCGACATCTCCGCCACCCGGCCGAGGCTGACGAAGATGTGCCGCCGCTGCACGGTGACCACTAGCCCGAGGGCACGCGGCGGCTCGCCTGCCGCCGCCTGCAGGATCACCACGTCCCGCACCCGGCCGAAGGACAGCCCGTCGCTGCCCAGCAGCCGCCGGCCCGCCAGCCGCGAAGTGAAGACTGGCCCGTCGGTCATCGGGACTTAACCATCGCAGTCACCGCTCCGTCCGGCTGCTCGTCTTTACCTGGCAGGTCACCGGCCAGTCATGGTCTCACTTACCACAACTCTTCGCCTAGCCCAGAATCCAGGTTGCAAACCCCCACGTCGGCGGCCAACCCGGCTGGCAGGCCGCATATCCCGGACCGATCCGGGCAGGTTGGCGCGACTGCGATCAGGTTTACACAGCCGGACTCTTCGAAACCGCGGAGAAACTTTTATGCTTGCCGCACTGGTACTAGCCGGGATCGTCGCCGCTCCCCTCGGCACTGCAGGGCTGCTCGTGCAGGCACGACGCCAGTCACGGTCGGCAGGAACGTGGCCGGCGATCCGGCGCTTTGGCTTCGCGATCGGGGGCACCGTCCTCCTCGCCGCGATCGTGATCGCCGCTTTGCGCCTCCTCGGCGACTCCGAGCACCTGGCGATCGAGGGGGCAGCCGGGCTCGCCGTGTCGAGCCTGGTCTGGCTTCCGGTCACCCGGCGCTGGAACGCGCGGGGGCATCTGTGCTGGTCATCAAGCATCTTCCTGTTCGTGGTTTACCTGGCTTTCGTACTCCAGTGGACCTTCGACAGCCATCTCGGCGCGGCGAGCACCGCGGGCGGACTACTGCTCTGGCTGTTCGAGCTGTTCGCAGCCGTCCTTGCCTGTGCGTACCTCTGGGAGATCTGCGACGCCCTGGGCTCCGAGCACTGGCGCCGACGGCTGAACCGAGCGGAGCCAGCCGCGGTGGCCGACGCCGACCTGCCCTTCGTGAGCCTCCACGTGCCAGCCCACAACGAGCCGCCGGACATGGTCCTGGACACGCTGCGCTCCCTGACGCGCCTGGACTACCCGCGCTACGAGATCGTCGTCATCGACGACAACACTGACGAGGAAGAGCTGTGGCGCCCGGTCGAGGCCTGGTGCGCCCGGCACGGGGCGAAGTTCCGGCATCTGGAGAACTGGCCCGGCTATAAATCGGGAGCTCTGAACTATGCGCTCCGCGAGATGACAGACCGCCGAGCTGAGGTCATCGGAGTCGTGGACTCCGACTACCAGCTCGCGCCTGGCTTCCTCCGGCGCTGCGCGCCGCTCTTCGCCGACCCGTGGGTGGGTTTCACCCAGGCGCCGCAGGATTACCGCGGCTGGCAGCGGTCGGCCTACTACCGGCGCCTGTACTACTCCTACAGCTACTTCTTCGCGGTCTCACAGCCATCGAGAAACGAGCGGGACGGTGCGATCTTCGCCGGGACGATGGGCCTCATCCGGCGCGTCGCCCTGGAGCAGCTCGGCGGCTGGGACGAGTGGTGCATCACCGAAGACGCCGAACTATCTCTCAGACTCCTGCGAGCCGGCTGGTCTGGTCTCCACGTCGACGAGTCCTGGGGCAAGGGCATCATGCCGCTCACCTTCGAGGCCCTCAAGGGACAGCGCTACCGCTGGTGCTTCGGCGGCATTCAGATCCTGCGGCAGCACTGGCGGTCGCTGGTGCCCGGCCGGGCGAGTGCCGCGAATCGCATGTCCACCGGACAGCGCTGGTCGTACCTGAGCGGCGCGGTCCAGTGGTACGGCGACTTGCTCGGCCTGCTGTTCCTCGTCTTCCTGCTGGCCGGAGCTCTCAACCTGGCCACCGGCGGCGGTGAGCTGTTCCGCAAGCTCACCGCGTTTCTCGTCGCGACGGTTCCGGTGCTTGTCCTGCTTGGCCTGGTGCGCGCAATCGCACTTCTGCGTCGCGGCACCGGCGCGTCGTGGCGCGACGCTCTGGGCGCCTTCTTTATCTGGCAGTCGACGTCGCTAGTGGTCGCGCGCGCCTCCGTCCAGGCCCTGTACGCCCGCAAGGCAGCGTTCCTGCGGACACCGAAGACCTCGGAGCGACAGAAATGGTGGGAGGCCCTGCGGGCCAACTGGGCCGAGTCGGCGCTCGCCATTCTCGGGCTGACAGGCATCTGCTGCGCGCTCACCCGCACGAGCAGCCTTGCAGGCCCGCTGCTGGCGGGGCTTCTGCTCTTTCCGACGCTTGGCATGGCAGCCGCACCGGTCAACAGCTGGGCGGCGCAGCGGGCCGCGCTCCCCGCAGATCTGCACACCTGGCGAACTACGGAGTGGAAACGCGCCCGCCACCGCCGCACCCTGGTCCGCAGCGCCGCTGCGGGCGGAGTAGTGACGGTGGGCGCGGTCACCGTCGCTGCAGTCGCGCTGATGCTTGCCCCCGGCACCCATCCAGTGCGGACACCGCAGCTGGTGACTGCGCCGCATCGGGCCAGCGGTCGCACCCACGAGCCGCGACCCAGTTCGTCGCCCAGCACGACGCCGTCAAGCCCGGCACCGTCAGCCACGGTCACACCCACACCCACGTCGAGCTCGCCGGCGCCCTCCCCCACGCCCAGCACGAGCAGCAGCAGTTCAGCGACGGCATCGCCGTGATCACGTCCGCGCGGGCCTGGCAATCCCAGCCGTCTGTCCCAGTGCGTCGTTGTCCCCGTGCGGGTTACAACCGGCCGCGGCTGGGCAGAGCGGGGGCATGTCTGGACTCAGAGAAATTGCCCGGCCGATGCTGGCATCGATCTTCGTGATTCAGGGTCTGGAGACTTTCCAGCATCCTGAAAAGGTGGCGACCAGGGCTGAGCCCGTCGTGCGCCCTCTCGTCGACCGCATTCCGGCGGTATCCGCGGAGACCGAGGATGCCGTGCGCCTCAACGGCGCCGTGCAGGCCGTGGCGGGCACGGCGCTTGGTCTCGGAATCCTGCCGCGCCTATCGGCCCTCGTTGTCGCCGGCACGCTGGTACCGACCACGCTGGCTGGCCACCCGTTCTGGAAGATCGATGACCCGGCGGAACGTGCTCAGCAGCGGATTCACTTCCTCAAGAACCTCACGATCATGGGCGGCCTGCTGATCGCGGCAGCGGATACGGGCGGCCCGCCGTCGCTGAGCTGGCGTCGCCGCCAGGCGGCCCGCCGGGCGAACAGCGTCATGGCTGGCATCGCGCAGGCGCTGACCGACACGGCCGGCACAGTCGGCGGCCACGTGTCGAGTGCGACGCAGACTGCTGCTGACTCGGTCTCGGAGTCGGCAGCCAGGGCGGCAAGCCGGATACCCGAGCTCGGCCAGGCTGCAGCGGAGCAGGCGCGCGCGGCAGGAGTGCAGCTCGCTCACGCCGCTCAGAAAGCGACCGAGGAGGGCCGCAGCCGGGTGAGCCAGCTCACCGGCTAGAGCTCGTTGCCGGCAGCGCATGTCCTGTCCTGCCGGAGACGCTCACCGGACTAGGCTTGCACGGATTGCATGCCCTGGTTACCAGGCCCGAACGGCCATGGTCCCGCTGCAGCGTCATGGCAGGCGCCGACGCCAGTGATCCGGGATGCGTGCGGCAACCAGTCGTGCGAAATGCGTTTCATGCGCTCAGACCGGGTAGAGCGCATGGCGGCGACGTAGGAGGGCGGCAGTGACCGGAGCCACGGGCGGAAGGACCACCTCAGGCTTCCGTGCGGGCGACGGTGTCACCTCCGTCGTCGCCGAGCTTCAGCGGGCGCTGCTCCCGGCTGGGCTGCCGGTGCTCCCGGAGGTCGTGATCGCCGCCCGCTATCTGGCTGCGGACCGGGACCGCGCAGCTGGCGGGGACTGGTTCGACGCGATCACGATGCCGGACGGCGGTGTCGCGGTCGTCGTCGGGGATGTCGTCGGCCACGGCGTCGCGGCGACGGCGGCCATGGGACAGTTGCGCGCGGTCCTCAACGAACTGCTCGTGGCAGAGGGTCGTCTTGACGTCGTCCTCGAGCGCATCGATGCCTTTGCCGCGCGCACGCCAGCCTTGCGGGCTGCCACACTCGCGCTCGCCGTGCTCGATCCGGCTGACGGCGGCCTCCAGTACACGACCTGCGGCCACCCGCCGCCCCTTGTCGTCACCGGATCGCGGAGCACCCGCTTCCTGCGGCCTGCGCCAGGCGGGCCGCTGGGCACAGGCGGCCCGCCCGCCATCGCCACCGACCGCCTGGCACGCGGTGAGCTCCTCCTGCTGTACAGCGACGGGCTCGTCGAGCGACCGGGCCGCCCACTCGCCGACGCACTGACGGAGCTGGCCGCTGTCGCGTCGGAGGCCACGGCCGGCCCGCCGCTCCCGGCAGGAACGCCCCGCGGGACGGCAGAACGACTGTGCCAGCTGACCGTCGAGCGGCTCACCCGGGCAGGTTATGCGGACGATGTCACCACGCTGGCCCTAGAACGCCTCGCCCGCCGGCTTCCTGAAGTCCACCTGACCCTGCCCGCTGCGGTGGGCAGTCTCACCGTGATCCGGCGAGCCATCGGGGAGTGGATGGCCGAGGCATGCCCGGCCGATGACGACCAGGACAGCGTGCACATGGCCGTCGTCGAGGTCGTCACGAACGCCATCGAGCACGCCTACGCCGACCGCGAGCCTGGACTGATTGAGTTCGATCTCGCTCTGCGGACCGATGGGCAGCTCGAATGCGTGGTGTCTGATTACGGCACCTGGCATGCGCCAGACCCGGCCGCGCCCGATCGCGGCAACGGACTGATGGTTGCCGAGCACATGACCGACCGGATGACGATCAGCCATCCCGCTGAGAGCGCTGGCGCTGCCGACGGTGCCCCGACCACCGTCGTCCGGCTGCTCCACCGCCTCAGCCGCCCGGCCAGCCTCGCGTCGGAAGCGGTACCGGACGCGGACCCCAGCCCGGCCTGGCCGCGCTTCGGCGTCCAGGCCATGCTGACAGCGGGCACCGCTGTGGCGCGAGTTCGCGGGCCTGTCGACATCGCCACCGCCGATGAGTTCCTGCGTCGGCTGCTCGCAGCGTGCCGTGGCGGCACGGTGCCGCTCGTGCTCGATCTCACGACCGTCAGCTACCTGGCCAGCGCCGGCGTCAGTGCTCTGTTCCGGCTGTCGGACCAGATCGGCCGGCATAAAAACCGGCTGGACATCGTGGCCAGACGGGGCAGCCACGTCGGCGACGTGCTCCGTATCGTCGGGTTGAGCTTCTCTGAGCCGCCCACTGCCCGCGCCGGCGCCTGACCGCGACTAGACCTGGTCGGCGGCCGCGTGCCCCGGAGCCACCGGATCAGCGGCAGGTTCCGCGCTCTCGACGTCCAGCGCGTCGGCCAGCGAGTCGTAGATCCGGAATATGCTGCCCACGCCGCTGACAGCAAGGATCCGGAGCAGTGCCGAGCCGCGCACCGCCAGGCACACCTCGCGACCTTCCTGCTGTGCTTGCTTCTGCGCCCTGACCAGTACATTCAACCCGGTCGAGTCGCAAAACTCGGTGCCTGTCATGTCCACGGCCACGACCCGAGACTGCCGCAGGGCGGCAGCATGCATCGCCTCGCGCAGCAGGGAAGCATTGCTGATGTCGATCTCGTCCGGCGTCGTGACGACAGTAACGCCAGGCTGCTCGCTGACGGGGAACGGGGAGTCGGACACGGGCTCTCTGCCGAGTAGACGCAGACGATATGTCACCGCTCAACTTACCGGCGCGAGCTGATCGCTGACTAGTTCCCTACCCAGTCGATAGCCAGCACCGGCCTCCCGCCTGCGCGCTCAACCCGCAGCTCGCACGGCTGATAAAACGCCTGAAGCTTGTCATTCCGGGTGCGCGGGAGCATACAGTTAGTCAGCGGCTCACGCTGTGAGACGCCCCAGCGGGTCAAAGCGCGGCCCGGCACTATCCCTATTGCCCTTCCTGGGGGTGCTGGCCGTGGCTGACGACTGCTTCATCGCACCGATGCCCGCCGAGATCGACGTCGGTAATGCCGCCCGGGTGCGTGCAGACCTGTTGTCGGCGGTGAACCACAGCAAGGTCGTCATCGCCGACCTGGGCCGGACCTCATTCTGTGACTGCGCTGGTGTCAGCGCGCTGCTCACGGCCGGCAGCTACGCAGCCCGAACCGGGGCCGAGCTGCTGATCGTCGCCCGGTCCCGGGCAGTGCTGCGCACCTTCGAGCTCACCGGGCTGCCGCTGAGGCTGGCGGTCTATGCCACCTGCGCGGAAGCGCAGCGCGGGCCGCCCCCGACGCGGCAGCCCGGTGGCCAGCATCCTCAGCTATCGCCGAACTGGTGCCGCTGGATCCGTCCGGCGACCAGGTCAGCAGCTAGCTCCCTGAGCTTCCGGTTGCCGTTCTGAGATGCCACGCTGAGCCGCTTGAAGGCCACGTCCGGCGAATAGCCGTACTCAGCGACCAGGATCCCCTTTGCCTGCTCGATCACCGCGCGCGATTCGAGCGCGACATGCAGATTGGTGATCATTCCCTGGCACTTCCGGTAGAGGGTGGCATTCCGCATCGCTACGCCGCCCTGCGCAGCAAACAGAAGGGCTACGTCGTGACCAGCACCGCTGAAGGCACCACACTCGGCCGAGTACAGCGCGATGGCGCCGCGAGAATCCCGATCCGTGCGCAGCGGCAGGATCAGGCAACTGCGCAGGCCCTCCTCGGTCATCGCCGCGCACACCTCCGACCAGCGGTCCTCCTCCTTCGCGTCGTCGATACGCCGGGCCTCGCCGAACCTCAGGGCTTCCGGCACCGGACCCGCGCCGGAATCAAGCTGCGCCTGATGCAGCTCAGCGATGGCGCTATCGGAGGTTGCGTAGGTCCAGGCATGCTCGCCGCCGACCACGACTCCCGCGGCAGCGCTACCCGGAATCAGCTCCAGCGCGAAGTCGGCCAGCTGGCTCAGCGGGGCATCGGCGTTCTCCTCGGTGAGCAGCAAATCCGCCATGGCGGCAATGCGCTCCGCGAATTCCCGTGTGACAGTGACCACTGGACAACCCCGTTCCCGTTTTGTCAGAGTTTGCTGGCCCCTGTACTGGCCAGCCCAGCACACCTACCCGGGATCGTTTGGAATGCACATCGCCGGGTAGCGTGGCTGCCGGACCGAGCGGGCCGGCCTGAAACCAGCGGGACCGGCTCTGACCGCACTGGCCGCTGCGGCCCGTCGACATCGATTGGCTCTGCTTACCCTTCGCCGGAGCCGGTGCAAGGAGTGGCGGGCGTTGCGCGTAAGGCCATCAGCAGGTCAGCTGAGCAGCGAGTTCAGATCGAATCAGAGATTCTCGGCCGAGGAAGAACGGCTCCGCAGGCTGTTCGGCGTACTGGAGGACGTGGCCCGTTACAACACCGGAAACGCGAACGGCCGGATGCTGGCAGCCGTCTGGGATCGCATTGCCGAGTTGGTGCAGGTGAGCGGCGACCTCGGTGCTTGCAAGGCGGCTGCGCTCGTCGCCGGTCATGAGCCAGGCAGTTCGTCCTGGTGGCTGGCGATCCGGGCGGTCGCCACGGTCTTCGAGGACGGACACCGGCGCCAGTCTGACTAGGCTCGCACGCGCGTCAACGGTGAAACTGGCCAGGCCGGCCGGCCAGGCTCAGTACTTTGAAGAGGGCTCGCTGGCCCGCACGTGATCAGCCTTATGCTGACTCACACTCCGATCATTACCGGCACCCAGCCGCGAAAGACAACGAGCAGGTAGAGATGGTGGCAGAGGATGTCAGTTCGCGTGGCACTGCTCCGGCAGCGCTGCCCGAGCGAATCCAGGTTCTCCTCGTCGAGGATGACGACGGTGATGCTCTGCTGGTCGAGGAACTGCTGCTCGACGCCGGAGTACCCTTTGACCTCCACCGGGCCCGGTCGCTGGCAGACGCTCGCCGGAGCCTCGGCGAGGCCGCCTGCGTCCTGCTCGACCTGGAGCTTCCCGACTCGCGCGGGCTCCAGGGCCTCCGCTGGCTGCGCGAGATAGCGCCGAGCCTGGCCGTTGTCGTCCTCACCGGAATCTCCGACGAGCACCTCGGCGAGGAAGCCGTCGGCGCCGGCGCACAGGATTACCTGGTCAAGGGCCAGGTCGACGGCTTCCTGCTCCAGCGGGTAGTGCGGTACGCCGTCGAGCGCGCTCGCGCCGAGGAGACACAGCGCCAGCTGAGCGAGGCCCGGCTCTACGCGGCGGAGAACGCGCGGCTCGAGCGCGGACTGCTTCCCTCACCCCTCCTGACCGACCGTCGGCTGTCCGTGGTTGCGCGGTACCGGTCCGGGGGCCAGCAGATGCTGCTGGGCGGCGACTTCTACGACGTCGTGGAGGCCCAGGATGGCTGGGTGCACGCGGTCGTCGGCGACGTCTGCGGTCGCGGCCCCGACGAGGCAGCCCTCGGCGTCTGCCTGCGGGTCGCCTGGCGCACCATGGTGCTTGCCGCCAGGCCGGTGCCCGAGGTTCTCTCAGCCGTCCAGCAGGTGCTGGAGCACGAGCGCCACCAGGACCGCTTGTTCGCTACCCTGTGCATGCTGTCCGTCGCGCCGGACCGCCAGACCGGGCGGCTTTACCTGGCCGGTCACCCGCAGCCCATTCGCCTGACCGCGGATTCTGCCATCGAGCTGCAGGCACCCGTCAGCTTGCCGCCGGGCATCAGCCACGCGACCGACTGGCCGAGCGCCGAGGTCGATCTCGGCTCGAACTGGTCAGTGCTCCTGTACACCGACGGCCTGATCGAAGGCAAAATCGGCGACGGACCTGAGCGGCTCGGCAGTGATGGTCTCATCCGGCTCATCGAGAAGGAGCGTGCCGCCGGCAGTACGGCGGCGAGCGGGGACCCGCAGGTGCTGATCGACGCGGTCATCAGCAAGGCCCGCGAGCTGAACGGCGGCGAGCTCGATGACGACCTGGCTGTCCTGATGATCAGCTGCTCAGCAGATGGCGGCTCATGAGCGACGATCCGCGCGGTCCGGCGACAGCGGCGAATGGCGCTGCGGCCGCCCGGAGCGCAACGGCTACCGGCCCTGCGCTGCCGCGACGCCGGCCGGTGTTCGTGGAAGACGCCGCGAGCCGCTGGCCGCTCGGCCGCATCATCGCCGCGGGCATGATCGCCGTGGGCGCGGTACTGATCGCCGCGATCATCCTCGGATCGTTCGCGCTCAGCGCTCTGACCAGCAACCGCAACCGGGTCGTGGACACCCTGGACCCGGCAGCGTTGCACGGATCACAGCTCTACGTCGCCTTGCTGAATCAGGAGACCGGTCTGCGCGGCTTTCTGCTCAGCGGTCAGCAATCCTTCCTGCAGCCCTACTCACTCGGAGTGAGCCAACAGAAAGCCCAGGTCAGAGCACTTGAACCACTCACGGCGGACATGCCGCCCGCCCAGGCCGACCTGAAGCTCGCGCTCGACCGGATTACTCGCTGGCGCACGACGTACGCCACGCCCGCGATCAAGGCGGTCACCGCATCGGGGAAGCCGATGCCAGCCGGCAACATCAGTGCTGGCAAAGCTGACTTCGACGGCATCCGGGCACCGCTGACCTCATTCCAGACCTACCTGTCATCGGAGCGCCGGGGGGCGGTCGTCGACCTCCGTGACACGGCGAGATTGCTCGACCTCACCGGTATCGTCAGCGTGATCGCGCTGATACTGGTGGTAACGGCTCTCGGCATCGGCATCCGCAGCGCGGCGATCCGGCCGCTGACCCGGCTTGCTGGCGATGCGCGGCAGGTCGCCGGCGGAGATTTCGGACATGACGTCGATCCCAGCGGCCCGCGCGAAGTGCACACGCTCGCCGTGGACGTGAACCGGATGCGGCAGCGGATCCTCAGCGAGCTCTCCGCCGTCCGGGCGGCCAACGCCACGCTCGAGGCAAGGGCGCTCGACCTGGAGCGGTCTAATGCGGAACTTGAGCAGTTCGCCTACGTCGCCTCCCACGACCTGCAGGAGCCGCTGCGCAAGGTGGCCAGCTTCTGCCAGCTCCTGCAGCGGCGCTACATCGGCCAGCTAGACGCGCGCGCCGACCAGTACATCGAGTTCGCTGTCGACGGCGCTAAGCGGATGCAGGCGCTCATCGACGACCTGCTGGCGTTCAGCCGGGTGGGGCGAGTCGACCGCGAACCTGTCCTGGTGTCCTGCGCGAGTGCCCTCTCGCAGGCGCGGGTGAATCTGACGGACGAGATCAGGAAGTCCGGCGCCGTGATCGAGACGACCGAGCTGCCGTCAGTACGGGCCGAGTTCACGCTGATCACCTCACTGTTCCAGAACCTGCTGAGCAACGCGATGAAATTCCGCGGCGAGCAGTCGCCGGTCGTCGAGGTGTCCGCGGTCCGCGAGGACAGCCACTGGCTCTTCTCCGTCGCCGATAACGGGATCGGGATCGAGCCTGAGTTCGCCGATCGCATTTTCGTCATCTTCCAGCGGCTGCACGACCGCACCGCCTACGCCGGCACAGGGATCGGGCTGTCCATGTGCCGCAAGATCGTGGAGCACTACGGTGGCGCCATCTGGCTGGACACTGCATATCAAGGCGGAGCAAAATTCAACTTCACGCTGCCGGTCGCTCCCGCCGACATTGAGGGGATACCCGAATGACTGAGCTTGGCGGGCTGGAGCTGGTAGACGTTCTGCTGGTGGAGGATGACCCCGGCGACGTCCTCATGACCAGGGAAGCGTTCGAGCATTATCAGATCGGCAACAGCCTCTACGTCGTCGGGGATGGCGAGCAGGCGATGCACTTCCTGCGCAAGACTGGTGCTTATGCTCAGGTCCCGACGCCGGGCCTGATCCTGCTCGACCTCAACCTGCCCCGGCGCAACGGGCTCGAAGTCCTCGCCGAGCTGAAAGCTGACAGTAATCTGCTGTCCATCCCCGTCGTGGTGCTGACGACGTCGCAAGCGCAAGAGGACATCCTGCGCAGTTACTCACTGCACGCGAACGCCTACATCAGCAAGCCGGTGGACTTCGAGAAGTTCGTCGGTGTCATCGGCCAGATCGACGAGTTCTTCCTGACCCTGGTGAAGCTGCCCAGTTCGCCAAACTGACGGCAGACGCGCCGGACACCGGTCACGCCCATCGGTCACGCCCCTCGGTCACACCCCTCGGTCACGCCCCTCGGTCAGGCCAGCCCGGC
>Ga0335074_10007463_pt1 | contig 15164 bp, 15 predicted proteins | sample Lox_Sample_23_FD_206715 | JGI IMG/M metagenome (GOLD analysis project Ga0335074, IMG submission 206715) | Soil microbial communities from Loxahatchee National Wildlife Refuge, Florida, United States - Lox_Sample_2.3 | ecosystem: Environmental > Terrestrial > Soil > Wetlands | place: USA...
CCCAGCGAGCGACCGTGCCCGGGCAGCGCCCACAGCCGCTCGAGGTGACCCTGCCCGGCTAGCTCGTGCGCGCGACGCGCTTCGCGGGCCTCAGCGTCGGCCACGGTCTCGCCGGGTGTGCCCGCTGGGACGGTGACGGTGAAGAGGGTGAAGAACTCAGTTCCCGGCGTCGGGCTGGCTGCGGCCGGGCCGGGGTCATTCGGGTGCGGCGTGAGCGGGGTGACCTGATCCGTGCGCCACACCCGCAGCGGCATCGAAGTCAGGACCTGGTCGAGCTGGCCAGCGTCGTCAGCAGCGAATAGCCCGAGCGTGCGCCACTCACCCGGCTGCAGCGGCGGCCGCCACAGGCGCAGCACGTGGCCCTGCGCTGCGAGTTCGCTCGTATGAGCTGCCTCCCGGGTGCGGATATCGTCGACGGCCTGCTGCGGCGTCCCGTCAGGGACGTGGGTGGTCATCGTCACGAGATACTCCATCGTGAGCGCCTCCTCCAGCCGGCGTGGCAGTGAGCTGGCTGATGCCATCGGTCATGATGCGCCGGGCCAGGTCGGCCCTGGTCAGCCGGTGCTGCTCGGTATCGGGCACGTCCGTGCCCGCCCGGCGCCTTCTGATCTCGTCCGACAGCCAGGCAGGCACACCGAAGTCAGCGAGCCGGCCGATCGCCTCGGACTTGGTGATCAGCTCGCCGTCGCCCAGTACCGCGGCTGACCGCGGCAGTGCCACCAGCCCGGCATCGACCCACCTGTCCTGCAGCCAGATGTCGGGCCGGCCCGCTTGCCGCCGCCAGTAGGTATCCAGGTGCCCGCGCACGTGCACCTGCAATTCGGCGGTGGTGACCTCGCGGAGCCCTGGCGGCGGCCATGGCCCGTGCAGGGCCTGGCCCGAGTGAGCGAGCTCGGCCATGGTCATCAGCTTGAGCTCCCACTCGGTGAACTGGTCTGCGTACCAGTAGGTGTGCAGCCGCTCCGGGTCGGCGAGCGTGCCAGCAGGCGCGTACAGGCAGTTGAGCCGGGCGAAGGCGCCGCCAGCTCCGGCCAGGTCCAGGTGCAGGCTCTCGATCCGCTCCCGCTCGGCCTGGTCCAGCGCGCGCCGCGGGACGGCGACGAGGTCGATGTCACTGCTGGCCGGGCTGAAGTCGCCGGTCGTCAGCGAGCCGTAGAGGTACAGCCCGGTCAGATCGACGAGCTCCAGCAGCCCGCCAGTGAACCGGTCCAGATGCAGGATGACATCCGCCGGGAGGGTCATGCGTGATTGTTACACGGAGCGGTCACGCCGCGCCCCTACCGGGAGCCGTGGCCGGGCCAGGGCCTGCCGGCCAGGAGGGGGATGAGGACCTGGGCGTTGGGTGATCCCCAGCCGGTAACCGGGTCCCATCCAGGACCGGCCGGGTAACCGGTGATCGTGACCGAGCCGATGGTGGTGGTGTTGTTACCGGTAGTGATGTCGTGGAAGGCCTGGTGGTAGGCCGGGCTGCGGGCGATGCGGTAGATGGCCGGGTTGACGAAGCCCAGGTCGTGCTGGGCGTACTGGTCGGCCAGCGCCACGATCCCTCCCCACAGCTGCGTGGGGCCACTGGTGCCGAACAGCCCGATGATCCACGTCTTGCCACCGCTGGTGAAGGTGAACGGGATGCTCCCGGCACCGGACACATCGGGGACCCCCCTGGCCGCTGAGATCCCGGGAACGCCGTCCTGGTAGGCGGGCCTTGGGTACAGATGACTGAAGCCGCCACCCGATCCATCCCAGGCGGTCTCGCCCATGTAGGCGCCGGTAGACAGATTCGCGCTGAGTATGGTGCCGCCCACGCCCAGCACCAGCGGGTCGGAGGCCGGCAGACTGACCTCCTTGTCCGGCGTGCCCCACCAGGGGACGCTGGACGCACCGCTGTCGCCGGCGGCGGTGTCCACCGTGACGTGGTGCGCGGCTGCCCACTGCAGCACGGACTGCATCTGCGCCAGCTGAGCTGCGCTGAAGTAGTGCTCGCCGAGGCTCCAGCTGAGCGAGGCCACGTCGGTGTGCGAAACGGCCAGCCGCAGCGCGGCGAGCATGTCGGTGGTCGCGGTCGCGGCGCTTTGCAGGACGTCGGAGGGCAGCAGGACCACCCGGAGGGTGGCGGCGGGGGCGACGGTGTGCAGGATCTCGAAGTCGCCGACCTCCTCGCCGGTGGCCTCCCAGGGCGAGACCGGCCCGGCCAGGCTGGTCACGACCTCGATCCGCGCTGGGGGCAGCCCGAACTCACCGTCGTAGGCGGCCAGGTCCTGGCGGATATCGGTGGCAACCGGGGGTTGACTGCCGCCAGGCGGGGGCGAGGCGCTCGGAGGCGGGGCAGGCGAAACGACGGTCACCGTCTCGCCGCGGCCGTCGGTCCCCTGGTTCAGCAACGGCTGGATGCCATACGCGACCCGGTACACGCGCGGGGTATGGCACGCATTCGGCGCTGAGACCAGGCAGTCGGTAACTATGTCAGATGGCCGAGGGCCAGCCGGCACGGTTGTGACCCAGTCAGCTGCCCCGGCGGAACTTGAGGCGACCGCGGGGTCCGCGTCCGCCGCCGGGACGGCCACGCCGCCCGCGCATGCTGCGGCCAGAGCCGAACTTATAAGCAGCGGGAGGGCGAAGGTCCGCGCCCGCCTTGAGCGCGCCAGCGGCGCTGGGTTGATGCTGTGTACAGGCATGATGCTCTCTCCTTGCCTAAGTGAACGGTGACAAGCTGGATGAACGCGCTGGTGTCAGGCGTCGCGGAACTTCAGGGCGAGGGCGCCGAGCAGGAGGGCGCCGGCGGTCCAGAGGGCGACGACGCCCAGGCCCTGCCACGGGGTGAGCGGCAGGCTGTTCAGCCCGGTCGTGGCCTGGACGTCCAGGCCTGCGGGCAACGGGCCGATCTGGTTCAGGTGCCGTGCGATCGTCGCGTTGGAGATCACGGCCGCGGCGATTGGGAACAGGTACAGCAGGCCGAGCACGACGCCGATGGCCGCCGCGGAGTTGCGTACCGCGGCGGCGACGCCGAGGCTGAGCAGGGCGATGAGCGTCAGGTACAAGACCGTGCCGACAGCGGCCCGCAGGTCGGTGCCCGTGGTGAGGCTCGGGTACCCGTGCGCCGGGGTGAAGCCGTGGCCGGGTAGCGTCAGCCGCCCAGCGAGCGCTGCGCCGGCCACCGCCAGCGCCGAGGCGGCGAGCACGGGGGCGGTGACCACCGCGGCCTTGGCGAACAGCCACGTCAGCCGGTGCGGCATCGCGGTGAGCGACAGCTTGATCATCCCGGTGCTGTACTCGTTGCCGACCGCCAGCACGCCGACCATGGCAGCAACCGCCTGGGCCGGGTAGATGCCGGTGTAGCTGACCGTGGCCGGGTCGAGGCCGCATGAGGCGGACGAGCACCGGGCCGCGCTGCCCGCTGCCGCCCCGATGGCGACGGTCAGCGCGACGACCCCGGCTAGCAGCCAGAACGGTTCAGCCACGGTGCGGAACTTGGTCCACTCTGCTTTTAGGGCCGCAGCGGCGGCGCGCAGGGCCCGGCCCGCTGGATAAGGCGGCGGGAAGACCCGGGCCGCGAGGCTCACACGTCCCTCCGGCGCAGCAGGAAGAAGGCCAGCGCCAGCGCGGCGGCCGCCCACGCGCACTCCACCGCCAGCCCTGCCCACGGCGCCAGCGGATAGTACCCGCCAACTACCGCATAGGGGGCGGCGACCTGGTAATACTTGGGGAGCGCTTGCTGCACGGCCATGGCTGCGACCGGGGTGGCCTGCAGCAGCCAGTCCCCTCCTCCTCCGTTCCCGCCGCCCTGCGGGCCGACGCCGACGGTGAGCAGGTACGGGATGAAGATCACCACGATGGCGGTGGTGATCGCCGGCGCGCTGCGCCGCACGATGATGGCGATGGCCATCGCGAGCACCCCTGCCAGGGCGAGCAGTGCCCCGGTGCCGACGACCATGCGCGCCTCGGTGAGCAGCGAGACCGGCCACACCGGGATGCCGGTCCTGGGCAACACGGGCGTGCCGACGGCGAGCGCGAGGGCGGCGGCGACCGCGCCGGCGACGAAACCGACCGCGGCGATCACGACGGCCTTGGCCGCCAGCAGCCGGCCGCGGCGCGGCGCGGCGGTCAGCGAGACGCGGATCAGCCCGCGCCGGTACTCGCCGGTGACGAACATCGCGGCCACCACGATCAGCGGGATCAGCCCGAAGAACGTCCCGAGCAGCGCCCGCTGGATGGAGATGACGCCGGCGCCCCCAACGAGGGGGGCGATGTCGCCGGACCCGCCAGTCACGGTGAGCACGCCGCCGCTCTGACTGAACGTGCCGGGCTGTCCCACGCCGTTCTGGCTGGTGCCGCCCACGTTGGTGGCCGTCCATCGGGTCGCGGGCCAGGACAGCCCGATGTGCTGGAAGACGCCCGTGGTCGTGGTGGCATTGCCAGTGGACGGGGCGGCGGTGAAGAGGCCTGCTTGCACCGTGCCAGCTTGCTTGGGGTCGGTCAGGCCCGGGAGCGTCACGGTGTCCACCGGCGTCCATTGCGTGCCGTCGGCGGAGTCATACCCGGTGATCGTGTCGCCGTCGCGGACCAGCCGCAGCCAGCGCGGCGCGGACGCGGACACGCTGCCCGGCAGGCCGGGCCGGTCGTTGACGTAGTCCCATTGCATCCGCACGCCGTTGGACCCGGTAACCATCATCGCCGCGTAGGCGGAGCCCTGCGACATGTTTTCCTTGATGATGATCCCGGCCTTTGACCACGGCTGCAGGCCGGATCCCATCTGCGACTGGCCGTTGCTACCCGGGCCGATGGCGACCTGGCCGGTCAGCGACGTCAGCTGCACCGTGATCGTGCCGTTACTGGTCAGCGGCTGGTGCAGGAAATAGAACGCGTCCTGGACCGGCTCACCGCCAGGCCCGGTCGGCGGTGGCGGCGGGCAGGAGGCCGGGCTGGCCGTACCGCCGGCCCCGCTGCTCACGGCGCACCCGGCGCTGATGTCGGAGAAGAGGAAGGCGAAGGCGGTAATCGCCAGGATCGTGACGAGCACAGCGATCACCCAGCCGCGTACGGTGCGGAACTTGGTCCACTCGCCGTGTATCAGGTACCAGAAGCGTTCCCGTTCCCGGTTCAGCGGGGGGCGGTGCGGTGCCGCGGTCGGCGTCGTCATGACGGCACCTCCGCCCGGTACTGGACGCTGTCGCGGGTGAGGTCCATGTAGGCCTGCTCGAGGGTGACCCGGTGGGCGGTGACCTCGCTGAACGGGACGGCGTGCTCGGTGAGCGTCGTCACCGTGCGTTCAGGTGAAAGATTTGAAATGGTGAGCACGCCCGAGCCGGTAGCGGTGACCTCGGCCCCGGCGCCATTGAGCACGGCCGTCGCGTCGGCTGGTGCGGTGGTGCGCAGGGTGATGCGGTCGCCGGAGACGGTGGCGATGAGGTCGGCGACGGAGGTGTCGGCGATCACCTGGCCGCGGCCGACGACGACCAGGTAATCGGCGGTGTCCTGCAGTTCGCCCATCAGGTGGCTGGACACCAGGACCGCGCGGCCCTGCGAGGCGAGCGAGCGCAGGAAGTCCTTCATCCAGACGATGCCTTCGGGGTCCATGCCGTTGAACGGCTCGTCGAAGATGAGCACCGGCGGGTCACCCAGCAGTGCGGCCGCGATCCCCAGTCGCTGCCGCATGCCGAGCGAGTAGCCGCCGGCCCGGCGCCGGGCGGCGGACGTCAGCCCGGCCAGCGCAATCACCTCGTCAACCCGTCCGGCGCTGAGGCCCTGGGAGTGGGCCAGCCACAGCAAGTGGTTACGGCCGCTACGGCTGGGCTGCAGCGCGTTCGCGTCAAGCAGCGTTCCGACGTGGCGCAGCGGGTTGCTCAGCGAGCGGTACGGGCGGCCGCCGAATGTGGCGGTACCCGCGTCGGGGGCGTCCAGGCCGACAAGGACCCGCATGGTGGTCGATTTGCCGGCGCCGTTGGGGCCGACGAAGCCGGTCACCTGCCCGGGACGGACCGTGAACGTCATCCCGTCCAGCGCCTGCACCGGGCCGAACCGCTTGCGCAGCCCGTCGATCTCGATAGTCGCACTCATAGGACACAAGGTGCCGCAGCAACGGGCCGCGCCGCGTCTGCCCGCGGACCCGTTTGCCCGGTCCCATCAGTAGCCCGGGGGCGTATGCCCGCGGCCAGACGACCGGGCGCCGCCCGGCGGCTACGATCGCTGCCGTGAGCTGACCCCGCGGGCCGGAGGCACCTGGATGATGTGGGGATTCCCGGCGCTTATCTGCGCCCTGCTGGCTTCCGCCCTCCTGCTGCGCCGCTGGCCGCTGATGGCAGTGGCCGTGACAGCCGGATCAATCGCGGTGGCTGTCAACGTTTCCTGGCTAGCGGGCGGCATGGCGTCGAGGCTGATGCTGGCGGGTGCGGTGGAGATCGTGCCCGCCGGGGTGGCGGCCATCGAGATCTGCTACATGGCAGCAACCCGCACCCGCAGAGTCTCGGCCACGGGCCTGGCCATGGTCGGCGCCTGCCTGCTTGTTCCGGGTCAGGGAGGCCTGGCCCTGCTTCGGGTCGGCGGAGCCCTGGTAACGATCATTGCCTGGCTGATCGGGAACTCGATCAGGCAGGCCCACGCTCAGGGCGAGCTGGTGCGGGCGCAGGCGGCCGCCCAGACCGCAATGGCGGAGCGGCTGCGGATCGCCCGCGAACTGCACGACATCGTCGCCCACAGCATTGGCATCATCGCGATCCAGGCCGGTGCTGGCCGCAGGGTCTTCGACGCCCGTCCCGACGAGGCGCGCGACGCCCTGACGGCCATCGAGGCCACCAGCAGGGAGACGCTGTCCGGGCTGCGGCGGATGGTGACCGGGCTGCGGCGGGCCGACCCGGGGTCCGCGTCAGGGCAGGCGCTGCTGGACCCGGCGCCCGGCCTGGCTGACATCGAGCAGCTGGCCGCCCTGACCCTGGACGCGGGCGTGGCGGTCAGCGTGGACTGGCAGGGCAGCCGGGAGCCGCTCCCGGCCGATATCGACCTGTCGGCGTTCCGCATCGTCCAGGAGGCGGTCACTAACGTGGTCCGGCACGCCGGTACCGGCCGCTGCCAGGTCTCGATCAGCCAGCAGGACGGGCAGCTGTCGATCGAGGTCACCGACAGCGGGCGCGGCGGCAGCCCGGCCGGGACCGGCTACGGGATCACCGGCATGCGCGAGCGCGCCGCGCTTCTGGGCGGTGACTTCTCAGCCGGCCCGCGCGCCGGCGGCGGCTTCCGCGTCGCCGCCCGGCTGCCGGTCCCGGCGCCGGCCCGATGACCATCCGGGTCATCCTGGCCGACGACCAGCCGCTGGTGCGTGCGGGCCTGCGCATGCTGATCGAGCAGACACCCGACATCGACGTGGTCGGCGAGGCCGGAACCGGGGCCGAGACGGTCGAGCTGGCCCGGCAGACCAGCCCCGATGTGGCGGTCATGGACATCCGCATGCCGGGCATGGACGGCATCGAGGCCACCCAGATGATCACTGCCAGCGGCATGCGCACTCGCGTGCTCGTGCTCACCACGTTCGACGACGACGACTATGTCTACGGCGCGCTGCGGGCTGGGGCGAGCGGGTTCCTGGTCAAGGACATGCTCCTTGAGGACATTCTTAACGCGATCCGCGTGGTCGCCGCCGGCGACGCCATGATCGCGCCGGGAGTTACCCGCCGCCTGATCGGCCAGTTCATCAGCGCACCGCGCCCGGGGCGCAGGGTTAAGGAGCTCACCGGGATCACCGGCCGCGAACGCGAGGTGCTCAGGCTGGTGGGTCTGGGCCTGTCCAACGCCGAGATCGCCGCCGCCCTGTACATCACCGTAGGCACGGCCAAGACGCACGTGGCCCGCCTGCTGGCCAAGCTGGGCGCCAGGGACCGGGTACAGCTGGTGATCACCGCGTACGAGGCCGGCCTGGTGCCGGCGCCGCACTGACCGCGTTCAGGCCACTCGCCGTCGCATAGAGCCGGGCGCTGCGGGTAGCCTCGATGACTGTCATGTTGCGAGCCAGTGACCTCATCGCCGGACGTTACCGGCTGGAGAGCCCGGTTACCGAAGACGCGTGCGGCGAGCTGTGGGAGGCAGCTGACCTCGTTCAGGGCCGCCCGATCGCGGTCAGGCTGCCGCCGGCCGATGACCCGCCGATGCTCGAACGCTTCTTTGAGGCTGCCCGCCTGGCGGCATCGGTGTCGCACCCGTCGGTCGCGCAAGTCTTCGATCACGGCGAGGGTACGGACGAGGAGCCGCCGTACCTGGTGACGGAACCGGCGGAGGCGTCATCGCTGGCAGAGTTGCTGGCGGTAGACCGGATGGAGCCGGCCCGGGCCATGAACGTGCTCGCGCAGGCGGCCTCCGGCCTTCAGGCAGCCCACGAAGCGGGCCTGGTGCACGGTGACATCAGCCCGGCGAACCTGCTGGTCGACGCCAAGGGCGACGTGAAGATCCACGACTTCGTGGTAGCCAGCTGCACCCAGAAGCCGCCGGTCAGCTCGTCGCCGTACGTGGCGCCGGAACGGGCGGACGGAAGCCCAGCCACCGCGGCCAGCGACCTGTACTCGCTCGGCGTTGTCGGCTACGAGTGCCTCATCGGCGCAGCCGCGTTCCGCCGGAAGACGGCCAAGCTGGCGGCGGACCCCAGCCGCCCGCTGCCGGCGCTGCCCCGGTGGGTGCCTGCCGGGGTAGCCGGGCTGATCGACGATCTCACCGCCCGCGATCCGGCCAAGCGCCCGGCCAGCGCCGAGCGGGTCAGCGTGCGAGCCAGGCTGCTGCGTGACACCCCGGTCAAGAGCCGCGACACCAAGCCCACCAACCCCCTCGTGCGGCGGAACCGGTACCGCGACGTGCCCACTCCGGCCCCCACGCTGCTGGAGCAGCACACAGCGATTCTCTCGGCGCCCGTCCGGTCCCCCGACCAGGCACCCCCGCGCCGGCGGCCCTGGTGGCCGCTGCTGGTCGCCGCCATCGGGGCGGTTCTGGCGGCAGGCCTGGCCGGGTGGCTGCTGGCCAGCGCGTTCACGGGCAACTCGCCGCAGCACGCGCCGCCGGCCCAGCACGGAACCCCGGCAAGCACGCCGAGCTCCTAGAGAGGAGAGATCGGTCATGACCGCAATACCGGACATCGTCCTGAACAACGGCCAGCGGATCCCGCAGTTCGGCTTCGGTGTCTTCCTGGTCAAGCCCAAGGACACCGAGGCGGCGGTGAGCGCGGCACTGCAGGCCGGATACCGGCACATCGACACCGCCGAGATGTACGGCAACGAGAAGCAGGTCGGTGAGGCGATCCGCCGGTCCGGCCTCGACCGCTCCGAGGTGTACGTCACCAGCAAACTGAACAACGACGCGCACCGGCCGGACGACGCCCGCAGCGCGTTCGACGAGTCACTGAAAGCGCTCGGCTTCGACTACATCGACCTGTTCCTCATTCACTGGCCGCTGCCCACCCGGTACGACGGTGACTACGTCTCAACCTGGAAGACGCTCGAGGAGTTCTACCGCGACGGGCGGGCGCGGTCGATCGGCGTCTCGAACTTCCAGCCGCACCACCTGCGCCGGCTGCATCAGGAAACCGAGATCCGCCCGGCCGTGGACCAGATCGAGCTGCACCCGTTCCTCACCCAGGAAGACGTCACCGGCTTCTGCGCCGAGCACCAGATCGCCATCGAGGCGTGGTCCCCGCTGGGCCGGGGCAATGACCTCGCCGACCCGGTGATCGGCTCGATCGCGCGCCGGGTGGGCAAGACACCAGCTCAGGTCGTCTTGCGCTGGCACATTGAGCGCGGCAACATCATCTTCCCCAAGTCGGTCCAGCCGGACCGGATCAGAGAGAACATCGACATCTTCGATTTCGAGCTGTCCGGTGCGGACGTCGAGACGATCACCGCGCTGAACAGGAACGAGCGGGTCGGTCCCGACCCGGACAAGTTCGACGGGAAGTGAACCCGTCCGGCTTACGGGCTGGGAACACCGTCACCGGCATGGGCCTCGGCGTACGTCTTGACCGCGGCCATCGTGCGCAGGTTCTCCTTATCGAACCTGCGCGTTATCACCGGCCGGAGCGGGCGGATGACGAACGGCATGCGGATGTCGAGGACCAGCCAGCGGTTCACCACCGTGCCTGTCCCATCAGGCTCGAACGAGTAATGGATGTGCACGTCTATGGTGACCAGCAACTGGCGGACTTCGATGGTGTGGTGGAAGTCGATTGATCCCGGAGGCTGGAAACCGGTGACAGAGCCCCACCAGTCCTTGCCCTTGCCCGGCTGGCCCGGCTGGCCGTCGTGGTAGCGGCTCCCGAGCTGGACCGGGTAAGGCTCGACATCCGTGGTGCCGCCGAACTCATCCGATGTGGGCAGCCACTGGCCGTAGTTCGGCAAATCTGACAAGAGGCGGAACAACAGCTCGGGGCTCGCCGCCACCGTGGACGTGTAAATGCGGTGCCACCTCGAACGTGACATGTGAAGTCTCCTCGGGCGCGGTGTGCCGCCGGTCCGGTCGACTCCAATTATCCGGCGGCTACTGGCTGAGCACTTCGTCCAGCCAGTCGAATTCGATCATGTGGGCCAGGCTTGAATTATTGACCTGGCAGTGGGCTTCTGCTCCCTCGTCGTTCTCGATATGGCGGGCGGCCTTCGGGCAGGAGAGCGCATCGTAAAACCGTCGGGATTGCTCATTGGCCCGTGTCCCTTCGCCCGCGCTGTAAACGTTAAGCAAGGAACAAGTGATCTGGCTTTCCAGCCCCCAGAGCCGGTATGCCTTGAGCATTTCTACCATATTGGCCACCGAGGCTGCCCCGAATCGCCACACCACGTCGGTGGCCATGAACTGGCGGAACGGCGGATGCGCTTGTCAAAAACGCGGCGGCACGTACAGCGAAGTAGCCGCCCATGCTGTAGCCGATGATCGCGAGGCGCTCGGGATCCACCTCCGGCCGGCTGAGGGTGAAGTCGACCACCGCCCCGGCCGACACCTCCCAGTCAGGGCGGAAGACCAGGTCCCGGTGCTGGCGCTGGCCGCTGCCCTCGGGCTGATCAGTTACTTCATCCGTGAGCACGACGTGGTCGAGGAGAGCTGGCTGCGCACCGTGAGCTGGATCGGTGACAACTTTGACGCGCTCAGGCTGCCCACACTATGACCACGTCTCGGCGGGCGAACCGTGGGAAGAACCACGTTAAGCGACCCACCAGCACATCCAGCGCCTGGCTTGCGGCGCTCGGAAGAGGCGACGATGACACGTGAACAGGCAGCACCCCCCCGGGAAGCCGTCGAGTCTGGGCACATCCCGTCCTGGGTCCAGCCGCAGCTGGCCACGCTCACCAAGGACCGGTTCTCTGACCCAACCTGGCTGTTCGAGCGGAAGCTTGACGGGGAGCGCCTGCTGGCGTTCCGCGACGGGGGCCGTGTGCGGCTGCTGACCCGCAACGACCGAGACGTCGCCGCCACGTTTCCCGAGGTCACCGACGCTCTGCAGGCGCAGAGGTCGGACGGCTTCGTCATCGACGGGGAGGTCGTCGCGTTCCGCGACAGCCAGACCAGCTTCTCGATGCTGCAGCAGCGGCTGGGTGTCGCTCACCCGGCTGCGGACCTGGTGGCGAAGTTCCCGGTGTTCTACTACATCTTCGATGTGCTGTTCGCCGGCGACCGCGACACGCGCGGGCTGCCCCAGCGGGAGCGGAAGGAAACGCTCCGGCAGCTGCTGGATTTCACTGGGCCGCTGCGGTACACCGAGCACCGCGTCGGGGATGGCGAAGCGTTCTACCGGCAGGCATGCAAGGACGGCTGGGAGGGACTGATCGCCAAGCGGGCTGACGCCCCGTACTCCGGCGGGCGGACCCGCGACTGGCTCAAGTTCAAGTGCATCAGTGGCCAGGAGCTGGTGATCGGCGGCTACACCGACCCGCGGGGCTCCCGGGAGGGCCTGGGTGCACTGCTGGTCGGCTACTACGACGCCGACGGCCAGCTGACCTACGCCGGCAAGGTCGGCACGGGGTTCACTGTGGCGACACTGCGCAGCCTGCAGGAGTCGCTGTCTGCGCTCGAGCGCGGCACCTCCCCGTTCACCAGCGGCAAGCCGCCGGGCGCGGGCGTCCACTGGGTCGAGCCGCGGCTGGTCGCGCAGATCGGTTTCGCCGAGTGGACCTCCGATGGCCTGCTGCGCCAGCCGCGCTACGAGGGTCTGCGGGACGACAAGGACCCGTCCGAAGTGGTCCGCGAGAGCCCAAGTTGACCGGGCCGGCTAGCTGAGGTAATTCGAGAGCTCGATCAGGTTCTGGTCAGGGTCACGAATGTAGACACTGATCATCTCGCCGACAGCTCCGGTCCGCTTGACCGGCCGGATCTCAACCTCCACCCCGGCCGCTGCGAGCTGCGCTTGCACGCTGTCCAGGTCGTCACCGACAACAAAGCAGAGATCCGCGCTTCCCGGGGTTGGCCGCGCGGCCTTCGGCTCGAACTCGTGGCCCGCCTGATGCAGGTTGATCTTGCTAGACCCAAAAACCAGGGCTTTACGGCCGTTGCCAAAGGTTGTTTCCGCCATGCCCAGCACGCGCGTGTAGAACGACACCGACCTCTCGATATCCCTGACCGTCAGGACGAGATGGTCAAGGTGATCGACTCTCATATGGCCCATGGCCTCTCTGCACCGGGCTGTGCTCCGCCGTCATCGCTCATCACCCGCCAGAGTTGGTATTTTGCCACTGGCCTCAGAACGGGTCGGGCGCTGGCGCGAAGCCGAACACGCGGCAGGCGTTGTCGCGCATCACTTTCCGGCGGTTCTCGGGGCTGAGGTAGGCCAGGCGCTGGTGCGCATGCTCGAGCGAGTGCGGGTAGCTGCTGTCACCGTGGGGGTAGTCGGTCTCGAGCATGACGTTGTCCACGCCGATCGCCTCGATCTGCTGCGCGCCAAAGTCCTCCTCGATGAAGCACCCGTAGATGTGCCGGCGGAACACCTCGCTCGGCGGCACGCCGAAGCGCCGCCCGCCGGTCGTCGTGATCGCCGCGCGTGCTCCGGTCGCCGCATCCACCTGCCAGTCGCCTTTCGCCAAGTAGGGCCGGACCCTGACCTGCATGTCACAGCGTTCCAGCACGTAGGGGATCCAGCCGATGCCGCCCTCGGAGAGGCAGATCTTCAGGTCCGGGTACGGGCTCACGTCGCCGTCGATGAGTTTGCCGCAGAACAGCCAGTCGACGAGCGCGGAGATCAGGTTGGTCGGCGCGAGCGTCCCGGTGACCAGCAACGGGGCATCCGGGGACGTCTTTGGCATGCTCGACGACGACCCGAAGTGAATGCACAGCGGCATACGGGTCTCATTCGCGGCGTCCAGCAGCGGATCCCAGTAATTGCCGACGTCGTGCAGCGAGGGCAGGCCCAGGCGGTAGGGGTTCTCCGAGAACGCGATGGCCTTCGCGCCCTTCGCGGCACAGCGACGGGCCTCGGCAGCGGCCAGCGTGGGGTCCCAGAGCGGCACGATGATCAACGGGATGAACCGGCCAGGCACCGCGCCGGCCCACTCGTCGATCATCCAGTCGTTATAGGCCCGCAGGCAGGTCAGCGCGAAGTCCTTGTCGGAGGCCTCGTAGAAGGTCTGGCCGCAGTAGCGGGGGAACAGCGGGAAGCACAGTGCCGCGAGGACGTTGTCCTTGTCCATCGCCTTGACCCGCTCGGCTGCGCTGTAGAAGCCGACGTCGAGCTCGTCGTAGGAGGAGATGTAGCCAAGGCTGGTCTCATCCACGCCGAAGGCCGCCTGGAAGGTTGTGCGAGCGATCGGTACCCGAGCGGACTCGTACGTCCAGTAGAGGACGCCGTCGTCGGCAACCACCGGCCGCGGTGCCCGGTCCCGGTCGCGGCCCGGCACCCGGTCCACCCAGAGGTCGGGTGGCTCGATCACGTGGTCGTCGACGGACACGATCCAGTCGGTTGCGGGCACGGCCTTCTCCTCACTGCTCACACGCGGACCAGCTCGCCGGGGCGCGCTCCGGTGAGCTCGTCGTCGCGCACCACGACCTCGCCGTTGACGAGGACGGTGCGGTAACCGGTCGCGCGCTGCACGAGCCTGGTCGCTCCGCCGGGGAGGTCGTTACGCGCCTCGACCGCGCCGACGGCCAGCCGGCCCAGATCGATGACGCAGATGTCGGCGCGGTACCCGGTCCGCACCGCCCCGCGATCGGGGATGCCAAGTACCTCGGCCGGGCGTGTGGTCAGCTCCCGCACGGCGGTCGCGAGCGGGATGCGCCTCGAATCGCGCACGATCGCGCCCAGCAGGTAGGTGGGGTAGGTGAAGTTCGTGATGCTGTTGACGTGCGCGCCTGCGTCGCCAAGCCCGACGAGCGTGGTCGGGTCGGCGACGAGCTCGAGGACGGCTGGCTCGTCGACATTGACGAACGGGACCGTGATACGGGTCTCGAGGTCGTCGGCAAGGGCCAGGTCCAGCATCGCGTCGACCGGGTGCTTCCGGTCGAGCTCGCCGAGCTCAGTCAGCGTCAGACCGGAAACCTCGGGCCGTGCGGGCGAAACCGAGACTGCCCACCGGTCGTAGCAGGGCGCCATCATCCGCCGGCAGTCGGCGGGCGCCGCGCGGAGCACAGCCCGGAACGATTCGTCGGCCAGCCGGGCCTGCTTCTCGCCGGTAGTGAGGCTGGGGTAGCCGGCCCACGCGTGGGCCCAGCCCTCGATCATGCCTGCGGTGGACGGACCCGTGAAGATGATGCCGCCGGACATCGGCTGGACCGATACCTGCGGTGCCACCGCGCATCGCTGGTTGGTGTCATTGACGTGATGGTTGTGCTCCAGGATCGTCCGCCAGGCGGTGCCGTCCCCGGGCTGCACCACGAACGGCGTCCAGCTCAGCCGGCCGTGCCGCCGGGTCATCGCAACGTAACGGTCTACCTCGGCAGTGAGCAGAGCAGCGCCTTGCGTGTCGCCAGCACCCTTCGACTCGACGTTGATCTGCCAGACCCGCTCGCCGACGACGCCGACCAGACGGGTCAGCTCCGCGTCATCGGCCAGGCGGCTGGGCATCGGCTTCCCATTGGCGTCGAGGTGATTGCGACCGCGTGAGGACGACAGCCCGACCGCGCCCGCCTCCAGAGCGGCACCCAGCATCGCCGCCTCGCGCTCCGCCAGACCGTCAGCCGGCCCGGCCATCGCGGCGGCGCGCAGCAAGGAGTGCGGTACGTAGCCGGCG
>Ga0335074_10007464_pt1 | contig 15163 bp, 15 predicted proteins | sample Lox_Sample_23_FD_206715 | JGI IMG/M metagenome (GOLD analysis project Ga0335074, IMG submission 206715) | Soil microbial communities from Loxahatchee National Wildlife Refuge, Florida, United States - Lox_Sample_2.3 | ecosystem: Environmental > Terrestrial > Soil > Wetlands | place: USA...
CTGGATATTACTTACGCAGTTCTCAATTGAGCCCTGATTTTTATACGCCTTTTGCGGCACGACCAAAGTCGTGGCCTGATACGAAGCCGTTCATTCAACGAATTCAAATCCCTGTTCCTTGTTCACTGTTCCCTGTTCCCTGTTCCTTGTTCCCTGTTCCTTGTTCCCTGTTCCTTGTTCCCTGCCTTCACGGCGCCAGCAGAACCTTCCCCGTGGTTTTGCGGGCTTCGAGGTCGATTTGCGCCTGGGCCGCGTCGGTGAGCTGATAGGTATGCTCCATGCGCAGCTTGAGCTCGCCCTTTGCGGCCCAGTTGAGCACGTCGCCGGAGCGCCACTCGAGCTCAGCGCGCGTGGCCAAGTAATGCCACAAGGTGGGGCGCGTGATAAAGAGCGAGCCCTTGCTGTTGAGCTGCTGGAGATCGAAAAGCGGGACGGGGCCGCTGGATGCGCCGAAGAGCACCATCATGCCGCGCGGGCGCAGGCAGTTGAGGCTACCTTCGAAGGTAGTTTTGCCAACCGAGTCGTAGACGACCTCAACCCCCTTGCCGCCGGTGAGGCGCTTGACCTCGGCTTCAAAATCCTGCTCGGTGTAAAGAACTACGTCGGATGCGCCGGCCTCGCGCGAGAGCTCAGCCTTAGCCGGAGTCGACACCGTGGTAATGACGCGAGCGCCGATGTGAGTGGCGATCTGCGTAAGCAGCAGACCTACGCCACCGGCTCCGGCGTGAACGAGAGCAGTATTGCCGGCCTTGAGTGGAAAAGTTGAGTAGGCGAGATAGTGCGCAGTCATGCCCTGCAGCATGGCAGCCGCAGCGCACTCCAGGCTCAGGCCGGCAGGCACCTTAACCAATTGCGCGGCAGGAACCAGGGCGTATTCGGCATAGCTGCCGATTACGCTCGTTGAAGCAACCGCGTCTCCGGCTGCGAAGCCCGTAACGCCGGGGCCGAGCTCTTCAATGGTGCCCGCAGCCTCGCTGCCGGGAATGAACGGAAGCGCGGACTTGTAGACTCCCTTGCGAAAGTAGACCTCAACGAAGTTCAACCCGGTAGCTTCAACGCGGATGAGAACCTGGCCGGGACCCGGCTCGGGGATCGGCAACTCGACGAGCTTGAGAACTTCGGGCCCGCCCGTTTCACTAATCTGGATGGCCTTCATGACAAGGTAAAGAATGAACCGTTGGGGTGGGATGGCGCAAGAGAATAGGGAGTAGCCAGTAGGGAATAGGAAGAAGGGATTGAGGTTTCAGGCGCTTTCTATTCCCGGTTCACTACTCCCTATTCTCTGTCTTTAGAAGCTGTCTTCGCGGCGCTCGGGCATCAGGCTCTGCTCGTCGGCCGATGCGAGTCGCACCACACGATCGACGATGTACGACGCCGGCTGCTGGCCGCTGTAGTACTGGCGCACCTGCAGCTCGCCGAGCAGGCCGAGAGCGAGCAACTGCACTCCCGCAACAATCAGGACCGATCCGACAACGAACCAGGGACCGTGGTGGTCGAGCATGCTCACGTGCGGGTTCAGGAGCTTCAACACCAGCAGGTAGGCCGCCATCACACTGCCGCCCAGGATCCCCAGAAGGCCCAGCCCGCCGAAGAAGTGCAGCGGACGGTTGAGATACCTGAGCAAAAAGCGGATGGTCAAAAGATCGAAGAATACGCCCAAGGTGCGGCCGATGCCGTAGTGGCTTTTACCGCGCTCGCGATTCACGTTCCTGATGGGGATTTCGCAGATGGAGGCGCCATACCAGCTTGTCAGCGCAGGAATGAAGCGGTGCATCTGCCCGTAGAGCGGGACGTTCTGAATCACTTCGCGGCGATAGGCCTTGAAGGTGGTGCCGAAATCGTGAATTTTGACGCCGGAGAGCCGGGCCATGAGCCAGTTGGCGCAACGCGAGGGAATGCGGCGCATGAAGAAGTTGTCAATGCGCTCCCGGCGCCATCCCGAGACGACGTCGTAACCCTCGTCGAGCTTTTCGATGAAGGCGGGAATGTCGTTGGGGTCGTGCTGCAGGTCGCCGTCCATGGCGAGGATGAATTCGCCCGAGGAGTGATCGAAGCCGGCTGCGAGGGCAGAAGTCTGGCCAAAGTTCCGGCGCAGCTTGACAACCAGGACGCGGCTGTCGACCGCAGCGATCTCTTCAAGAAGTTTGTAGGTCCGGTCGGAGGAACCATCATCGACGAGTACGAGCTCGAAGCTTTCCCCTACCTGCTCCATCACCTGCTTGAGGCGGGCATAAAGAGCGGTAACATTTTCTTCTTCGTTGTGAAAAGGCACAACGATCGAATATTTCGCCATAGTTGATTAGATGCCGAGGGGATGCTCAAGATTACGGAGCGAAGACTAAAATCTTAACCGTAAATTCAAGAATACCGCAGGTTTAGTTGTTTGGGAACGCAAGGGGCGGCTATCTATCGGTCCAATTCGTCGAGCATCGCCTGCATCTCGCTGAGGGCATGGCGATTACCGGCACGCGCAGCGCATGAGACTCCGGCCTTGAGTTTTTCGATGGCCTCGGCGGTACGGCCGGCATTGGCCAGCGTCTGCGCTGACATGAAGTAGCCGGCCGTGTAGTCGGGATCGTTGGCCAGCAGAGTGTCGAATTCGGCCAGCGCCGCAGAGATTTCGCCGCGGCCAGCCAATTCCATCGCGATGCCGTAGCGAACAAAGCTGTTCTTGGGATCCAGTGCGAGAATCTCTTTCAGTCCTGCGAGCTTGTCCATCGTAAGTGCGTTCTCTTGTCTGGCCGGGGGATTCGGCCGAGGGGGATTTGCGAAAACAGCCTGGATTACCGAAACTGGAACATGTGCCCGGCTCCGGACGAGGCAGCAATCAGCGTCACCCGTTTTCATTGTAGCCGGAGCGGAATAAGCACGCTTGAGGAACGGAGCAAGCCCCAAAATGAGCGAAGCCAGAATGAGCAATTCAGCAAACAATCCCGCGGAGCGAACGGTAGCGAGCACGCAGTCGGAGATGACCGAGATCATCCTGCCCAACGACACCAACACGCTGGGCAACCTGCTGGGCGGGCGGCTGATGCACTTTATCGACTTGACGGGCGCAATGGCGGCCTTCAGGCACTCGCGCACCTACGTGGTGACGGCGGCGATGGACCACATTGACTTTATCCGGCCGGTGCACCTGGGCGATCTGCTGACGCTCAAGTCGAGCGTGAATCGCGCCTTTACGACTTCGATGGAAGTGGGCGTGAAGGTGTGGGCTGAAAACACGCGGACCGGTGAGGTATCGCATGTGGCAAGCGCGTACCTGGTGTTTGTAGCCGTGGATGAGCATGGGCGGCGCGTGAAGGTTCCCGCGCTCAAACCTGAAACGCCCAACGAGATTCGCCGCTGTCACGACGCCCTGCTCAGGCGGGAGCACCGGGAGGCCGAGTCGTCGCGGCGTCACGAAGCAAAACAGGCCCTGAAGGCATTGGAATCGGCACAGAACGCACCGTCATGATGGTATGAGGCCGCTCCGCTCATGAATGCTTCATCGCGCAGAATTGAAGCCCAAGTCATGCCGGTCGCGCCAGGATCCCTGTCGCGAGGTGCAGGCCTTCCCCGGCGCATCGTCTGCCTGACCGACGAGACCACCGAGACCCTTTACCGGCTTGGCGAGCAGGATCGGATCGCGGGCGTCTCAGCCTATGCGATGCGACCACCTGAGGCGCGCACCAAGCCGAGAGTTTCGGCATTCAAGAACGCACACTTTGAGAAGATTCTAGCTTTGGCGCCGGATCTTGTTCTCACCTTTAGCGATGTGCAGGCGGAGATTGCGAGCGAACTGATCCGGCGCGGAGTGACGGTGCTGGCCTTTAACCAGCGCAGCGTTCAGCAGATCTTGGAGATGATCGCGACGCTTTCACGCATCGTAGGCAAAGAGGCGGAGGGAGAAGCGCTGATTGGTGAATTGCAGCGCGGATTGGAGGCGATCGCCGAGTCGGCGAAGAGGTTTCCGAGGCGGCCGCGCGTGTATTTCGAGGAGTGGAACGATCCGCTGATTACCGGGATTGAGTGGGTGGAGGAACTGATTGAGATGGCCGGCGGCGAGCCGGTGTTTCCCGAACTGCGCAAGTGTGGCAAGGCGCAGGATCGGGTAGTGATTGCAGACGAAGTGATTGCGCGCGATCCTGAAGTAATACTTGCATCCTGGTGCGGCAAGCGTGTGAAGAAGAACGAGATCAAGTCGCGCGCGGCATGGGGTGAAATCAGCGCGGTGCGCAACGGCCAGGTGTACGAGATTCCATCCACGTGCATCCTGCAGCCCGGCCCCGCATCACTCACTGAAGGGGTGCGGCAGATTCATCGGGTACTGGCACACGTGGCGGGCGTTGAGGTTGCGCCGGGACTGATGCCTGAAGAAACAATTGCGCTCCTGTAAGATTTGAATTGAGGAATTGTGAAAGCAAGGAGTAGTTGATGGCACATGGACATGCCATGCCTGCGCCGGTAGCGTTGCCAGGCGTTTCGAAGATTGTGGCGATTGGGTCGGGTAAGGGCGGCGTGGGCAAAACCACGGTGGCCGTAAACCTGGCGGTCGCGCTCAGCAAGCTGGGCCAGCGCGTGGGCCTGATCGACGCCGATATTTACGGACCAAACGTTCCGCTGATGATGGGCTCGACGAAGCAGCCGACGGTGGGGCCGGGCAACATGATCGAGCCCAACATCACCCACGGAATCAAGACAATCTCGATCGGTTACATCTCGCCGGGCGACAAGCCGCTGGTGATGCGCGGACCGATGCTTCACCAGATCATCCGGCAGTTTTTGCAGCAGGTGAACTGGGGCGAGCTCGATTACCTGATTGTCGATCTGCCGCCGGGCACGGGCGATGTGGTGATCTCGCTGGTGCAGACCGTGCCGCTGACCGGCGCCGTGGTGGTTTCGACGCCCAGCGACGTTAGCCTTGAAGACGCCCGCAAGGCGCTGGAGATGTTCGGCCAGGTCAACGTCGATGTTCTGGGCATTGTGGAGAACATGAGCCACTTTACCTGCCCGCACTGCCACCACGAGATCGACATCTTTTCACGCGGCGGAGCCGAGCGCACGGCTAAGCAGTTCAATGTTCCTTTCCTGGGATCGATTGAACTGGTGCCCGCAATTCGCGAGGGCGGCGACCGGGGATTGCCGGTAACACTGGCCGGGCCGAAGAGTCCTCAGGCAGCGGAATTCTACGCAGCGGCGCAAAAGCTGATGGAGCGCGCCGAGGAAGCTGCGTCCAAGGCGCGGGACGTGATCGAGATCAGCTGAGACAGAGGTCCGATCGGGTAGGAGGCGGGAGTAATCCCGCCTCCTACCCGATTGTTGACTTGCGCTTACTGCCAGTGACCTTCTACCATCACCCAGCCGCGGTCACGGTGTTCCCAGCGGTGGGCAACCCAAACCGCACCAGGATGCGGCGGACGACGCCAGACGCCGTGCACCCATACGTAGCGGTGACCGTCCCAGCGATGATAGCCGTCGATCCATACCCACCCGGGATGCGGTGGATGGTCATGAACTTCAACAATTGGAGTTGGTGGCGCAATGCTGACATAAACCTGTGCAATTGCAGCCGCAGGGAGCAAGCAGAAAGCTAGAAGCAGAGACAAAGCTGTCTTCTTCACAGGAAACGATTCCTCCGGGGATGATGCGGTTCCGGACAGGTTTTCTACCCGGAATCCGTCCGTTCTTCGCGGCGCAGCCGCTCACTGAAATACCTGCGAAGATCGGGTTCCTTTTGCAGTTAGAAACTCACCCGGAGACAATTAGTTGCTTGCATTCGATGAAAACCTGTGCACCGATCGAAGAATAAGGGTTTAATCTGTGCAGCGCGGAGATTTCAACAGTGCCCGCCGGCAGCGAATGAATCCGGCGTCAATTACGCTGCGGGCTTTTTAGCCACTCTGGGCGGAAAAAGATTGCCCAGCCGTTGAATCTGCGCGCCCACGCCGCGCAGTTTCTCATCGATCTGCTCGTAGCCGCGATCCATGTGGTAGACGCGGTCGATGATGGTCTCACCCTCCGCTACCAGCGCGGCGAGGACCAGGGATGCCGATGCGCGCAGATCGCTGCACATTACGGCTGCGGCCGAAAGACGCGAGGGGCCGCGCACGGTAGCCGTATTGCCGTCCACCTTGATGCCGGCGCCCATGCGCACCAATTCCTGAACGTGCATGAAGCGGTTCTCAAAGATGTTTTCGCGCACGTGGCTGGTGCCCTCGGCCTGCGTGGCCAGCGCCATGTATTGCGCCTGCATGTCGGTGGGAAATCCCGGATACTCCTCGGTGGAGATGTCGGCAGCCGTCAGCTTGCCGTCGCTGCGCACGCGCACCGCTTCGGGGCCGAGAACCTCGATGCGTGCGCCGGCTTCGCGCAGCTTGGCGATGACTGCGCCCAGGTGCGAGGCATTGCAGTTCGAAACGATCAAGTCGCCGGAAGTAATTGCGCCGGCAATGAGAAACGTTCCCGCCTCGATGCGGTCGGGATTGATGCGGTAGCGCGCGCCGCGCAGTGTGGTAACGCCGCTCACGCGGATGGTGGCTGTTCCCACTCCCTCAATGTCTGCGCCCATGGTGACCAGCAGCGAAGCAAGATCGACGACCTCGGGCTCGCGGGCGCAATTCTCCATCACCGTCTCGCCGTCGGCAAGCACCGCGGCCATGAGCAGATCTTCAGTACCGGTAACGGTGATCTTGTCGAAGATGATGTGTGCGCCGCGCAGACGCTCGGCGCGAGCCTCAATGTAGCCATGCTCCTGGGAGATGGTGGCACCCATCCGCTCCAGGCCCTTGATGTGCAGGTCGATGGGGCGGCCGCCGATGGCGCAACCGCCGGGCATGGCCACGCGCGCCATGCCGGTGCGCGCAATCAGCGGACCGAGCACCAGCGAACTGGCGCGCATGGTTTTCACAATCTCGTATTTGGCGACGGGGTCGGAGAGATTGCGGCAACTGATCGTGGCGCTGTGCGCTGCTTCGCCCGAGCCGGGTTCGACTTCGGCCCCCATGGATTGAAGCAGCCTGCGCTCGGTGGAGATGTCGCGCACCTGCGGAATGTTCTCGAGCGTGACCGGATCTTCAGTAAGGATGGCCGCGGCCATGCAGGGCAGCGCCGAGTTTTTCGCGCCCGAGACGCGAATGGTTCCGACCAGCGGATTGCCGCCCTGAATGACGAATGTATCCATAAGAAAAAAGAAAAATGCCGCGAACAAACGTGAAAGGTGCCGATGGGTTTCGGCGCTGATTCCCGGTTGTTCCGGTGGGATTAGTTTAAACGGCGTGAATGGCAGGCTGAGCCGCGGGGAATCACGAGGATTAAGGGTGCGGGCGCAATGGGAGGCAAGGGTCGCGGATTGAATTGCGTCTGGCGGTGGTCCCGCGATTGAAAATCGCGGGACCGGAGGAGGGCTACTGATTCTGCACGGGCTGCTGATCAGTTGACGGAGCCTGTTGGTCGCCGGATTGATCTGGCGCAGGCTGCGCCTGGGGCTGCGGCTGCATCTGGGGTTGCATTTGCGCCTGCGGCTGCATGGCTGAGACCAGGTTCAGCGGTTCGGTGAGCATGAACTTCAGCGTGGTTCCCTGGTCGAGCCTCACCTGGGGATGGTCGACGAGCAGGTGGACGGTGATGGCGCCGGCGCCGATGAGGCCGCCGGCCAGCGCTCCGGCGGGACCGGCGACGATCGCGCCGGTAATGACGCCAGCGCCGGTTGCGCCGCCATATTCAATGCTGTCTTTCTTCAGGCGCGAGCCTGGCGTCACGGTGCCTTCGTTGCCCACGCGGGTGTTTGAGCCGGGAGTATCGCTGAGCTGCGCATACATCCTGAACTGCGCGCCGCTGGGCAGAATCACGGTCTCAGGATGCAGAATCATCGAACCATGGCCGCCGGCGTGACCCGTGGAGATTTGGCTCACGACCCCGTCAATTTCAGATCCGGCGGGAATCAGCACCTGGTCGCCCTGGTAAACATCGCTCAACACGCGGGTACGAAAAGCATCGCCGATACGGTTTTCGGCACTGGAGAGGCCATCGAGCAGGCGGGCGCGGATGACGGTTCCATAGCCGAGCGTTCCGGGCGGCAGCGGCGCTGGATGCACGATGTCGCCGTCAGGGTCGTCGAAGGCGCCGCGCTGGTTCAGCATTGGCTGCGAGTTGCCGGGCGCCACTTGCACGATGCCGCTGTCAGTTCCATCTCCACCCATGCCGTTGGCGGGGCCGTTAGCGGGTGCGTAGGCATTGGCGGCAGGGAGCATCTGCGCCGGAGCAGCCTGAGCGGGCTGCGCGGGCTGTTGCGGGTACTGGGCAGGCGTGGGCTTGGGCGGCGGAGTTGGCGCCGGGGGCTGGCTGTCAATGATGGTCGAGTCCGGCGGGGGATTCGAAGTTCCCGCGTAGGGATTCGGCTGCTGCTGTTGTTGATCCTGCGCCGCCAGCATGGCAGCCGCGGCAACGAGCATGGCGAACACTAGGAACGGCCGATTCATGCATCCCTCCTCTTGGATGGCTTTGGCTGCCGTCGGGACGCGGCATCCCCCTCCCTAATCAGACCCGGTTGCAAGGAAAAGGTTGCGAGGCGCGGCATTGAGGCGCGGCCAGCATACAACTCACCCATTGTCAGGCTAACCGCATTCGAGGCTCCCGAACACAATCGAAGCGTAAGCGGGTGTCGGGCTGGGCACGAATCGAGATAGTTAATCCATTCAGAAATAAGGAACCGCGGTCCCCCGTGTGACCGCTGCCACACCGGTCTGCAGCGGCGGATTTGCTAGAATCCGAACGGAAGCGAAACCTTTCGGACTGATTGTTTTTCGCGGAGAATTCCACGCGTGCATGGGCTTCTAAACACCATAAAGAGCGCTGCCGGAGAGGTACTTGCCGTGGATCGCCGTCCCAAGTTGAACGACCGGCTGCTGCACCGCATCATGAGGAGCGATATGACTGAGATTGTTGCCATCCGTGCCCGCGAAGTACTTGATTCCCGCGGGAACCCGACCGTGGAAGCTGACGTGATTCTGGAGAGCGGCGCACAGGGCCGCGCCATTGTGCCTTCGGGCGCTTCCACCGGCGAGCATGAAGCCGTGGAGTTGCGCGACGGCGACAAAAGCCATTACGGCGGCAAGGGCGTACTGCAGGCCGTGGCCAACGTTGAGACGGTGATTGCGCCCGAACTGGAAGGGATGGACGCCGCCAACCAGCGGCTGATCGACCACACGATGATTGCGCTGGATGGAACCGCCAACAAGGGCAAGCTGGGGGCGAACGCCATTCTCGCGGTTTCAATGGCCTGCACGCGCGCGGTGGCACAGACGCTCGAGGTTCCTCTCTACCGCTATCTGGGCGGCGTGAATGCGAGTATATTGCCCACGCCGATGCTGAACGTGCTGAACGGCGGCGCGCATGCCGACTCGAACGTGGACTTTCAGGAGTTCATGATCATGCCCGTTGGCGCTTCAGCGTTCAGCGAGGCGCTGCGCTGGTCGGCAGAGACATTCCACACGCTGAAGAGTGTGCTGAAGAAGAAGGGCTACAACACGGCCGTTGGCGATGAGGGCGGATTTGCTCCTTCGCTCAAGTCGAACGCCGAAGCCATTGAGCTCATCCTTGAAGCCATTGAAGCGGCCGGCTACAAGCCCGGCGAGCAGATTGCCATCGCTCTAGATCCGGCATCGAGCGAGTTCTACGACGAGGAGAAAAACAAGTACGTCTTCAAGAAGGGCGACAAGAGCGAACTGACCAGCGCGGAGATGGTTGCCTTTTACGACAACTGGATTCGCCAGTATCCCATCGTCTCGCTCGAAGACGGCCTGGCTGAGAACGACTGGGCCGGCTGGCGCATTCTCACCGACAAGCTGGGCAGCAAGGTCCAGCTTGTGGGCGACGACAACTTCGTTACCAACGTCAAGCTGTTGCAGCGCGGCATCGAGGAGGGCGTGGCCAACTCGATCCTCATCAAGCTCAACCAGATCGGCTCCGTCACTGAGACGCTGGAAGCTATCGACCTCGCCCGCCGCTACGGCTATACATCGGTCATCTCGCACCGTTCAGGCGAGACTGAAGACACGTTCATCGCCGATCTTGCCGTCGCCACCGGCGTGGGCCAGATCAAGACTGGTTCGTGCAGCCGCACCGACCGAATCGCCAAGTACAACCAGCTGCTGCGGATTGAAGAAGAGCTGGGCTCGGGCGCCGTATACCTCGGCCTGGAGAGCCTGAACTACGGCGAGTAGGGCCCGGTTTCGAAGGTACACGGTGAGTAAGGCTGGGCGCGAGATTCGCGCCCTGCGCTATTTGGGAGACTGTCTGACCGCGGCGTTCTGCCTGGTTCAGGCCAACACTTTCAGCCCGTGTTTCTCTACGACATCGAGGAGTTTGAGCGCCATTCCGCTTGGCTTCTTCGCGCCTGTCTCCCATTTCTGAATGGTTGATTCGCTGGTGTTCAGATACCGCGCAAAAACCGGCTGGCTTACACGCTGCGCCTCGCGGATCTTCTTGATCCTCAGCGGTCCCATTGGAGCGGGAGAAACCAAACACGCTTCATCAAACTCGCGCATCGTAGCCTTGTCGATCGCACCTGCGCGAAGCATTGCGGAGGCGGACGAGTGAATTGCCTCGAACGCAGCACTCTTGAATTTCTGCTTAGCTGCCATGACAGATTTCCATCCAGTCTGAATTCTCGACCAGCCGTTTCAGTTGCTGCTCGGTAAGTACCTCGTAGACCCTCGCCAGTTTTCTGAACTTGACCAATTCGTCGTTCTCAATGTTTTCCCGATCCTTCTTGGCGAAAAGGTACTCGAAAACCCAGCGACGGCCTCCCTTGGCAAGAATGATCGACCTTGATCGGTTCCTGTCGAGACGTTTCTTGAAAACGCCGCCGCCGAGATCTGCTGCTTGTCCCAGCATCACTTGCCGGATAGCAGTACAGAGCTCTTCATCCGAGATCTTTGCTTTGCGGGCCGCTTTGGAAAACCAGGCAGTCTTAAAAACGCGCTCTGGCTTCGCGGCCTCGCTTCCCATAAAATTAGTGTAGCACCAGGTGCTATAGAGTGAAATGCAAAACCGCAAGTCGGGGCGCAGACTGAAGGAATAGCGACGGTCGAACCCGTGCAATCAGCCAAAGCCAAGGCCTCCCGCCAGTGGGAGGCCTTCGCTTTGAAAGTTACCTTTGGGTTCGTTACCTGATGCGCAGCGACTTGATCGCTTCGGGGAGATGCTCCTCGATCGACTTGGCGCGCTCGGCGGCGATTCCGCCCAAATAGGAGGGGGCGGGCGTGGCCATCAGCACCAAGGCCAGCGCAATGACCGAGAAGATCAACCCCGCAATACCTGCCGAGACCAGCATATGGTACATGTCGAAGACGTCGAGGCCAAGGATCTTGAAGGCGACATGCTCGAGCGGTTTGATGTGCTTGAGCACCGCCAGGGCGAAAAGAAAGAAGACTGCGGCGAGCGAAGTGAGAATCGCCAGGGTTCCATCGAGACTGCGATGAAACTTCTGGCGGGAGCTGCAGTGAGGGCATTCGGCGAAATGGTTGACGTAATCCCGCCTCATCTCAGGCGAGATGGCCGAGATATCATATCGCCAGCTTTTCAAAATGGCGCCAACAACCCGGTCAGTGCATTGCGTTCTTGCCATAGCCATAAAAACCCACTTTGCTTAAAATTGGCTCAATCAGCTGCGGATCCAGTGGCCGGAAGGTCCCCGCTCTCAACGATGCGCCCGTCTTAACGAAGTTCCAATGGCGCTACCGATTAGATTCTCTCTTGCCTGCAAAGGTTCCAATTTGGCCGTCGAACTCGCCAATCCGAACCTTGGGAAGAGACGCTAGTGTCTTACTATTGTAACCTTTTTCGCTAAAAGTCAATAGAAGAAAGGGGTTCGCGCTGCGCGGCGAGAATCAACTTGTTAGCCAGCAGGCTGGCCCTTGGCGCGAGCGCCTGTTCAGCCGCAACCCTTGCCAAATCAGGCAGATTGTTGCTCTCAGAGAGATGTCCGAGGATGACATAGGCAGCCTGTCCGTCATAGTCGTTGGCCAGAAACTCAGCCGCGGCGTCGTTGGAGAGGTGACCAACGCGCGACAGTACCCGCTGCTTGACCTGCCAGGGATATGGCCCATCACGAAGCATCTCAAGATCATGATTCGATTCGAGAAGCAGCAGATCGAGCCGCTTGAGCTGAGCCTTGACGTTAGGGGTAACGTAGCCCAGATCGGTGGCGAAACCCAGGCGAATACCTTCTGTGGAAAACACGAACCCAACCGGATCGGCAGCATCGTGCGGGATGGTAAAGGGGCTGAGATCGATATCGCCGATGGAGAATGGCTGGCCTGCTTCGAAGTACATGACGGCCGGGAGCCAAGTCGGGTCGTCGCGAAGAGTTGGCGATTTTGGTTCGGTTCGTTCTGGTGCCGCTTTCGACGGCAGATCCGCTGAGTTTGCTGTGGCTTCAGCCACTTGCGCCTGAACTTCGGAATCGGCGCCGGGGTCTTCCTGATCGCACGATTCTGCGGCCGAATCAATCTCCGCCTGCCGCTCGGCCTGTTGGCGTCTGCACTGCTCAAGCCATTGCGCATAGGTCATCTGGCGGCGCGGAGTGAGCCAGCGCATCCAGGCCCGGTGAGTGGCCTCGGTGAAGTACACCGGAATGCCGAGTTTGCGGGCGGCTACGGCGAGGCCGTTGATGTGATCCTGGTGCTCGTGCGTAATCACGATGGCGTCGAGAGTCTGGGGATCCTCTCCGGTCAGATTCATGCGGCGAAAGAGTTCACGGCAGCTCAGGCCGGCATCGACGAGGATGCGCGTGCGCCCCCCCGAAACGATCGCGCTGTTGCCCTTCGACCCCGAGGCCAGCACCGTGAAACGGACCATCTTTTGAGCATACAGCGACGGCGGTGCTACGACACGCGACAGCCGGCTGGAGATGAAAGAATCCCGGATACCGGATCAAAAGGATTACGAATCTTGAGCTATATTAGTTGGAAAGCTGCACAGAACCACTTTTGGCCATTCCTCCGCCCGGACGTCAGGGTGACGGCAGGACGGGGGCAGCGGTGCGCAGGCATGCCGGCGATCGATATGCGGCCGCCATGCGCGCTGGAACAGAAAGGAGCGGGAGCGAATGAAGAATGTAGCGCGCTATGCGGGCTTTGTAGTGTGCAGTCTGATCGGTTTTGTGATCGGGCATTACCTGCTGACTGGAGCGGCCGCGGCTTACACGTCGGTGCTGGTTTCTTACCACCTGTACCTGCTTCTTCTCATCCTGCTCTCTGATCAAAAACGAACAGTTGCGCTGCCGGTTGGCCAAACGTTCATGACCCACCTCGCATTCTTGGGGGTGCTGATCGGAATGCCTTTTTTGAGGGCTTACATTCCGTTCTTTGGCATTATCCGTTTGCTCGTCCCGGCTCTGGCGCCATTTGAAGTGAAATGGCTGTTCAGTACAGACAAAGTCCCTGAAAAGTCGTCGACTGAAACAGTGCGGACTATTCCGGCGGACCCTAAGAAAAAGAAGGGGGAAACCTATTCTGTCGACGATCTGATCAACGCCGCATCGGCCCAGGACCACGAGATGTTTCTTGCGTATATGAGGCAGCCGAATCGAACGTTTTCCAGGCCGGGGCGAGGTATACGAGAGGAATACGGCTATTGGCTAGTGGACCTCGCCAAGAAAAGATCAGCCATGGCCGCGACGGCTGCCGCAACCGCCAGTTCTTCGGGCGCCACGAACACAACCAGCCCTGCCGGCCAATGATGTCCGCAGCAAGCTGCGCCTGAGACGCACGGCGCTTATGCGGCCGGACGCGGCATTTCGCTCATCAACTCGATCGGGTGGCCATCGGGATCTTTGAGAACGGCGAGCCAGAGATCGTGGTCGGGCATCCTGGCAACCAATTGCGGCGGCTGGGCGATCTCAACTCCGCGGGCGCTCAATACAGCGCAGGCCTTGTTGATATCGGCCACGCGGAAGTAGAGGATGACGCCGCCGGTTGCGACAGGCTTGTCACTCGCGCCAATGAGCAGCCGAACCTGGCCGCATTGAAAGAACGACATGTTCCCGGCATCGAAGAGATGCTTGAGGCCGAGCGTCTGCCCATAAAACTCCTTCGATCGGGCCAGATCGGTGACGTAGATGGCGATCTGTCCGATGCCCTCAAGCTTCGCGTCCGATGCAGTGGTTTGACTGTCGTTCATGCCGCCTCCCAGCGTGCGAAATTGCATTTACCCCGCACCCGGCAGCACCACGGGAATCTCGATGGAGACCAGGGTGCCGCGGCCGGGATTGCTGACCACGTTAAAGTGTGCCTGATCGCCGTAGAGGACGTCGAGGCGTTCTTGTACGTTCTTCATCCCGATGCCGGAGCCAGTGCGGTGCAGTGCCCCGACGGGACGGCCGCCCATGCCCACGCCATCGTCGTCCACTTCGATCAGCAGGCGGTCGCCGTTGAGCCGGCTGCGCACAGTGACCGTGCCGCCATTGATGCGCGGCTCCAGTCCGTGCTTGATGCTGTTCTCAATGAGCGGCTGCAGCAGGATGCTGGGCACCAGCACCGAAAGCGATCGGGGGTCGATCTCTTTCTCGACCCTCAGCTTGCCGGCGCCGAATCGGACAACCTCGATGTCGAGATAATCGTCGGTAAAGTCCAGCTCCTGGCTGAGCGGAACGTAGGTATCGTGATCCTTGAGCAGGGCGCGCAGTATGTTGGCCAGCTTCACAGTCATCTCGCGCGCCAGTTCCGGCTGATTGCGCACCAGCGAGGCGATGGAGTTGAGTGTGTTGAACAAAAAGTGGGGATTGATCTGGCGCTGCAAGGCGTCGAGGCGGGCCTCAAGCAAAAGCCGCTTTTGTTCTTCGAGCGAGAGCTCAACGCGCAGCGCATTCCAAACCTTGAGCGCAATTCCCACGACGATGGGCGCGCTGATCCAGACCAGCGGTTGCAGCCAGACTTGATTGGCCAGCAGCGCGAAGAGCCGGTGCGGAAATTCGTGCGCGAGCCAGTCGCGCACCATCTCCATGGCGACGATGAGCACCAGCAGCAGGATCTGGCGGTCGAAGCGCGGCTTGCGCAGGTTGCGGCGCACCCAGCGGTAGATGCTGAGATCGATCAACGGCGTGAACGACCATATCTCCTCGGTTTCCACGTAGCGGCCCAGCATTCCCGCGGCGAACCCAAGCACGACATTGAAGGGCAAT
>Ga0335074_10007465_pt1 | contig 15163 bp, 10 predicted proteins | sample Lox_Sample_23_FD_206715 | JGI IMG/M metagenome (GOLD analysis project Ga0335074, IMG submission 206715) | Soil microbial communities from Loxahatchee National Wildlife Refuge, Florida, United States - Lox_Sample_2.3 | ecosystem: Environmental > Terrestrial > Soil > Wetlands | place: USA...
GGCCCGCCAGCGCTGCGGCGCCATGGAGAACACCGCGCCCTGCAGCAGGCCGCCGGCCGACCGCCCGCGCGAGACGATCCGGTCCGGCGCCACCCACCCCTGGCCTGCCAGCATGTCGGCGGCCGCGATGAAATCCGTGAACGTGTTGCGCTTGCGGTCCAGCCGGCCCTGCAGCCACCAGCGCCGGCCGCCCTCGCCGCCGCCGCGGATGTGCGCGACCGCGTAGACGGCGCCCCGGTCCAGCAGGCTGGGCGTGGCCACGCCGAACTCCGGCCAGTAGCAGTCCTCGTAGGCGCCGTACCCGTCCAGCAGGCACGCCGCCGACCCGTCCCGCGGCAGCCCGCGGCGGAAGGCGACCGTCACCGGGATGACCGTGCCGTCGGCCGCGGTCGCGGTCACCCGCTGCGTCACATACCCGGCCGGGTCGTACCCCGGCACGTCCTTGCGCTTGCGCAGCTCCCAGCGCCCGCTGGCGAGATCCACGTCGTGCCATGCCGGCGGGTCGATCAGCGACTCGGTCTTCACGGTGACCGCGGTGGCCGCGTAGTCCTCGTTGATCCCGACCGCGAGCGAGTACTGTGGCCCGTCGGCCTCGATCAGCCGCTGCCCGCCCGAGGGGCGGTGCACGACGCGCAGTTGCGGCGCCGCCGCGTGCCGCTGCTCGACCACCAGGTAGGGCCCGAACACCTGGCACGACACCAGGCGGGTGTCCGGTGATCCCGCGATCACCTCGGTCCAGTTGGCCCGGCCCGGCGCCCGTGCCGGGGCGCGTACCAGCCGGAACTCCTCGGCGCCGTCGTTGGTGACGATGTAGAACTCGCCCCCGTCCGGGCCTTCGGGCCCATCCGCGTGGTCGGCCCGGTACTCGGTGCCGCGCCTGCGCGGCTCGAGCACCGCCGGGGGCGTCTGCGGCGCGGCCGCGGGGATGACCAGGGTCTCCGTGGTCTCCCTGGACTCGGTCTCGATCAGCACGTAGCCGCCGCTGCGGGTGGCGCGGACGATGAGCGCGAAGCGCTCGTCGTCCTCACGGAACACCAGGACGTCGCCGCCCGGATCGGTCCCGAGTTCGTGCCGCCACACCTCGTGCGGGCGGTATTGCTGGTCGGTGAGGACGTAGAACAGCGACCGGGAGTCCGCAGCCCAGGCGAGCCCGTAGTACGTGCGGTCGATGCGGTCGGGCAGGTCGGCGCCGGTGGCCAGGTCACGGACGCGGAGCTGGAACAGCTCGTCGCCGGTGAAGTCGACCGAGTAGGCCAGCAGCCGGCCGTCCGGGCTGACCTCGCGAACCGCGATGTCCACGTAGCCGCCGGTGCAGGCCGGGTCGCCCCGCAGCAGGTTCGCGTCGAGCAGCACCTGCGCCGGGTCCCCGGGCCCGGCCACCCGGCAGAACTGCTCGAGTTCCTGCCCTTCGGCCACCCGGGTGAAGTACTGCCAGCCGCCGCGGCGCCAGCTCACCGAGTCCTCGGCCGGGGCCACGCGCGCGGTCATCTCGGCGAGCAGACGGTCCTCCAGCTCGCGGGCCGGCGCCATCTCCCGGTCGTAGTACGCGCGCTCCGCGGCCAGGTAGTCATGCATCGCGGGTATCCCCGGGTCGCGCATCCACGCGTACGGGTCGCCCGCTGGCGAGCCCGGCTCCACGTCCGCCGCGACCGGCGCGACCGGCGCCGCGTCCCGTGCTTGATCGGTCATGCTCGGCTCCTCGCCGGGTGCCCGGCAACTAGGGTGCGCAGCTCCTCCACGGGGAGCTGGCGGGAGGTGTTCCCGTCCCGGCCGGTGACGGTTACCGACTGCAGCAGGCTGTTGATCACCGCTTCCTCGGTAGCCTCGGCCATGGCGGCAAAGTAGTCGTCGAGATCTCGGCCCGTGACCGGGGTCCCCGGCGGCGGGGCGCCGCGCGGCGCGCGCAGCCCGGTGGCCATCGCCAGGAAGATCTCGCCGCTCCCGTGGTGGGCGGTGCTTCCGGCCCGGGCCAGGCCCAGCCCGGCCCGGCGGGCCACGCGCTGGCAGGCCGCGCCGTCCAGCGGGCCGTCGGTGACCGCGACGACGATGCACGACCCGGCGGGGCGCTGCGCCCCTGGCCGCTGCCCCGGAGCCGGGCCGCGGTCCCTCCGGCCGGCCCGCCCGCCGGCGTCGCGTTCCGGCAATAGCTGGCCAGCGGGCACCCCGGCAACGGTGAGCCGGCCCGCCTCCCCGAAGTTGGTCAGGGTGAGCACGCCCAGGGTCGCGCCGCTGGGCAGGACCCGGGACGCGGTGCCGATCCCGCCCTTGTAGCCGAGACAGCTCATCCCGGTCCCGGCGCCCACAGCGCCCTCGACGGCGGCGGGGGCTCCGGCCGACGCGCGCGCCGCGGCGAGCGCCTCCCGCACGTCGTCGCGGTCCACCTGCATGCGCCGGGCGTCGCTGAGGAAGCTGTCGTCGCATTCCGCGACGATCGGGATGATCACGTCCTCTGCGATCGCGGGCTGCTCCTCGAGCAGCAGCTCGCACGCCGCGTCGTAGACCCGCCCGACCTGCATGGTCGAGGTGAGGAACACCGGCGTCTCGGCTAGGCCCCACTCCTGCGCGGTCAGCATCCCGGTGCACTCGCCGGCCCCGTTGAGGACCGCGCCGCCGGCGGGGACCGGCGCGGTGAACACGTCGCCGCCCGGATCGAGCACGGTGACCCCGGTCCGGGCGATGCCGCGGCCGGCCGGCGGTGGCGGCTCGTCCCGCCAGACCGTGGCGTGGCCCAGGCCGACGCCGGGAACGTCGAGAACCGACCCGGTCGGGCCCGATGGCAGCAGGCCGATGGCGATGCCAAGATCAGACGCGCGGGGCATTCCGCGATCGTAACCGTCGAGGGCGGCGATGGGGTGGGGGAGGACAGTGTGAGCCTGCCGGTCCCGGTGGTCTGGAGCGAGGACTGCCTTCGGCACGAGCCGGCGGGCGAGGTCTGGCTGGGCGTCTGGGAGCCGGGCACCGAGGTGCCGGCCAGGGCGCTGGCACTGCGCGACGCGCTGACAGCGGCCGGGGCGCCGGTCGTCGCCGCCCGCGAGCACGACGACGCCGTCCTGCGCGCGGTGCACGACCCGGCTCTGGTCGACCACCTGGCCGGGGTCTGGGCGGACTGGTCGGCGGCCGGCCTGCCGGGCGACTACGGCCGCGACCGGGTCGTGCCGTACGTGTTCCCCACGGCGGGGATGGCCGGCGGGCTGCCGCCGCGCAGGCCTCCCGCGGTCCACGGCCGGGCCGGGCTGTTCTGCTACGACACGATGACGCTTGTCGGTCCGGGAAGCTGGACCGCGATCCGGGGCGCGGTGGACGCCGCGCAGACAGCGGCCGACCTGGTCAGCGGTGGCGGGCGGATGGCGTACGCGCTGTGCAGGCCGCCCGGGCACCACGTGACCAGGAGCGCGTACGGCGGCTCCTGCTACCTCAACAACGCCGCGGTCGCGGCGCAGGCGCTGCGGGAGGCCGGGGCGGGGCGGGTGGCCGTGCTGGACATCGACGCTCATCACGGCAACGGCACGCAGGCGATCTTCTACGACCGGGCCGATGTCTGGTACGGCTCGCTGCACGTCGACCCCGGCGCCGGCTGGTTCCCGCACTACGTGGGCTACGCCGACGAGCGGGGGAGCGGTCCCGGCGCGGGCTGGAACCTTAACCTGCCCTTGGCGCCCGGGACCGGGGACGACGGCTGGCTCGCCGCGCTGGATGTGCTGTGCGATGAGATCCTTGAACGCGACGCCGACGCGCTGGTCGTGTCGCTCGGCGTGGATGCCGCCGCCGGCGACCCGGAGAGCCCGCTGCGCGTCACCGAGGACGGCTACCGCGAGGCGGGCCGGCGGATCGGCGCGCTAGGCCCGGCCGTGTTCGTCCAGGAGGGCGGCTACGACCTGGGATCGCTCGGCCCGCTGGTCGTGGCCACCCTAGACGGCGCGGCGGGTTAGGGCACCGCCTCGCCCAGGTGGGTAAGTTGGCACGTATGAGCAGGTCGTGGCCCTGGCAAGACCGCCCGGGCACCGATAAGACGGACACGACGGATACGGCCGAGTTTGCGGAGGCGGTCCGCGCGGCCGGCGTCGGCGCCTGGGACTGGTTCCTGGACTCCGGCGAGCTGAAGCTGGATGAGACCGCGATGGCGGTCATGGGCCTCGACCCGGACAGCTATGACGGCCTCATCAACGCCTGGACCAGCCTGGTACATCCCGACGACTATCCCTGGGTGGCGGAGGATACGCGCCGCGCCATGTACACGGGCGAGCCGTTCGCCCAGGAGTTCAGGATCCGCCGCCCGGACGGGACCACGCAGTGGGTGGAGTCCCGGGGCCGGGTACTGACAGACCCGGACGGGCGCCCGTACCGGCTGGTGGGGGTGATCTGGGACACCGCGCGGTCGCGGGACTGCAGCGGCGAGTCCGAGGCCGACGTCGGGGGTGCCGAGCGGGCGGCCCGGATCCAGGACCTGGCGTCGGCCCTGGCCGAGGCTGTCACCTCGCAGGATGTGGTGAGCGCCGTCGCCGATCGGGTGCTGCCCCCGTTCGGGGCGTCGGGCCTGAACATCCAGGTTCCCGACGGCGGCATCATGCGGATAATCGGGTCTGTCGGCTACTCCCAGTCGTTCATCGACGTGATCAGCGCGCCGGCGGAGGACCTTGGCCCGGTAGAGGAGGCGCTGCGCAGCCATCGGCCCTGGTTCGTTTCCTCCGCAGAGGAGTTCGTGCAGCGATACCCGAAAATGGCGGACATACCGGCGATGGGTGACAAGCAGGCGTGGGCGTTCCTGCCGCTGGTCGTTTCGGGAGATGTGGCCGGCCTGTGCGTGATCTCGTTCGCTCACCCCCGCATCCTGACCGGCGCCGAGCGAGCCCTGCTGATCGCGCTCAGCGGCCTGATCGCCCAGGCCCTGGAGCGTGCGCGGCTCTTCGACGCCGAGCACGCGCGTGCGCAAGCGCTGCAGCGGGCGCTGCTTCCCCGGGAACTGCCGGTCCTTCCGGCCGTCACCGCGGCCGCCCAGTATCACCCCGCGGGCCGGGGCATGGATGTGGGCGGCGACTGGTACGACGTCATTCCGCTGTCGGCCGACCGGGTTGCCCTGGTGATCGGCGACGTCATGGGCCACGGCTTGCCTGAAGCGGTGATCATGGGCCGCCTGCGCACCGCGGTGCAGACCCTGTCCGACCTCGAGCTGCCGCCCGACGAGATCCTTAGCCGCCTCAACGACCTGGTCAACGGCCTGGGTGACGACTCGTTCGCGACCTGCCTCTACGCGATCTACGATCCGACGACCGCGATCTGCTCCGTCGGGCGGGCCGGCCACCCGCCGCCCGTCATCGTCTGCCCCGACGGCCGGGTGGAGTTCGCGAAGGGGCACGGCGACCCTCCGCTGGGCGTGGCCGATCCCCCGTTCGAGGTCGTGGATCTGCCGGTGCCCCCGGATGGCTTGATCGTCCTGTACACCGACGGCCTGATCGAGTCGGCCGAATGCGACATCGACAGCGGGATGAGCCGGCTGGCCGAACTGCTGCGCGCCCACCATGCCGAGGACCTGGACCAACTCTGCGACAGCCTCACCGACGCGATGATGCCCGCCGGCCGGCAGCGAACCGACGACGCCGCCCTGCTGGTCGCCCAGGTGCACGCCACGGCCCCCAGCGCCATCGCCACCTGGTCGCTGCCGGAGAACGCGCAGGCCGCCAGCGCCGCCCGTCAGCACGTGCGGGAGACGCTCGGCGCCTGGGACCTCGACGACCTGACGCTCACCACCGAGATGCTTGCCAGCGAGCTCGTTGCCAACGTCGTCCGGCACGCCAGGGGGCCGGCCCGCCTCCGGCTGCTGCGCAGCCGCTCACTGATCTGCGAGGTCTTCGACGGCAGCCAGACCACCCCCCGTATCCGCCGGGCATCCTGGAACGACGAGGGCGGCAGGGGCCTTCAGCTGATCGCCGCGCTCAGCGACAGCTGGGGCACCCGCTACATGGACAGCGGAAAGTGCATCTGGACCGAGCAGTCCCTGCCGGGGCGAGGCTAGCCCTGAGGCCGCGCCCGGCTACGCGTCCCGGCGCTTGAGTACCCAGAACGTGACGCCGAGCAGGGCGGCGGCGAGCGCCACGAAGATGCCGGTCTCGATGCCCTGGAACGCCCAGAACCTGCTGGCCGGCTGGTAGGTCAGGTATCCCCGGTAGCCGTGTGCCGTCATGCAGGCCAGGGCAGCCTGGAGGTTGCCTTGGGTCGGGCCCATGAGGTGCTGGCACGCGGCCGGGAGCGGTGCTCCGTCGATACCGACGGCGCCGGTGTTTGGTATAGGGGACTTGCCGTTCGCGCCGACGACGCCCTGGCTGACCGTCAGGTAGGAGCCCACCGGCGTGAACGGCGCGGTCAGCTTGTAGTACATGGTGACCGGCGTCATATAGCGCAGCCGGAGCCACAGCGCGGTCGCCGCCCGCACCACGGCGAAGCCGGCCAGCGTGATGGCCAGCGCCGGGAGGGTGCGCCGCAGCAGCAGGCCGGCGGTTCACTCTGACTGGGTCAACGGGGGCCGCCTGGCTATCGCGATTGCGGCGACGACGACCCACAGGAGTTCCAGGCCCAGGAAGATTCGCTCGTAGAGGCCGCCGGGGGCGTGGTGGTGCTTGCCCGCGGTGCCGAGCAGCAGGTAGGCGACCGCGCCGGCCACCGAGATGGCGAGCAGGAAGGCGGCGGCCGGCCGCCAGGTCTGGTCGGACATGAGGCTGGCGGATATCAGGATCGTGCCAATCGTGATGCACGTGAACGCGATGAAGGCCAGGACCAGGTGGACGACGCCGCTCGCCGTCTGGGGCGTGCCTTCGGGGTTGTCCGCGAAGAACGCGAGCAGGCCGGAGCAGATCGCCCAGGTGACGAGCAAGGCCAGGCCCCAGCGGGTGCGCCCGTCAGGGTGGGCGACCCGGTACAGGGCCGCTGCGATTGCCAGAGACAGGGCGCAGCGCAGCAGGAAGTTCAGGTCCATCACCCAGTACCACGGGCCGCGGCCGTAGTCACTCTCTGCGTTGTAGATGAGGCTGTACCCGGGGCGCAGGAAGGCCAGCAGGACGTCGACGGCCACGTAGACGGCGACCGCGGCGAGGACGAACCGGGCCAGCGGCTTCGCACGGTACGCGGCGGGCCGCTGGCGCTGCGGCGAGACGTCGGCCCTCATGCCGGCCCCCGGAAGGACAGGGCATGGCGGGGACCGCCGGTTCGCGGCCGAGGGCGGTGCTGCGAGAAAGGGCAACCCGGTTGCATTTCTCTATAATGCTGGAGTCATGGCTGCGGAGGCAACCCCCACGTACCGGTTCGGCGACCTGGTCGCCCTGGCGAGGCTGAGCTGGGTCAACGAGGTGACCAGACGCCTGGAAGCGCTCGGCTATGCCGGCTTCCGGCGCGGTGACGCGGCCACGATGCGGGTGCTGTCGCGAGGCCCGCTGCCGGTCGGCCGGCTCGGCGCCGTCCTGGGCGTGACCCGGCAGGCGGCAAGGAAGATAGCCGACGCACTGGAGCAGCGGGGCTACGTCACGACCGAACGGGACTCGCGCGACACGAGGCAGCTGAACGTCACGCTGACCCCGGTCGGCCGGGACTACGCCAGCGCGGTCATCGCCGTCACCGACGAACTCAACCGGGATGTCGCCGCGCGAGTCAGCCCGGCCCAGCTCGCCGCGGCGGACATCGTCCTGCGAGCGGCCTTGTTCGATGACACCGCCAGGGACCGAGCCAGCCAGCTGGCCCCACCTCCCGGGCAGCCTTCCGGCTGAGGCCGGAACGGATCTGGCCGTCGCGTCAATACTTACGTGTGGACCGGAACCAGGCGAGCGAGGCCGTCGCGCCGCAGGACTTCGATGCCGTGTTCCGCGAGCATTTCGCCCCGGTCTACCGGTTCATCGCGCGGCGCGTGGGCACGGCCCTGGCCGAGGACCTGGCGGCCGAGGTGTTCGCGACGGCATACCGGCGATGGACTTCGTATCAGCCCCAGCTCGGGTCGCTCCGGTCCTGGCTGTACGGGATCGCCACGAACGTGCTGCGCAAGCACTGGCGCGACGAGCAGCAGCTGCTCGAGCTGGACGCGCGGCTGGCGCGTGAATCGCCCGGGTTACTGCACGCGGCTCAGTTCGCCGACGCGGCCGACGAGCGGGTGATCGCTGCAACGCTAGCGCCGCGGATCGCGGGGGCACTCGCGGCGCTGAACCGCGAGCAGCGCGACGTCCTGCTGCTGTACGCGTGGGCCGATCTCAGCCACGGGGAGATCGCCGCGGCGCTCGGCATCGCGCGGGGCACCGCACGGTCGCGGCTGTCGCGGGCCCGCGCGGCGCTGCGCGCCCTGCTCGGTGAGTTCGACTTCGACCAGTGGACGTTCAAGGAGCAGGGTCATGCCTGACGAGATCGACTTGCTTCGGCGGTTCCGGGAGGACACCCCGGCGCCGGACGATGCCGCCTGGAGCCGCGCCCGGGCGGCGCTCGCCAATGCCCGGGCGGGCGAGAGCGGCACGCGGGCCACGCCGGGACGGCGGCACTGGAGCCGCTGGCGGCCGCCGGGTGGCCGCGTCACCATCGCTACGGTGGTGGCCGTCGTCGTGGCCGCCGCCGTGGTGCTGATCGTCGACGTAGTGCAGGGGCCGCCGACGCTCGGCGCTCGCATGACCACATCCTGGGAGGCGGCCCGGCCGCTGCCCGGCGGTGCTCGCTCCGTCCGCGCCCCAGCCGGCACGTGGCGGCTCATGAGCTACCTGGTCAGCGACGGCTGGCAGGAAAACACGGCGGGCCCGGAACCGGGGCCGCTCACGTGCCCGACCGCGCAGACCTGTTACGTCGAGGGCGACAACTCGACATCGCCGAGCGGTCCGGCGGACATGGACTCGTTCTATGTCTCCACCGACGGCGCGCAGACGTGGAGCGTCCTTCCGGTACCGAAGGGCATCACATTCACGTCGGCGCTCTCCTGTGCCTCCGCGACGGTCTGCGCGGCGGGCGGGCTGTACTACGGCCATCAGCCCGTGTATCTGAGCACCGCGAACGGTGGCCATTCCTGGGCCGTCGGCCCGCTGTCGGCGGACGTGGGCCAGATCAGCAATCTCGACTGCGTCACCGCGACGACCTGCCAGGGACTGGCGTCCCTCTCCGGAAATCTGATGAGCCCCGGTTTTGACCTCATCGCCGACATGCACTTCGTCATCACGTCCGACGCCGGGAGGCGCTTCACCGTGGTGCGGTTCCCCAGCGGTGAGTCGATCCAGAGCGTGAGCTGCCCGACGGCGTCGCATTGTGTCGCGGTCGGGCTGTACGACACCACCGATATCCGGATGGGCCCGGACCTCGACCGGGGTGTGCTGCTCACTTCCGACGACGGCGGCATCACCTGGCAACGGGACGCCTGGCCGAAGGGCTACGGTCCCGGTCCGGTCCCGGAGGTAACCTGCTCGGACGCCAGCAACTGCGCGATGATCGGTTTTGTCGAGCACAACGGCACGGAGCGCGATGCGACGGGATACACGTCGGGGAAGGACGCCGTCCAGTACACCGTGATCGCCTTCTCCACCGACGGCGGGGTGACCTGGACCGCCAGCACGCTCCCGCACACGATCCCCTACCCGATGCTCGACGCTCTGACCTGCCCGACCGCGCAGATCTGTTACACAGCCGGAAGCGACCTCATCGCGCAGCGGATCGGCAAGACGTACAACGCCGGGTCCTCGGTCGTCGCCATCACCCACGACGCCGGCCGTTCCTGGCAGCGGGTAACGTTCGCCGTCCCCGCGAAGGTTCCCCGGCACATGCATGGTGACTCGTTCATGGACATCGGCGAGATCCAGTGCCCGCTGGCGGACGCGTGCGTCGCGATCGGCGTCTCCGACCAGGGATCGAAGTCGACGCCGATCTACACCAACCACGGCTGATCACACCGGCCCCCGCGGATGTAACCGTCGCGCAACCACCGGTGCGGAATCGTTGCACCTGGCTGGCGGGAACGACCCGATTGGAGAGGCAGCCGCGACGACAACGGAGGATCCCAGCGTGGCCGCAGGGGACGAGCACGGCAGCGGTGTCCAGCGCCCGCACGGATGGGGGAGCTACGGCCCGCCTGGGTCCGGGCAGCCGGGTTACGACTACGTTCCCGGACCGCAGCCGCCTCGCCGGCGGCGCTGGGTCCCGCTGATCTCCTATGTCGCCGTCGCGGCGGCGGCGGCCTGCTGCGGGGGCCTGGCCGTCGCGCTGACCTCCACGAGCAGCCCGCCGAGCGCGAGCACGGGCCTGCATCCGGGCAGCGGTGCCGGCACCGGGACGAGAACCGCCTCTGGCGCCGGCATCGGCGGCGCGACCCTGCGGCGAGTCGAGAACGCCGTGCAGCCCGGCCTCGTCGTGATCGACAGCAAGCTCGAGGACGACGGCGCCGACGTCTCCGGCGCGGCCGGCACCGGCATGATTGTCAGCGGCTCCGGCCTGGTGCTGACCAACAACCACGTGATCAGCGCCACCAACGGCCTCACCGCGAAGGTCGTCTCGACGGGCAAGACCTATCCAGCCATATACCTCGGCTACGACAAGGGCTCGGACGTCGCGGTCATCAAGCTGGAGGGAGCGTCCGGGCTCACCCCGGTCCCGCTTGGTAACTCCGCGTCCGTCAAGGTCGGCGACGGCGCCGTCGCCATGGGCAACGCCAACGGGACCGGCAGCATCACGACGGTGACCGGTGCCATCACCGGCCTGAACCGGGCCATCACGGCCAGCGATGAGGGCACCGGCGAGTCCGCCGAGCACCTGACCGGCATGCTCCAGACCGACGCGGACATCATCCAGGGCGACTCCGGCGGGCCGCTCGTGAGCACCTCGGGCAAGGTCATCGGCATGGACACGGCCTCGACCAGCGCCATCATGGCCAGCCAGCGCAACGTGGGCTTTGCGATCCCGATCAACAAGGCAATGACGATCGCCCGGGAGATCATCGCCGGCGAGCCCGGCCCGGGAGTGCGCGTCGGCGCGACCGGCTTCGTCGGCGTGCTCGTGGCGAGCGCACCGGACGGCGGGCGGAGCACGCAGACCAGTCCGGGGGCACAGCTGCAGCAGATGGAGCAGAGCGAGGAACAGCAGGGCATCGGCTCGGGCGGCAGCTTCTACACGGCACCTGCCGGCTGCCTGTCCAACGCCGCGGGCGCGGGAATCCCCGGCCACGTGGCTCCCGCCTCGTCCGGGGCGCTCGTGCTCGGCGCGCTCTGCCAGAGCCCGGCCGCCGCGGCGGGCCTGGCCGCAGGCGATGTGATCACTGGCGCGGCCGGCCAGCAGGTGTCCTCGCCCGCGTCGCTGACCACCATCCTGGCGAGGGTTCCGGCCGGGAGGACGATCACCCTCGTCTGGGTGACCCCGGACGGCCAGACGGTCACCCACTCGCTCACGCTCGCCCAGATCCCGCCGCAGTAGAGCCGTCCCGCGTCCGCGCCAATTCCGGCCAGCCTGGCGCGCAGGGCCCGGCGAGCATTCCCCCACCCTTGGCTAACGAGGTATCCGGGTGCGATCCTGAGTCTGTCTGAGGGCAGTGATCTTGAACAGGGTCGGGCAGGATGTCTGAGACAGAAGAGCTGATGGCGCTGCGGCGCCGGTGTACCAGGTCGATCCAGGGCCACGGGCAGGCCACGGCGGGCTCGATGCTGGCCACCATCCCGGCCGACACCACGATGGACAACTACGGCCGGGGCGGGGTGGTTGCCGACCTGGAGGCCGAGGTCTGCCGGGTGCTGGGCAAGCAGGCAGCGACGTTTGTTCCGTCCGGGGTCATGGCACAGCAGGCAGTGCTCCGGGTGCACGCGGACGCCCGGAATCGCCGGACCGTCATCTTCCACCCGATGTGCCATCTCGAGCAGCACGAGGGCCAGGCGTACCAGCGGCTGCACGGGCTCATCGGCCGGCCGGCCGGACAGCGGGAGCGGCTCATCACCATGGAGGACCTGACCGCGATCGCCGAGCCGCCCGCCGCCCTCCTGCTCGAGCTGCCGCAGCGTGACATCGGCGGCCAGCAGCCAGAGTGGGGCGACCTGACGGCGCAGGTCGAGTGGGCCCGTGAGCGCGGCGCCGCCGCGCACATGGACGGGGCGCGGCTGTGGGAGTCTTCGGCTGGGTACGGACGGTCACCCGCCGAGATCTCGGCCATCTTCGACACGGTCTACGTTTCCTTCTACAAGGGGATCGGGGCCCTGCCGGGATGCTGCGTTGCCGGCCCCGAGGACGTCATCGAGCAGGTGCGTGAATGGCGGCGCCGAATGGGCGGCACCCTATACGGGCTGTGGCCAAATGCGGCCTCCGCGCTGACCCTGCTCGCCGAGCGACTGCCGAAGTTCGGCCTGTATCTCGACCATGCCCGGGCGATCGCGGCCGCCCTGTCCGGCATTCCAGGTATCACGGTGATCCCGGATCCACCCCAGGTCCCGATGATGCACCTGCTGCTGCCTGTCGCCAGGGACGACTACACCAAGGCCGTCCGGCGGCTCGCCGAAGACCAGGGCATCTGGGTCTCCCCGTTGTACATTCCGACAGCGGATCCAGCGGTGCAGCGGCTGGAGTTGTCCGTAGGTGACGCCACGCTGACGTTCACGCCCGAGGCCGTAGCCGAGATCTTCGCCGGCCTGATTGGCCTCTGACAGCACGGAACCGGGCCGGCTCGCGGCCGGATCGTCGGCGTCTTCTACTGGAGCGACGGGCGCGTCGTCGGCCAGGGTCCGTCAGCGTCGGCCACCATCACCATTTCCGGCTAGACCTCACTCCACGGGGCGCCGGACATCCCTGGCCTACATCTGGATCCGCTCATTCCGCGGGTCATACATCGGGCGCAGGGACAGGGCGGCCGGGTAGACCGCGTCGCCGATCTGTACCGTCCATTCGCCGGCGTCCAGGTAGGCCTGGTTGATGGGCTCGCCCGCATCGATCATCGCCAGCCCGACCGCGCCGCCGAGGGTGAACCCGTAGGACGCGGAGCGGATGTACCCGGCGGGCCTGCCGTCGCGGCGGACGATCTCGGCGTGGAACATGAGCGGCTCGGGATCTGTCACCAGGACCTGGACCAGGCGCCGGGTCAGCGGCCCGCGTGCCTTCTGGGCGAGCACCGCGTCGCGGCCGATGAAGCCGCCCGGCTTGTCCATCGCGACGGCGAAGCCGAGTCCCGCCTCGAGCACGCTGTCGGTGTTGTCGATGTCGTGGCCGTAGTCGCGGTAGCCCTTTTCCATGCGCAGGCTGCCGAGGGCCTTGAGGCCCGCGTGGCGTAGCCCCACCGCCCGCCCGGCCGCCACCAGCCGGTCGTACACGTGCATCGCCTGCTCGGCCGGGATGTACAGCTCGTACCCCAGTTCACCCAGGTAGGTGATCCTGATGCAGAGCACCCGGGCGAACCCGATGTCAATCTGGGCGGCCATCCGGAACGGGAACGCCTCGCTGGACACGTCCGCGGAGGTCACCGTGGCAAGCAGCTCCCGCGACCGCGGGCCCTGGATGTTGATCTGCGCGTAGCCGGAGGTCACGTCAGTGACGAAGGCGTGGGCGTCGCCGATGTGCCGGCGCAGCCAGGTTTGCGCGTGCCGGTGGGCGGTGTCGGAAGCGACGACCCAGAACCGGTCGTCGGCCAGCTTCGTCACCGTGAGGTCGGCCTCCAGCGTGCCGGCGGGGTTGAGCCACTGGGTATAGGTGATCCGGCCGGGCTGGCCGTCGACCCGGTTAGCGGAGACCCGCTCCAGCACCCGCCCGGCGTCGCGGCCCTGCACATCGAACTTGGCCATGAAGGCCATGTCCATCAAGATCACGCCGGTGCGCGCGGCGTGGTGTTCGGCCTGCCAGTAGCCGAACCAGTCCGGCCGCCCCCAGGACAGCGGGCCGGCCTGCGGCTCCGCGCCCTCGGGGGCGTACCAGTCGGCGCCTTCCCAGCCGCTGACGTCCCTGAAATACGCCCGCCGCGCCACCAGCCGCTCGTGGACCGGTGACACCTTCGCGCCGCGGGCCGTCTTCACCGGCCGGCCCGGGTAATGGGTCTGGTACACCAGGCCCAGCGACTCAACGGTGCGGGTCGCCCGGTACTCGGGGTTGGCCTGGTAGGGGTGCAGCCGGTCGATGTTGATGCCGGTCACGTCGATGTCAGGGCGGCCGTCGGCGATCCACTGCGCGACCACCCGGCCGATACCGCCGCCGGTCAGGATGCCGATCGAGTTCAGCCCGGCGGCGACGAAGTAGTTCTTCAGCTCCGGCGCCTCACCGACGATGGGCGCCAGGTCGGGGGTGAAACTTTCGGGGCCGCAGAACAGCTTCTTGATACCGGTCTGCTCGACCACCGGCACCCGCGAGATGGTGGCCTCCAGGTAGGGCGCCATCCGGTCCCAGTCCGGGGTGATCTCACCGAACGAGAAGCGCGCCGGGATCCCGGCTACCTGCCATGGCGCGCAGACCGGCTCGAACAGCCCCAGCATCAGCCCGCCGCCCTCCTCCCGGTAATAGCCGTAATTGGCGGGGTCCTCCAGCACCGGCCAGCTGCCGTCCACCCCCTCGATCGGCTCGGTCAGCAGGTAGTAATGCTCGGCGGCCTGCAGCGGGATGCTCACTCCGGCCAGCTCACCGAGTTCCCGCGCCCACATGCCGGCGCAGTTGACGACGTACTCGGCCTCGACGTCGCCGTGCGCGGTGCGGACTCCGGTGACAGCGCCGCCACGGCGCAGGAATCCGGTGACGGCGACGCCCTCGATGATCCGGGCACCCTTCATCCGGGCGCCCCTGGCCAGCGACATGGTCACGTCGACCGGGTTGACCCTGCCGTCGGCCGGGATGTAGAAGCCGGCCAGCACGTCGTCGACCCGGGCCAGCGGGAACAGGTCGGCGACTTCGCCCGGCGAGATCTCGTGCACCTCCACGCCGCACAGCCGGTTGAACGCGGCAACGCGGCGGTACTCCTCCAGCCGGCCCGGCTCGGTGGCCAGCTCGATCAGCCCGCACTGCTTCAGGCCGGTCGCGAGACCGGTCTCCGCCTCCAGCCGGGAGTACAGGTCCCAGGTATACCTCCGCAGCTCGGTCGAGGTCTGCGAGGTAGAGCCAAAGGTGGCCATCAGCCCGGCCGCGTGCCAGGTGGTGCCCGAGGTCAGCCGGTCGCGCTCCAGCAGCAGCACCTCGCCGAACCCCAGGTGCGCCAGGTGGTAGGCGACCGAGGTGC
>Ga0335074_10007466_pt1 | contig 15163 bp, 13 predicted proteins | sample Lox_Sample_23_FD_206715 | JGI IMG/M metagenome (GOLD analysis project Ga0335074, IMG submission 206715) | Soil microbial communities from Loxahatchee National Wildlife Refuge, Florida, United States - Lox_Sample_2.3 | ecosystem: Environmental > Terrestrial > Soil > Wetlands | place: USA...
GCCGGATAGCCGATCCTGTCCAGCCTGAACAGGTGATCAAGCGTGATGCCGAACGCCGTGCGGTGCAAGTTCGCCGGGTCAAGGGCCAGCCGATAGTAGAACTGGCCGTCGTAGCCGTCTGAGCGGAACACGAACAGCCCGGCAGGGACGTGGCGTGGGTCCGAGTACGGCAGCGCCGCCCTGACGAATTTTGTGATGTCGCCGTCGGCAGCGAGCCACAGCCGCAGCGCTGCGAAGCATGCCGTGGCGCCAAGCGAGATCAGGCCGGTGACGACAGGTCCGCTGGCTGGCGACAGTCGTGCTCGCGCGGTCAACGTACGGACAGCGCTTATGGCAGGCGGCCCATCGCGACGTCCGACAGCAGGCCAAGCAGCGTGTCTGCCCCGCGCTCCCAGGTCGAGTCGGCCGCGACGACCTGTCCAGCGCCAGTCAGGGACGCCGACAGGGGCGGCGAGCCGAGCAACTGGCCGATGGCTGTCGCCCAGCCGGTCACGTCGAGCGGCGGCACGGTGAGCGCCGCTGTCCCCGCGATCTCCTTCAGCACGTGCAGGTCGCTCATCACTACGGGCACGTTGGCGGCCATCGCCTCCAGCACCGGGATTCCGTATCCCTCGGCGAGTGAGGGGAACGCGAAAACGGAGGCCGCGCGGTAAACGGCGGGCAGCAGCTCCTCAGGTACCTGCGGCAGCAGCATCACGCGAGCGCTCAGGCCAAGCTCGGCGATCAGGCCTGGCAGCGGATCGGAGAACCCTCTGTCGAAGTAGCCGACGATGACAAGTGAGATATGTTCGGGCAACTGGGCAAGCGCCCTGACCAGGGTCTGGTGATTTTTATGAGGCCGGTGCGCGCCGACCGTCAGCACGAACCTTTTCGGCAGGCGGAAGCGTTCACTTGCCGCCGCCACGCTCGCTTCCGTCACGCTGGCGAACTGCCAGCTATCGACGCCGTTCGGCACGAGAGCGGCGTGCGGTGCGTGCGGGTAGTGCCTGCGGATCTCGGCGAGGCTTGCCCTGGTAGGTGCGGTGATCGCGGCGGCGACGCGCAGCGCCGTCGAGGTCGCGGTACGCAGCCAGGTCTGGCGGATCCAGCCGCCGGCGAAGGCCAGGCTGTTCTCGATCGTGCAGTCATGCAGCGTCATGACTACGGGGCAGGGCCTGACCAGCGGAGTAAACGTCGGGTAGGGCACGTACATCACCGCGGCGTTCGCCTTCTTGATCAGGCGGGCCAGTTCGAGGCAGCGATGCGCTGCTCCGAGCGGGATATCGGTCTCGATGACCTCGGCGTGGGCAGGCAACTCGGACAGCGGGTAAATCTGCGGCCTGGCCGGGTTGATGAGGACGGCAAGATCCAGGTCGTCGTCGGACTTGCCGAGATGAGCCGTGAGCTTGAGTGCCGACCGCGCCAGCCCGTGCGCGCCGCGCAACCCGTTCACGCGCGCGTCGATGAGGATCGAGCGACGATGACTCGTCATGTAAGCACTCCGCTGTTCGGCTTTGCAGGGAAACTATTGTGCATGCACCATTGATGATCCAAGCCAGGGAACTGACCAAATCGTTCGGTAACACCGGTGCTCTCACCGGACTTGACCTCGATGTTCCCGCCGGAACCATCACCTGCCTGCTCGGCAGGAACGGGGCGGGAAAGACGACGGCCGTCCGCGTGCTCGCGACGTTGCTACGGCCCGACGCGGGCTGGGCTCGGGTCGCCGGTCACGACGTTGTCAGCGACGGGCACCGCGTGCGCGAGCGGATCGGGCTGTCAGGCCAGTACGCATCGGTGGATGAGTGCCTGACCGGCCGCGCGAACCTGGTCATGATCGGCGCGCTGAGCAGGCTGCCAAGGCGCGTGGCCCGCAAGCGCGCGGTGGAGTTGCTAGCGGTGTTCGATCTCGAATACGCGGCCAGGCGGCCGGTACGCACCTACTCAGGTGGCATGCGCCGCAAGCTCGATCTCGCTGCCAGCTTGATGGCAAGGCCGAGCGTGCTGTTCCTTGACGAGCCGACCAGCGGCCTTGACCCGTCGAGCAGGCTGACCTTGTGGGCCATCATCGGTGACCTGGTCGCGGCCGGCAGCACGGTGCTGCTGACCACGCAGTACCTCGAGGAGGCCGACCGGCTGGCCGACCAGATCTGCCTCATCGACGGCGGGCGCGCTACCGCGCAGGGAACCCCGGCCGAGCTCAAGGAAAGCCTCGGTGCCGCGCACCTGCTGCTGACCGTCGCCCGCGGCCAGTCGCTGGCGACGGCGCAGCGTGCGCTTGCCTCCTTCGGCGCGGGCACGCTGCTGGCGAGCGCGGCCGACCGGACCATCGAGATGCCTGTGGTGCCGCGCGAAGGCCTGGTCACGCAGGTCATCAGGGCACTCGATGAGGTTGGCGTGGAAGTGGACGACATCGCGTTGCGCCGTCCCTCGCTCGATGAGGTCTTTGAGTCGCTGACCAGGCGTGCCGCGTGACCTCCGGCCCGCCCGCAGGCGGACTGGTGCGGCTGAGGTGGGCGTTCGCAGACGTTTCTGTGCTCACCTGGCGGACGCTAGCAAGGATCGCGACGACTCCCGAGCAACTGCTGAACGTCACCGTGCAGCCGCTGATCTTCGTGCTGCTGTTCAGCTATGTCTTCGACGGCGCGATCATCCTGCCAGGACGCGGCGATTACCGCGACTACCTGATCGCGGGCGTCATCGCGATCAACATGGGCGGCACAGCGCAGGGCGCGGCGATCGGCCTGGCCGTGGACCTGACCACCGGCATGGTCGACAGGTTCAGGTCGCTGCCGATGTCAAGGGCCAGCGTGCTGGCTGGCCGCACGCTGGCCGACCTGACGTTGACGATCATCGCCGGTGCCGTCACCGTGCTCGCCGGACTGGCAGTCGGCTGGCGGGTTCACGCGGGGCCTCTGCGGATAGCCGAGGCGGCGGCCCTTGCCTTGCTCTTCGCTTACGCGGCCGCCTGGGCCGGCGCCTGCGTGGGACTGCTCGCCAGGGGAGCGGAGTCCGCGCAAGCGGTCGGGCTGACCCTGATCGTGCCGCTGTCGCTGACGTCGAACGCGTTCATCTCCACCGAGCACCTGACGCCCTGGCTGCGGCACATCGCCGACTGGAATCCGGTCAGCGTGCTCGCCGCCGCCTGCCGCCAGTTGCTCGGCAATCCTGACCCGGCGGCGGCGATCCCCGCCTGGCCTATGCAGCACCCGGAACTGGCGTCAGCGCTCTGGTCCGCGCTGATGCTCGCCCTGCTCGCGCCGCTCGCGGTCGCCCTGTACATCCGCCGCGGCCGCCGCTGACGCGAGCTCAACGATCGAACGGCAGTACCTCGAAGGCGGCGTAACGCCTGCTGAGCGGGGTTATCGCACGAAAATGCCGTTGATCGGTTGTCAGGATCTCATTCGTATCGAACCGGTCGGCAAGAACCACGTTCACGGCGTCGGTCAGGCCAATAGCGAGGTCACGATGTTTCCCGATGACCTGGTGAGCGGCTCGCAGGTCATCGACGTCAACGTCGGGGATGTCGTACGCCCCGCTGGCCAGGTCCTCGACAACCGCCATCTCTCTTACTACCCCCGCGCGGTCCAGAACCAGGTAGTCGATCTCGGCCATGACCAGGGGCGAGACGACCGGCGGCTGGTCCGCGCTCAGGAGAAGGTCGCGGACGGCGGCGCGAAGAGGATGGGTAGCGATTGACCCGGCCAGATAGCCGGAAGTGTCGACGATTAGCCGTCGTGACGTCGTCACCAGTCGCCCTCCAGGCCGTCACGGCCAAATCCGCCTGACAGGAAATCGTCGGCACGATCGGCGATCGCCGGGTCGAGATCTAGCGAGGGCGGATTCGGCCTCGGATGCTGCGGTTCCTCCGCCAGCATCGTGTCGATGGCCTCGCGAATTAGCTCGGCCTCGCTGCGCCGACGCCGTCGGGCCGCAAGGTGCAGGCGTCGTTTCGCGTCCTCGCTGATGTAGACCGTCGTTCTCGTCATCACCATGACATATATGGTAACGTATACGTCAGGAGTTGAGGTAGGCGAGGACGGCTAGTACGCGACGGTTGTCGTCGTCGCTTGGCTCCAGGCCGAGCTTGGCGAAGATGCTTGTGCTGTGCTTGCTGACCGCCTTTTCAGAGACGTAGAGGCGCTGGGCGATCGCGGCGTTAGACCGGCCCTGCGCCATGAGCTCGAGTACCTCGCGCTCTCTTGGGGAGAGCGCTGCAACGGGCTCGTCGGCCTGTCGCCTGCGTAGCAGCTTGCCGATGACTTCAGGGTCGAGCACCGTGCCGCCGTTCGCGACCGTGCGCAGGGCCTCGACGAACGCCTCGTCGCTGAAGACCCGGTCCTTCAGCAGGTAACCGACGCTGCCCGCGAGGTCGGAGAGCAGTTCGCGGGCATAGAGTTGCTCGACGTACTGCGAGAGCACGAGGACAGGTAGTCCGGGAAGTCGCTGCCGTGCTTCGAGGGCAACGCGCAGGCCTTCGTCGGTGAAGGTTGGCGGCAGCCTGACGTCGATGACCGCGATGTCAGGCTTTTCTTCGAGCAGCGCCTTCAGCAGCTCAGGACCGCTGCCTACCGCAGCGGTGACCTCAATGTCGTGGGCGCGCAGCAGCCTGGTCAGGCCGTCTCGCAGGAGAAACAGGTCCTCCGCGATCACCACGCGCATGGGCGCCACTCTAGGCGGATACGGCGAGCGCGCAGGGCACCTCGATCGCGATGATGGTCGGACCGCCTGGAGGGCTGTTCACGGCGAGGATGCCATCGAAAGTGGCTAGCCGGCGCTCGAGGCCGAGTAGTCCTGAGCCTCGTTGCGGGTCGGCGCCGCCTGCGCCGTCATCGGTGACGGTGATCCGCAGTGCCCCGTCCGAGTGCCAGATCCGCACGTAGGCACGCCGGGCACCAGAATGCTTGACCGCGTTGGCGAGGACTTCCGCGACAGCGAAGTAGCATGCGGTTTCTACTGGCAGATCAGGACGGCCGTCTAGGTCCACCTCCACGTCGGTAGCGAGCGGCGTGTCGAGTGCGAGTGCCCGTACCGCGTCGGCGAGGCCGCGATCGGCGAGTACTGGCGGGCAGATGCCTCGCACCAGGTCACGCAGGTCGGCCAGCACCTTGACCGAGGTCTCGCGTGCTTCGGCGACTAGCGCGGCGGCGGCGGCCTGGTCGGTCGCGATGAGCCGCTCCGCAGCCCGCAGGCTCATGCCGAGCGCGACGAGCCTGGCCTGGGCGCCGTCGTGCAGGTCGCGTTCGAGCCTGCGGATCTCTGCGGCCGCGCCGTCCACGGCGTCCGCCCTGGTCCTGGTCAGGCGGACGACGCGAACCGCGAGGTCGGCGTCGGTGGCCGAGCGCAGCAGCGCCCGCGTCCGGTCATCGAGCGCCCGCGGCACCAGCCAGAGACCGAAGCCAAGCAGCGCCAGCCCTTCGATTCCGGCGAGGATCGCCGAAGGCCGGCCGTCCACCAAGACGACGCCGAACCGCACATCCGGTGTGTAAGGAGACGGCAACGGCACGTGCGACGGCCAGAACGCGCTGAGGGCGACTCCGTAGAGCCCGAGCAAGATGAACGCGGCAAACGCGAGATCCGCGGCCAGTGCGGGGAACCTGATTACGCTCACGACGGCCGCCGCCGCGGCCACCAGCGTCAGGCCAGGGCCCCACCAGGAAGCGCCGAACCAGCTAGTACGCCCGAGCAGCTCGATCACCATGATCGTCACGGGCACAAGCAGCAAACTCCAGCGGGGCACGCTCACCCCGCCCGGCTTCCTCCCTGGTCGCCGCAGCACGGCCCTGGCCCACGGGCTCGTGCGGTGAGTCCACCAGAGCAGGTACAGGCCGACCGCGATAAACAAGTACGCCTGGAGCAGCACGAGCTGCGGGTATGCCGCTCCGTTGCCGGTGTGCGCGAGGCCGTACCTTGAGGCCCACGAGGTTCCGCGCAGGTAGTCCCTGAGCCTCAGGAACCCGTCAAGGCCAACCGCGACCAGCGATAGCGGGACGACGCCCGAGGTGACGTAAGCAGGCGCGAACGTCCAGATCGCCACGGCGATCAGCGGAGTAGCCATCCCGAGTGTTCCGTCGACCGGTCCCGAGAGTCCCGCCAATGCCGCCACCGCGGGCAAGAGCAGGATTCCGAGCTCCAGCCGGCGCAGCCGGTCAGTCAGTGACAGTGACCGGAGTTCTGGCCTTCTCAGGCGGCGCGAGAGAACTCGCAGGAACCAGGCCAGGCAGATGACGGCATAGCACAGCACGAGCACGGGCATCGCGTCGCTCCTTCGCAAGGCGGTACGCAAGGCGGTACCGCCATGGTGGCGCACTCCGGCCTGCTCGGGAATGGTCCGCGTCCTACACCATGGGTAGGTCTAGGCCTACTCAAGGGACCGCATCCGCCAGCGGGGGCCCATGGCTGCCGCCAAAACAGCAGCGGGGCGCCCACGCTGTTAGACGCCGGCACCGCCACCCGGCACGAACCGGGCATTTCGGGCTACCGGGCGTCCCGCCGAACCGCAGGACCAGCCGGCTCACTCGAAAAGGCGCATCGTTGGCCATCTGATGCTGCTGGCGGAGCGGAGCCAGGGACAACGGTGGTCATCTGATGCTGTTGCCGTGACATCGCTGGGACTTTGTTGCTGTGGCGCCGGGCGGGCGTACAGCATCGTTGGTCACTTGATGCTGCTGGCGCGCGGCCGGGACGGCTGTCGCTTAATATAAATACAGTTATGATAATTGTAACGCTACAAAAGGAGGTCGAGTAATCGACGGCATGACCGGCGCCGAGCGGCCGCCTGACATGTTTGACCGTGAGTTCGAGTGGCGCGAGCTGATGGTGGTTTCCGTCGCGGAGTGGGACGAGCTTCAGGAGACCATCGCGGTGCTGACCTGCCACGAGCACCGTCTCGGACAAGAGGCCGGATCCGGTTCAGGCCAGGATGCGGAGGCGCTGGGGGTCGTAGAACGGGGCGATCTGCAGACGGCATGGCCACTCGCGGGAGTCTGACCGCACGGTGAAGTTGCCCGACTTGAGCCACTCGCCGGTGACGCCGTCGGCGCACGACACTTGCGCAAGCGCGACCGGGCCGCCGACCGAGTAACCGTAGGCGGCCGCCCGTACGTACCCGACCCGAGCACCGGAGAGGAACACCGGTTCGTTACCGAACAGGTCAGCCGTCTCGTCTTCGACGAGAAGACCCACGACTCGCTGCTGAGGCGGCCCGGCGGCCCGCACGGCAAGCAGCGCGTCACGCCCGACGAACCCGCCGGGCTTGTCCCACGCGACAGTGAACCCGAGCCCGGCCGAAATGGGGTCATCGGTGTTGTCGATGTCGATGCCCATGTCCCTGTAGCCCTTTTCCAGCCGCAGGCTGGACATCGCCGACAGCCCGACTGGCCGCAGGCCAAGGTCCGCGCCCGCCGCGAAGAGATCGCCGTAGACGCCCGCCGCGTACTCCGCCGGCACGTGCAGTTCCCAGCCAAGCTCGCCCACGTAGGTGACCCGCAGCGCCAGAACGGGCGCGTACCCCGCGTACAGCGAATGGGCCGACAGGTAAGGAAAGTGAGCGTTGCCGAGATCAAAATCGGTGAGCCGTGAGATGAGTTCCCTTGAAGCGGGCCCCTGCACGGTGAGCAGCGTCGTCCCCGACGTGACATCGGTAACAACCGCGACCTCGCCGGGCCTGGTCTCACGCCTGATCAGCGCGGGCACCCGGCGGTGAATGATGTCGCTCGCGACCACCATGAACCGGTCTTCGGCGAGGCGCGTGACGGTCAGGTCGGCGACGATGCCCCCGGCGGAATTCAGCCACGGCGTATAAACGATCCTCCCGACCTCGCGCGCCACGTCATTAGCCGACAGCCGGCTCAGCACGGAAGCCGCGTCAGGCCCCGCGACCATGAACTTAGCCATCAGGCTCATGTCAATCACGCCGACAGCCGAGCGGATAGCTGCGTGTTCCTCCCGCACGATCCCGAATGACGAAGGTCGCGAGTAGCTCAGAGCGGGCTCCGCGGAACCGAACCATTCAGCGAACTCCCACCCGGCCGACACCCCGAAGTGGGCACCCTCGGCCGCCAGCCGGTCATGCAGCACGGAACGCCGCACATTACGCCCGGTCCTTGGCTGCCAAGACGGCCACACAGCATCACCGAAAAGCACCCCGAGTTGTTCTACGGTCCGCTCGGCACGGAACTTGCGGGACGACTCGTAAAGCGCGGTCCTGTCGATCGCTACCGGCGTCGCATCGACCGGAGGCACGCCGTCCACGATCCAGTGCGCGATCATGTTCCCGACTCCGCCGCCGCTCAGGATGCCGAGCGAGTTCAGCCCGGCCGCGACCCAGTAACCGTCAAGCTCAGGCGCCGGCCCGAGCAGCGGCCTGACATCGGAGGTAAACGATTCAGGCCCGCAGAAGAACGTCCGCACGCCGGTGTCAGCCAGCGAGGGAATCCGCTCCATGGCCCGTGCCAGATAAGGCTCCATCCGCTCCCAGTCGGGCGGCAGCTTTCCGAACGCGAACTCACGGGCCACGCCATCGAGCGACCAAGGGGCACCAACGGGCTCGAAGAGCCCTACCAGCATTCCGTCGCCTTCCGGGCGGTAATAGCCGTAGCAGCCGGGATCCTCGATCACGGGAAGGTCGGTGTCCATCCCCGCGACCTTGTCGGTGAGCAGGTAGTAGTGCTCGGCCGCCTGAAGCGGCACGCTTACTCCGGCCAGTGCACCGAACTGGCGTGCCCACATGCCGCAGGCGTTGACCACGATCTCGGTCTCTATACTGTGCTGCTCAGGCGAACCGACCCCGCCGCCGAGCTGCTCTGTAGTGACCGCGGTCACCCGGCCGCGTGCCGTGCGCACCCCGGTCGCCGCGACGCCCTCTATCACCCGGACGCCGAGCTGACGTGCGCCCTTGGCGAGCGAGGTCGCCACCCCCACCGGGTCGGCCCGCCCCTCGTCGGCCACGTAGAACCCGGAAAGAACGTCGTCGGTCCGCGCCAGCGGCCACAGTTCGGCCAGTTCGCGCGGCGAGATCTCCACGTCATCGACGCCGAACCCGTGCATCCAGGCGGCTTCGCGCCGCAGGGCGGCCTGCCGCTCGGGTGTCGTGGCCAGGGAGATGTGCCCGACCGCGCGGAACCCGGTCGAGTGCCCGGTCTCCTCTTCGAGACGTGCGTACAGATCGCGTGAGTACCGGCTGAAGAACAGCGCGGTCTCATCGGTCATGCCCGCCGACGTGATAAGCCCGGCCGCGTGCCAGGTCGTGCCGGCCGTGAGCCTGTGCTGTTCGAGCAGCACCACATCGGTCCAGCCAAGATGCGCCAGGTGATAGGCGATGCTGCAGCCGATCACGCCGCCGCCGACGATGACAACCTGCGCCCGTGCGGGCAGTTCACCGCTCACGCGGATCAGTTCCCTGCGATCGTGGTCAGCGCGTCGGTCGTCGATCCGCGCTCGCCCCTGGTCATCAGGCGGTAGCCGAAGTAGCCGAGGATCGCGATGATGAACGACATGATCAGCATGATCGTGCCGAGCGCGTTCAGCGCCGGTCCGCCGTTGCCGCCGTGCTGCTGGCTGTAGATGTAGACCGACATCGGCGTGTTGGCCGCGCTGTTGCTGAGCAGGTCCACGATCACGAAGTCGTCGATCACGGAAGAAAAGACCAGGATCGCGCTGGCGAAGATCGCCGGAGACAACAGCGGCAGCATGACGCGGTACATGGTCTGGAACGGATTACAGCCGAGGTCGGCTGCCGCCTCGGAGTAGGAATCACCTATCGTCGCGAGGCGCGCTTGCACGATGATCGCCGGCCAGGAGACGTTCCACGTGACCAGCGCGAGCGTCTCGGCCAGCGTGCCGAGGCCGATCCCGCTGAACAGCGAGGTGAACACGAAGAACATCGCCACGCCGAAGATCAGTTCGGGAATGACGAAGGACAGCAGCATCACGAAGTTGAAAGACGCGGACGTTTTCGTGCGCCAGCGGTGGATGCCGAGCGCGAACGTGACCCCGAGGGGGATCGCGATCAAGGTCGTGTACGCGGAGAGCTTGAGCGTCTGCAGCACGGCTAGCTGCAGTACCGTGCTGTGCGCGACCGAGTTCACCGGGTCGGTGAAGTACCAGCGCCAGGAGAAGCCCTGCCACACGGCCTGCGACTTGCCGTTGTTGAAGGAGAAGAGCACGGCAAGGGCGATCGGCACCAGCGACCAGATCAGGTACAGCCAGGTGAAGCTCTCGAGGAACCACGGATGCCGCCAGGGGTTCGGCTTGAGCCAGGGCGGGCGCGCGCTGGTGCTGGCGGCGGTGCCCGCCGCCGACCTGGCCTGGGTAGTCGCCGCGGTCGCCATTACGCCTCCCTCGCCGACCTGGCGGTCGCTCGCACGTAATAGATCATCGGGATGACCAGCACGGCGAGCAGGAGCAGTGACAGCACCGCTCCCTGGCCCTCGAAGCCGTTCGTGGAAAGCTGGTTGTCGATGACGTTGCCGATCATCGCCGTGCCAGGCGTGCCAGACAGCAACTGGTTGGTGAAGTAGTCCCCGAGCATCGGCAGCACGGTGATGAGCATGCCGGTGAGGATCGGCTGCCTGGACAGCGGCAAGGTCACCTTGACGAAGGTCCTCGCCCGGCCGAGTCCGAGGTCGCGGCCCGCTTCAAGCAAGGACCCGTCGATCCGGTCAAGACCCGCGTAGAGCACCAGGATCAGGTAAGGGATGTAGCCGTAGACCAGGCCGAGCACGACCGTATACCACTTGCCGCCCAGCCAGTCGGTCGAGCTAGGCAGCCCGATGAAGCCCATTATCTTGTTCAGGTAGCCGTTGGTCTGCAGCAAGTCGATCCAGGCGAGCATCCGCATCATGTAACTGATCCAGAACGGCGCGATCAGCAGCACGAGGAACAATGCCTTGCGCCGCCCGGCGAACCTGGCAACGAAGTAGGCGGCCGGATAGCCGATCACGAGGCAGAGCAGCGAGGCGACCGCCGTGTACCAGACCGTGCGCCAGATGATCGGCAGTTCGAACGCGGTGGCGCCGAAGATGTCACGCCAGGTGACAACCAGGTTGGCGTGCGACCAGTTGAGCGGGTTGTAGATGGCGACCGGCGACTCGGTCAGGAAGTCAAGTCGCCCGCCGGCGATCGCGAGGACGTCGTAGAACGGTACAAGGAAAAGCACGGCGAGCCAGAGGATGCCAGGTGCCGCGAGCAGCATGAAGAAGATCCGGTTGTGCTGGTGGTTCTTGCCGTTCTTGCCCTGGCCGTTCTTGTCGCCGCCGCGGCGCCTGGTGAACCGCAGGACGGTAGGTTCCGCCATTGCCTGCCTCCCTCAGATTCCGAGGCTTACGGTCTGCCAGACCTGCTGCCAGGCCAGGTCGGCCTCGACGGGAAGCTGCAGTTCCCACAGGCCCTTCTTGAGGTTCTCCTCGTGCACGACGGTCGAGGTCAGCGCCGTGGGCAGGATCTTCTCGCGTACCAGGCGATCTTCTGTGACACCGTAGATCGGCTGCATGTAGCCGTTGTAGCTGATGTTCACCAGCGCGTTGTCGAGATCCTCGAGGTAGTTGAGGAACAGGTGGGCAAGCACCGGGTTCTGCGACCCGGCGAGCACCGTGTTGGTGTCGTTGGCGACGGGGCCCTTGCCGTCGGCAGGGAACCAGTAGCCGACCACGTCGACAGGCACGCCCTTCGGCATGTACTCCCCGGCCGCCGCCATGTCCCCTGACCAGGCGTGATGAATCCACATCTGGCCGGAGGGGATCTCGGTGTAGTCGTTGTTGTCGATGTGCACGTCGGTTAGTTTTACCAGGTCCTTGAGTTCGCGCTGAGCGATCGCGAGTTGGCTCGCTGACGTCGTGTTGAGGTCGTAGATGCCGCTCTTCATCAGCGCCAGGCTTGGCGACTCCCGGTAGTCATCGAGAATCGCGACCTTGCCGGCGTACTTGCCCTGCCACGGAAATGCGTAGCCGTTCGCCCAGCTCGCCGGGCTGTCAGGGATGTGATCCTTACGCCAGGAGATGCCGGTCGTGTAGATCGTGTAAGGGACCGTGTACTGCCAGTGCTGGTCGTAGAAGGGGTTCTGGTAGTCGCGCCAGGTCTGATTGACCACGTTGGGCAGGTAGCTGTGGTTAAGCGGCTGGATGAGCTTTTCTGCTACCAGCTTGCCTATGACGTCGGCGGTGACACCCATGAACACGTCGAAGCTGACCTTGCCGCTGCTCAGCGCTGCCAGCGCCTGCGTCATCGTGTTGAACGTCGTGACCTCGACCTGGCAGTTGTACTTCTTGCCGAAGTTCTTCAGGCTCTGCGGGTTGACGTAGGCGACCCAGTTGTAGATCTTGAGCGTGGCGTTGCGCTCGGGCAGGAGTCCGCTCTTGATCGGCCGGTTGTCCGCGTAGATCGGCCAGGTCACCGGGTTGTGCGGGCGCGGCAGCGGCAGCGGCTTACCCACCGGTCCCGTGGCCAGGGCGCTGCTGCAGGCCTCAAGCAGCGAGCCCGCACCGCCGGCCGCGAGCAGGGCGGCTCCGGCTCCGGCGCCGCGCCTGAAGAAGGAGCGGCGAGACAGCGAGACTCCAGGGATCGGTGGTCGCCCGTCGCGCCAGCCTTCCTTCGGATGCATGATGTGTCACCCTTCGCCGGGTTCGTGCCAATGAACTTTAGGGGTCCACGGGCTGAACCGTCCTTCAATTACCTCACTTCATTACTACTACGCCGGTGTGGAGGCAAGTATCAGCAGGTCAGGTCCACCAAGCCAGGTCAGTTGAGTTGCCTTGCGACGGAATTCCACTCCTGATGCCACAAGGCCTGCGCCCCGATCTGGAGCTGGAGTTCCTTCAGTCCCCGGTAGAAGTAGTTTTGCAGGACGGTGGTGGTGATCAGCGCGGAAGGTATGACGCCTTTGTTCACCATCCGCTCGGGTGTCATCCAGGTCAGCGGCTGCATGAATCCGGTCTGGCGTACGTTGTCGACCGCGTTGGGCCGGTTCAGCATGAAGTTGAGGAACAGGTGGGCCAGCACCGGGTTACGCGCGTTGCGCGGGATCGTCATCGTGTCGTTGGCGACAGGTCCTGAACCGTCGGGCGGGAACCAGTAGCCGAGCACGTCGTGCGGCAGGCCGGGGGTCAGGTACTGAGCGGCGGCCGCGACCTGGCCAGACCAGCACTGTGCGATCGCCGTCTTGCCGGTGCCGAGTTCCCTGAAGACGTCGGTCGACAGTCGCGGGCGTACGAGCCTGACCAGTTCCGCCAGCGCGCCGCCTGCCGCGTCGATCAGCCTCGGGTCAGGGGTGTTCAGGTTGGTCGTGCCGGTCTGGAGCAGGCCGAGGCCGATGCCCTCGCGGTAGTCGTTGAGCACCGCGACCTTGCCCTTGAACTTGGCGTCCCACAGCACGTTCCAGCCGTTGACCATCGCGAACGGGTTGGCCTCCACCAGGTCCTTACGCCACCCGATGCCGGTCGTGTAGATCGTGTAAGGGACCGTGTACTGCCAGCGCTGGTCGTAGAACGGGTTGGTGTACTCCGCCCAGACCTGGTTGATGTTGGTGATGTAGCCCTGGTTGAGCGGCTGGATCAGGTTGCCGTTGATCAGGGTGCTGAGCACGTCAAGCGTGCCGCCGAGCAGCACGTCGACCTGTGAGCCGCGGTGACTGACGAGGTTGATGCCCTCAGTCATCGTGCTGAACGTCCGCAGTTCGACCCGGCACTTGTACTTGCGCTGGAAGTCGATGAGGCAGCGGTGCCCGATCCGCCCCGGCCAGCAGATCACTCGCAGCGTGGCGTCTCGCTCCGGTCGCTGCCCGCCGGGGATCGGCAGGTTGTCCAGGTGAATCGGCCAGAGCACCGGGTGAAACGGCGAGGGAGGCAATGCCTGGAACAGCAGCTTCGCCTTGACTTCGTTCGCTCCGCAGCCGGAAAGGAGGCCGCCGAGGCCGCCAGCCGCTATCGCGGCGGCGGCCCCGGTCAGAAAGCCTCGCCTGCTTGTGCCTGCCCTCACCCGGCGGAATCTAGCACCTTGCCAGGGCCAGCGATGCTCGCAGCGAATCTCGCAACGTTACCGTTAAACCGGTCGATATCCGCCGCGTCGTGCTGCACCGAGATCAGCCACTGCTCCGCCTTTCCCCACGGCGGCAGGAAGACGCCGCCATTGTGCTGGAAGAGCCAGTGCGCTTGACTGTAGTCGCCGTTGATGGCCAGGAAGCCGCGGAAGTCGTTCACGGGTTCGCTTGTGAACACGATGCAGCCCTTGGCGCCGACCGACACCACCCTCGCGGAAAGGCCGTTGGCCGCGATCGATGCCTCCGTGGCCGCGACCGCCCGCTGGCGAAGCTGGTCGATCCGCTTGTAAGCCTCCGGAGTCGCGACCTCGTAAAGCATGGCCTTGGTAGCCGCCATCGCCAGCGGATTGCCGTTGAAGGTGCCCACCATCTCGTACTCACCCTCGGCGACGTGCCGCATGACGTCGGTCGTGCCGCCGATCGCCGCGACTGACACGCCCCCGCCGATCGCCTTGGCCAGGCAAATGATGTCAGGTACCACGCCGGTGACGCCGACCGCGCCCTTCGGCCCCGCGGTGAGGCCGGTCTTGACCTCGTCGAAGGCAAGCAGCGCACCGTGCCGGTGCAGCAGCTCCTTCAGGCCGGCGAGGTAGCCGGGCTCGGGCGGGATAATCCCGGCATTCATCATGATCGGCTCGAGGATCATGCCGGCGACCTGGCCCTTGTTCTCCGTGAGTACCCGGTCGACGGCCGCGAGGTCGTTGAAGCCGACGATCAGCGTGAGGTCGGTCAGCGCGCGAGGGATGCCGGTGCTCGACGGCGCGCTGGCCGGCCTCTCCGCCGGTCCCATTTCCTCTGGTTCCGGGTAAACAGAAACCTGGACCGAGTCGTGGTGCCCGTGGTAGCAGCCCTCGACCTTGATGATCAGGTCACGCCCGGTGATCGCCCGCATCAGATGGACGGCGTCCATCGTCGCCTCTGTGCCCGAGTTCGCGAACCGCCACAGTGGCAGCTCGAACCTTTCGGCTAGCTGCCTGGCGACGGCGAGCGCGTCCCTGGTCGGCTGCGCGAAGTGAGTACCGCTCGCGACCTGACGCTGCACCGCCTCGACGATCGCCGGGTGCGCGTGGCCGGCGAGGGAAACGCCGTAACCGCCGTGCAAGTCGACGTACTCGTTGCCGTCCACGTCGTAAAGCTTGGAGCCGCGCCCGT
>Ga0335074_10007468_pt1 | contig 15161 bp, 12 predicted proteins | sample Lox_Sample_23_FD_206715 | JGI IMG/M metagenome (GOLD analysis project Ga0335074, IMG submission 206715) | Soil microbial communities from Loxahatchee National Wildlife Refuge, Florida, United States - Lox_Sample_2.3 | ecosystem: Environmental > Terrestrial > Soil > Wetlands | place: USA...
TTACATCCTCTGCCCATTGTATCCGCTTCTTACTCCGTACTCCCGTCTCTGCACCCCGTAGGCGCAATACCGGCTGCCGTATTTGCACGAGCGAAGGCGCTTGTGTCTGTGTCTGCGAGGCTGTGGCGGCCACAGCTGAGCGAGCTAACAACCCAGAAGGGGGAGGTGCACGAGACGATGTCGTTGCTGCTGCCATGTTTGAACTTTAGAATAACTTGCTTCCGACTATTTCTCGATGTGAAACGAAGACCAAAGACAATGGTCGAAGATGAGCGTTGTACATCTAACAGGGCAAAGGCCCACAATATACCAGCAAAGTCACAGCTCCGACGACGGGACTGGCAAGGTACGTGGCACGAGAGCTATCGCGTGCGTGATGTGATAGACTTTGCAGCAGAGAGTGTGATGTGCTGGAGAGAAGTTTTTCTCGTTCGTTCGTGAACATGCAGGAAAGTGTTTTGGGGATGTTTTAGTTTCCCCTCGGCTTAGAGCACACACTTGCCCCACGTCACAATGCAGCCTCTAGCTACAAATGACGAACGAAGCGAGAGGGAAGAAGTGAGATCGCGCCGCTTTTGCCCGATTGCGCTGTTTTCTGCTACAGTGAAGCGGGGGATTGGTTATGTCGACATTTTAACTTTCATGTGTGAAGGGCACGTGCACAGCAAATTTATGAGGTACGGGTACAGGAGGCTTTCGTGCTCGGTCAAATTTTTTTCATGTCTGTCTGCATTGCAGACCTACAGCAGCATGCGATGCCATTGTTCTTAAGAAGTTGTCCTTCCCTCCAGAAGAGATTGTAAAAGCTTACGCCTCAAGCGATACCGTAGTGTCAGCACTTACCAGGTTGTAGCTGTGGAGGTCCGGACTCCTGCATCTAAAAGGGGTAGACGACCTGCCAGCCACCACGTGTCGATACCTCGATCAAAGCGAAGATAACCTTAACTCTCCATCACGCCTTACGAGGCTCACCCTACAGTCTTCCTCATGAAGACGGCTGTGAGCGTCCTCTCTTTCCCTTCTGGACTAAACGCCGCATAGAATCTGTCGTCGCGTTTCAATGCTTCATAGCCTCGCCGAGCATACCAGTCCTGATTGCTCATCTACTTGTAGCATGGCACACCTGATTTCTTCGAGAACTTTCATAAGATACCTTTGGCCTCTGCAAATTAAGGTCTATGTCTTTCCAAAAGTCATCATCAAGAGCCTGCTCCCTTGCTAGCGTGTCAAGAGCAAGTACTTTAGCATTCAGAGGTGGTTCGACGGCCATTTTCTCGATGGCGTCCATGGCCGCCCGGCCGAGACCCCCCCCCTGCAGCGCTCGGGAGACATAGAAGGTAGATATGTAGAAAATGCCTCTGGATGGATCGGCGAGGCTGGGATCTGGATTGTAGAAGTCCAACGAGATGTGTCCGACTGGGATAAAAGGCTCTGATAATCGCTGCGTGATTCGAGGCTTCCCAGCAATGGACGTTGCTGTATCCAAAATGGGTAGCCTCTCATTGAGATGCTGCATGGCGTGGTTGGCCAGCTTGAATTCCTTTTGCGGGTCATCTTCGGAGAGGATCTGTTTGGATGTCAATTACAAATCGCTATCTTGCACCAGCTTTCGGTATGGTCTCATAATGAGGTGAAGCAGAGGGCACATACCATCCAATGGATAGCCATTTTGCCCTCTCGCTGCATTGTTCGCCATTCCTCTACTCTTTCTTGCCTCCAACTACAAGTAACTCGCTGATCATATAGACGCTGCACATGTTGAGATGATTCTGGGTCCCACGGCACGGTAGCGCTTTGTGGACTTGTCGCCGAGACCGTTGAGAACCCGTTTACTGTTGACATCTTAAACTACTATTCGAATTTTAAGACTTGGGAACTTGGGCGGGCCAAGGGCATTTAACTGTCCGACGTCCATACCATTTGAGTCATAAAGAGAAAGGGTTTTACAAGGATCCATTGAGTCTTTCACCGCTCGCCACTTACAATCGGTCCTCAAAACGACCTACAGCTTCCTATTTCCGTGCATCTCAGCATAAGACTAGTTGCGAAGCTCCTTGACTGCCAAATGTCGCCACTTTGCTTACGTTTTGTTAAATTGAAATGCCTTCAACATTGTGCTGATCTACAAGGCCGCCAGTAGCAACATTGGCAAGGATTGGCGTTTTATGGGAGGTACTTAAATACATATATTCCTGGAAATTCTCTTACCTCTAAAGAGGGTATCAAATCAATAGTACACCTTTGCAAGCTTGAAAGTTAAGCCTTCACCGAAACTATCCCAGCCTGAACGCCCTGCTTCAATCATGTAAATGCTCCAAGTTGCGACTTGTCGCCCCAAACATTGTCATCTAGCCTGATGAACTAAGAGACAGTATGAAGCAAGATTGCGTGACCAGTCCAACCCGACATCTAAGACAATTTATAGCCGCACGGCTCCAGTCCTGGCTGTCAAGGATTCCCGAGCGTATTGGAGTCGTCGGCTAGGTCATCGGCTGGGGCATTCTCTGCATTATCTGGATTGTCGAGATCTTCCATAGCAGCAGCATCTACCTGCGTCATCCCATTCTGCCTTTCCCAAACCTCTCTTCTGATCTTTTCGTCCTTCGTTTTCCTCGCTCTCTCAACTTCCTCAACCCCGCCCGCCTTCCTCAATTTCCCCGCTTCCACAAAATCACCAAGCTCCTTCTGAAATTCACCGCCTCTCCTGCTCTCTAGTTCTTTCTGTCGCAATTTCTCTGCGCGCTCAATGGCCTCAAGCCTGTTCTCATGATTGGGTTGTAGAGCACGGACTTCATCAAGAACGCCCTCCTTGATGGAAGATGGATTGGAGACAGTGACATGATTCAAGCCCCTTGACAGAGCACGGGCAGCTACCACACCCCCTGGAAGATCTTTCATCTGCTCCTTGGTGGCTTGCTCAACCAAAGCGAAGGTCTGTGCGGCCTTCTCTAGATCATCTTGGAGATCAGCAGCTAGATCTTCCTGCATAGTCATCTCTTCACGGTCGTTGCACACGGTTTCCAGCTCTTTCTCCCAGATTTTAGTCCAAATTGGTCGCTCACGCTTAAGGAAATCTTGCATTTTCTTGAGCTCCATGGTTGCCAGGGAGATATCCTTCGCTACACTCTCGAGCTGTCGAGGGAGAGGCCGTACCCCGCGCATTACGACGTCCTTACGGAGGTCCTCCACTATGTCCTGCAGATCATCCACCTGTGCGACTAGCTTATCAGAATCCTCATTCAGAGTCTTCTTCCCAGCATTGACATATGACCGGCCCGAATCGCCTTTGAGATCAGGAATAGCAGCTTTGAGCGCCACAGTCTTGACGGAGCTTGCTTTGGTTCGAATTGTGGACATTGAGCTTTCGATATCGGACTGAAAATTGCTATATGTCTGCCGTAAGACTGCTAAGTCCCTGCGTAAAGATTGAATTTCGCTAAGTTGAGCTGCACCATTGGCTTTGAGGGGGCTGAGTATCGTGCCATTGATACGCGGGTTCTCAATCACGGAAATTCGAGGAGCTGGCGGAGCCACCGCAAGTCGTGCCATCTCTTTTGCGGCATCTTGTTGACGATCTGATACTCTTTGTATGGTAACTTGCTGGTCATCGATCGCAGTCTTGATGCCTTCAACTATCTTCTTTAATCCACCAATACCCTCATCAATGTGACGCTTTACTTCATCGAGAACCTCCACGTTTAGGACTAAAACAGACCGATCCTTAACATCGGCCAAATCCTCCAGCTCGTGACGCACACCCGAAATAGGATCTTGGATGTATATTTCAGGCAGGTCTACTCCATTGTTATGTGTATTCCAAGCGAACTTCTCTATAAATGCGAGCTGGAGTCTAGCGATTGATAGGTCGTTGTAACCATCTGCCAAGACAAATTTCTTAATCTTGGTCTTATATTGTAGAAAGAGAGTGAGCTCCTTTCCAGGCTGAGGCGATTGATCAGCTACAAACGGCTGGTTCTGCCCAGAATCCTCGGGTGTCCTAGCTCTAGGAGGCAGGGACCGTCTCAATTGCTGCTTCTCCAGCTGAGAATCAATCCTTTCTACCTCAGCCTCCTCCATAGCCATAACAGGCATGGCATCGGTTGGTGGGCCTTGCAATGTCGCACTTACTGGCCGGTCAAAAATCGGGACTGACTGTCTGATCTTATCTTCGGGAGTTTTAACAGTAGGGCTATCATCAGGACCGGCTTCCTCCGGAGGTTTCAAGATTGGAGGTTGCGCAAGCTGCTCCTCTGAGATGCGATTTGGGACACGATTGGGAGATGCCTCCGTGTCAATACGGTTATTGGATCTCTGACGATTATGTACTGATCCGCGGCCCCTCACAGCGTTCATAGATTCTCTTAGATCACGACCTCGATTTGGTATTGGCGAATTTTGTGTGGGAGGTATCATTGGAACAGGCGACGAGCCAAGGTGCTTCGAGATTTGGTACTGTGAGTAGCGTCTAGAGGCTCTCCTCTCAAGATCGCCTCCTCTTTGCAATGCTTGAAGCGCATTCTGTTGCTTTGGCGGCGGAGGCGGTGGAAAAGCATCCGTGTTGAGCTCTACCGATTCAAGACGGTTGGGATCCTCGATCGAATAGGGAGGCGGCACTGGTGTATTTTGCATTGTTGTGCTCGAGAGAAAGGACTGCTCTGAAGATGTTGATGCCCGAGATTGATCTTTTGCTGGTATACCTCGTCGATTTGGTGAACTATTACTGGCAGCTGATGATACTCGTGGAGGTATATCTTGGACGGACTGAGTAGAGCTTCCCCGACCATCGCTGACACCTCCTTCTCGATATTTATCAGGAAGCCCTTCGTTATGAAGCGTAGAGAGGCCAGTATTTCCGCTGCCAACACTACTTGTACTGCTGTTCCTTGGCAACGAGTTATTCTCGTTCTGAGCAATTCCGTCTCTCGACTGCTTTTGTCTCAGTTTCTGCTGTTTTCGCTTCAAGCCATGGAGTAAGGTGATGATGATGTCACGAATTCTTGGGAGATATTTGTCCAAGCTCTCAACGCTAGCTTCTTGGCTCAGGGTTGCCTCCAGGATATGTCGAAGAAGCTCAGGGACATTCCCAAGATCTGAGGTATCGACGTTGATAGCAGTGAAGGCTCGGCATGCAATGTTGAACTCGTATCCTAGCCTAACATAAACGTCTGAGACCTGCGCATCCGTAGCTTGATGTCGAGACCACTGTGTGAGCGTTTCCAATAACTGCTTTGTGGCAACGAGGAGGTGTGTCACGCTTTTCTCGATCTGTGATAGAGGTGGACCAGACTGACTGGACTGAGAGGGTGTAGCCCCCTAATGAACATGTGTTAGCAATAAATAACTTTGGAAGAGCGGTAGAAGTGGGACACTCCTGCCGGGATAGCGATGTAACAAGCTCACATTTTGGCGTCTACTTCCACCACTTGTCTGCGCCGACTTTGTGGAAGAGACGGATCCCCTTGACTGAGGAAGAGTAGCAGGCGATATTGAGCGTGCTGGGACCGCCGGCGGGGGACCTGGATCTGTCGATGGCGACTTCCTCTGGATGGACCTTTGAGAAGGCGTTGGGGCTTGCATGGTTGTTGAAGCCTGCATGCGACTGAATACTTACAAGCCAGTCTGGCTTAAACATGGGCTATGCACATCGATGGAACATTCTGAATGTTAAGTCTTTGTTGGCATGACTTGTCTTGACTTTGGTGTTGATAGACCCTCGGTCACAGGCTGATTTCTGGCCCGAAAGCATACTTAGCGCCTTTTCGCTTCGGTGCACTGAAAATCACATTTCTAAGGAATCCGAACACTGAAGTCACGAGACCTGAGCAGGGGAATCCGTATCGATGAGAAGTTTATTGATTCGATACAACATGTTTAGAGACCTGCAAGCGTCCTTTTATAATCTTCTTAATGGGCAAAGATTTCCAGATATGCGCGTCAGCCTCTGGCGGATACGTGCATCTTTCTTCTGCAGAAGCTCCCCGATACCAGCCAATTCAATGATTAGCGTAGATATTGTGCCTGAGGTGTGGGCGCACTGCATCAGCGAAAGAGACGAAGCCATCCCTTTCTTCCTGCTGCAGCTGCATCGCTCTGAAGATTCCACCATTGCTCGACATGCGCCCTTTAGAGGCGATTAAAGGCGATATAAAGTAGATTTTCCGGAATGTCGGTGTTGTTGCATCTTTCATCTGAACTGCGGACGAACAGAGTCGGGCGTCCTGCCAGCTAGCACATATGAGAGCCACTACGCCCGATTTGGCACAGGCTACTTACTCGGATCGATTATTGCCTTCTTCCGCCGTCACAGCAGAAGACAAAGCCCTGCGAGACTGATTTTGCATCAGTGGGGCTGGCTGTTGCATAGCGAACACCGTCCGTGGCAGGGTATTATTAACAATAAACCGTTGTGACTGCCTTGTCGTGCCTTGCCTTCTGTTGCCATCACCAGCACTCTTGTAACCGGTAACAGACCGTTCATGCCTGACCGGCGTGACCTTATGAGAAGCCTAAGTCACCAAAGTAGTAAGGGTATTCGTACGGCACGCGGTAGCTCCCTCTCGCCAGGCCAGATCTTTCCCTCCAGAATCAATTCCCCGGCCAATCAGCACTCCTCGCTGTTTCGCCAGGCTAACTTCTATCTGCTAAACCCAATTCTACGGACTCCAAGCCCCATAGCCCCATCGGCCCAGACGACATCTCTTGAATTTCCCTCCACATTATCTCAGGACGCTCTCTCACTCTTCATCCCGACTTCCCTTCGAGGTTGACCCTGTTGCAGTTGGGTGCAAGGCAGAAGGCGCACGAGTTGAAGCGGTTGTCGTTCCCTGGCCCTTATCCTAATTCTGTTTCATCTTTTTGTTCTGCTTTTCCATTGAGCACATTCCCATTTTACACGGTCGCGAAGCTAGGCAAATGGCCTCTCCAGCCACGACAACCGCTGTTCAATCCGCCGCCGCATCTTCCAACCTCAGCGCGTCTTCCATTTCCCCTTCCAACTTCACTTCAGACGAGGGTAATTCAAAAGCAACATATAGCAGCAAAGTCGGGAACGCGAAGGGTAGACTGTCAGAGAACACAGCTGCTACTAGTGCCTCGAGGTGAGACAAATCCGTTTGCCCTTCAACCTTTTGCGCTGCCTATACGGAGCAGCTCTAAGCATCACTAACTACGAAGTATCAACGAGCAGGACAATTCATTGTCTTGCTTCTCTTGTGCATGGTCGCTAACGATTTTTGTCAATGGCTAGTAGACAATCCTCGGCACCCAAAGCGTGGGCTTCTGGAACCAATCCACTTACGCAGCGAGCATCGAATCCAAATCAACGAAACGGCACGAGCAGTCAGACTCAGGGCTCTACGACGGGACCTAGCTCAGCCTTACTCAGAGAGGTGAATAATCATTTCTGTTTCCGTTCCTAACTTTTGAATTCAGCTCGAGTCACTCGGCACTGGGACTCACTACTCAAGCGCGTCACCGATCATCCTTGCTCTCAATTCTTTTCTATACTGCACTCTATCAACGTGAAGCACCAACTCAAATCTAACTGTGACATATTCTAGGGACTGAGAGTCAAAATCACACTTGACAGTGGAGCTGAATTTGAAGGGACATATGCAACTGGCGCTGACTCAAGCTACACTTTGAAAATGGTGCAGCAGAAGAAGCTCCCGAATTCTGGAGATCTGTCCAACGGGAATACGAGAACGGGCAGAGAACAAGCTAGCATGACATTTCAGAAGAAGGATGTCGCTGACGTTCATGTGATGGGCACTGCCCTACCTAACAAATCGGTCAAATCTCAGAACGGTACGTACTCTTGTCTACCTTGGATGTATGAAAAATTACTGAATAAAGGTGAAGGTTCATCTGCAGTGTTTCGTACAGATGCAGCTATTTCCGGCAGCAGATACCAGAGCGAACGAACTCTCAAGGCATGGGTTCCGGATGATAGCATAGAGACTGACATGTCCTTGGAGTCTAGCCGCAACAAATCCTCCACGGGTGGAACCTGGAACCAGTTTGAAGTCAATGAACGCCTCTTTGGCTTGACGACCGATTACGATGAGAATATCTACACCACAACCATCGACAAAAGCCATCCTGATTATAGTAAAAGATATGCAGAAGCTGATAGAAAGGCTCGGGAGATCGAAAGCAGCGTAGCGAACAACTCCCATGTTGCAGAGGAACGTATTGTGGACAACCTTACTGTTGATGACAGTGGGATAACAGAAGAGGACAAGTGAGTTCCAATCCCTAAGTTATGTAGTCTTACTAATATAAGCATAGATATAGCGGTGTTCAGAAACAGGACAGTTCCCAGGACTACCCGCCTTTGGCACCCAGTGGTCGATCTAATAAGTACACGCCTCCTAACCGACGACCAACCGTTCCACAATCCCAGTCTCCAGCACCTGCCCCTGGCCCTTTGAATGATCCCGCCATCATATCTTCCTCACTCGCACGTAAAGATAGCCCAGCAGCTGACAAGGGTAAAAGCAGTCAAGCTCAGATCACAGATATGGCTCAAACTACTTCGCCTGAAGTCAGAAGTTCTCCGAAGATAAATGAAACAAAAGCAGTGGTCACAACTGAGGCAAAACCTACGGCACCGAATGCTTCGACTTCCACCAATCGTACTGTGTCACCTGCAGGCGTTCCAAGTGCTACTGCAACCGTTGAGCGGGATGTTGTAAATGCTTTCAAGGGGTTCGCAAACCAACAGAGGATCCAAGCCGATAAGATTCGCATCAACAAGGCCAGGCAGGATAAGGAAATCAAACTGCACGAATTGAAGAAATTCGCAGCCAACTTTAAGCTCAACTCGCCTGTGCCCAGCGACTTGGTGTCAATCATTGCGAAAGATCCGGCGAAGCAGAGGGAGATACAAGAAAAGGCGAAGCGTGACGCTGAAGAGCAGGCGGAGAAGGCGAAGCTGGCCAAAGCTGGCCCAACAGACGCAAAAAGCTCTACATCACCGAATCCCGACCCAAAGGCAGCGCAGCGTCCCTCGGCTGCTGCTGCTCCTCATGCAGGTGTTCCAACATCTGGACCTGCTAGTCGTCCTAATCCAGGACGTACCTCCGGCTTCCCACCTCAAGCGCCTTACAATGCTCAATCTTTCAAAGTTGATCGGTCTGCTCAAAATCAACCTATTCCTACACCAAATGGCCGACCTACACCTGGCCTTGGAGCTAGATTAAGAAATGTTGAGCAGAACAACAAGTCTGCACAAATTTCTCCGCAGATCCTCCCGCATGAAACACGTCAACCCCCCACTGGACCAGCCAGCAGTGTTGACCCGGGCTTTTCGCGCCGTTCAAGTGGGGCCATCAGCATGATGTCTGCTAAACTGAATCCTAACAGCAGCGAGTTTCGACCTAGCCCTTTTGCAGCTAGTTTCAGCCCTAACGGAAACCCTTCGTCTGGATCCAGCCCCCGATCCAGTTCTACGAGTGCTCAGAATCAACCAATTATTGTAGCAGCCGCTACTCTTATTCGTCGACGGCCATTGCAGGTCTCTGGGAAGACTCCTACTGAAGATTCTACTTTAACATACAATGACATCATTGAGAGCGTTGCTGCAATTCTAGCGCCTGTTAGTGTCGTAAAGAAATGGGAGAGCAATGGCGGCTTTAAGCCAGCATACGATACTCTGCCTACATGGAGACAGGTTGACAACGAGCCGCCAGACTCAACGATGCATCAGACATATGCCAAATTGTTCGAAAATCCTCCTTACATCAATCAGACTATGTCGCCACCGCAGCCTCCACATGTTCATCCACAAGCTCCACACCAGCATCAGCTACCATTTCACCTCCAGCAAGGCTCACATAACATGTCGCAAAGACAATCTCCCCGTCAGCCACAGATCCACTTACACAACAACCAGCATAACCATGGACCTAATCCCATATTCAACCCCTCAGATGAGCACCGAATGATGCCATCCCATTCAGCACAGTCTTTTGCATCGCCTCGTCTTCAAAACGTAAACATGGCGTATGCTTCGCCAATGTCTCAGCCTGCGCAGCTTGCTTATAACCCGCAGATGATGCAGTTCCCAATTGGCCCTGTTGCGCCTCAAATGACACAGTATAGGTCATACTCTGGAGGCCACCAGTTTGTCCCACAGCAAGCTCCACATATGGGTGGTCCAGTTATGATGCCAGCTCCCGCAGGTAACGGCTTCATGGGCCCCACAGGCATGGTGACTCCGGCTCCGCAGATGATATACCCTGGTGGCCAGCCTCACTTTATCCCTCAAGGAAATGGTCCACCTCCAATGCCAGGATCTAACGGCTATCCAAGTCCAGGCCGCACTGCTCCGATGATGATGCAGCAAGGCTCTCAACCAGGTCAGTCAGTTTATGGTATGAGTCCCGGAATGCAGTATGGTCAGCCGATATATGCTCAGCAACAGCCTCCTCAGAGTAAGTAAAATGTCTGCTACAAGTCGTTCTTGATATTAATATCTTTTACAGTGTCTAACATGCGCGGCTATGGTTCGCAGACTCAGCAATTTGGAACAAGCCCTCAGATGCATCAATATGGTCCGCCCCACCGTGGGGCCCCTAGTGGTAATTATAACAAAAACTACATGCCCCCACATGGCCCGCATCCCCCACCTCAACAGAACCAGATCCCCACAGGTCCTCAAGGACGTCCGATTGATGGTGGGGATGACGCGAAATGAAGCAACCGGGTCATCAGACTTACGGAAATCGCGCCACGCTTCGAAGGCTCTACGTAGAAGGTATACTCAATATGGATACGTATCTTCGCAATTACGATGCATCAGTTCTTAAATTAGCTTGGTTGCATCCATTGAGTATCTCTAGAACTATCTATGATCATAGGAATGAATGGTCGGAGGCCATGCAAGGATAACATACTCGTATGCTTCTAAGCTCCCTCCATTGCTGGCACATTGACCTTGTCAGCTGACCTTCAAGCAAGGCACACGAAGAAGGATAGATCGACGAAGGTACAATCACTTTCAAGCATAGTCTCAGGACACTTCTGTCAACAGAATTAGACACTTTGTACTCGAGATGTGCCAACTAGGAGGAAGGGTGGGGCCATAGCTTTGGTGTCATTTGCTGTGCTCTGAACGTACAGAAAGTGAACTGGGAGGTTGAGGTTGGGCTACGGTTATAGTGACTTTACTTGGGTGGAGGCTACGGTGCCTTAGCATTAAATTATAAATAAGACATCTGTCAATCATAACTGGTCCTTATGCATTAATTGTTTCCAATACGTGAACTAATCTTGGTCACTCGAGGCAGCTAACCCTGCAGCCGTCTCACTGGGAAGCTGTCTTGGAAACCACCCGTACTCGCCAAAGTCTACCTGCAATTCGCCAAGGCTACCTGTGCTAACTAGCACACCCTCACTTCTCAGCTCAGTGGCTTGATTTGCTGCTCCAGATGGATGGCCCCTTAAAGCAGGTTAGAAACTGCCTAATAAACTGAAACTTTAGAAAGGGGAAATAAGTAGAGTCAAAGTTGAAGACACATGACTGGATCTAAGATCAACCGCGTTACGTATGTCGACGGGGAAAGGGTGCAGGAGAGATAACTTGTTTAGCGTACCGGGGAGAGATGATGCCCTTGGAGTTGATAACCCTCTGCCACGGGACGTTGCTATTGTTAAACCGAGAAGCCGGATCGGATGATAGGTGTTTCAGACAGACGCCTACTTGACGCGGTCTTTGAGCTATTGTTGCGTTAACAATCATTACAGTGTGAATATGAATTAGAAGGACTACGGGCACATACGGGTGCCTACAAGTTTGGCAATATGGCCGTAGCTGGTCACTTTTCCATATGGAATTTCCTGCACGGCGGAATAGACGGCATAGAAGAATGCCTCTGCCTCATCTGTGCGTGGCATGATGTATGAATAGGACTTGAATTACATTATAATTTGGTGCGAGGAAGGGGAGGGTTAAGTAAGGAGTCACAAGAAAGCGAATGCCTCAGTTTCAGGGCATGAATGGCCTGCATGCCGGCGCAACACTCAGCCTTGTTCGTAAGCTTTCATCATCCAACAAAACAGCTACAGGACGATTACATTGAGCGAATTTATGGAAACTACCTGGTCGTTATTTTTCTGGATGTATTTTTTATCAGCTCATGAAACTGGAAAGTATGGAAGAGCATTAGGCTTTGGTGTCTGACGTGTGTCCAGCCACCATGATTTGCAAGGCTGCGCTAGCTTATTTGTTCCTCTGACGTACTCACCACCAGCCATCGACTTCTGTTGCTCAAGGCATACAAAGGTATAACTTTTGATCAGTTCCAACCTACTACCCAGTCCAATTCACTGTGCGCCATATGTCTTTGCAGATGCATTCCGCTTTGCGACAGTGCTATTGCTAACGACGCCCTAAGTGGACATCCTTTAAGAGCAATTGCACCCTCCCTTTCAACGACGACAGTTTCGAACCCATTTAGCAGCTGAGGACTGCCAATTGTCTTAGCGACTAAGAAAACGAGGACGAAATGCGCTTCCCGCAGAAGCTCCTTGCTCTCCCGACTTCTCTGCTACTCCTCCTCCTCTCCGACCCAATCCAGTCGCATGCTGAAATCGAAGACCAGTCTCCAGCCCAATGGCCAAACGACCCTCCTGCGCATGTCAAATATTCACCCGAAGACTCACCTCATCGAAGGCGGGAACTCGAAGCTATACAATCCCATATATCAGCGGGGCATGTTCCAGTGGCCGTGAAGAAGATGAGCGAGGACGAGAGCGAGATGTTCTTCCCCGAATACTGGGGCTTTCGTGAGCAAATAGACCAATTAGCAATATTTGGTTCTGGTCCGGCTGATACGGGTACGGGATGGTCTCTAAGAAAGGAATTTGAAGAAGAGGAAGCTCTGATGTTGACCAACACATCAGCTGTGTTATCTATAAGGCCTGCATTTTTGGTCCGTGCCGAGCAGGAGACTTCCTTGAGTCAGCATGATATCCAAGCTTTTGTTGTTAGACATGTAAAAAGGGACAGAAATGCTGCTGCTGCTGCCCTTGCGATGTTGAAGAAGAGACAATACGAATGTCCAACTGGCACTTCTGCCTGTCGCAATGCGCCAAGCCTGTGCTGCGCCACTGGGGAAGCTTGCGTTACTGTTATAGATACAGGTATTGGGTCAATAGGGTGCTGCCCCTCTGGGTATACTTGTTCAGGGACTATTCAATGCGTTGCGGGTAATACCCCTTGTGGGAGTGACGTAGGGGGCGGTTGTTGTATTCCAGGGGACGTCTGCGCTACTGTAGGATGTAAGATCACTCTCTTCATTCTATAGTCTCCGCAATATGCTAAATATGTTTTTATAGGCGTTGCTTCTCCCACCGCTACTACCGCCATCACAATCGTCACAACTTCCACCCAGAATTTGGTAGCTTCCACAAATCTCATTGTGGTCACGACAGTCGTTACCCCGTCCATATCACCGAGCACATCGACTCTTACGTTGACAACCTCCCCGCCGAGCACACCAGTCACAACTACCAGTACAGCCACGGCCAGCCAAACTTCATTAGCAAGTGTAACACAAACAGTAACTTCTGCATCTGCACCCGTCCGCGCCTCAACCACCAGCAATACCGCTCAAGTGACAACGACCTCTACAACGATTTCCACCAGCGCTACGGACAGCTCGTGTCCCACCGGCTTCTACGCATGCTCAGCCTACTATGCTGGCGGGTGCTGTCGTACCGGCAGAGATTGCTCAACGACAGATTGCCCTTCAACAGCCTATACGACCCTCATCAGCTCTGGCGAAACGATTGTGGTGCCGCTAATTGGGTCAGCGACGACTACCGCTTCTGGAACGTGCGCAACAGGATGGTACAGTTGCCCAGCCACTGAAGGAGGGAGTTGCTGTCCGAACGGGTGGTCTTGTGGGCTGGAGAGCTGCACAAGCACGGGGGCTACTAGCACGCAGACGGAGGCGAAGGAAGGTGTTCTTCTGAACGGAAGCGTTAGATTGGGAACGAAGCCTCTTCAACTCCTGGGAGCGGTGTGCTTGATACTTTTTCTCCCGTTGATAGCATAGTCAATGGGATGTTGATGATGAAAACATGATGGAATGCATATTACATACTTCTAACCTCAAAGACATACTTTAATTATATGTAGCATGTGCTCAATAACATTGCTATATATAAACGCCTCTGGGAAGTCATGTTAGTGTAGAGTTGATTGAATCCTCGAGCGCATAATACCATAACATATTTTACCTTAAGACATCATAGAAAATAACCTGGAACATTGCCCATTTTGCCCCCTTCTCCAAATAGGACCTCTTAGACAGTATTAAAAAAAAACCCCCCTCACGCCCATTAACCCTCGAAAATTACATATGGACGTCCACTGGGCCAAACAAAGAGATTTAGCGGGTCGTAAATCTGCTATCGGTGTATGTCTTGAAATCTTATTTGTAACTGCTAGATGTCGGGTTATGCTGTCGTCAATTACGATTTTGTCGTTTTGAAGATCACTTGTGGACATGCTGACACCTCCCCACCTTCAAGGACGAAGTTAGCAAGACAAAGATGTCTGCATGCGCGTTTTCGAAGTCATGGGAATTTTGCAGGACGTTATGCTGCTGCAGTCTACTACCAATAGATTCAAAATCATCAGAGGTATGTATAACTCTTAAAAGCAAACTGCAAGACCTGCTTTTGGCTATTCAAGGTTTTTTATATACGGGAAGGAGTCAATATAAACATGGAACCATAATTTCATCGCGATCATTGCAGGTGCCTCATGAACGTCTTCCAGCATGAAGCACTTCATGACAAGCGCTCTAGCAGAAAGCGCCGCTGGGGATGTTCTCGCAACTAGTGCTTTCCTTGCCTCCTGTGACGCTAACACTTGACCAAGTCCAGTCGGAGCAGCCACCGCTGCTACAAAGGATATAGATGTCCGTAGCATCGCTCTGGACGGTACCGTGGACGTTGTTGAGCGTCAAGTCTGTGATAGGCACGCCGTTGGTAGGAGTGCCTGTAGGGGAGCCATTCTCGTAGTCTTGCTCGACGACAATGTCGTTAACGCTGATGTTCGAGAGTGGCGGAGATGGAGCTGGTCGCTTTATAAGGAACAGACCCCGCGGTGGCTGCATGCTAGCCTCCGCATCGCCGCCAAGAAATCC
>Ga0335074_10007469_pt1 | contig 15161 bp, 12 predicted proteins | sample Lox_Sample_23_FD_206715 | JGI IMG/M metagenome (GOLD analysis project Ga0335074, IMG submission 206715) | Soil microbial communities from Loxahatchee National Wildlife Refuge, Florida, United States - Lox_Sample_2.3 | ecosystem: Environmental > Terrestrial > Soil > Wetlands | place: USA...
CGGTAACATAACCGGAGCGTGATCCGGTTTGGGTGAAGCGCAGATCCGCGCGCCGCGGCCGCTGCGGGACGAGTTGGCCGGCATCCGCCGGCCAGACCGACCGTGCCGGGCTGTTCCTTGCGGGCTAGGCGCGCGTTGGACCTGGCCGAACCTGACGGCATGCTGACCCCGTTCCTGTGGGATCCAGTGCCGGGTCGCCTGCTGGAGCGGCACGCCCGGCACGGCACCGCGCACGCCGCCCTCGTCGCCGACATGCTCAGCCTGCTCGCCGGGCGCAAGCTCGCCCCGCCGGATGCCGGGGCGCAGCCGCCGCTGGAGACGCTGAGCGACAGCGAGGTCCGGGTGCTGCGCTACCTCCCGACCAACCTGTCGATGCGGCAGATCGCCAGCGAACTGTACGTCTCGCACAACACCGTCCGGACCCACATCTCCCACCTGTACGCCAAGCTCGGCACGACAGGCGGCGCTAGAGACCGTCAGCGGCGGCTGTCCAGGAAACGCTGCCGGATCCGCTTGAGCTCGTGGCGGGGGAACCCGGCCAGCAGCTCCCAGGCCAGTTCGAGCGTGCCGGTGACGTCGCGCCGGCGATGGAGCCCGCGTGATGGCCGCGTGAAGACCGCCGGACCCTGGCCCGGCCGCCCATCACGGCCGGAGACTGGCCTGTGGCTGGATCACTTCTGGCGCGCGCGCCGGCGGCCGTGCCGCCCGCCGACGGCTGTCGCGGACGGACAGGACGGTGACCACGGCCAGCACGGCGGCGATGAACGCCGGCGAGGCCCAGGCAGGGAACTTGTACACGTCGGTCAGCAGCAGCTTGGCCGCGACCGCGGACAAGATGACGGCCAGCCCGGGCTGCAGGTAGGTGGAACGGGCAGCCGCCCCGGCCAGCACGAAATACAGCGCCCGCATGCCCAGCAGCGCGAACACGTTAGATGTGTAGACCGCGAACGTGTTGGTGGTGATGGCGAGGACCGCCGGGATCGAGTCGATGGCGAAGATCACGTCAGTGGTCTCCACCACGATCAGGGCGAGCAGCAGCGGGGTGGCCAGCAGCCGGCCGCTGTCCCGGATGATGAACCGCTGGCCATGCAAGTGGGTGGCGGGCAGGACACGCCGCAGGCAGCGCAGGACACGGCTGTCCTCGGGCCGGGTTTGACTACCGCCGCGCAGCATCCGGATTGCGGCCCACAGCAAGATCGCGCCGAAGATGTAGATGACCACGTGGAAGGTCTCGATCAGTGTGACGCCGGCCACGATGAACGCGGCCCGCATGAACAGCGCGCCGACAATGCCCCACATGAGCACGCGGTGCTGGTATTTGGCCGGGATGGCAAACGAGGCGAAGATGACAGCGAAGACGAACACGTTGTCCAGCGACAAGCTCTTCTCGATCAGGTAGCCGGCCAGATAGGCCTGGGCGATGGCGCCGCCCTGCCAGGCCCACAGCAAGACAGCAAAGCCCAGCCCGATCGCCATCCAGATCCCGCTCCAGGCGGCCGCCTCCTTCAGCGAGACCTCGCGGGCCCGGCGGTTCAGCACGAACAGGTCCAGGGCCAGCATGGCCACCACGAAGGCGGCGAACGCAGCCCAGGCCCAGACGGGAACGGCCACGCCATTTGCCACGCCTCAAGTTAGCGGGGCGGATCTGCAGCCGTTGTGCCCTGAGCATGGAGACGTCGTGAAGCATGACCGGCCTGTCCTGGCGGTATGCGGACGCCACATCGCCGCCACGCGGGCTTCACCGCCGTCACGAACCCAGCCAGTGGACTGAGGTGATGAGCCCCGCCGGAACGATCATCGCCGTGCTGGCCGGGCTGGCCGCTTTCCGCGGTGCTCATCGGGACGCTGGTCTTCGGCGAGCACCTCGCCGGCTCCTCAACCGGGCTGGCATTGCAGCTGGCCGGGGCGGCCACCGCCATCTCGGCGTTATCACGCTCGGCCGGTCGGCCGCGCTGGGTCCGCGCGACCGTCGCACCGACGGAGCGAAACCGGACGATCTGGCCGCCCGGAAAGGCGACCAGGGCCCTTGGAAGCAGCGTGAGCTTCGTCCGGGGACGGCCGTCCGCCAGCCTTCACACGGCCGCCATCGCAGCTACACCCCGCCGCAACAAGACCCGGTGAAATTTCAGTTAACCGCTGGCCGCCAGGGAGGACACGATGATCGGCAACGACCTGATCGCGGCAATCCCATGGATCATCTTCACCGTTTTGCTCGCCGTCGTGTGTGCCCGGCTTTGCGGGCTCCGGCGCTTTTTCTGAGTGCGCCACGAGGTGCCGCCCAACCGAACGGATGCGAAAGACCCTGTCTGGGGCCTGTCGCAGCCGGTCCGGTGAAGCTGAGGGCAGCCTGATCCCGGGGGACGCCGGGGAAGGTGGGTGAAAATTTCGTCGCCACGTTGAACAGTTCCGCTCTCGGGTGCGTATGACCCGGAGATGGGCCGGTGCCCCATCCTCGCGGGCACGGCTAGGACGAGCGGGAGGGCGACATGCGCGGATCGGTCAAGACACTGCTGGTGTGCGGAGCGCTATTAGCGGCCGGACTGGGCGCGCCCGGGCTGGGCGCCGCCGCGGCCGCTAGCGCCAGTGTGGCCGGATCTACGATTGACGGGTGTAGTGCCACAGTAAGCAATATTACTCAGGAAACGCTTAACGGTAAGGCAGTCGTAACATTCACCGGCCAGGTCGAATGCAATTCTTCTGCTCCGCAGATCTATCTTCACACGAACCTCTATAATTGCTGGAGCGTGCAGCCGGAAGAGAGCAAGAACTTTCTTGCAGCCAATTGCGGTGGCCTAACGAATGCCGAAACGTTCACCCCTGAGAAATCCGGAGTGACGTATACGATCTCCGACCAGACAGCAGCCGATGACGCTTATTACGCTCCAGTACTGAGCTTCATCATCAATGGTACCGCCAGCGGTCCGGTCTTCGGAACGCCGGCGCATTGCAGTAATGGCTCGTGCACGAATGTGAAGTACGCAAGCTGACCGAACCGGCCAGCCAGCAGCGCCAGGGATCGCGCTAAGCGGAGCTCGTCGGAGATCCGCTTAGCGCGACTAGCGCGGGCATCATCGGTTACCGTGGCAGCAGCGACTGCACGGCCACCGGCAGCGTTCGCACGAGCCATTTTGGCTTGTGGCGCCGCAAGCCTATGCCCCGTTTGAGACCTCAAGGACAACGTGCACACCTGTAGCGGCCAGAGGGCTGGTTAGATCTAACTTAGGCCGTGGCGCGGTCTTGCGTGGTTGTGCGCCGAACTTCCCCTGACCTGCACAAATGTCCCTTCATTACCCGGTAGCGGGTCGAGAGTCTCCTGCTGTCCGTCATATGTCCATGCCCTCCGTTCAATCGTGAGAATATTCCGCGCTAGCCCCGGGATTCGCGGTCCGTGTCTGCTTTAATCTTGAGGTCGCTCAGGGGGGGCAGTAGGGCCAGCTAGCTACCAGAAAGGCCTGATGCTGTGAGTATGGAAGGAAAAGCGCATGCAGTCGCAGGTCGCCTATGGGGTACTGGCCCTGCCCAAAATCACCACCGCGCACATAGCACAATTGCGGCACTTAGTCCCGCTCGGGTTCGTCGGCATCATCTCCTGGTCGGTGTGGCTGCTGCGGTTTACGCTGTCGAGGGTCTACCGCCCGGTGCCGCCGGGGTTCAGCGCCACGACCTCGGTGGTGGTCCCGGCCTACCGTGAGGACCCGGACATCCTCGATCGCTGCCTGCGCTCGTGGCTGGCGGAGAATCCGACCGAGGTGATCGTCGTTCCCGATGTCCAGGACATCGAGGTCATCGAACGGCTGCGCCGGCGCTCCGAGATGGATCCGCGCCTGGTCGTGGTCCCGTTCCGGCACCACGGTAAGCGGTCGGCGCTCGGTGTCGGCATCCGCCAGGCCGGCTCGGAGATCCTGGTGCTGGCCGACTCGGACACGATGTGGGAACCAGGGCTGATCGCGGCGGTCCTGGCGCCGTTCCGGGATCCGACGGTGGGCGGAGTCGGCACCCGGCAGAACGCTTACCGGCCGAGGACGAGCGCCTGGCGGCGGGTGGCGGACTGGATGATCGACGTCCGCTATCTTGACTACGTTCGCGCACAGTCCCGGAGCGGGGCCGTGGCCTGTCTGTCCGGGCGGACCGTGGCCTATCGCCGCAGCATTGTGCTCCCCGTCCTGGAGCACCTCGAGGACGAGTTCTTCCTCGGCCGCCGCTGCGTGGCGGGTGACGATGGCCGGCTGACCTGGCTGGTACTCGGCTCCGGCTACCGGACCGTGTACCAGTCGACGGCCCGGGCCCTGTCGATGTTCCCTGACACCGGCCGCGCTTTCCTTAAGCAGCGGCTGCGCTGGAGCAGGAACTCCTACCGCTGCTACCTCACCGCGATGTGGAAGGGCTGGCTCTGGCGACAGCCGTTCATCTGCCAGCTCAGCGTGCTGCAGGTCATGCTCACGCCGGTGACGATGGGCTTCGCCATGACCTATTTCGCGCTCTGGGTGCTCCATCCGGAGCTGTACGTGGCCGCGATCGCCGTGGCCTGGCTGCTGGCGGGCCGGACGCTGCGCGGTATTTCGCATCTGCGCCAGCAGCCCGCTGACATCGCGGTTCTCCCGCTCGTGGCGATCATGACCATCATCGTCGCCCTTCCGGTCAAGGCCTACGCCTTCGCCACGATGAACAGGCATGGCTGGCTCACCCGGCAAGACGACCGCATCGGCGGCGAGGCGCAGTCCGCCTCGTCGTTGCGCTAGGAGAGCCGCGGTGGACAAGGACTACCAGCCTGGGCGGAAGCCCGGATCGTCGCGCAACGGCCGTGCCGTCGTCATCGCTATCGCCGCATTCCTGTTCCTCGGCGGCCTGCCCGTGATCCTTTCCGCCTTACACCTGTCCCCCAACACCGCCCCGCCCACGTCCAGTGACGGGATTCGCCTGCTGCCTGCTCCCCGCGCGCTGAAGCCCGTCCCGCTCTCGTCCGTGGCCAGGCCGGTGAACCCGGGGAGGCCAGCCGCGACGCTGCCGCGGGTAAGCGAGGCACAGGAGGCCGCGGCGGTCAGTGCCCAGGACAACTGGCTCCGGGCGATGCTGCACGCTTCATTCCGCTTCGATGCGCCCCGGATCGTCAGATACGCCGGCATGCTGGGCACGCTGGTGCTGACCTCAGGGGCGCATTACAGCTACGTGGGCGGACAGCCCGTTTATGAAGCCGGGCAGAACACGTATACGGCCGCTGACCTGATCCGCTATGGGGCGCTGAAGCTAGTGCCGGACGGCCGGGCGCTGCTGGATGACAACGTGTTCGTCGCCGCCGGAGTAAGGCTCGAGCTCTCGTCGTCAAGCGAGCCGGCGATCTACCTTGACGACACCCGGGCCGGCTCCGCGTCGATCGTCGGCTGGGGTGGCGGACTGGAGTTCTCGGGCACCAGGCAGCATCCGCTGACCATTGAGGGCTGGGACAGCGCGACCAAGAGGCCGGCCACAGACACTGGCAACGGACGCCCCTACATCCGTGAGGTGGCCGGCCGGATGACCCTGACCAGGGTCCGGGTGTCGTCTCTCGGCTTCTGGAGCGGCCGGACCGGCGGTGTTGCGTGGACGGGACTAACCAGCCATCCCAGCACCGGCGGTGCGACCTCGGCGACCTTCACCGGCGACACCTATGGCGCCTTCGTGACGCGCGGTTATGACGTCAGGTTCTCAGCCGACCTGTTCGAGTCCAACCAGGTGGATGGTCTCCACATCCACCGCGGCACGGTGGGCGCCTCGGCCACGTGGAGTTCTGCCGTGCGCAACGGCCAGGACGGCTTCCACGTGGACCGCGCGACCCAGCGGACGGTCCTGTCGGACGACGTGGCCCAGCACAACGGGACCAACGGCTTCCTGGTCGACGGCCGCCCGCTGGTCAGTTCCGCCTCCGCCTCCGGGAACGCCGTGGCACCCGGATCGGAAACGCACGTCGAGAACAGCGCCGCGCTGGGCAACGGGGGAACCGGCATCCTGGTCGAGGGCGGGACGCGAGCGGTCCTCAAGACCGATGAAGTGTGCGCCCGGCAGACCGGCATTGCCATCCGCTACGGAGCGAGCGGGACCATTGTGGACGGCAACGATATCCGCTGCGGTCCCAGGGTCGGGCTCTCCGTCGGGCCAGCCGCGCCGACCACGCTGCTGTCCGGCAACGCCGTCTCGGGCGCGCGGATCGGGGTGCTCATGAACAGCCCGGGCCGGGTAGAGGTAGACAACAGCCTGGTTACCGGGGCCACCGTCTTCGGCATCTCGGTGCGCGGAGTGAACTCGGTCGTCTTCGGCAAGGACAACGTGGTATCAGGAACCGGTTACCGGGCCGTGGACGCGCGTGCGGACGCCAGCCCCCCGGCCCTGTCCGGGAGCAACACCGCGGAATGGGCTTATCACGACAAGATCACCGTCTTCTCTTACCTGGAGTTCCACCCGCTCGCCGTCCTGTGGCTGAGCATCGCCTTCCTGGTGATCGCCGCCGGGCTCTGGACCCGCCGGCGGCGCGCACCAACGCATCCTTACCCGGCGAGCACTCGGTGGACCGACGCACCACGCCCCGCGAAGCACGCTCGCGTCTTGGTCGGCGCCTCCGCGGGCACCCGCCCCGGCGCAGGCCTCCCGCGCAGCCTTTACCACGATCGCGAGGCCGGGCTGGCTGAACCACGGCCGCACGACGCGCGGCCGCACGCCCAGAACGCAGACCCGCACCAACCGCTGCCCGGGCGCTGGCTCTCCGAGCCAATCGACGCGACCAGGCCTCTAGCCCGAATGGACAATGAGCAATGACGGGACATCCGGTCATGGCATCGAACATGACCCGCGCGATGGTGGCCGCGTTTGTGTTTCTCGCGCCCGCCGCGTGCACCACGGCGTCACCAGCGGCCAGTACGTACTCCGGATCCAGCGGGGCCGCGAGGTCATCGCAGATTGAGGACAAGGGGCCCGCCGACTGCGGCAGCCGGGCGGTGACCACGGTCTCGACCGTCACCGAGTTGCAGCAGGCATTGGGCAGTGCCCAGCCGGGCGCGACGATCGTGCTGCAAGCCGGTGTCTACCAGGGCAACTTCGTGGCTTCGACGTCCGGTACCAGCGCCGCCCCGATCACCTTGTGCGGGAACAGAGACGCTGTCCTTGAGGGCACGAGCATCACCGCCGGCTACACCCTCTACCTGGACCGGGTGTCATGGTGGAAGCTCGAGGGCTTCAGCGTAGAAGGCGGGCAGAAGGGCGTCATGGCCGACGGTGCCACGCACGACCTGATCTACGGCCTTTTCGTCCACGGGACCGGAGACGAAGGGATTCACCTCAGGTCTTTCAGCAGCGACAACGTGGTCAGCCATAACACCGTGCGCGACACGGGCCTGAATGTGCAGTTCTTCGGTGAGGGAATATACGTTGGATCTGCGAACAAGAACTGGTGTAAGTACACCGGCTGTCATCCCGACGCGAGCAATGACAACGTGATCGAGGATAACAATATCGCGGATACGACGGCTGAGAATATAGACATAAAGGAGGGGACGGCCGGCGGCATCATAAAGGGAAATAGCTTCAATGGCACAGGCATGGTCGAGTCGGCCGCGACGGCCTGGGTCAACGTCAAGGGCAACGACTGGACGATCGAGGATAACACGGGTGTGGACACCATTGACAACGGCTTTGCGGTGCACCAGGTCTACCCGGGATGGGGAATCGGGAACATCTTCCGGCGTAACACTGCGACAATAGCCGGTGATGGCTACGGGATTTACGTGCAGAGCAAGGACCTGCGAACCATCGTTGACTGCAATAACGTAGTCATCGGCTCTCACGCCCGGCTTTCCAACATTCCGTGCATGAATGGCTAATTCTTAAGGAGGCTGGGCCATGGACTTGCCTTTCCCCCAGATGCGCCTGACCGTGATCGGCTTGGGCTACCTGGGTCTCACCCACGCCGTCTGCATGGCCGACCTCGGTCACGACGTCCTGGCGATCGACACCGACCCAGACCGGGTGGCCAAGGCGGCGGCCGGCGAGGCGCCGTTCTTCGAACCGGGGCTCGAGCCCCTGCTGCGCAAGAATCTCGAGGCCGGCCGGCTGCGCTTCACCACCTCGTACTCCGAGGTGGGCGCCTTCGGCCAGGTCCATTTCCTGTGCGTGGGAACGCCCCAGTCGGCGGGCGGCTCGGCGGACCTGCAGTACGCCTGCGCGGCCGTTGACGCGCTCGCCCCCCACCTCACCCGCCGGTGCCTAGTTGCCGGGAAGTCCACGGTCCCGGTGGGCACCGCGCGCATGCTGGCCAGCCGCCTCAGGGAGCGGGCCCCCGCGGCGGACCAGGTCGAGCTGGCCTGGAACCCTGAATTTCTCCGGGAAGGCACGGCCGTGCAGGACAGCCTGTCACCGGACCGCTTCGTCTTCGGCGTCACCTCGTCGTGGTCCGCGGACCAGCTGCGGAACGTTTACGCGGCGCCGCTCTGGAACGGAGCGCCAAGCCTGGTGATGGACCTGGAAACGGCTGAGCTGGTCAAGATGGCAGCCAACTCGTTCCTGGCCACGAAGATTTCCTTCATCAATGCCATGGCCGAGGTCTGCGAGGCGTCGGGCGCCGACGTAGTCCGCCTGGCTGCGGCGCTGGCGCATGACCAGCGCATCGGCGGGCGATTCCTGGCACCAGGCCTCGGATTCGGCGGTGGCTGCCTGCCCAAGGACATCCGCGCATTCCGGGCCACGGCGCGCACGCTGGGAGTCGGGTCGGTGGATAGATTCCTGGGTGAAGTTGACGCCATCAACACCAGCCGCAGGACCCGGGTGGCCGACCTGACCCGGGAAGCTGTCGGGGGCACGCTCTCCGGGCAGCACGTGGCGGTGCTCGGCATCGCGTTCAAGCCGGGTAGCGACGATGTGCGGGACTCACCGAGTCTCGCCGTCTGCGACGAGCTCGCCCGGGAAGGCGCGATCGTGAGAGTCCACGATCCGGTGGCCTCCGGCAACGCCGCCCGGGTCCGGCCGGAGCTGCGCTATGCCGAGACGGTCACCGAGGCGGCCGCCGGTGCCGACATCGTCCTGCACCTCACCGAGTGGCCTGACTACCGCGCCATTGACCCGGCAGCGCTCGGCCAGGTAGTCGCGCGACGCAACATCGTCGACGCACGATGCGCGCTCGACGCTCAGTTCTGGCGCACGGCGGGCTGGACGGTCCGGGTCCTAGGACGCCCCTGACCATCCGCATGCCGTGGCGGCACTGAACCTAGCTGCCGCCGATGGCAGCCGGCCAGCCCGCCGATCTTGCCCATGGTCAGCCCGGCGGCCCGGCGGCCATCCGACGGCGCACGGCGACGAGGAACGGCACCGCGGCGAGCTGCGCGGCCACGGCGAACGCGGTCACCGCCCCTTGGGAGACGCCGAACAGCAGCCCGATCACGATGCTGCCGGCCACCCACGCGGTGCCGTAGGCGCCGGTGAACAGGCCGTAAGCGGAGGCGCGGCGGTCAGCGGAAACCATCGGCGCGACCGCGGCCGGGATGATCGACTCCTGCACGCCCATGGCCAGCCCCCACAGCGCCATCCCGAACACCGCCGCCCACACCCCGCCGAGGAACACCAGCGGCGCATAAGCCGCCCCGGCGGCAGTCAGCGGGATCAGCACGCCGATCCCGGCCCGGTCAAACAGCTTGCCGAAGATCAGCGACCCGGTGCCGCTGACCGCCATCGCCACGGCGTACAGGACCGGGACGACCGGCGCGGAAACCGTGCGGGCGTGCTGGAAGTGGAAGGCGATCAGCGGGAAGTCCGCCAGGCCCGCCGCCACCAGGGCGGCCGCGGCCAGGTAGATCCAGAACACCCGCGGCAGCCCGGACGCGGTGACCTCGGCCGGGCCGGCCGACAGATCCTGCGGCCGGGGGAAGAACCGCCGGGCGGCCAGCACCAGGGCCAGGGTTATCACGGCCGGGGCCGCGAGCGCGGCGAACGCCAGCTTGTAGTCGTGGTTGCTGACCGCCAGCACCAGGGCGACCAGCAGCGGCCCGAACATCGCGCCGAACTGGTCCAGGGCTTCGTGCACGCCGAAGCCCCAGCCGTAGCCCATCTCCCTGGCCGCGTGCGACAGCATCGCGTCCCGCGGCGGGTTGCGGGTGGCCTTGCCGATGCGCTCGGCGATGATGAGCAGCGCCGCTACTTCCCAGTTCCCGGCCAGCGCGAGCAGCGGCACCGCCGCCATCTGCACCACATAACCGCTGATGGTGATCGGCCAGTACCGGCCGGTCCGGTCGGCACCACGGCCGGAGAACAGCCGCAGCCCGTAGCCCAGGAACTCGCCCAGGCCGCTGATCACGGCGATCGCGAGCGCGCCCGCGCCGAGCGTGCCGAGGTACGGGCCGATCACCGACCGCGAGCCCTCGTAGGTGAAGTCGGCGAAGAAGCTCATCACGCCGACCAGCAGCACGAACTTCAGCGCTGGCGACGCGCCCGCCCAGCGCTGCCTGCGCCGAGGCCCCGCGGGCTCGCCGCCGGGCCGGGCCGGCCCGGCAGGCGGGCGGGCGGCCATTCATCATCTCCTTCCCGGGACGGGCGCTAGCATCAGCGGGCCGGAGGCGTGGGCCGGCCCGAACGCGCCGGCCTACTTGACCGGCGGGGGGCCGAACGGGAGGATCTTGCGGCCGAAGGTGGACTCGATGATGTCGCCGGCGGCGTGGTACCAGGCCAGCACCGCGAAGACCAGCACGACCCAGCCGCCGCCCTCGGTCACGTCGATGTTATTGGCCCCGGCGCCGGCCGACAGGACCACCAAGCCGACGAAGATCAGCCAGATGATCACGGTCAGCACCAGGTCGGTCCGCAGCGAGGCGATCGCCAGGTAGAACGTGATCACCGCGAACATCGCCAGGAACAGGCAGATCGCGTCGTTGAGCTGCACGGCGGGGACGCTGCCGGCGTACAGCGTCTCGAACACCCCGAATATCACCCAGAACGGGCCGTACGTGCCGAACACCGCCCCGCCGAACAGGTTGCCGCGCGAGAACTCCATGATCGCGACGATGATCTGCACCAGCCCGCCGAAGAACAACGCCGCCGGCAGCACAATGGAGATCCCGGCGTTGTTCAGCATGTGGGTCTGGTACATGCCCAGCATGAACGAGGTGGTGGCAAATGCGGTCACGGCCCACGGGGCCGGATTGGCCATTCCCGCCGGGGCGGGCGGCGGGGCCTGGACGGCCTCAGCCTGCTCCCCGATAGCACCTGATGTTGCCATTCTGCATCACTCCTGTCCTATCTGCGGCCCGGCCACGGTGGCCGGCGCGTCTGCGGTGAACGGCGCTGGTGCGGTGCGCGGGCACGGCCCGGCTCGCCAGCGGCGCATGAACGGCGACCGGCCGCCGGCCGGCCGGCGCGTGACCCCCTGAGCGCCCAGCAGCCTGAGGATGGTCTGCGCGGGCTGTCCGGTGAGCAGCTCGATGTGGCGCACCGCGAGGCCGCAGGCGACGTACAGGTCCTCGGCCAGTTCCCCGCTCACCGTGACCGGGACCGGGAACCGCTGCCAGATCGGGCCACCAGCAGGCCGGCGGACGATGTGGTGACGCGCCAGCACCCGCCGTACCAGCGGATCGGTGTACAGGGCCTCAACCAGCTCGATCTCACCCGGCCCGTGGCCCGGCTCGGGCCCGCCGACCCGTACCGGCAGGCCCTCATCGTGCGCGGCGCGCAGCACGATCTGCCCGGACACCCCCAGCAGCCGGCCGGTGTCGGCCGCGGACAGCCCGCCGCCGACATACAGCCGGATGAGCGCGTCAGCCGGGACCGCCACGCGGTCTTCCCGGTTGAGCCGTCCCTTCGTGCGCATCCGGACCCCGCGCGCGTGCAGCCGGTCGCGCACGGTGCGCTGCGGGACCCCGGTGATCGCCGAGATCTGGCCCGAGCTGAGGCCCGAATCGGCGTACAGCCGCTCCATGGCCTCATCCAGCGCGGCCCGGTCCTCGTCAACCGGCCGCCGCCTGCCCGCGCCCCTGGGCTTCATCGGGACGCCCGCCCTGGCCAGCATCCGGCCGACCCGCTGCCGGCCCATCCCGGTCACGGCGCCGATCCGGTAGGTCGACAGGCCCTCGCACAGATACAGATGAATGACCAGCTCGGCCAGATCGGTGCCCGCAGGCAGCCCGCCGGAACCCGGTAGCACCGGCGAGACCGCATGCAGGCAACCAGCACCGCGGTCCCAGGTCACGCCGCCAGCCTCCTGCCCTGAAAACAGGGACCGTTGGCGGCTGATCCGCGAGTCTGACGGCGAGCCCCTCCGCCGGTTAGATACAGCGTAACTGAGCAGACGGCTCCCGCCTATAACGCGCACAAACGTTGACCACGGCCGCCCCGGTGGCCAGACTTGCTGTCTGGGCGAAGGGGCTCGCCCTGACCGCGGCAGACGCCGCTGACGGTCCCTGCATCGTTAACCGATGATGAGGGCGGCCCATGTCTCGGGTGAGCGAGGACGAGGTCCTGTTGTTGTGGCGGGCGCTGCGGGCGTTCCGTTCTGGCGCCAAGCCACCGTGCGCGCCCCAGGGGCGCCCGGTGCGCAGCCGCTGCCCGCTGTACGACAGCTGCCCGCGCTGGCGCGGGCAGCCTGATGACCGGCTGGCGAGCATGGAAGAAACCGCCGGCCAGACCGAGCGCAGGCGATCCACTTGGCCGTGCAGCAGGCTGCTGGAACTGCTCTCACCCGACCTGACCAGGATCGGCTCCTGACGGCGCTCGGGAGGCCCGGCGTGCGGATCCGGCTGCGCGGATGTTACCGTGCGGTTCCCGTTGCGGTCGCTGGCGCCGGTCCGGCGATGCCGAAGATCCGCTGGTAGGAGTCTTGCCCGTAGCTGGTCGGCAGCGGCTCGGCTTCGGCGAGCTTGAACGTCCGGTGGCCGTCCGGCTCCCGGCCAGCGCGCAGGAACAGGGCGGTGCCCGGCTGCTGGGCGTGGAAGCTGTACGCGAGGTCGTACATGTGGGTGACGTAGCAGACCTTGATCTGCCGGTGCAGCATCGCCCGCACGATCTGGCGGGCGATCTCGGAGCCCTCGCGCTCGTTGGTGGAGGCGAACGACTCGTTGCACAGCAGCACCGAGTGCCGGGTGATCTGGCTGGCTATCTGGCTCATCCGGCTTAGTTCCTCGTCCAGCTTGCCGCTTTGCATCGTGGCGTCTTCTTCGCGCTTGCAGTGGGTGAAGACCCCCGTGCAGACGGCGGCGCGGAAGCGCCCGGCACCGGTGAACATGCCCGCCTGCATCATCAGGTGGGCCAGGCCGAGGCTGCGCAGCAGCGTTGACTTGCCGCCCTGGTTGGCACCCGTGATCATGATCAGCGACTTGCCGTCGGCATTCACGTCGTTGCCGGTCAGCCGGGCTTGGAGGTGGAGCGCCAGGCAGATGTCGTAGATTCCCTGCGCGGTGAGGGCCGGCTGGCCGGCGGGGAGCGGTTCGGGAAAGCAGACCGGCTCACCTTTCCCGGCCAGCTTTTCGTGCAGGTTCAGGCAGCCGAGGTAAAAGGCCAGCTCGAGGCGCAGCATGCTGAAGAAGCTCTTGACGTGGTCGGCCGATTGCGCGACCGAGTTGGCAGCCAGGTTGATCCCCTGCCCGCGGATGTCCTGCAGCGACCGGAATCCGTTCTCGTCGCGGGGCGGGATGGTGAAGCTGTAGCTGCCGGAGCGGTTCGCGAACGGGAGCCGCTGGGTCCAGCGCTGCTCGCGCGGCGTCCGGACCACGTAGCGGTGGCCCTTGAAGCCCTTGCCGAGCTCGGCGCTCTCAAAGACGCCGCCCTTGAACTCGAGTTCGCGCAGGTGACGCTCCACCACCTGCAGATAGTCGTCGGAAAGCTCTTCCGCCAGCATCGCGAACAAGCGCGTGAACCCTTCGGAGCGGACAGCCTCCGCGTGCTCGCCGGCGATCTGCCGCAGCTGCCTGAGCACCCCGACCTGGAGTTTGAGCACCTGCACCGACCGGCGCAAGATCGTGTCCGGGCTGGCCCGGAACCACAGGCTGCCGGCCTGGCGCTCATTGTCGAGCGCCTGGACCGCGAGGTCGTAGAGCTGGCGGACGATCTCGGGGTGTTCCAGGCAGTCGGCGAGCACCTGCTGGCGGTAGACGATCGCGTCCGGGTCGGTCAGGCTCGACAGGACGGCCCGCTTGGCCGTCTCGAACAGGAACTCATCCCCGTCGGCCATCGCGTTCCACAGCGTCTCAAGCTCAAGATCTTGCGTCAGCACGGCGTCGTTTCCGGTCGGTGCCAGCACCGGGCGGGGCTCCCGCTTCCGCCCGAGGTTCAGCCTGACTCCATTGATCGCGGACAGGTCGCCGCTCAGCATCGCGTCGAAAATGGCGTCCCGCAGCTCCGGCCTGACCGCGAAGTCCTGGTCTTTGTGCAGCAGGAAGACCTTCATCAGCCGATCCGTTCCAGCAGGCGCTCGTAGGTGAGACCGTATTTGCGGGCGAGCGCCCAGGCGTAGGCGAGCCCGTCGGCTGGCTTGCGCAGCACCTTGAAGGTGCGCTCGGCCGGGTTTCCGGGCGCGATCTGGCTGACCATGCTCACCGTCGCGTCGCTGAGCGAGGCGATCTCGTCGACGAAGGTGACGTAGACGCCCAGGCATCCCAGGCTAAGGATCTGCCGCATGACCTCGGTACCGGTGAACACCGCGTCGGTCAGCGAGGTCGAGCTGAAGCTCTCGTTCATCACGATCACGCTGTCCCCGGTGGCCTGCTGAAGGATCTGGTGCACCCGGATCAGCTCGTCCTCGAACTTGCCGCGGAGCGTCTTGATGTCCTCCTCGCGCTCGAAGTGGGTGTAGATGCGGTCGGGCAGGAAGACCCGCGCGCTGCGGCCGGGGACGGGCAGGCCCAGGCTGGCCAGGTAATGCAGCTGGCCGAAAGCACGCGCGAAGGTCGTCTTGCCGCCGTTATTCGGGCCGCTGACCACGAATACCCGCTCTGGTCCCCGCAGGCAGAAGTCGTTTGTGACGACCGTGCCGCCACCGGGCACCAGCTTGCTGGCCAGCGCGATGTCGAAGGTGCCGTCGGCGGCGACCTGCTTCGAGCTGGCCGAGACGCGCGGGTAGCAGAACGGCAGGCCCGCAGCCTTGAGGGGGCCGGTCAGCTCGAGGTAGGCGAGGTAAAACTGCACCTCGCGGTCGAAACGCCCGATCACCGGGTCGAGGTAGT
>Ga0335074_10007470_pt1 | contig 15161 bp, 14 predicted proteins | sample Lox_Sample_23_FD_206715 | JGI IMG/M metagenome (GOLD analysis project Ga0335074, IMG submission 206715) | Soil microbial communities from Loxahatchee National Wildlife Refuge, Florida, United States - Lox_Sample_2.3 | ecosystem: Environmental > Terrestrial > Soil > Wetlands | place: USA...
GGCCGATCCGCGGCCGGCGTGCCAGGTGGCGGTGGCCATGCCCCAGCCGAGGATTTCGCCGTCGCGCTTCATGGAACCGACCTGAGGAGTGCGCTTCTCCCAACCGAATTTTGAGGCGCCGACCTGGTAGCACTCGCGGAGATGTTTGCCAGAGAAAGGACGCGCAGGGATGAAGCTCTCGTCCTGCTCGCAGTAGTTTTTGAGGCGCAGCGCGAGGGGATCAAGATTGAGCTGGATGGCGAGCTCGTCGATCGCGGATTCCAGCGGGAACAGTCCCGGCACGATGCCCGGTCCGCGCATCGGTGTCGGCGTGCCGATGTTCATAGGGACGAGGGACTGGCTGGCGGCGACGCTGGGGCAGCTATAGAGCATGGTGGTGACGCCGGTGCAGGCCTCGACGTAGGTGTCGACCATGGAGGTCGGCTGCAGTACGTCGTGCTGGATGGAGACCAGCTTGCCATCCTGCGTAGCGCCGATGCGCAGGCGCTGCTGAGTGAGCGGGCGATGGCCAACGGTGGTGAACATCAGCGAGCGGGGAACGACGACTTTGACGGGGCGGTTGACGCGCTTTGCGGCGAGTGCGGCCATCAGCGAGTGGGGCCAGGGAAAGAGCTTGCCGCCGAAGCCGGAACCGATGTAGGGCGCGAGAACCTGGACCTGATCGACGGGGATGCCGAGCATCTCCGACATCACATGCTGGTGGTTCACGACGCCCTGGGAAGATTCGTAGAGGATGACTTTGTCGCCGTCCCAGCGCGCGAGGGTGGCATGCATCTCCATCGGGTTGTGGGTTTCGACGGGGATGGTGTAGGTCTGATCGATTTTGACCGGGGCGGAATCGAAGGCCGGACCAGCATCGCCGCGGGTGTAGTGGATGCGCGGAGGGCCTTCAGGCGGAGGAGCGGCGGCGAGCGAGACGACGCTGGGCTGGGCGTCGTAGGTGATGCGGACCTGAGAGGCCGCGTCCTGGGCCTGCTCGAAGGTATTTGCAACTACGAGGGCTACATATTGGCCGTAGTAGTAAACCTTGTCGTCTTCGAAGGGCGGGCGGACCTCGCCGGCGCGGCTGCTTGGTTCGAGCCCGCTCGCAGGGCGAAACAGCGGCTCGGTGTTGCCGTGGTGCAGGATAGCGACGACGCCAGGCATGCGCTGGGCGATGGAAGTATCGATGCGGACGATGCGCGCATTGCCGATTGTGCTGGCGACGGGGACGCCATAGGCGACGTTGTCCATGGGGTGATCGACGGCGTAGCGCGCGCCGCCGGTGACCTTGAGGGTTCCGTCGATGCGGACGACCGGTGCGCCGATGATGGAGTTGCCGGATGGGCTCATGTAAGTCTCTCCTCAGGCCGGTTGGGTGGTTTCTTCGAGCGTGCGGATGAGGGCGCGTTTGGCGAGTTCGATTTTGAAGCCGTTGTACTTGAGCGGCTTTGCGGCGGCCATGGCGGCATCGGCGGCGCGGCGGAAGTTCTCCGGAGTGGCGTCCTGGCCTTCGAGGGCTCTCTCGGCTTCGCGGGAGCGCCACGGTTTCGTGCCCACGCCGCCGAAGGCAACGCGGACGCGCTGAATACGGTTGCCACTCATGCTGACCACGACGGCCGAAGAGGCCAGGGCAAATTCGTACTGGGCGCGATCGCGCAGCTTGAGGTAGTGCGAGCGTGTGCCGGCAGCGACGGTGGGAATCGTGACGTGGGTGATGAGCTCGCCGGGCTCCAGGACGTTTTCGCGCTCGGGCGTGGTGCCGGGGACGAGGTAGAACTCGTCGAGCGCGATCTCGCGCGGGCCTTTGGGGCCCTGCGTGTGGACGGTGGCTTCGAGAGCCATCATGGCGACGGCCATATCCGAGGGATGCGTCGCGACACAGTGGTCGCTTCCGCCGAGGACCGCATGGATGCGGTTGAAACCGTCGAGCGCGGCGCAGCCGGAGCCGGGCTGGCGTTTGTTGCAGGCGTAGTTGGTGTCGCGGTAGTAGTAGCAGCGCGTTTTCTGCAGGAGATTGCCGCCGGTGGTCGCCATATTGCGCAGTTGCGGCGATGCGCCCGACAGCAGCGCTTCAGAAAGCACGGCGTATCGGGTGCGCACAAGGTCATGATTGGCAAGGTCGCTGTTGCGGACCATCGCGCCGATGCGCAGGCCGCCGGTAGGCAGCGGTTCGACGCGATCGAGGGGAAGGCCGTTGATGTCGACGAGGGAGCGCGGCGTGAGGACGTTCAGCTTCATCAGGTCGACGAGGGTGGTGCCGCCGGCGATGAACGAGGCGCTCGGGACCGCGCCGGAGCGCACCGCGCCATCAAGGGAACGAGCCTGGCTGTAACGAAAGACCTGCATGGCGACTCCTGAGAGCTTGTTTTCAAAAATGGGCCCGAACAGGGGCTAAAGCCCATTCATTTCTTAGTGGTTTTCGGCACGACTCAAGTCATGCCCTGACACAAAAGTGGGTGGTTGCAGCAAGCTGGTGTTTGGGTTCTGGCGGCTGTCTGGCTTGGTGCCGCGAGCTTGTTGAACGGCGGCGACGATGTTGTTGTAGGCGCCGCAGCGGCAGATGTTGCCGCTCATGGCGGCGCGCACGGCGTTGTCGTCGGCGCCGATGGGCTCATGGAGGAGCGCGGCGGCCGACATAATCTGCCCGGATGTGCAGTAGCCGCACTGGAAGCCGTCGTGCTCGAGGAAGGCCTGCTGGACCGGATGCAGCTGCCCGTTGCTGGCCAGGCCTTCGATGGTGGTGATCCTGTCGCCCTGATGCATGACGGCGAAGCTCAGGCAGGAATTGACGCGGCGGCCGTTGACGTGGACGGTGCAGGCGCCGCACTGGCCGTGGTCGCAGCCCTTCTTGGTGCCGAAGAGCTGCAGATGATCGCGCAGCGCGTCGAGCAGCGTCACCCGCGGCTCCAGGCTGACGCGGTATTCCTTACCGTTGATGTTGAGCGTGACGGGGACTGCACCGGCGATCGCGGGCGCTTCGGCTTCGCCGGTTTCGGTCTCGACCGCGTGCGCCAGGGGCGACGCGCTGGCCACCACGCCGGCGGCGCCAAGCTGCGCCAGGAAGGAGCGGCGGGAGAATTTTCCGAGACGGGGTTCGTTTTCGGGTGCGGGTTGGTTGCGGTCGGTGGCGGCTGTTTCGTCTTTTCGGGCGGCGTCTAAGAGGGGATCCTTAGGTCGGTCCATCGAGGCTCCTCGAAAGTTGGATGTTCGTGGGGGGGCCGGAGGTACGAAAAGTGACAGCGAGGGCCAATAGCGATCGACTGGGGTTGTTCAGGCCCTGCGCTTCAGCTCTTTGCCGTTCAGCTATGCCGCTCAGCGGACGCGAACATCTTTACGGCTGCGTCACATTGCGGGCGGCTGCGGTTGTATTGTTCTTCTTTTTGCGCCGGCTGAGGACGTATTCGTTGTCGCGGCTGCGCTGTTTGGCAGTCGCCTTGTCGATCTTGCGCCAGAAGGCCACGAAGTAATCGATTGCGGAAATGATGGAGACGGCGGCGGTGTAATAGATGCCGACCACGGCGATCAGATCGACCGGCACGATGAACCAGCCCCAGTGCCACACGTACCAGCCATGGTCGAGAGTGGCGGCAACGACGGAGACGATCTGGATGACGGTTTTGAGCTTGCCGACGTCGCTCGCTTCGATGGTGAAGCCCTCAGTGGACGCGATGGAGCGCAGGCCGCTGACCAGGAACTCGCGCCCGATGACCACGACGACGATCCAGGCTTTGACGACGTGGGGATTGAACTCGACCAAAGCGACATAGGCGGAGGTGATGAGCAGCTTGTCGGCAAGGGGGTCGAGGAGCATGCCCATGGTGGTGATCTGGCCGCGATGGCGCGCGAGGTAGCCGTCCACGCCGTCCGAGATGGACAGGAAAATGAAGAAGAGGGAGGCGATGACTTCCTGCTCGCCGTGCCAGCCGCTGTGAGGAAACCGCGGCGAAAGCATCCAGATGAGCACAGGAATGCCCAAAATCCTGCCCATCGTGATGGAGTTGGGGAGGTTCACGCGAGAGGCGCCCCTGTGACTCATTATGCACCAGCGGCGCGGAGGCCGGCGGTGACGACGGTGCGGGCGCGGCACGCCTTTCCGCCTGGACGAAAAAGGCCTGTCTCTGGGCGCTGCCACTTCAGGGGGATAGGGTTACCCTGGCGACAAGGCGGGGGAGTTACTCCAGTCATGACCCAAAAGAACTTTGGAGGGCATGGGTTCTCTTGACTATAGTGATCACAGGAACTCCTCCATGAATCGGAACACGAGCGAATCCGCGGTGGACCGTTTGATCGCGCTGGCGCAGGAAAAGCCCCGGCGTGCCGCCGCCGCGGTTGCGGACGAGGAGACTGAGCTGGCGGTGCCGCTCGGCCTGCCCTCCGCGAGGGAACTGGAGCACAACCCTATGTGGAAAGCGCTGCTGCAGTTTCGGGCCTTTCTGCCTTACATCGCGCGGCTGCTGGAGATGAGCACGCCCACCCAGCAGTCCACGGCGCTCACGACGGAGTTGCGGAGTGAGGTGCGGCAAAGCGTGGGTGCGCTGGAAAGCTCGCATCGGGATCTGCGCCTCGCGGTGCAGGATCAGACTGTCGAAATCAAGCGCATTGAAGAGACCATGACGCGGACCCGTGAGGCGACGGAGCGGAATTCTCTGGAAGTGTCGGAGCTGGCCGAGGATGTGCGTTCGATGCGCTCCCTGGTCAAGGTGGCCGTCGGGATTCTGGTGATGCTGTTCGTCACACTGATCGGGCTGCTGGTGTTCGCGCTGGTGAAGTTTCGGCCCATGCTGCCGCACTGAGTCGAGCCAGCGCTGTCGATGCGGAAATCCTGAGGCAACGCGGTCGATGAGTGAGGCCTCTCCTCTCATAAGGAGGAACGATGGCCGAGCCGCTGAAAAAATCCGACAAGTTCCCGGGAAATTCTTCCGAGGTGCGAGAGCACGCGGCATCGAGGCCGCCCGCGGTGCCTGTTGAAACGGAGACGCACGGCATGGAGCGCCAGCCGGAACATCCCACGCTGGGGAAGCAGATCCGTGCGCGCACCAACCGCCCGCACAAAGGAGATGTGGGCCGGCCGGGGACGAATGAGGAGGTCTATCAGGGATCGAAGACCAGGAGATGAAGTAAGAGCAGGAAGCAGGAAGCAGGAAGCTGGTAGCTGGAAGCAGGGCCGGGGCGGCGGGGAAGTGATCCGGTTTTCCTGCGGCGGGAGCGATATACTGCGCGGAGAAACCTCGAGGTGAGAACCGAATGTCAACGATAACGAAACCTCGAGGTGAGAACCGAATGTCAACGATAACCCTGCAGGAAGCAGAGCTGCCGATGGCAGTGGACGACTTCAGCGCGCTCGAAGAGCGGATTGTGCGCGCCGTGGAGCTGGTCAAACGCGAGCGTGCGGCGCGGGGCGAGGCCGAAAAGAACGCGGCGCGTCTGCAGAGCCTGCTGGATGCGCAGTCGACGCTGCTGGAGCAGGCGAAGGAGCAGCTGCGCGCGCTGGAGCGGGAGCGGGAGCAGGTGCGGCACCGTGTGGAACGGCTGGTGAAACAGATCGACGAGATCGCGTCCTGATGACCATGGCGGAAAACGACAGCGCAATCACGGTGGAAATTTACGATCAGACCTACCGGCTGAACGGCAACGACCGGGAGTATCTGGAGCGTCTGGCGGCGACGGTGGATGGAAAGATGCGCGCGGCGGCCGCGCAGGGGCGGACGGTGGATTCGCTGCGGGTCGCGGTGCTGGCGGCGCTGAATCTGGCCGACGAGCTGGCGCGCCTCGAAGAGCGCTACGCAGCGGTGACGCGGTCCGGGGAAAGCGTGGCTTCGATACGCAGCCGGGCTCACTCGCTGAGCGGGCTGCTGGATGCGGTGCTCGAGGAAGAGCGCAAGGCGGGGTAAGAGGAACAGGGTACAGGCGGCTTTACTGCGGATTGGGCACAAAGCGGTAGCCAACCCCGCGCACCGTCTGCAGATATTTTGGCTCAGCGGGATCGTCTTCGAGATAACGGCGCAGGCGCACGATGAAGTTGTCGATGGCGCGCGTATCGGTGTCTTCACGCACATGCCAGACCTCCTCGAGGAGTTCCTTCCGGGAGACGATGCGCTCGCGATTGCGGGTGAGATGGCGCAGGAGATCGGCCTCCATGAGGGTGAGACGGACGGTGCGGCCGAGGGCCTGCAGCTCGAGGGCGTCGAAGTCGATGCGCCGGCCGGCGAACGAGAAGGTCGCGCCTTCATGGCCGGGGAGCGGGCTTTCCTCCGCGGCGGCGCGCGGCCAGTGCATCCGGCGCAGGAGCGCGTTGAGGCGGGCGAGGAGAACGGTGAGGTCGAAGGGCTTGGGGAGATAGTCGTCCGCTCCCGCGGCAAAGCCGTTGACGACGTCCTGGCTGCGGCTGCGGGCTGTGAGCATGAGGATGGGAACGTAGTTGCCGCCGGCGCGCAGCTCGGCCGCCACTTCAAATCCGTTTTTGCCGGGCAGCATCACATCGAGCACCACAGCATCGAAGGATTCGCGGCGTATGCAATCGAGGGCGGAGTCGCCATCGCCTTCGACAGCGACGTCGTGCCCCTCGGCTCTCAGATTGAAGAGCAGGCCCTGCGCCAGATTGGCTTCATCTTCGACCACCAGGATGCGGGCCATGTTTTATTCCTGCCGCAACAGCGGCGTGAGGATTCGCGGCAACTGGAGGCTGACGGTGGCGCCGCGGCCCTCGCCCTCGCTCTCCGCGGTGGCATCGCCCCCGTGCTGGCGAGCGATGGTGCGAACCAGATATAAGCCCAGGCCGGTGCCTTTGGTGCGAAGCACGCTGCGGCTGGGAACGCGGTAAAAGCGGCGGAAGATGCGCTTGAGATGCGCGGAAGGGATGCCGATGCCCTGATCGGTGACGCTGATGCGCACCCACGTATTGTTCTCGACGCTGAGAGCTACGCAGATGCCGGCGCCGGAGGGCGAATACTTGACGGCGTTGCCAAGGACATTGAGAAGGGCTGTCTGGAGCTCGTCGTGATCGCCGCGCACGAGCATGGGGAGCGGGGTTTCGTCGACGCGGAGAGAGATGGTCTTTTCGTCCAGGTGATGGCGGGAGACGGTGGTGCGAATGGACTCCTCGACGAGCTCGCGCATGTCGACGGAGGCGCGAACGCCGGGCCGGGCGCGCTGGCCGACTTCGCCGGCCTTGAGGACCTGCTCCACGGTGGCGAGAAGACGCTCGCTGTCGGCCAGCATGCGGGAGTAGAACTCGGCGCGCTGGGCGTCGTCGACGTGGCGGCGCTGGAGGGTTTCGAGGTAGAGGTGGATGGAGGCGATGGGGGTCTTGAGCTCGTGGGTGACGGCGCTGAGAAAGGCGTCGTGGCGTTCGTTGCGCCGGACTTCGCGGACCAGAAAGATGGTGTTGAGGGTGACGCCGGCGATGAGGAGCGCGAAGAAGGGGATGCCGATGACCATGGGAACGATGCGGCGCCAGTTGATGACGATCCAGCTGACGTTGAGGAAGACCGCGACCCCGATGAGGCACACGCCGAGCAGGGTGAAGAGAATCATGTTGCGGCGGCGACCGGAAAGGTGCATGCGCGAGGCCCGGCCTTCAGGCGACCCTCATCTATTTTCGCAGGTTGCGCACAGCCATCACCACAGAGCCCGCAGGGGACTTCGTGGGAGCTACGCGGAGCCGGCGGGGCGGGGATTGCGCGGGTCGTACTGGGCGACTTTGATCTCGCGCGCCAGACCGAGCTTGTTGAGCAGCCAGATGCCCCAGAAATTTACGTCGACTTCGTACCACCTGAGGCCGTGACGGGCTGAGACCGGGTGGGCGTGATGGTTATTGTGCCAGCCTTCGCCGCCGGTGATGAGCGCAACCCACCAGTTGTTGCGGGAATCGTCGCGGGTTTTGAAGCGGCGCGAACCCCACATATGCGTCGCGGAGTTGACCAGCCAGGTGGCGTGGAGGCCCAGTGTGGTGCGCAGGAAGATGCCCCACAGGACGCAGGGCCATCCGCCGATGAAGTACAGGGCGATGGCGGCGAGCGCAAGAGGAACCCAGTGATAGCGGCTCAGCCAGCGGTAGAAACGGTCCCGGGTCAGATCGGGAACGTAGCGGGCGAGGGCGTCGGTTTCGCTGTTGAGCGAATCGCCGATGATGATCCAGCCGACGTGCGCCCACCATCCGCCTTCGTTCGGGGTATGCGGATCGCCGTCATGGTCGGAAAGCTGGTGATGAACGCGGTGCAGCGACACCCAGAAAATGGGCCCGCCTTCGAGCGCCATGGTGCCGCAGACGGCCATCGCGTATTCGAGCCATTTGGGAACCCGGTAACCGCGGTGCGTGAGCAGGCGGTGGTAGCACATCCCGATGCCGACATTGGTGGCGAGAACCCAGAGGACCAGGGCGCAGATGAGAGCTTTCCACGTGAACATGAAGAGCGCGGCGATGGCGCACACATGGAAGAGAATCATGAAGCTGGTGGTGAACCAGTTGGGTCCCTTCTCGGCCTGGGCTTTGTACCCCAGCTTCGGCATCCCGGGGCCTTCGTTCAGGTGAGCCTTGACGGAGACGCGCGCTGCGGCGGCAGTGGCGAGGGGGCTGTCCCGGACTTCAACCTGATCGTCAGTGAGAATTTCGGAAGACATGAAGAGGCCCATTCTGAGAGGGGATTTGCAGACGTATAAATTGCGTCGCAAGTTCAAACGTAGCAGGCGGAAAGCGCCCGCTGATGTAACACTTTTGTAAGGCAGCGCGGCAGGCGGGCGATCGGATGCGCCGGCAGAGGCGCCTGGCCGGCATATGCTGAAGGCGGGCGACCGTTTACCCCGTGTTCATTAGCTCCGGAGACGATAGAACGCGATGAAACTACGCAACCTGCGCATCCCTTCCCTTCTGTTTCTCCCGATGGCAGCGAGTTTGTGCACAGCACAGACGATTCATCTGCCCACGAGCAAGGAAATCCTCGGACCCGTGCCGGGCGCGCCGCAGCCGCTGAACAGCCTGCCGATGGCGATGGCGTGGTCGCCGGACGGCCGCTACCTGGCCACCGTGAATGCCGGCTTCGGCACGGTCGAGTCGAATTACGAGCAGTCGATCGCCATCCTCGATACAGCGACCGGGAAGCTGACCGATTATCCGGAGCCGCGCACAGACATTCTCTCGCCGCAGACGTACTACTCCGGCATCGCCTTTTCAGCGGACGGCTCGCACCTCTACGTCAGCTTCGATTCGATCAGCGTACCGGAGGGCGGGAAACCCGATCAGACCGGCAATGCAGTGGGCGTCTACACATTCACGGCGGGTGAAGGATCGGCGCCGGATACGCTGACGCCGGAGCGGCTGATTCCGGTCCCGCTGCGCGCGCTGGCGGCGGGCCAGACGCAGCACCACGGCGACATGGTGTTGGCGGAGGACAAGGCCATTCCGGCTCCGGCGGGCATTGCCGTGGTCAGGGGCGCCGGCGGCGCGGAGAAGCTGCTGGTTGCCGATGAGTATTCAGACGACGTGCTGCTGCTCGACGCGGCCAGCGGCCAGCTGGAAACGCGTTTCGATCTTTCAGCGGGGCCGACGATTCCCACGACCTACCCCGTAGCGGTGATTGCCAGCCGCGACGGGCGGCGGGCGTGGGTCGCGCTGTGGAACGGCTCGGCGGTCGCGGAGATCGACCTGAAGACCGGCAAAGTTGTGCAGCAACTGCCGCTGCTGCCACCGGTGCGGCCGACCTCGCCGAGCTCCCATCCCATTGCGATGGCGCTGAGCCCCGACGAGAAAACGCTGTACGTGGCGCTGGCCAATCGCGATGGAGTCGCGGCGATTCATGTCGCGGGTCCGAAGATGCGCACGGCGGCGTTCTACGACACGCGGCTTCCGGGCCAGGCGTTCTTCGGCTCGATGCCCGATGCCGTAGCGCTGAGCGACGACGGCTCGACACTGCTGGTGGCGAATTCCGGATCGAATGCGGTGGCGGTCTTCGATCTGACGCGGGCGCCCCGGCCCGACGCCCCGGTGATCCCCATCGGTTTTATTCCCACGGAGTGGTATCCGACCGCGCTGGCGATTGAGGGCAATCATCTTTACGTTGCCACCGGCAAGGGCGAGGGCACGAGCGCGAACGTGGCGCCGCAGCCGAAGCCGGCCAATCCGCCGGCGAATCAGACGAAGCGGCTGGATCGGCCGCACACCTACATTGCCACGATGCTGCACGGATCGCTGGCGACCATCGGCCTGGCGGAAGCGAAAGCCAATCTGCGCGAGCTGACGCGGCAGACGCTGGAAAGCAACCTGATGTATGCGGCGCAGAAGCGGATCGAGTTTCAGGGAGGCGGCGACAGAATCCGCCACGTGATTTACATCATTAAGGAGAACCGGACCTACGATCAGATCCTCGGCGACCTGGGTGTGGGTGACGGCGATCCATCGCTGACCATGTACGGCGAGGACATTACGCCGAATCTGCATGCCCTGGCGAAGCAGTTCGGCGTGCTCGACAACTTCTACGACTCGGGCGAGGTCTCCGGCGACGGGCATGTATGGTCGACGGCGGCCATCGACAGCGATTACAACGAGCGAACCTGGCAGATCGGCTATCGCGGGCACGAGCGGCCGTATGACTTTGAGGGCGTGGTGGAAGAGGGGTATCCGCTGCTCGAACACATTCCGGATATCGACGAGCCGGGCAGCGGGTATCTGTGGGGCGATCTGACCCGCAGCCACAAAACGCTGTATCACTTCGGGGAGTTCATCTCGACCGAGTTCTGCGATGAGTCGGGAGAGGCGCCGCACAGCCGGCCGCTGCCGCAGCAGGCAGGGACGCCCGAAGGCACGCATTTGTGCCAGCATCCGTTCATTCATCTGGGCGACCCCATCCCCGAGAATTACGGCGGGGGCACGAGCAAGTATCCCTGGGCGATTCCGCTGATCTACAAGAACGTGGCGACCAAGCCGGAGCTGGTGGGGCGCTTCGACCCGCTGTACCCGGACTTCAACGTCAGCTTCCCCGATCAGTTGCGGGTGAACGAATTTCTGGTGCACTTCAACCGCTGGGTCGAGGACCTGAAGCAGGGGCACGACACGATGCCGCAGTTCGTGATGCTGCGGCTGCCCAACGATCACACCGGAGGAACGCGGCCGGGCGGCCCGACCCCCAGGGCTTCAGTCGCGGACAACGATCTGGCTGTGGGGCGGGCGGTGGATGCGGTGAGCCACAGCCCTTACTGGGATTCGACGGCGTTTTTCGTGCTGGAAGACGATGCCCAGGACGGGGCCGATCATGTGGATGCCCACCGGTCGATCTCGCTGGTGATCAGCAAATATGCGCCGCGGAACGAGACGCCGTTTGTCGATCACACCTTCTATACGACGGTGAGCACCGTGCACACGATTCTGACCCTGCTGGGCTGTCCGCCGATGAATAACAACGATGCGTTTGCGCCGCTGATGACGCCGGAATTCACCGGGGCGGGAGATCAGCCGGCCTTCGACGCGGATTATCGGAACCGCGACAACGGGCTGATCTACACGGCCAACGCTCCGAAGGCGGAGGGTGCGAAGGAGTCGAGCAGGATGGATTTCAGCCATGAGGACCGCGCCGATCCGGTGAAGCTGAACGTGATCCTGTGGAAGGACGCGATGGGGAACAAGCCGGTGCCGTGGATGCTGACCCATCCCCACGGAGTGAAGCGCGACAACGACGATTAACCGAGCCGGGAGCGGGGAGCTGGGAGCCAGTAGCTCGCAGCTCTCGGGTGGCATGGCGAAGTGCGCATAAAGTGGCTATGGCTGGCCGGGCGAATCCGCATGACACTGGCATGATGCTGGGGAATCGACGCTTTTTGAGCCTGGGGATTCTTCTGTACGCGGGGGCGGCGATTTATCTGGGCGTCGTGGGCCTGGTGTGGGGCGACTTTGCCACCAACTGGCAGCGAGTGACGCTGGATGTCCCGCATCGCGTGCTCTTCGCGTATCTCGCGGGCGGTTACGAACTGCTGGCCGGGGCGGCGATGTTGTGGCGGCGGACGGCGCGCTGGGGCGCGCTGGCGCTGGCGGGAATCTACACCATCTACTGGTTGCTGTGGCTGGTGCACGCGGCGGGGGCTCCGCGGATTTACGACAGCTGGGGGAACTTTTTCGAGGAGCTGTCGGCGGTGATCGCAGGCCTGGCGGCGTTCGCGTGGTTGTCGCCAGCAGATTCACCATGGACCCGGCGGGCGGTGACGATTGCGCGCCTCTATGGCGTCTGCTGCATTTCCTTCGGGGCCACGCACTTCATTAATTATGCGGGGGCCTCCGGGTTCGTACCGCACTGGATCTGGCCAGGCGGGAAGTTCTGGGCGGCGGCGACGGGGATTTTCTTTTTTGCCGGGGCGGTGTCGCTTCTGTCAGGAGTGTTCATGAAGCTGGCCTCGCGGCTGCTGGGTGTCATGGTGCTGGGCTTTGAGGTGCTGATCTGGCTGCCGTGGCTGGTATTTGGCCCGCCACCCTGGATGCACCTGCTGGTGGCGGAGGGGTCGCTGCGGCATTTTATGTGGGCCGCGAACGGGATCGCGACGGCGTTCGGCGCCGCGGCGTGGCTGGTGGCGGATGTAATCGGCGATGCGAACCAGGCGCGACGCGAAAGCCGCGCGGAGACCGAAGTAAGCCACTTCGCGGCGTAACGGAAACGGCGTCCGGCCATGCCCGGATGGGAGTCGACGCTGACGCGCGGCTGACGGGCAAGATCGCCGATCGATGCGGCGCGATGCCGGCATCCTTTCCGCAGGCTGTTCTTCTTCGGCGAAATTTCCTATCCTGAATCCAGTCCCCGACACACACGAGAAGAAAGGAACCAGTTCCATGCTGCCCTTCGCGGGAATCCCCTACGGGTATGCGCCAGGGTGGTGCTTCCCGCTGATCGAACTGAGCGTGTATGCGCTGGTGGCCCTGTGTGCGCGAGACGCGTGGAGGCGCGGGGCGTGGGCGCTTGCCTATCTGATCGGGGGCACGGCGTTTGGAGTGCTGCTCGAAACCTACGAGGTGCTGAGCGGGAGCTACACCTACGGCAAGTTTCTGTTGATGGTGGGGCACGCGCCGCACGCGGTGCCGCTGTGGATCGGCTGCGGGTGGGGCGTGATCATGTACACGGCGCGGCTGTTCAGCGATGCGGAGCGTTTGCCACTGGCGGCCGCGGCGGCCTTCGACACGCTGCTGGCGCTGAACGTGGACCTGGGCATGGATGTGGTCGCCTACCGGATGCACATGTGGCACTGGTACTGGGACGCGCCGGGACAGAATCCGCTGAAGGTGCAGTGGTTCGGGATTCCCTACGGAAATTTCATCGGGTGGATCACGGTGGTGTTCTGTTTCTCAGGGTTCAGCCGGATCTTTGAGCGGTGGCTGCTGCGGGGAACGAAAAGCAGAGGACTGCGCGCCGGGCTGGTGGCCGTGCTGGCGCTTCTCGGCTCTTTGGCTGTACTGGTGGGAACCGAGGTGGTGGTTTTTCCGGTGATGAGCCGGCTGGGGATGACATCGGGGCGGCGGCTGGTGCTGTTCTCGTTGCTGTTGCTGGCGGCCACGGTGCTGGGATGGCGGAAGCGGCCGGGACGGCGGGTCGCGCTGGAGCCGCTGGCAGTGTGGGTGCCGTGCTGGTTCCACATTTACTTTGGGGTTTGCCTGTTTGCGCTGGGCTTCTGGCGGGAGAACGCGTGGATGACGGCGGCCTCGTGCGTGAATCTGCTGGTGGGCGTGGCGGTGCATGGAGTGCCATGGTGGATGGGGCGCGCCCAAACGGCAGGAGTGATGGCCGCCGAGTCAGCGAGTGAGGCGTAAGCGAATCAGCTGACGGGCTGCGTCTGTTTGCGTTCCAACGGCTGCAGGATGCGGACCGACGCCATGCCGGCGCGAGTCGCGGCTTCGATGCCCATCTCCGTGTCTTCGAAAACCAGGCAGGCGGCCGGCGGGACGGTGAGTTTCTCTGCGGCGAGAAGGAAAGGCTCGGGGTCGGGCTTGGCGTTTTTGTAGTCGCCGGCGCAGACCAGGACCGCGAACTTGTCTTCAAGATGCAGGGCCCGGAGCGAGGCGTTCACCGATTCGCGCGTGGAGCCGGAGACGACGGCGAGCGGAATGCGGCCATATCCGGATTCGATCTGCTCGAGGACTTCAGGGACCGCCGTGAGCTTCGGCAGCAGCTCGTAGTAGAGCCCCTCTTTGCGATGGGCAACTTCGTCGACGGGCATGGAGAGTGCGTGGCGCTGGTTGAGGGTAGCGATGATCTCGCGGACGGGCATGCCGCCCCAGGAGTAAAAGAGCGGCTCGGGAAAATCGGGGCAGCCGTATTCGGCCAGCGCCTGCTTCCAGGCGAGGTAGTGCAGAGGCATGGAGTCAGCGATCGTGCCGTCCATGTCGAAGAGGTAGGCGCGAAAGTCGCCGGGGGGCAGCTGGAGGAGCATGGTTTCAGGGTACAGGGAGCCGTGGAGTGTGTATTTACTACTAAGATAATAGAGAGGGTGAAGCCATCCGGATGTCATTGATTCCACAGAGGCGCCAGGGGGGTTGACCCCCCTTTTTAGGGTGCCAGCGTCGCGGTGCGAAGGAAGTCGAAGGTGCCGGAGGGATTGGGGTGGATGCCGCCGAGGCGCCGGTTGTGGACGATGACCGAGTCGAGATACCAGAGGTTGAGGGATGGCAGGTCGCGTGCGGCGATCTGCTGGATGCGGGCGTAGTCGGCGAGGCGCTGCTTCTGATCCTGAGTTGAGGCGGCGTCGGAGATGAGGCGGTCCATCTCGGGGTTGGAGTAGAAGCCGCGGTTGCCGCCGTGGGGCGGAAAGCTGGCGGTCGCGTAGGCGTAGCGGAAGATGTCGGGGTTCTCGTTGCCGCCGATCCAGCGCGACGGGGCGAGCTGGAATGCGCCGCGAGTCAGGTCGGCGTAGAAGGTGGCGAACTCGTAGCTGCGCAGGTCGAGGGCGATGCCAACGCGGGCGAGCTGCTCCTGAATGGCGACGGCGGTCAGGCGAACGGTTTCGTCGTTGGAGGTCTTCATGCCGATGTGGAAGCGCACGCCGTGGGCGCCGCGGCGGTAGCCAGCCTGGTCGAGCAAGGCGTTGGCGGCGGCGGGATTGTAGTCGTGGGGCGGAGTTGGAACCCAGGCCCAGTGCTGCGGCGGCAACAGGCTTTCGGCAAGGCGCGCTTCTCCGCGGTAGAGCGCCTGAATGAGCAGCGGGCGGTTGATGGC
>Ga0335074_10007472_pt1 | contig 15160 bp, 21 predicted proteins | sample Lox_Sample_23_FD_206715 | JGI IMG/M metagenome (GOLD analysis project Ga0335074, IMG submission 206715) | Soil microbial communities from Loxahatchee National Wildlife Refuge, Florida, United States - Lox_Sample_2.3 | ecosystem: Environmental > Terrestrial > Soil > Wetlands | place: USA...
GGCTTTGTCGCCTATCCGGACGAGCACCCGATCATTCACGAGGCTATCGAAAGTGCCTCTCAGCTGGCTCGGGCTAGCGTCTTTCCACTCAAATCGTGGAAGGCTATGCGCATCATCGGCTACAAGGTTGATGATGTGGTTAGACAGAACATCGACGAAGCGGCGGTGCTAATAGCCGATGTCACCTACTCGAACGCAAATGTATATTACGAGATCGGAGGCTGTCATGCCGATGCGCCCTGGACAGCCGGAACGGCGCAGCCACGATTACACCCGGCACGGCACAACCTCGCTGTTCGCCGCCCTCGATATCGCCACCGGTAAAGTGATCGGCGAATGCTATCCGCGCCATCGCGCGCAGGAGTTCCGCCAGTTCCTCGATGCGATCGAGGCCAGGGTGCCGCCGGACCTCGATATGCATCTGATCTGGGACAACTATGCCACGCATAAGACCAAGGCGATCCGCGATTGGCTGGCCAAGCGCCCGCGCTGGCGGGTCCATCTCACCCCGACCGGCAGCTCCTGGTTGAACCAGGTCGAGCGCTTCTTCGCGCAACTCACAGAACAACAGATTCGCCGTGGCGTTCACCGCAGCGTCGCGGAACTGGAGGCCGCCATTCAAGATTTCCTCGACCAGCACAACGCCAATCCAAAGGCGTTCAAGTGGATCAAGTCGGCGGATGACATTCTGGCCGCGATCGAGCGCTATTGCGTGCAGTCCAGTGCGCTATCCGCATGATATGCTCAACTTCTGGTTCAGGACTCTAGGGCAATTTCGAATCGCTGCTATGACGAACTTTCGACTCGGGACACTAGTTCCTATTTGGCAATCTTTCGCGTAGGTTCACGTTAATTTAACGCTCGCTCGACTGCTGGCTGGCTGAAGCCGCGGATCGGCAGCTCTGCAGACCGGGGCACTCATGGTCGACGAGACCAAGGGCAGTCCGCCTCAGACACACGCCAGTCGGGGCGGTGGAGGCGAGAAAGGCGGGCGGCCGAGCCCGATCGATGTGCATGTGGGCGCGCGGATCCGTTTGCGCCGCACGCTATTGGCCATGTCGCAGGAGCGGCTCGGCAACGCGCTGGGCCTGACCTTTCAGCAGATTCACAAATACGAACGCGGTGTGAGCGGCTCTGTTGCAAACCGGGCGGGCGCGCGGCGTGATGAGTCCGGGCTGGCGAGGGGCGGGACCGTGTCGGACTTCAAGGGGCGTCACTTCGAGGGTGAGATCGTGCTCTGGGCAGTCCGGTGGTACTGCCGCTACGGCGTGAGCTACCGCGACCTCGAGCAGATGATGGGTGAGCGCGGCGTCTCGGTCGATCACAGGACGATCAATCGCTGGGTTCAGAAGTATGCGCCAGAGGTCGAGAGACGCCTGCGTTGGCAATGGCGTCAGCCGAGATCGACGAGTTGGCGTGTCGACGAGACCTACATCAAAGTCCGCGGCAAGTGGGCCTATCTCTATCGAGCCGTCGACAAGTTCGGCAACACGATCGACTTCTATCTCTCGCCGACGCGCAACACCGCGGCAGCGAAGCGGTTCCTTGGCAAGGCGCTTAAGGGCCTGAAGCACTGGGAACTGCCGCACGTCATCAACACGGAGAAGGCGCCCACCTATGCTGCGGCGCTCGCCGAGTTGAAGAAGGACGGCGTATGTCCCCAAGATATCGTGCATCGGCAGGTGAAGTACCTCAACAATATCGTCGAAGCCGACCACGGCAAGCTGAAGCAGCTGATCCGCCTCGTCCGTGGCTTCAAGACGCTGAAGACGGCCTACGCCACGATCAAGGGCTTCGAAGTGATGCGCGCGCTGCGCAAAGGCCAGGCCGGAGCCTTCAACATCACGCGCGACATTTGCGGTGAGGCGCGCATCGTCGAGCGCGCCTTCGGGCTCGGCGCCTGCCCTCTCGTGGAGGCCGTCCGGTTCGCGAGCGAGCGGCTCGAACTCGAAACAGTCTGATGGAATTGCTCACTCGAGCTCCATCCGCCGCTCGCCCTCGCCAGCAGATTGCAACACAGCCACATCGAGGGCACTTTGGACACAGCTTCTGACGGTTCCAGCGGCTATACCTGAAGTAGCGGGTCGCGTTCCTCGGCCTAGGGATGGCCGCGAAGAAGCAGGTACTGGTGGCGCCGGAGTTGGCCGACCGGGCGGAAGCCGCCGCGTGCTGGAGCCAGACCGAGGCGTGGCGCCAACCTTTCTCTCGGTGTCACCTTACCCTACTTTGTCATTTTGTGACGGACCCCTCTTGTCGCGAGCTGGAATAATTAGATACCATTGCCGCACGGGGGATCGGCGGCCAGTCGGGGAAATGTCGATTAAAGGGCGGGAATCGTCGCAGAATGCCAATCGCGGCGGGCGCATCGGACGCCCGCGGCTACGGGGGAAGGACCAATGGCAGACAATTGGAGCGCAACCAAGGCAAAGGCGCAGAAGATTCTTGGGAAAGGTGCAAAGATCCCCGAGCCGAGATCTCTCGACAAGCTGCGCGATGATTGGTGGGCGGCGTTCGCCGAGTACCAGAAGGCGTGCGAGGGTCTGGAGGACAAGATTCTTGCTCTGCAGAAAGCCGGGGCCTCGGTCAAGCTGACCCTCAAGCAATTTGGGGATAAACTGGATGACGAAGGTTTCGGGCTCAGCGAAAAGGACAAAGAGGACGCGAAGAAAATCAAAGATGCCCATGACGTCCTGATGGAATGGGTGCAGGACATGCAGAAAGGCATTGACGACGACATCGACGGGCTTGATGAGCTGGACAAGCACGTTATCGACTTCAGGAAATACAAGCCCAAGCAAACGACGCCGTAACATACGGCTTCACTGCCGCGCCTCATTCCAGAACGCCGCGGCAAGTGATCTTCAATGCCCCCGAGCACGCGCGTCTCTGATGTTCGTGTACAGCACGAGTGGCGGGCAGCGCCGGCAATTCCACCCGCGCGCTGACCCCCACCGCGCCGGCTGGCGCGACGCGATCGGCGAGCTGCGCACGTGGCCCTCCTTCGTTCAGAGCTTCGTTCCAAATCGGGACCATCCAACATCACAACCCTGCGAAACGCCTTCCGCGAAGCTTCCAATTGCGCCCTATCAGCGGCGGCTGCCGTCGTAATCAACGCCAACTTGTAGCGGCGAATCTCGGTACGGCGGGAGGCGTAACCCTCACCCCACGATTGGCGTCCCAGGCGCCGCCCAGCATCAGGTCGGGCGGGTGCTGCCATGTCAGCGATCAGCGGTGCCGGCGCCCACAGCGGCGGCGGCATGGTGCGACCCGCGCGCAGCTGCTCGATCACCGCGAGATCCGCCTGGCAGGCAGCATCGCGCCCGGCGACTACGCGACGATCGCATCTTTCCTGACGGAACGCACCAAGTGCTGGTCCAGGGGGCGTATTCGTGCTGATCAGGGGACTTGACAGGCAATCGGGTCGTTCTGGTTCGACCATAGGCCACGATATAGAGCGATGACGGCGAGGCGCAAAAGTGGCGCAGCGCTGTGGGCGGGATAAGAAGGAAGACGGTGCGAAAGGCGGAGGCGGACCCGTATCGAAAGGCCCGCTTCCGCTAGACGGCCTGCGATCGTCGCCAGGACCACCAGCTCACGCGACGGAAAGGCATAGGTGGCCCGGCCGAGGGCCAGCCACGAATGCTGCGGGCCGCTGTGTATCAAACTGTTGCAGCGGACCCGGATGAGAGGCTAAGCTTCCTGAAAGCGGGAAGAAGGCAGCTCTCCTCATAATCTCGGCTATCGTCACGTCTGCCGGCGGATTTTCCACCGGCTGCCTAACGGAGACGACGATGCGTCGCACTGGTGCAGTGTCAGGGATGCCGTGGCGACCCGCGCCTGAACTTGCAGCGCGAATCGAGAGCTTGGCCCGCGCCTATCGCGCCGAGGTGCGTGAGACGCTCACCCCGTTGGTCGCCGTCTGGCATCCGGCGCTGGCCACCTCCGGCAGCGAATATGCCAAAATGCTTGAGCTCAGCACGAAGATGACCCTGGTCGGGCACGCCTGCACCGCGCTGGCTGGTCACGAATTCGACGCACGGCGCAGACGCATCGCCATCCTGTTCGGTTGCTGCTGCTTCCTGGCGGACAGCTTCCTTGATGATTTCGGCCCTGAGCTAACCTGGGCTTACCTGCAGCGTTTCACACTGCTACTCACGGCCGGTTGGTTCGAAATCCGCACGGAGCGCGAGCGGCTATTCTATGTCGTGCTGGCGCGGCTGTTTGCCGAGCGCGACGTGCTCGACCCGCTGTTGCGTCAGGCAATCCTGCGACTGCACGCTGCGCAACAGCAGGATGTCATGCTACGACTGGATCCCCCGCGGCTCGCGGCCCTGCCGGAGCGACGCCGGCGAACGCTGCTGAGGCGCAATGCGCGGGACCGCAGCGGACATGCGATCATCGTGCTGACCTGCTTCCTCATCCCATCACTGCCGCTGGCGATGCTGACACTTATTTTCGCCGCCGGCGCGCTGATCATGTTCATCGACGATCATGGCGATTGCTTCGCCGACCGGCGCGATGGGCGGATGACCTACATGAACCAGGTGCGTGACCCGGAACGGGTGTTGCGGCGCATCGCCATCGCTCATTTCGCACGGCTGGCCGAAGGACTGCCGCCAAACGAAGGACGCGAGCTGCTGCTTGGCTTCTTGCTGCGCTACTACCTCACGCGCCTCGACAAGCATCGCGCACAGCGCCGGGGCGGGACGGCCTGGGATGTCTTCGAATGAATCCGCACGCCCGCTGCTCGACCAGGCCGCACTCGCAGTGCAGGCGTTGCGAGATGGCAGCCGACCGGGTTTGGATGTGCTGGTTCGCATCGACAACACTGCCGAGGCGGACGCAGCGCCGTACCAGTTCGATGCCAATGCCGGCAAGCTGCATCGCCGCAGCTGCCGTGCCATTCCGGATAGTGCGCCGCTCTATGGGCGGTGGCACCTCAGCCGTGATGACCTGATCCACGCATGCCAACGGTGCAAGCCCTTGCCGGACGAGCCAAACACCAGCGAACAGACCGACCGTGCCGATCTGCTGTTCGGTCTTTTCTCGCTCGTCGATCAGTTTTCCGGCGTGTTGAAGCAGCGCGGCAAAGATTACCAGAAGACCGACGAGGGCCGCGCCCTCACAGCGCAGCTCGGCGCGGTCTATCGCGGCCTCGGCCGGCGGGAGAAAGAGGTGCTTGATACCGTACTCGGCATGCTCGATGGGGGAATCGAGCGGCTGCGCGCACTGGACCGCTCGCTCAACAGCAACGGCACCGAGGGGAGGGAGTGATCGTGTCGCGAATCAATCTGTCGATCCGCCTGGGCCCGATGGTGCATTTCGAGGTTCAGGGCGAGAACTGCACGCAGGTTGCCGAGGCGTTGGAGGGCTTCGAGCGATTGAACGCACTGGTCGATGCAATGTGCAGCGACCTCGCTAGCCGGGTGTATCCGGATGGCGAGGTGCCGCCAGTCGAGTCGGAGCAGTCGCAATGAACTTCAAGTCGCAGATCGGCGTCACGGCGCATCCCGATCTGCGCCTGCGCACCCGGTTGGAAAAGCTCGATTTCGTGCTGCATGGCGATGCGCGTGTCTCGATTGCGACTGGAACGATCCGCGCTGAGGTCGGTGAAGTACCGCTGCGGCTGGCGATCCCGTTCCACCGCCATCGTCGCGTTGTTGCCGGGTCCGTCGGGCCATTTAGAGTGACGGTGCACCCGATCGAGGCCACGCTTCACATCACGGACATTCGCGCCACCGGCACCCTGGGCGGGGCGGAGGGAATTGCCGGCGAGTTGCATTGTCAGGGCAACTGCAGCGCGGACGTGAGCGTCACCGCAGAAGCGCCAGGCAAGCTGAAGGCGGCGTTTGAAAGCGTGTTCGACGAATGAGGCGAGTCTCCGCCGTACGAGTCGTTCATCACATGATCTGCCGTCATCAGATCGAGGTGGCGGTGTATCCGCCGCGTGCCGAGCTCTATTTCCACAATGAGCGCTGGATCGACCCGATCAATACGCAGCTTCGCTTCGAGGCGGTGGTCTTCAATGCCGACCGCGGTGTGATCTGGCAGGTGCTGGCACCCGACGGCGGGCCCGGGCACGGCACGATTGATGCAACCGGGCTTTACCAGGCGCCCGATAAGGACACGCTGGACAGCGGCACCACTGATGTGGTCGTCGCCACCACGCGGGCAGATCCGCTGCGCAAGGCCTTCGCCTGGGTGACGCTGGTAGGACTCGGCCCGTTGCCGGCGCCGTCGCCGCGCATCGAGATATGGCCGAAGCTCGTGACGCTGTTTTACCAGACCGGCAACGACAACGCGTATATCGACGACAGCAACAAGCTGTGGGCCTTCCGCGCCTTCCCCCGACATGCCGCCAACGCAACCGTGCAATGGTCGGCCACGTTGGGTTCCGTCGTTGCTGGCAGCCCGGACACGACTTGGGGCACCTACACCGCGCCCGGCAGCGGCGCCGTTGCAGAGGCAACGGTAACTGCGACATTGCAGGCGGATCCTGGCGTCACCGACGATGCCCGGGTGATCTTGCGCAATTATGTCTGGCCCGGCCTCTGATCAAAGGAGCATGCCGCCATGGATGTGAATATCAAAGAAGTCGATAACATCTCTCCGGTCACCATCCAGTCGATCGAGAACATCGCGCCGATCGAGATCAGCAGCATCGACAAGGTCGAGAAGATCGCGCCGGTCGCAGTGCACATCAAAGAGCTCAACCAGGTCGAGCCGCTGCTGATCGAATCGCTGCGGATAGATCGTGTGCGCGAGGTTGACCCGCTGGCCGTCGATCGGCTGAATGTCACGCGGCTGCCGGTGGTGAACCTGTCGGTCAATCAGGTGCCGGAGGTGGCGCTCGGCGTCAGCCGCCTGCCTCCGTTGGCGGTCGCTTTGCAGCAATGCTTTGATCTGCCGTCCAACTACACCGCACGGGCGCGCTTGCTCGGCTTCGAAGTGTTGCGCATTCATCTGTCCGGCTGCACGAGGATTATCCCGCGCGATCGGGCGCGGCGCGAGCAGGCCCATACGCACGAGCGCAGCTTTCCCCAGGTCGCGGCGGCAGGAAATCCGGCAATTCCCAGCCGGCTGCAAGAGCGCTGCGCCGAAGCGGTGCCGTTGCCCGGTGCGCTGAGCGCCGGCCCGCCGCGCTTCGCCTACGCGACGGTGGGCTGAGATGCGGCCAATTCCCCCAGTCAACCCGGCATGGCTTGCAGCCGCGGTCCTGCGGGCACCGACGACGCTCTTCTGGGGTCCGGCCTGCGTTATCCGCCGCACTGCCGAGAGCTTCTTCTGGGGCACTTCGCCGGCACCGTGGCCGCGCTGCGCACCGCGGCACATCTATCGGATCGCCTGTGAGCCACCCAGCTATGACTGCTGCCGCAGAGGCTGGCATGGCTGACCGCGGCAACGGCAGCGATGCCAGCCCACCGCCGACGAGTGCATCTCCATCGCCCGGCGAGACGCCGGACACGCTCGATCTCAAAGCCCGGCTCGATCGTTTCGGCGACTTGCTCGGCAAAGGCCTCGACCTGGCGGAGGCCGGGCTGTCGCTCGGGCTGACCATGGTGGGCACGCTTGGCGCCGTCGCTCAGCAGAAGATTCTCGAAAAGATCATGGAAGGGACGGCGCCCGAACCATCGGCGCCACCACCCGCCACGCCGCCCCCGGCATCGGCGGAAACCGCACCCGCCGCGCCGGCTTTCGGCATCACCAACCGCCTTCGCCTCGCACCAGGGTTGGCGGTCAGCATCTCCTTTTCCATCAACAATGACAGCGCCACGACACCAAAGCAGGTCGCATTGCGCGTGGAACCGTTCACCGGAGAGCACACCAGCGCGCTGCTGCCGCCGGCAAGCCTGACGGTGGCACCTGACACTATTGCTATCGCGCCCATGGATTTCGAAAAGTTCGTACTGCGGGGCGCGATCCCCGAGAGCACCCCTCCTGACCTCTATCACGGCAGCATTGCGGTCGATGCCGAGACGGCGATGCGCATCCCGGTCCTGCTGGTGATCGAGTCATGATTCACGACGTGATCGTCGTGGGCGCCGGACCTGGCGGCAGTGCCGCCGCAAGTTTCTTGGCGCGTCGTGGCGCGGACGTGCTGCTGCTCGATAAGTCCGATTTCCCGCGCGAGAAAGTGTGTGGCGACGGGCTGACACCGCAGGCGATCTACTGGTGCGATCAGCTGGGCTGCGCGGACGAGGTCCTGGCGCAGACCCAGGGTGTGATCCGCGACTGCGACTTGTTCATCAATGGCCGACGTGTGTTGACCGGCGGCTTTCCCGACGGCACTTTCTATCCCGATTTCGCGGTGCTGCTGGATCGGCGCCGCTTCGACCACACGTTGCTGTGTAATGCGCTCGCGCATGGCGCCCGCTTTCGCCCAGGCGTGACCGTGCGCGGGCTGGAGTACGACAGCGACGCCGTGACCGTACCGGCGCGCACGTCATCGGGCCCCGAGGCGTTCCGCGGCCGCATCGTGATCGGTGCGGATGGGGTGGCCTCGGCCATTTCGCGCGCCATCGGCAACACGCTGAAGAACGGCGTAATGGCGGTGTCGCTACGCAGCTATTATCGCGGCGTGAAGGTTGAAGGGGCGCCGATCCGGGTTTATTTCGATCGCGAGTATTTCCCCGGCTATGGCTGGCTGTTCGTCGATGACACCGGCTTCGCCAATATCGGGTTGGGCTATGCCTTCGATCGCAATTTCCCGATCGCGGATCTCTCTGCCTGCTTCCGCCGGTTCATTGCCAACGAGCTTGCCGATGCACTTGCCGGTGCCGAGCGCTGCGGCGGCGTGTCCGGCGGGTCGGCGGCGTTCTACCGTCCAAGGCGCATTGTCGGCGACCGGGTGCTGCTGGTGGGCGACGCCGCGAACCAGGCCGATCCGCTCAACGGCGGCGGCATCCACAAGGCGATGGAAAGCGCCTGCCTGGCCGCGGAAGCGGCGCTGGCCGCCCTGGAAGCCGGCGATGCCTCATCACACCGGCTCGCCCGCTACGACCAGCTCTGGCGCGAACATGCCGAGTGTGACTGGCAGACCGCCGAGATCTTCCTGGCGATCGCCAAGAACCCGAACCTGCGTGACTTCTGTCTGTTTGTGCTGGAGCAGATCGGACACATGACCAGCCAGGACCGGCGGTTCGAGGAATTCTGCGCCGGGGTGTTCAGCGGCGTGCTGTCGCAGAGCATCGCGCTGTCACCCCGCGCCCTGTATCACGCATTTCCGAAGGATCGCGGCGCCTGGGCTGCGTTCTTGGCCGCCAATGGCGGTACGGCAGCGCCGCTGCGGCTCGCGCGCGGCGCGGCTGCAGGCCTGCTGGCGGCCGGGCGTGGCGCGCTGCGTGACCCGCTGCCGAATATCGACTGGGGTCTAGAAGTGGCGACCAAGGCACTGCGCCTTGCCGGCCGTCATGCCGGTGCCTGGGCAGGCGCGTAACCGAGGAGAATGTTGCGATGGCCTCCATCCTGGATCCGATCATCAAGGCGATCCACGACAGCGCCGTCACGCTGCTCGACCAGCAGGTTCCGACCAAGCTTGCCAATTCAGTGAATAGTTTCGTTACTGCAGGGTTCGATGTGGCGACGAATGTGCTGACGATCGTGCGGGACCTGACGACGCCCGCCGCGCCGCCGCCGGGACCCTGAAGGGAGGAGACAATGTGCTGCATGATGCGGGTGCCGTACTGCATGCCAAGCTGGGGGTGGATGGTGCTGCACGAGCTCGAGGTTGATCCTTCGAGCACGACCGCCACCGCGTTTACCGGCGCCGGAGGGGGCAGCGGCGCGACGGTCGAGTACCTGGTGGACAAGGGTGCCGCCAGCCCATCGGTGTCGGCGAATATTACCGCAGATGGATTGAGCACGGCGTGGTCTGACACGGGAATCGCGCCGGGATTCCATTTTCATCGGTTCGGTCCGCTGCCTCGGGGGGCGAAAGTGACGCTGTCGGCGACCAATGCGATGGCACGGCTGCGCTGGTGCGAGCTGGTGTGCTGCTGAGGGGGAATGACCATGCAACACGGAATGGGACTTCACCGCTACACCGGCACCGCGCCAATGATGCCGTTTGCGCCGTGGCGCGGGATGGTGCCACCGGGCTACTGCAGGAAATGTGGTCAGCCGAGCGGGGACTGCTGCTGCGGCTGCCGCGAATGCCGGAAGGAAGCAAAGGAACTGGTGGTCGCACCGGATACTCTCCAGCGTGGTGTGGGAGACACGGGCATCACCGCGCTCAACCTGATCCGGTCGATAAAATCCTCCTCGGTGCAGGAACAGCAGGCGGCCGGCGGGAGCACCGGCAGCGGTACCGCGTTCATCGGGGGCGGCTGCTGCGTGACTCTCGCAGCCGAGTATGCGCCCACCACGACGACTCCTGCGTTCGCTGTAGTGGTGCTGGTCGGCGATAGCGAGGGCACCGGGTTGATGTGGGGGCGCGAAGAGCCTGTCGGAGCCGGTTATCGCGTGCATGAATGCATCATCACCACAAAGCCAGGCGCCACATTGACTGTGGTGACGTTGAACTGCACAGCGCGTGTGCGCTGGTGCGAAGTCTTCAGTTGCTAGCCGAAAGGATCGGGCGATGAGCGAGAGCAGCGGCGCAACGCCGGGCGGATCGAAGCCGGAGAGTGATGCAAGCGCAGCGCAGGAGGCGTTCGGCAAATACAAGGCACGCCTGGCAGGAGGGCCGATGACGATGCCGCCGATGCCCGGCTGGGCGATGCCGCCCTCGATGGGGCCGCTTCCATACTATCCACCCGGCTATCCGTATGCGCCGCCCGGGCCCGAACGACCACACCCGATGGGCTCACTGGCGGAGCGGTTGGGAGCGACGCTGCGGCTCGGCGTCGATTTGCTCAACGCCGCGCTGGCAAGCGGCGCACACGCGCTCGGCGGAGGGATGGCTGGCTATGGGGCCTGGAGCTCGAACCGCTGCGAATGCGGCTGCGGCGATCCGTGCGGATATGATTGCTGCGGGGTGACGGGCAAGGAATGTTGCCGTCCAGGCGCGCATGGGTGTGGGTGTTGCTGCTGTTAGCGGCAGAATAGGGCGCCGCACCTTAGTGTCAGCGTAGGGTTAAATCATTCAGTACCCTCCGAGTGATATCAGAGAGTTGGTTGACTGCTTAAATCGTTTGGCAGCCTTGACCGCGAGGCGACGGACTCATTAATTCGTTCAAAAAGTTGTGGCCAATCTTTTCCGCTCTGCGGTGTGGGAGTGGCTGCTCGGTTCGGAGGGGGGCATAAGGGCACGCAGGATTCGGCTATCGCATGCGTGAATGTGACCGGTTGGCGTCCGGTGCAGGCCCCCATCAGGCCAAGCAAGGCCACGGAATGGTCCGCTCCGAGACCTCCCTTGCTGGCCGCGTTATACGATCCGCGGCAAACCGAGATCACCAGCCCAATGTGGGACTTCGGGATATTGCTGTGCTCGGCGGCCGGAACCGGGTTGCCGCCTACCAAGACCGAGGCACAACACGCCAAGAAGGTCCGCGACATATGGCGCCGGTGCCTGGGTGGAAGACGATTCGCTCTATTGACTGGCTAGTTCGTTCACCCGCTGAAGGAATAAGCCGGTCACGGCCGACCCGCTGAACGGTTTAATGTGGCTGCTGAAGTGTTAAGCCAGACGCTGACACTTAGGGAGTGCATCGAACCATGACCCCATATGTATCATAGTATAACACGCGATAAGCATCCTTCCCACGTGTTATAAACCGTGCTTTTATGCCGTCATGACAGATCCTCTCCGCGCTGCACGTTCTCGCCAACTAGCCCGCCTCCCCGATGGCCAGAAGCCGCCGGCGCCACGCGCAGCCCTGGCGATCGCCAAATCCAAGGCGTACCAGGCGGCGGCCGACGCGCCCGCGACGCTCCGGGCCTATGCCGCCGATCTCGCCCAATTCAAGGCATGGTGCGAGGCGCATGGTTTCAAGCCGATGCCGGCCAGTCCGGAAACTGTGGGCGCCTATCTTGCCGCGGCCGGCCTCGGTTACGCCTTGCCGACGCTTCGGCGGCGGGTCGCGGCCATCGCCCGTGCTCACCGGATCGCCAAGCAGCCCTTGGACACCCGGCATCCGGCCATCCGCGAGACGCTGCGCGGCATCGCGCGCACCCATGGTGAGCCCGCCCGCCGCTCCGCCGCGCTGACCACGGACGAGATCAGGCGACTGGTCGAGGTCTGTGGGGACGACTTGGCCGGTCTCAGGGACCGTGCCCTGTTGCTGATCGGCTTTGCCGGCGCCTTGCGCCGCTCCGAGCTGGTCGGCCTCGATGTGGCCCATATCAGGCCGACGACGGCCGGATTGCGGTTGATGATCCCTCGCTCCAAGACCGATGCGGCCGGTGAAGGCGCCGAGGTTGGGATCATGCGTGGCACTCGGGAGGACACCTGCCCCGTGCGCGCGCTCCGCGCTTGGCTGCGGGCCGCGGAGATCGGCGACGGGCCGCTCTTCCGTCGGATCACGCAATGGGGCACGGTGGGCACAAAGCGCCTACACCCGGATGCGGTGCGTCAGATCCTTGCTCGACGCGCCCCAGCTGCAGGGATCAAGGGCACCCGCCTGGAGCCGGTGACGCCGCACGGCATGCGTGCAGGCTTCGTCACCACAGCTTACCGGAACGGTGTGCCGGACGAAGAGATCATGGGCCACACAAGGCACCGCAGTCTCACCACGATGCGAAGCTACGTGCGGCGCGCCAAACTCGGTAGCGCAAGTCCGTCCGGGAAGCTTGATCTCTGACGCAACCGAGCTCCGCTATCCGCGCCAGCGGTAAGCCGCGAGCCGACGGACCTCATTGTCGGCGAATACCGCGATCGGAGACGATCCGTGCAGCGGTGAAGATGGCAATTCCCGGCCGCATGCCGGGACGCGCGCTGGGATCCATCACCGCGCAAGGCTGAGCCTTTCCCCTGCCCGGGCGCCCCTCATTCAGCAGCGTCAGCCAGTCGCCGCTGGTCGATGCCGAGTTCGCGCCTGACATGCGCGAACTTCTGCGGATCGGCCAGTCGCTTGTCGGCGAACATCCGGCGCAGCGCTGCGAGGCCCGCCGCGGTAAAAAAGAGCCGCGGCAGCCGGCCGGAGGTGTCGAGCCGGACGAGATCGCGCGCGAGCAGGCTTTGCGCCGCAGGTGGCAGCTTCGGTTGGTCCTTGCGAGCGCCGGTGCGCCAGGTCCGAAGTTGAATGCCGTCGGCGACGGTGGGAAAGGTGCTGAAGACCTGGTCAAGCTCGCTTCGGATGTAGGCGCGCTCGTTGGGCGTGAATTCGCTGGGTCGGGTGTCGGTCGTCATGGGTGGCTCAGCTAGCACGGCCTGTGGTTGTGTCCCAGTGAAGGTTGGCCGATGGCGCGCCGTGGACACGGAGCAAAGATGCAAGGACGTGACGAGCCGCGGCTGGTCATTGCTTCGCGGACGGGCGTGGATCGGTGTGTGAAGCGTTATGTCCGACATTTGACCCTCAAATCTCACCTTAATCTTCGGCTGTCTCAAAATTCTTGAGTTACGCCCCCAATCGCTACTTGTCCACGCCGTGACACAGGATACGGTCCGCCGAGCGTGAGTGGACTACAGTTGGACTCAACGCCAGCCGATGCGTGAGTAGAACCCATCGACCTCCTGGGTGGCGCGGTCTGGATCTTCGCGGTGGGGAAATGGCCGACGCCCGGAAAGGGCGCGAGGTCAAGATCGGTAAAGCTCTCTTTCAGCCGATCGGTCCAGGAACAGGGGACGAGTGGGTCGTGTTCTGGCCAGCGCACGCAGGTTGGCGTCGTAATCGGCGGAAGCATGGGCCTCTCACCCTTCACTACGGGTTCAGCTTGCAGGCAAATCAACGCTTTGTGCCAAAACCTGCCCCTCACATCTCCCTATTCACCGCGAACGGAAGACAGACATCGGACCAATCCGGTCGGCGACTGGCCGATGCCCGTTATCTGATACTAATTAGCGTGATCCGTCCACTGCGACCGCGCTGTGGCGGCCGGTCAGGTCGATGTCCAAATGCACGCGACGTGCAATGAGCGCGGGCGCGCGGGTGCGATGAGGGCCATCCTGGAAGCCGACGATCCCAGCCTGGGCGAAGCGCTTGAGCGTCCGGGACAGACTCGCCTCTTTGCGTCCCGTCAGCGCCGCGAGTTCGCGCATTGAGACGGGCTTGTGCTCGCGAATGGCCGCCAGCACAGCGAGGTTGCCGGGTGACAGCAGCTTCACCATCGCCTCGGCGGATATTTGCTCGGCAACGGCGCGTTACGCGGTCTCTTCGCTGTCGAACCAAATCTTCGGCGCGCCTCGCACTGCGTTGGGATCGCGCACGACGCGTCGGGTCCATTCCGCGAATTCACGGATGGAACCGACCCTATAAGTCGTTGGGGATGCCTTTTTCATTGAGCGTCCTTTTCACCTCTCGCCAGAAGTCATCGAGCAACTGAGCAGCGGTCGTGAAATTGTAGGGGCGGACGTTGTCCTTCGGCGTGCGGTGCCAGTGGTCATAGCGGCGCGCTTGCGTCGGTATCCGCGGTTCTTCTCGTCGACAGCGTGCGCGTTGTCGAAGCGAACCCAGGGCAGTCCACCCGATTTTTCGCGCAGCACGAGCGCATAGCTGATGCCATGCGGCCGCTGCCGCGTCGCCGGCGCACGCCGGGCAGCAAACTCCACGACTACCCCGGGAGCCATCTCGAAAACCGCGCCGTCCAGGGCAAGCAGCAGCTCCAGCTCGCTCTCGTCCATGGAATAACTTAACACGTTATGTTATCTATTCAAGCCGCAGCAGTCCGTGGCCCTGATCGTCCCCCACATCCTGCGGGCGATGTCCTTTTCCTCGGCGCCGACGGCATCGCCGTAGATGGCGGTGGTGGTGAGTTGGGCGTGGCCGAGCCATTTCTGCACTGAGTTGAGCGGGGACCCCGCTGACACCGCCACCACCACGAAACCGTGCTGCAGCCTCTTGGGCGAGGCCTGCGGCCCGTCGAGCCCGGCGGCCTGCATCACCGCGCGCTACGGGGTCAAGCGATTGAAACAGCCCGCTTTTTTATGCCCCGGTCGGACATGCCGCGTGCAAATGCCGCCAGTTGCCACCAGCGGCAAGCTCGATCCGATTGGCCGCCGCACGGCCATGGCGCGTGTTCTTGTCTTGTTCTCGGCTGCCTGGTATGGTTTCGCCATGATCCA
>Ga0335074_10007473_pt1 | contig 15159 bp, 13 predicted proteins | sample Lox_Sample_23_FD_206715 | JGI IMG/M metagenome (GOLD analysis project Ga0335074, IMG submission 206715) | Soil microbial communities from Loxahatchee National Wildlife Refuge, Florida, United States - Lox_Sample_2.3 | ecosystem: Environmental > Terrestrial > Soil > Wetlands | place: USA...
TCACGTGGCTTCGCAAGAACTCAATCCCTGAGGATCTCCTCAGGTTCTGGCTCGGCCACGCCGGAAGGACGGTGACGGACGCCTATTCCAAGCTGACAAGCGATGCTGAGTTTCGCAAGCAAGTGACCGAGAAGGTCGGCTTGGGTTTTGAACTTCCGCTCGAAAATGCCCCAATTGGACGGAGTGGACGGAAAACTCAAGTTGGAGCTGTTGAGGAAATGGCTGTAAGCTACTGAGAGTATACTGGTTGCACCGCGTGGGCGTGTAGCTCAGCTGGGAGAGCACCTGCTTTGCAAGCAGGGGGTCGCCGGTTCGATCCCGGCCACGTCCACCAACATCTCCCTGCCTTTCAATCACGTGCTAATTGGGTCTTTGCGCGACTTCCAAAACTTGGGTCCATTTGGGTCCAATAAGAAGTTTCTCGACGCCTTCCACCGCTTTGCGTTGCTCTTCCGGAATCGCATGCAGGTAGATTTGCCGTGTGATCTCCGGCGAAGCGTGGCCTAGCAGCGCCTGCACGGTGCCGAGCGGTGCTCCGACGGCATCAAGCAATGTCGCGTGACAGTGACGCAAAGCGTGCCACGTTATTCCCGGCAAGCCTTGCATCTTACACGTTGGCCGCAGATGACGCTGCAGAAGATTTCGCCGACATAGCGGACGGCCTGATTGTGTAGCGAAGACCAATTGCTCAGGCTCGGACGCATTATGTCGCATCGCTGAAAGAATCGAGACTGCTTCTAGACACAAAGGAATTGCTCGGACACTACGTTTGGTTTTTGGCTTGTCGAAGTGTCCCTCGTAAACGGTCTCCGCCACGCACAGGACCTTGTCGTCTAGGTTTACGTTCTTCCACCGAAGCGCAAGAAGCTCACCGATTCTTAATCCAGTGAGCACCAAGAGCAATGCGATGGATTTGGCGGGCTCTGGAAGAGCCGTGACCAGGCGCTGTACCTGTTGTGGCGTAACGACAGGCCGCTCTGAGTTGTAATCCCTTCGGGGGAGTCGCGTTTTACGTACTGGGTTGTCGGAGACGTAGTTCCAATCCTCCGCTGTACCCAGTATTTTACTCAACGCACATCGGATGTGGTGCACGGTCTCCCACGCATATCCGTCGCGAAGCTTTGCTGCTAGAAAGGCTTGGATCGCTTCTCGGGAGATGTCGGGGAGACGACGTTCACCAAAAATCGGAATTAGATGAACGCGGAGTACGTATTTGTAATGCATTTGTGTCGCGTGCTTTAGGGTCGGGAGCACAACAGGTTCCCAGTCCATCTGCACGAATTCCTTTAGCGTGCGCATGGCCTGAGGCCGCTGACTTCCGCTATTCAATGAACGAAGCCGCTCCGAAAGAGCACGCATAGCGAGACGGCGGGTACAGAACTCCGCGACGGTACCAATTACGATTGACCGGCGCATCCTTCTCATTGTTCCGTCTGCGTTGATGACATCCTCCCACCAGCGGGCAACCCACACCTTCTCTCGTTTGCCTCGCTTGAAGAGCGAACCTCGCTGAAATCGCCTACGAACCATCGTTCCTCCTTCGATGGCCCGCTTGGCTTGTTCTGTGTCGCCTCTGAGTGTAGTCCGCATGTCAAGCGGCATGCGAGCCTCGCCGCTGGGATTCGACCCAGGCCAACACTTCTTCCTGACGGAAACGCCAATATTTTCCAAGCCGGTAACTCGGGATTCGCTCCAAGGATCGTTTGCGTGTCCGTCCATAGACCCAAGACACAGGGACTTGCAATAAATCGGCCACTTCGTGAACTGTCAGAAGGTGCTTTCCGTGATGTTCCTCTACCTCTGTGGCCGCGATGTGCGCGGCATTGTTCGGAGGGTTAGGAGAAAATGTTTCAGGGGATGATGGCGGTGTTGGAGGCGACTCCTCGCATGATGTGTCTGCCGATTTCGGGGCTTGATGCTGGATCGAGCGCATTGCAGAGCGCGAGGCATGCTGTCTTGAGGACGCTGTATTCTCGCGCGTACCGGATTGTGTGGAACGAGGCTTCATGTCTGTTATGCGGTCTTTATAAGAACGTCTCCTTTGAGTGTTTGCTGCTCGATCTTGGTCGGATGGTCGCCCAGCCAGTGCTTGAACTCGTCGTCCCGTTTGAAAAGCAACTTGAGGGCTTCGCTGACGACGTAGGGCACATTTGCGCCAATGAATTCGGCATATCGGTCCAGGTTGTGTCTGACTTCTTCCTCCAGACGAATTTGGAGGGTTGTAGTCTTTGGTTGTTTGGATGGTGCTTTCAGTAGTGGCAATTGCGTTCCTCCTTTCCTCTCTCGCGGTGTACTACGGCTCGCATTACAAGCTGTTTGCTCCGATCTCTGCGCGCGGACAAAACACGGCACCGAGTAATTCGGTGCGGGCGGGAGCGACCCCGCGAACGTGTGGGCGGCTGCAAGCCGCACACAACGGGGTCGCTCCCGCCCTTTCTTGTGTTTTGTCCGCGTGCAGATGTCACCCGTTGCATTTATGTATCCGCTCTTCTTTCAAGAACCTGTGATTGAGCTGGTCTTGATTTGGGAACTGAAGCTGTACCTGAAGGACCGCGCACTTGCCAGCCGTCACCCCATCTCTTGCTGCTGTTGCCGAATACGGCTTCCTGGCCCGGCACGATGACGACTCGGAACACGACCTTCTGTGCGGACGCTTTGGTTGTTTCCGATTCCGCCCGCAAGTCCTTCGGCAATTGATTTCTTCTCCAAAGAAGGAAGAGAGTGTCGAATATCTCGCCCTGGAAACGCTTCGCGACTTGGTTTCGGAAGATTAGATCGTTATCCGTAACGAGGCTGTATTTCTTGCTGTTCCATTTCGCCTCGATATCGAAGTAGCGAGCCAAATCCGAGAGGCCCTTGCCTTCCACAAGGAACGAGAAAAGCTCCTGCGCTTCCTGCTGGAGGCCCGCCACCGTGGAAATGTAGATGAACTGAAAGCTCGGTAGCTGCCGGAACAGAGGCCGGTAAGTGCGCAAGTGCCGGATGTATCGGTCGAGGTTGCGATGCTCGATATCGACATAGGTGAACGTCACCACAGGCATGTAATCGGGGGCGGGAAAGGCTACGCAGACGGGAAATCCCTCGGAGAATGTGATGGCCTTGCCATTGCCGTTGGAAGGCAAGAATAGACTCTCGCTGAGTTTGAACCGTTCGATCAGGTAGCGCCGTTTTTCTTCCGGCGTCTCGAAATAGCGGTCTTCCGGGTTGGCAAGAATGAAATCCAGCCCGAGGAGCCGCGTCTTGATGTAGTCGAGTTCGTGCTCTCGGCGGTTACGGAGGTGAGCCTTGCCAATCGCTTCATAAATCCGGCGGGAGCACAGATGATATATGAAACTTCTACGCGTATATCTCTGGGCCGTGGCATGGCCCAGACGAAACATCTTTTCGACGAAATGGGCGTTCCGTTTGCCGCTCTTAGCATGTGCAAAATCGAGGAACTGCCGCACTGTGAAGTAGCCGGAATGCACTGCCACAAGGTAGAGAAAACGAGCCTCGACTTCGGTATAACCGAAAGCGCGAAGACCGACGAGTTGGGATTCCTGGATGCTCATGGTTATAGGGTGAAGATTGCCGCGCTTAGCTCTCGGTCGTCTCGGATACGGCGCAATCGGTCGGTATCACCGCGCCGGGCGTAGATTTGGAAACCGGCACGAGCCTTCTGCGCCAGTCCGCGCGGACGGTAATGGTCCGTGGCGAGTTCCAGGTCGCGTCGCTGAATTTCGTGCTCGTTCTGGCGCACATATTCAATTCGCAAATCGGGGATCGGAATCTCGCCGGATACGACTTTGAGATGATGCTGGTTGGCGATTTTCTCCTTTAGGTCGTCCTCTAACTGCCCTCTCTCGTCGGAATAGCGGGCAATGCGGGCGTAGAGTTCCCGCTTGATTTCGTAGTCCAGCTTGACGCGAAGTACCCTGCCGCCGCGTTCTTCGATTTCATCGGCAACCTTGTGATAGAGCCGGTAGAGTTCCGCATCGTGGATGGCTTCTTTAGGCTTTTTCAGTCCGTAGTAAGTGACTTGGTCGGAGTGAAGAACTTTCCCGCGAGACAAGAACTGCTGACCTTCCTTCGTCAGCGTGACTACCTGGATGGGATTGTGCTCGCTGTCTGAAATGCTGATGACTCTGACGAGGCCCTGACGTGCCAAGCTTTCAACATCGTTCTCCATTCGGTCACGGTCGCCGTTGTAGGCCAATTCCGCGATGTCCTTCGCGGCTGTGACGCGGAACTTGCCAACTTCCGAAAGCGCGTGAATCTCTGAATCGCGAAGGGAGTAGTCTTTGTCCCGGTCTGTGTATTTGGTTCGTGTGCGTTGAGTGAGGATCGCATGGACGCGTTCTTCGCGGGCCATCGGCGAGCGCTCTTCCTTCGAACGCTGCCGGTCTTCTCGGTCGCGCCGATCGGCCCTCTCTTCCTCTCGGTGGATGTAATAAAGACGGTTCCGGTCATTCCACGAGGAAGATGAACCTCGGCCTACATCCCGCCCAGAGTCGAAGCCGGAATCGCGAAAGTCGTCGATTTCGAATCCGTCAAAGCCTCGGGACATGGCAATGCTCCGTTGCGCTCAGCACAGGAGAAACAGAATTCGACTGTCGAGGAAAATGGGAAGGTCGAAAATGCGAACGGCTGGACATCCGCGCTGCTTACCCCAAAACTCACTCAAGACGAGGGCGAGGGTTGCTCTCCTGAATAGATGAAAACTTCCTCGATGTTCTTGCCGAATACGCGGGCAATCTTGAACGCCAGATCGAGGCCAGGCTCGTACTTGCCGGTTTCAATCGCATTGATACACTGACGGGTCACGCCGACCGACTCGGCGAGTTCGGCTTGCGACCATTCCTTCTCCGCTCTCAACACACGCAGCCGGGTCTTCATTGATACCGCCAAGAAGCGAGGATTAGTCCGATGCTCCAAAACGCGATCATCAATGCCGGAACTAGGAGAGAGATACCGGACAGAAATCCGAACCGCTGGAGGAGGCCAAGAATCAGTGTGAGAAGCAGAGAGGCGACGAAGGCAAAACTTGTCGCTTCGTGGTTGATAAGTTTCTGATGTGAATCTGCGGCTCGGAGGAAGAGAAGGAAGCTCCAGAGCGCGCCGCCCGCGAGGAGAATCCCGATTGCCGTTAGTACGCTTCGGGAATCGCTTGGGCGCGATTCAAGGGTGAATGCGGCAATCGCGGCGACTACAAAGCCGTAAAAAACACGCAGAGCCGTTCTGCGTCGTTTACCAAGGGATTGAATGTCTAACGAGGCTGCCATGAAGTGACCTCCTTCTTGCTTCTTGGCGAATTATGGTATTCTATTACGGTCTACATGTCAACTATAAAGTACTATTGGACTGCTTAAGAGGCTATGCCAAGGTGTCGGCCCTCTGCCTGTATAGCTGCTTCCCTTGACGGACACCCAATTGCGGTCTAATGTTTAGATGTCAATTGGAGGGGACATGCCAAGGCAGGGACTAAAGCTAAAGCAGGCCAGCGCGGTCCTTCAGATAGAGCCGAAGGAATTGCAGAATCTTGTCCAATTCGGCGTCGTAAAGCCTCGCCGATTAGAGGGAACATACTTCTTCGACACAAGTGCCCTCATGGTGGCTAAAGTCGCCTTCTACCTAAAGGAGTCCTTGGGCACGCGGGCGAGTGTGCTCTCTAAACTCATGGAAGCATTTTCGGCGTCAGAGGAAGAATTCAAATCGGAGAAACCTGAGTACATCACCTTCAACTGCCGACTCGCAACGGAAGAAGAACCAATCAAACTGGGAGTGCCGTTTCGAGCTTTGGGGGAACAGATTGAAGAGCGAATGAGCCGAGCTGATCTTTACAAGGACCTGCCACGTGGGAGAAAGCGGCGCGGCTGGAAAAAGGAGTTTCTGGAATCGCTAACCGAGGCAGCAAAGGGCATCGGAGAGGCTTCCGAAGAAGAAATCTTGCGCACGGTTCGCAGTTATCGTAGAGAGAGACGTGCGCCAGAGATCACGGTTGCCGCAGAAAAGTAGGAAACGAAAGCCACGGGCCGTCGTAGACACGAGCGTGCTTGTGGCTGGCATATCGGGCTTCCGAAAGCCGTTTGTTTCTGGCAGAAATCCGAGCGCCGACCTGATCTATAAGTGGGCAGAGAAGAACCATTTTGTCTGGCTCATAACAGAAGATATTTTGGAAGAATACAAGGAAGTCCTGAAGCGCCTCCGCGTTCGCCCGAATCTCATCGGAAGAGTCATCAACCTGATCCGCGAACGGGCCGAAGAAGTGAGAGTGCAGCATTCCGCTGAAATTTCTCCCGATCCTGACGACGATGCGTTCTGCGTGTGTGCCGAACAGGGGAGAGCTGATTTCGTAGTGACTCTGAACCCGCGAGATTTTCTTCAAGACCGCCTAAACGCGGCTGTCGTTTCACCCGACCGGCTTACCCCATAGAACGCACAAGATGCGATTCGGCGTTTAACTCTCTGACCTCCCTCTTTGATCCTTCGCCAAAAAGAATCGAACGTGAGTCAAAGTTAGGGCCAGGCTTGCGACTGGAGACGGTCCCCATTTGGGGCAAAGCGGCTGGATTTCACGGAATGTGAAAAACTGTCGTTGCAAAAACATTGTGAACGAAGAAACAAACGCTGCAAACTCTCAAGAAGAGCGGAGCGGTTCAGGTTCTTGCTCGAAGTCTTCGAAGCGACGCCATTTGTAGACAGCAATCGACACGATCCAGCTCAGCACGAAAAGTCCGATGATGAAGAACCCCAGAACACCAAAATTGTTATTTAGCTTGCCTATGATGCCCCAGAATCTTCCCTGTAGGTGAAGATATCCTTCAAGTAGGCCAAGCGCCTCGATTCCGCCGACGATGAAGGCAACCATAACCGAAACGCACGTGATGGTGAGATTGTAATAGAGTTTTCGAATGGGCTTTAAAAATGCCCAACCGTAAGCGCCGAGCATCAGCACGTTGTCTGTCGTATCGATTAGCGACATTCCGGCAGCGAAAAGCATTGGGAAAACGAGGATGGACCAAAAAGAAAGGCCCTTTGCGGCTTCGGCGGCGGAAATACCCAGCAGCCCGATTTCTGTAGCGGTATCAAAGCCCAATCCGAACAAGACGCCAAGCGGGTACATGTGCCAGCTCCGGCTGATCATGCGGAAGACCGGGCGGAAGAACCGTGCGAGAAACCCTCTGTCGCCAAGAAGCATATTGAAATCTTCCTCGACGTAGGACTCTCCCCGTCGCACTCTTGCAAAGGCGTTGTACACCGACCGGAGTACAACGAGATTGACAATAGCGATGGCAATCAGAAAAAGCGCCGAGACTAGAGTACCAATCACTCCACCAATATTTTTTAAGCCATCGAGGCGATGCTCCAAGGCGATTGCCGTCCCAGCGATGACTGCCGCTCCAATCACAACAACCGTCGAATGACCGAGCGAAAACATAAATCCAATCGCCACCGGGCGCTTGCCGTCCTGCATCAACTTGCGTGTCACGTTATCGATCGCGGCGATGTGGTCTGCGTCCACGGCATGACGCAGCCCAAAACTATAGGCAAGAAGGGCGGTCCCTAAGAGAGGAGCAAAGCGGTGGAATGCGATAGCGGCCCAAAGCCACGCGATCAAGTTGAAAGAAAATAAAATACCAAATATTCCGATGACCCTAGCCCGAAGATGCTTGGGCGAATCGTCAAACAATATTCTCACTTTCGATGCTAGGCGAAGTCTCATAGGACCTGATCGATCAAAACTCCTTTCTGCCTAGAAACTGAACTTGGCGGCCAATTGAACGAGTCGAGGAGACGCCGCGTTCACGATGCGACCGAAATTGGGGTCATTGACTTCGCCATCGACGGCCGACAGCCCAGTAGATGATGCATAAAACTGAGCGTGGTTGAAAACATTGAAGGCTTCGAGTCGAAACTCGAAAGCTCTTCCCTCGGACACCGGCACTAGCTTTTCAACGGTCATGTCGAAATTGTTGATGCCCGGCCCGTAGAAGAAACGGCGCTTCGCGTTGCCGAGCTCTCCAAGAGCCTCGGGACTAAATGCAGCAGTGTTGAATTCGGGGCGTCCGTTCCGAGGATTCGTGTTGATATCCAGTGGCGCGCCGTTATATTGGGGCGTATCGAGCAAGTAGTTGTTTACGCCATTTCCGAGGGTGCCTAGGAGAGAATTATCCGAATCGTCAAAAAGGGTCACGGGGAATCCCGTAGCAAATCGAGTGGTGCCGGAGACGGCCCAGCCTCGCGTCAACCTATTGGAGCGACGGAACAAACGGTCGAAAGGCAGCTCGTATCGATAACTGGCCACAAAATTGTGCCGCATGTCGAACGCGGAAACGGCGCGCGTGAATCCTAGATCGAGAGGATCGAGTTGCTCGCCGAGGTTTGACGCCTGATCGATCGATTTGCTGTACGTGTAGCTCAAGAGAAAATTCGAGTTCTTCCCGACATAGCGGAGATTGGTCTCAAGGGCGTTATAATTCGAATTGGCAATGGTGCGCTGCGCGGTATTCTCCCCGTAGTTTGGACCGAGTCCAACCCGCGTTCCCTGAATTGTTTGCCCAGACGCGGTTACGTAGGTGCCGTCCTCACCGAAGGGGCCGCAGGTCTGCGTGCCTATCGCAACTTCGCTGGTTTGACTTAAACTCAGGCAGAGCGCGGGGTTACCAGGGTTGGTTGATACGACTGCAATCAGATGGTGTCCTTCGTTGCCGACGTAGCTGGCTGTCCACAGCAAAGCAGGGGTGATCTGCCGCTGGATCGACAGCATATAGTCCTCGGTGTAAGGAACCGTATTGCGATAATACCAATATGGATCGGCGCTGATCGGGATTACGTTTGCAAAGTCGAAGGTCGTGTTGGGATTTTTCGCAGAGACGTTGTGGGGCGGAAAGGATAAAGGGAACGGATTGATGTTCTGAGTGCCGTCTCCTGCGTTGGTGAAAGGCGTGGAGAAAAGCGGTTCGACCGGACTAAGGTAGTTATAACCAAATGGTGGGACGGCATACATGATGCCGGCCGTCAAACCCGGAAATTCCGTATAGAAGATTCCATAGCTAGCGCGGATACTGCTTTGGCCTTTTTCGCCAAAGAGCCTTTTCAGGATTCCATGATCGAATCCGGGAGAATATGCCAATCCCACTCTCGGAGCTGGGTTAAAAAGTTTGGAAGGAGAAATCGTAGGTGGAATGCCAGGATCTCCGGGAACAACCAGACCTGCGGGCGCATCTGGATAGAGAACAGACTGACGCCCAGGGATGATTGTTTGAAGTTGATTGTATTTTTCCCACCAAGGCATGATGAAGTCCCAGCGTAGCCCGAAATTGATTGTCAAATCGCTTCTTGCGCGCCAACTATCCTGACCGAAGAGACCCTCATATCGGTTCCGCAGATAAAAGGGCGCGCCCGACGACTGTGTGAAATTGCTGGGAACGCCGATGAGAAAATCGGCGAATGCGTTTCCTGTTTCGGAACCATTGATGTTGAATGTGCCGTTGAAGGTCGCATTCGGGTGTTCGTTTACCTGGTCTGTGTGAAACTGTCCCCCAAACTTTATTGTGTGTGAGCCCACAACCTTGGAAACCGTATCACTTAAATAGAGCGTGTTGTTTACCTGGGTTTCGTTGGTAATGGGAACACCCATCACGAAAGTCGGAAACACGATATTCATCACGCCCTCGAACTGTGGAGCTTGGACGGTTATCCCTTGCGTGCCCGCTCCCGTCACGAAACCTTGAGAAGTGAGAGTTACACCGAGACCACCTTTAGGCTGTCCGATGACATTTGCATTACGAAGCAGTCCGAAGCGGAATTCATTGACAGTATTGGTGCCGAAAAGTTTGGTGTCTCCGAGGCTTAGCATTTGGGCACGGCCGAAGTTGAGCGCGTCGAACCCCGGAATGCTGGCGCCGCCTTGGGCTCCCGGATAAGGATCATCGAGCCGGTAGTCATCGAAAAAATAATAAGTGGAAACTTGTCCCCAGCCACCGCTGTTGAAGTCAATTCGACCGGAACTCTTATCGTCACGCACTACCTGTGCAAATGCTGCACTTGAGAACTGGTTCGCGCCGACATCAGGAGTGGGAATATATTTCAATAGATTCAGGGTCGGAGCAGACCAAGCACGCTGAGGTATGACTTCGTTGGGAAACACACACTGCGCCGAAGATGTACATCCCGCCGTGTAATAGGGCTCTCCCGATGAAACCGAGTATCCCAGCTCATTTGTGAGAATCTGCGCCAGATGGCCGCCCTCGGCCACCGTGGAGGGCGAACTTTCCTGGCATGGCGGGGCCAATCCAAGCGCCTGACAGGCCGATTGATCCGTTACCAAAGTTGTTGTTGTGAAAGCACTCGCGCCAAGGTCAGACAAATCACCCATACGGTCCTGAAGAGACGGTACAGTGATAAGCCCGGACGGAATCCCCTCGCTTGTCCGAGTGCCTTGATAATCGGAGAAAAAGTAGATTTTCTGGCGCTTGATCGGCCCACCGAAGGTTCCCCCAAACTGGTTTTGGTGAAACTCAGGACGCGTTGGATCGAAATAGCCCCGTGCATCAAGAGCCGTGTTGCGCAGGAACTCAAAAGCGTTGCCGTGAAATTTGTCTGCTCCAGACTTCGTTACGACATTGATCATCCCCCCGTTGTAGTTGCCGTACTCTGGATCAAAGTTGTTGGTCAATACGCGGAATTCATCAATCGAATCCAGATTTGGAATGATGGATGTGCCGCCATTCATGTGCTCCTGGACATCAACTCCGTTGACTGTGAAGCCGTTGGAGGACTCGCGCTGACCGTCAATTGATTCGTTTCCGGCATTCAAGTCGCCAGAGGGAGAAATTGCTCCCGTTACACCCGCCATGATTACGGAATTGGGTTGCAAGGTTGTGACAGGGATAACGCCGGGTTGAATGGCGAGCAGGTCGGTGTAGCTGCGGCCGTTCAGGGGTAGGGCGGTCATCTGCGAGCCCGTCACAAGCTCGCCGAGGTGGGTTGATACCGTATCGACTTGAGCCTCTGTGTTGGCCTCGGTTGTGACCACCGTAACCGTCTGGTTTTGCGCACCGACTTCTAGGCTTACGTCTACCGCCAATGCCGCGTCTGTATCGATGGCCAGACCGGTTTTCTTCTGGGTCCTGAATCCCGCCGCTTCAACGGTTAGATCGTAATGCCCTACCGGCAGAGTTGGGAACGAGTAGAATCCCTGTCCGTCCGAGACAGCTTTGTACTGACTGTCAAGCACCGTATTTCGCAATGTGAGAATTGCTCCCGGAATGACGGCACCGCTTGGATCTTTCACGGTCCCAGAAAGGCTGCCCGTCGCCGCGCCCCACACCGCGCATGTTCCAAGGGCCAGAAAGAGGGAGAGGAACCGAAAGATGGCGTTCGTCGCTTTCATAAATTCACCCGATTCACAACTTTGTCGCCACGAGCAGGGATTCTCTCGATGTCGGACGCTGCTGCGCGATGTATTACAAAATCTAGAGACATGCTACGCATGGTAACACGATATACATACTCGTGCTACTGCATTTAACTTTTACGACTGGTAATCCATGTTGGTAGTATTGGGGTTTCTCGACGCACACGAAGACTCGGGGAGGTCACATGGGGAAGTTGGTTCGGACAGGCCTTTCCCTCGACGATGAATTACTGCAGAGATTCGATTCAGCGATCACCGGAAATGGTTACCAGAACCGCTCGGAGGCAATTCGCGATCTCATTCGCAACCATTTGGTGAGTGAAGAAATCGACAAAAATAAAGTCGTCGTGGGAACGCTTACAATTATCTACGATCATCACCGTCCAAATCTGACCGAAAGACTAGTCGAGGCTCAGCATCGTGCAGGAGGAAGCGTTCTTGCGGCGACACACGTCCACCTCGATCATCACAATTGTCTCGAGGTAATCATTATGAAGGGACGCGGCGGGGACCTAAAAGACTTGGCAAATGGAATTCTGAGTTTGCGCGGCGTAAAGCACGGAAAACTCGTAATTACGAGCACCGGCAAGGACCTCAAATAGGCTTCGCTGCAAACGATTTAAGGCGCGCTATCCGGCGCACCAGCGAAGGGGGCAACAGCAATCAGGTCGTAAGAAACCGTTTTCTTCGAAGTTAGGCTAATCTTCGCGGAAGCTGAATCCTGGTAATCTCTTACCAACCCAGAACATAGGCGAAAATCAGTGGCGCAACAATTGTGGCGTCAGACTCGATTATGAAGCGCGGCGTCTCCGGGCCGACTTTCCCCCACGTGATCTTCTCGTTCGGTACCGCACCCGAATAAGAGCCATAGCTTGTTGTAGAGTCGCTGATCTGGCAAAAATATGCCCATAGCGGCACATTTTCCCGCCGCAGGTCCTGATACAGCATGGGAACGACACAAATTGGAAAGTCTCCCGCTATGCCGCCGCCAATTTGAAAAAATCCAAGAGGGTTGTGTTTCGTAGTTTCGGTGTACCACCGTGCAAGTTCGACCATATAGTCTACGCCGCCGCGCACCGTTGTGACGTTCTTCACTTTCGCGCCGATTACTTGTGCGGCATACATGTTGCCCAGTGTGGAATCCTCCCATCCAGGAACGAATATCGGTAGGTCCTTTTCCGCCGCTGCGAGCATCCAGCTATCTCTCGGATCGATCTCGTAAAACTCTTTCAGTTTTCCTTCCCGCAGAATTTTGAAAAGAAATTCATGAGGAAAAAATCGGCCCCCCACCCGGTCTGCCGCATGCCACTCATCGATCACCACACGCTCGATACGCCGCATGGCTTCTTCTTCCGGGATGCATGTGTCGGTGACGCGGTTCAGATGTCGTTTCAGCAAGTCTACTTCCTCCTCCGGTGAGAGATGCCGATAGTGAGGGATGCGCTCGTAGTGGTCATGTGCCACTAGGTTGTAAACATCTTCTTCCAAATTTGCCCCCGTGCAGCAAATACCGTGCACTTTATCCATACGGATCATCTCGGCGAGCGAGAGTCCCAATTCGGCGGTGCTCATAGCCCCCGCCAAAGTTACAAACATCTTTCCGGGCTGCGCCAGGTGTTGTACATAGGCTTCAGCCGCTTCAATCACAACAGCTGCGTTGAAGTGACGGTAGTGGTGTTTCAAAAATGTTTGAATTGGTGCAGCGCCCGTACTTTTCATGGGCCTCCCCTTAGGTGTAAGAAAGTGGTTGAAAGGATTGGTCGGAGATGGAAAAGGACTAGGAGGCTTCGGCGCGACTTAGAAATAGCTTGCGGTATAGAGCAGAAGCGTAAATAAAACGTGAGGCGGAAAACGCCGGTCGGCGTTTTGGTTATGAAAAAAAAGGTTCACTGCACTTAAATAGCACATAAAATAGAAACGTGCTACCACATTTATGATCGATGAAAGGAAATTCAAGCTGCTATGCCGCTTTTTGCAGCTCGCCTCGACATGGCGCGGTTGCCTCGCATGGGCTTGGGCGTGATCTGATCGTCTGCGATGAACACCTTTTTCGAAAACGGTGACGTATTCGCGGTTCTGGAGTCTCGGATCAAGACCATTCTTCCTGAAAACTATCAGGACTCTTACGAAGATGTTGAGCCTCTGCCGATGAGGTCGGCGGGGTTGAAGTACAGTGCCGACGGCGCGATCGCCTGGAATGAAATCTGGACGACGTTCTGCGATCTCGCCATGGCGGGCGGTCCCCCGCACAAGGGAAGACTACTTAGGCCTGCTTCCCCCGCGGAGATTGGAGCGGACCCGCGTCGTTATCGAAGCGTCGTAACAGAGATTTGTCGCGGGATCACGATGGTTACCGGTCTCCCATCCGGGCAGTCCGTTATTCCCGGATGGGTTCGCGTGCAATGCAGCAGTGAAGCAATGGCTGGATGGCTGGTGCGAGCCATTCTAATGGAGAACATCTCGGTTCGCTGCGAGCGTCGGGTGCTGGACCTTCCGGCTGGTCCCTCTTACCGGCTTGAGAAAGAGATCAAGAATGTGATCACTGCCGTCGCGAAAACCTGCCACTATTGGTTCGGCCACGTTCCTCCATCCCAGCAGCGGGACATTGGCTACCTGTTTGCGAAGATGGACATTGAATCGCCCCTGATTCAGCCAGTTCTCTTGGGCTATTGCGATCTCGATAGATGCAAACTGCTTTCGGACAAGATTGCCAAAGCAATTCATGAAGAGACTGGGCTGAATTCATCGAAGTATCAATATGCTGATTGGATCGGCATAGAATGCCCGGATGTCCATGCAGCAATCTGGATGATGCGCGCGGTCGTTGTAAGCAACGTCGTGTCGCGGCGTGAAGAGAATATGTTCTTCGTGCCCGTTAATCCGGCGTTCGATCCTAAAGGAGAAACTGTCTTGCGAACTGTCCGGCGAGTATATGACTTTGCCCTCGCCCGCGCCATCCTATGATCGCTAGCTTTCCAGCCATGTTTCGCCAGCGGATAGGCTGATCTGGTTGTTTACTAAAAGACGCCTAATCCGAAAACTGCATCACGGTAGACCAGTGTCTCTCGGCACGGGATTAAAGGTTTACGCTGCTAAACAGCCCCGGTGATGACGCGACTCGGGTGTAGCAGGTAAAGCCCCAAAAACTTAGGTCCAACTTGGGTCTAAGTGCTGCCGAATTAGGTCCAAAACCGGGTATCACGACACAGAACAAAGCCAAACGAACCAATCAGATAGATTTTTGTTCTCGTCTTTGCAAGCAGGGGGTCGCCGGTTCGATCCCGGCCACGTCCACCAAACGTCTGCCTGCAATTTCAATCATTTACTACGAGGCCTTGGCTTCCTTTTCTTCGGCTTTGGCTGAACTGTAGTAAAAACGTAGTAGTTCTTGTTTCCCGTGATGGGCTCGCTCGTTGGCTAGTTCGATGCCCTCGCGGATCTGATCAACCATTCCGAGTTGATAATGGCGTTTCGTTTCTGGGCTGCTGTGCCGCATGGCCCGCTGCACCACCGCATCTGCCGCGACCCAACTGAGGCGCGTGCAGAATACGTGGCGCAGATTGTAGATTGGGAAATACGATACGCCAGCATTTTTCAGAGTCGTTCGCCATGCATGTTTAACACTGCGTATAGGCTTGTCCGCCGTTCGAGGACTCGGAAACACGTACGGGCTGTCCGAGCCTTGTTCTTTCTTCCACTCCTTAAGAACATCGCAAGCCAACCGGCTCAGTGGTAACGGTTGAGCCGAATCGCTCGTCTTC
>Ga0335074_10007474_pt1 | contig 15159 bp, 11 predicted proteins | sample Lox_Sample_23_FD_206715 | JGI IMG/M metagenome (GOLD analysis project Ga0335074, IMG submission 206715) | Soil microbial communities from Loxahatchee National Wildlife Refuge, Florida, United States - Lox_Sample_2.3 | ecosystem: Environmental > Terrestrial > Soil > Wetlands | place: USA...
GTAACCGGCTGTCCGCTCGTGAGCCGCTGGGTCGCATCCTCGGTGCCCACCACCGCGGGAATGCCGAACTCGCGGGCGACGATCGCCGCGTGACAGGTGCGACCGCCGCGGTTGGTGACGATCGCCGCCGCGCGACGCATGATCGGCTCCCAGTCCGGGGTGGTGCTGTCCGTCACCAGCACCTCGCCGCTCTCGAACTCGCCGGCCTGTGCACTGCTCGAGATCAGGCGCACCGGGCCGCTCGCGATCCGCTCGCCGACCGCGCGGCCGCTTGCGAGCACCCGGCCTTTCTCCGCGAGCAGGTACTCTTCGAGCGCCGCGCCGCGCTTCGGCGCAAGGCCCGTCACGGGGCGCGCCTGCACGATATAGAGGCGCTGGTCGAGCCCGTCCTTGGCCCATTCGATGTCCATCGGTTGGGGCGCGCCCGAACGGGCACTATAGTGGCGCTCGATCTCGATCGCCTGGTCGGCAAGGCTCAATGCCTCCTGGTCGCTCAGGCAGAAGCGCTCGCGATCGGCCTGCGGGGTCGGGATGTTGCATGTCGCCTCGCGCGTACCCTCCTGGGCATAGACCATCTTGAGCTTCTTGCTGCCGAGCGAGCGACGCAGGATGGCCCGGTGCCCGGCCACGAGCGTCGGCTTGAAGACCATGAGCTCGTCCGGCTCGACCGCGCCTTGCACGACGTTCTCGCCGAGACCGTAGCTGCCGGTGATGAGCACGACATCACGAAAGCCGCTCTCGGTGTCGAGGGTGAATATCACGCCGCTCGAGGCGAGATCGGCGCGGACCATCTTCATGACGGCGATCGACAGCGCCACCTTGAAATGATCGAACCCAACATCGACACGATAATGGATGGCGCGGTCGGTGAATAGACTCGCGAAGCAGCGGCGGCAGGCGTCGAGCAGCGCATCCTCCCCGCACACGTTGAGATAGGAGTCCTGCTGTCCGGCGAAGCTTGCCGTCGGCAGGTCCTCCGCGGTCGCGGAGCTGCGCACCGCAACGCTCATATCGGCGCCGTACTCGCGCTGCAACGCATGATAGGCGCCGAGGATTTCCTCTTTGAGATCTTCCGGTATCCCCGCCGAGTAGACGATCTCGCGCGCCCGGCTACCCCGTCTCGCAAGATCCTCGACGTCATCGATTCTCACGCCATCGAGGGCGGCGCGAAGCTCCTCCCAGGCGTGCGCCTGCGTCAGGATGTGCCGGTAGGCCTCGGCGGTGATCGCGAACCCGTTGGGCACCGACACCCCTCGGCTCCGCAGCGCGCGATACATCTCGCCGAGCGAGGCCGTCTTGCCGCCCACCATCGCCACATCCCCGGCGGTGATCTCCTCGAAGAGACGGATGAATCGACGCTGCGGTTGCACTGTTTACTCCTCACTTAGACGCTGGGCGCGCGCTCGTGACTCGCCTGGGTGCCGATCAGGCCTCCCAGTTCCTCGAGCTCGCGCGCGACCGCCGGTAAGAGGTCGTCCAGCGTGATGATTCCGAGAAGGTTGCCGAAGCCGTCCACGACCGGCGCGCGGCGCACCACCCGGGCCCGCATGGCGATGATGGCCTCCGTGAGACCGGCGGTCGCCGGGATCGTGAGCGGATCGGTGGTCATGACATCGCCGACCGTGAGGCAGAAAAGGTCGCTCTCGAGCCGCAGCTGTCCGCGCACGATGTCACGGTCGGTCAGGATGCCGATGGGTTTACCTCCTTTGCCGCCTCCGTCCACGACGATGAGCGAACCCACATGGCTCTCGAGCATGGCGCGCGCGGCTTCGGCGAGGGCCTGGTCCGGAGTCGCCACTTTCGCAGCCGGGCTGTAGAGGTCTTGCACTCGCATGATGACGGACTCTCCGCGTGCCCGAGCCGGGCTCGCCCATGAGGAGGGTAGGTGCCTCGTGGGCCTGCCCGCATCCGCACAGTTACGGATGGCGACCGCCGCCGCCGCATGGCCTGATCACGCCTGCGTCCATGCGGGACGATGCGCAATCGGTGAAGCGAGCGCGCGAGGAGGCTCGAAATGTTAGTCGGAACCCTCTGCAGCCGGCGTCCGCTCACCGTCTCGACGGGCGCGCCGATGTCGGACGTCGCGCGCCTGATGCGGGATGAGCGCATCGGCGCCGTCATCGTGACGGACCGCGCCCGGGGCGGACCTCGAGTCATCGGGATGATCACGGATCGCGACATCGTTCGCGCCCAGCTCGAGCGTGCCGCCGATCTATCGCGCCTGTCGGCGGGCGATGTCATGACCCGCGACCCGCTCGTGATCGGGGAGGAGGAATCGGTGGGCGGCGCGATCGCGCACCTGCGCGCGCGCGGCGTGCGTCGCGCACCGGTCATCGCGCTCGACGGCACGCTCCTCGGCCTGATATCGGCGGATGACCTGCTCGCCAACGTCGCCCGCAAGGTGATTGGGCTCGCGGAAATCGTCGGCGGGCAGCGGCGGATCGAGCGCGATTGAAGGGCGTCGCGTTCGATCCGGGTTCCGGTACGGAACGCACCGCGGGCGGGGGTCGGCGAAAAGAGGAGCGCGCGCACACGCACGGGGCGGAGCTCCCGGAGCTGCTCGCGCAGCTGGCGATCCTCGAGCCGGCCGCCGTGTTGCGACAGCTCGGAGTCTCGGAGCCCGGTCTGTCGGCGGCCGAAGTTGCGCGGCGCCGGCAGCAGTGGGGCGCGAACCGGATCGCGCACGAGCGCCGCGAGCCGCTCGCGCTGCAGGTGCTCAAGCGGCTCGCCAATCCGCTTAACCTGCTGCTGCTGGTGTTGGCCGCGGTGTCCATGGGAATGGGCGACCGGCGCGCGGCCCTCATCATCTTCATGATGGTGATCCTGAGCCTGACTCTGGCGACCGTCCAGGAACGTCGCTCGAGCCGCGCCGCGGAGCGGCTACGGGCGATGGTGCATACGACGGCGGCGGTCATCCGCGCGGTCGAGGAGCCCGCGGGCACGGCCGCTCCAACGCAGGCCGTCGAGGTCCCGATCGAAGAGCTCGTTCCGGGCGACATCGTCCACCTCTCGGCCGGTGACATGGTCCCGGCGGACCTGCGGCTGATTGCCGCCAAGGATCTGTTCGTCAACCAGGCGAGCCTCACCGGCGAGTCCTTGCCGGTCGAAAAGCATGCCGCGCCCGCAGTCGACGGTGCCGCGGCCGGCATCACCGCAATGACCAACATCTGCTTCATGGGCACCACGGTCGTGAGCGGCAGCGCGACCGGCGTGGTCGCTCTCACCGGGCGGCGCGCCTATTTCGGCGGTCTCGCCGAGACCATCGCCGCAGAGCGGGTACCAACCAGCTTCGATCGGGGAGTCAACCGCTTCGCCTGGCTGATGATCCGCTTCATTCTGGTGATGGCGCCGCTCGTCTTTCTCATCAACGGGCTCACCAAGGGGGATTGGGTGCAGGCGCTGCTCTTTGCCACGGCGGTGGCCGTTGGGCTCACGCCGGAGATGTTGCCCATGATCGTGACCGTGAACCTCGCCAAGGGCGCGATCGCCATGTCGCGACGCAAGGTGGTGGTCAAACGCCTGAGCGCCATCCAGAACTTCGGCGCGATGGATGTCCTCTGCACCGACAAGACCGGCACACTCACACAGGACCGGGTCATCCTGCAGCGGGCGCTCGATCTAGAGGGCGGCGACAGCCGCGAGGTGCTCGAATACGCGTACCTCAACAGCTACTACCAGTCGGGGCTCAAAAACCTGCTCGATGTGGCGGTGCTGCAGCACGAGCAGGCGCGCTCGCTCGAGGCCGCGGCGCGTACGTACAGGAAGTTCGACGAAGTGCCGTTCGACTTCGAGCGGCGCCGGATGTCGGTTGCCGTCGAGGGGAGCGGTCGACGGCTCCTCATCTGCAAGGGTGCGGTCGAGGAGGTATTCGCGGTTTCCTCCCACGGTCGTGCGCGCGGCGAGACGTTCGAGCTGGATGACTCGCACCTCGCCGCGTTGCGCCGGAGCGTGGATCAGCTCAACGCGGACGGCTTTCGGGTGATCGCGGTCGCAACCAAGGAGCTGCCTGTGGCGCAGAGCGCGTGCGCACGGAGCGATGAGTCGGATCTTCTGCTCGTCGGCTACATCGCCTTTCTCGATCCACCCAAGGAAAGCGCCGCACGGGCGATCGCCGCGCTGGCGAGGCACGGCGTGGCGGTGAAGGTGCTGACCGGCGACAACGAGACGATCACGCGCCGGATCTGCCGCGAGGTGGGGCTGGGCGCGGAACGCATCGTGAGCGGCGCGGAGCTCGAGGGACTGACCGACCTCGAGCTCGCGGCGCTCATCGAGCGGGCGCAGGTGTTCGCGAGACTCTCCCCCACGCAGAAGGCCACGGTCATCGCCGGGCTGCAGAGAAGCGGTCATGTGGTCGGTTTTCTCGGCGACGGCATCAACGACGGCGCCGCCCTGAAGACCGCCGACGTCGGCATTTCCGTCGATTCCGCGGTGGATATCGCCAAGGAGTCCGCCGACCTCATCCTGCTCGAGAAGAGCCTGCTCGTTCTCGATGATGGGGTCATGGAAGGACGCAAGGTCTTCGGCAACGTGGTCAAGTACATCCGCATGGGCGCGAGCTCGAACTTCGGCAACATGTTCAGCGTCATCGGCGCGAGCGCCTGGCTGCCTTTTCTGCCCATGGCTCCCGTGCAGGTGCTCACCAACAACCTGCTCTATGACTTTTCGCAGACCGCCATACCGACCGATGGGGTGGACGAGGAGTATCTCGCTCGGCCGCGGCGCTGGGAGATCGGCAACATCGGCCGCTTCATGGTCGCGATCGGACCGATCAGCTCGCTGTTCGATTACGCGACCTATTGCACGATGTACTTCCTCTTCGGCGCGAAGACGCCGGCTCAGGCAGCGCTCTTTCAGACCGGCTGGTTCGTCGAGTCGATCATCTCGCAGACACTCATCATCCACGTCATCCGCACCAGCCGGCTCGCGTTCATCGAAAGCCGCGCCAGTGCGCCGCTCATGCTGACGAGCCTCGGGGTCTGCGCCATAGGGGCGCTGCTGCCGTACTCGCCTTTTGCAGGCGCGCTCGGCTTCGTGCCGCTGCCGCCGCTCTTCTGGCCGATTCTCGCGCTGATGGTGCTCGCCTATCTCGCGCTCACGCATATCATGAAGGTCTGGTTTCACCGGCGGTTCGGGCTGGACTGATGGGCGCACCCTCGACGGGTCTGACGAGCGACGAGGCTCGCAGGCGTTTGCGTGACTTCGGGCCGAATGCGACCCCGGAGGAGAAAGTCCGTCCCTGGCGCCGGCTGCTCGCGAAGTTCTGGGCGCCGGTACCGTGGATGCTCGAGGCGGCGATCGTCCTGCAGCTCACCCTCGGAGAGCGTGTCGAGGCGGCGGTCATTGCCGTGCTCGTGCTCTTCAACGCCGCGCTCGGCTATGTTCAGGAGGGCCGGGCACAAAGCACCCTGCAGGCGCTCAAATCCCGTCTCGCGCTCAGCGCCTCCGTTCGCCGTGATGGCGTCTGGAGCCTGCTCCCCGCGGCGCAACTGGTTCCCGGGGATCTGATCAAGCTGTCCCTGGGCGGCATCGTGCCCGCTGATGCCCGCCTGCTCGAAGGCGAGGTGCTGCTCGATCAGTCGATGCTGACCGGGGAGTCGTTGCCCGTCGAAGGGGGAGCGGGGCGCGAGGCGTATGCCGGCGCGCTCATCCGCCGCGGCGAGGCGACGGCCGAGGTCACCGCGACCGGAGCGCGCACGCGATTCGGGCGCACGGCGGAGCTCGTGCGCACCGCGCATGGCACGAGCTCGCAGCAGGCGACGGTGCTGCGGGTGGTGCGCAATCTCGCCGTGTTCAACGGCGCGACCGTGCTGGCGCAAGTGGCTTACGGAGCGGCCCTGGGTCTGCCTACGCACGAGCTGATTCCGCTCACTCTCACCGCGATTCTGGCGGCGATCCCGGTGGCGCTGCCGGCTACCTTCACGCTCGCGAGTGCACTTGGCGCCCGCTCGCTCGCGGCGCGCGGCGTTCTGCCGACGCGCCTGTCAGCGGTCGAGGAAGCAGCGACCCTCGATATCCTCTGCTCGGACAAGACCGGCACCCTCACGCAGAACGCGCTCGAGGTGACCGCGGTGCGCCCGATGCCGGGCTACGAAGAGGCGCGGGTGCTCGCGCTCGCCGCGTTGGCGAGCTCCGAAGGCGGACAGGACCCGGTCGATGGGGCGGTGCGTGCCGCGGCATCGAAGCGCGCCGCTCGAGCGCCGACCGCCGCCGACGTCCTAGCCCTGACCGTCTCGCGGTTCATTCCGTTCGATCCGGCGAGCAAGATGGCGGAAGCGATCAGCCACTCGCCCGACGGTCGCGAGATCCGGATCGTCAAGGGAGCATTCCGCACGGTTTCGAAGCTCGCAGCGATGCCGGAGGGCGCCGCGGGCGCCGTGCAGGCGCTCGCGGCTCAGGGTTTTCGGATCATCGCGGTGGCGGTGAGCGCCAGCGCCGCTCTCTCCAGCGAAAAGCCGCAGGCGGTGCCCGCGTCGTTGCCCCCGGCGGCGGGCGCCGAAGCGGCACACCCCCTGGAGCTCGTCGGGCTGATGGCGCTCAGCGATCCGCCGCGGGCCGATTCGGCGGCGCTCATCGCGGAGCTGCGCGCGCTCGGCGTTCGCACGGTGATGGTGACGGGCGACGCGCCGGCCACGGCCGCGGTAATTGCGCGGGACGTCGGACTCGAGGGCCCCGTCTGCCCGACGGGTGCTCCTTCAGCGAGCGTGCATCCGGAGGATTTCGCGGTTTTCGCCGGCGTGTTTCCCGAGGACAAGTTCCATATCGTCAAGGCGTTCCAACAGGGTGGCCATACGGTCGGCATGTGCGGCGACGGCGCGAACGATGCGCCCGCACTGCGCCAGGCGCAGATGGGGATCGCGGTCTCGAGCGCCACGGACGTCGCGAAATCCGCCGCCGGGATAGTGCTCACCGAGCCCGGCCTCGGCGGCATCGTGAGCGCGGTGCGCGAGGGGCGCATCGTCTTTCAGCGCATCCTGACCTATACGCTCAGGTCCCTCACGCAAAAGTTGAGTCAGATGCTGCTGCTCGTCACGGGTCTCGTCATGACCGGACACGCGATACTGACGCCACGCCTGATGGCGATCCTGATGATCACGGGCGATTTTCTCGCCATGTCCGCGACCACCGACAACGTGCGGCCATCCGGGCGTCCGAACGCTTGGCACGTCAACAACGTGACCCTGCTCGGTGTCGTGCTGGCGCTCTGCAATGTCACTTTCTGCACGGCCATGGTGGCGGTGGGATATTTCAGGCTCGGCCTCGCGCGCCCGCAGCTGCGCACGCTCGCCGCTGTCACGCTCGTCTTCGTCGGTCAGGCCACTTTCTACGTGGTGCGCGATCGACGCAGACTCTGGAGCTCGCGGCCGAGCGGTTGGATCGTCGCTTCATCCGTGGCCGACATCGCCATCATCGCCGTGCTCGCCACTCAGGGCTGGCTCATGGCCGCCGTGCCCGCCACGCTCGTCGGCCTCGTGCTCGGCGCATCGCTCGTGCTGACATGGCTCCTCGACGCGGTGAAAGCGGTCCTGAGTCGATCGCTGGCGGTGCAATAGCCGGTCCCGCGTCCGTACAATTCCTTATTGCTGATTTAGAAACAACTAATATAACGTTCGCGGATGACCCGCTGGGGGGAGCAGGCGAGATGATTAACGGAACCGTGGTCGATCTTTCGCGCATACAGTTCGCGGCTACCGCGCTGTACCACTTCCTGTTCGTGCCGCTGACGCTCGGCCTGAGCTTCCTGCTCGCCGCGATGGAGACCGTCTACGTCACCACCGGCAAGCCGATCTACCGGCAGATGGCGCAGTTCTGGGGCAGGTTGTTCATGATCAACTTCGCGCTCGGAGTCGCCACCGGCCTGACCATGGAATTCCAATTCGGCACCAACTGGTCGTTCTATTCCAGCTTCGTCGGCGACATTTTCGGGGCGCCGCTCGCGATCGAAGGGCTGATGGCGTTCTTCATGGAGTCGACTTTCGTCGGTCTCATGGTGTTCGGCTGGGAGCGGCTCTCCAAGGGGCAGCATCTGGCCGTCACTTGGCTGGTGGCGTTGGGCTCGAATCTTTCGGCGCTGTGGATTCTGGTCGCCAACGGCTTCATGCAGGACCCGGTTGGCGCGGCCTTCGACCCGGTCACCCTGCGAATGCAACTGACGAGCCTGCCCCAGCTGATCTTCAGCCCCGATGTGCAGTCGAAGTTCGTGCACACCAGCATCGCGGGCTACGTCACGGCGGCGATCTTCGTGGCCGGGGTGAGTGCCTATTACATGCTGCGCCAGCGCCACGTGGCGCTCGCGAAGCGCTCCTTCCGCATGGCGGCGCTGTATGGGGTGCTTGCGACCATGGGCGTGATCACCTTGGGCGACGCGCTGGGATTCGTCGCCGGGAGCGTGCAACCGACCAAGCTCGCGGCCATGGAAGGGTTGTGGAAGAGCGAGTCCGCGCCCATGCCGTTCAACCTCATCGCCTTCCCCGATCAGGCGAAACAGGAGAACCGCGGCGCGGTGCAGATGCCGGATCTGCTGTCGCTGCTGGTGACGCATTCGCTCGAGGGTACGGTTCCTGGAATCGACACGCTCGAGCGGCAGGCTGAGCAGAGAGTCAGGAACGGTATCCCGGCGGTGCAAGCGCTGCAATCGCTTTCGAGGAATCCGCAGGACGCCGCCGCGCTGACGCAGTTCGATGCCCACCGGAGTGATCTCGGGTATGGCTTTCTCGTCGAGCGCTACGCGCCCGATCTCAGTAATGTCACCCCGGCGCAGGTGAGTCAGGCCGCGCGCGATTCCATTCCGCCGGTGGCGAGCGTGTTCTGGTCCTTCCGTTTCATGGTGGGCTTTGGCCTGCTGATGCTGGCGTTTTTCGTGCTGGCCGTCTGGTACAGCCTGCGCAATAAAATCCAGAAGATAACCTGGCTGCTGAAACTGGCGGTGTGGATGATTCCGGTGCCGTTCCTCGCCGATGAGTGCGGTTGGCTGGTCGCCGAGCTCGGTCGCCAGCCGTGGACGGTTTTCGGGGTCCTGCCCACCTGGATGAGCGCCTCGACGCACAGCGTGACCTATATGGCATTCTCGCTGATCGGCTTCGTGGCGCTGTACTCGGTCTTTATCGTGGTCGAGATGTATCTGCTGGTGCGCGCCATCAGGCTGGGTCCCGGCGAGCCAGCCGGACCGGGCGAGAGGCAAGCGCAGTCGCATCCGGCGCTTGCCGCGCGCTCGCTCGCCGCACAGGCTACGCAAGGGGAGGGTTGAGTCATGGACCTCTACGCGGTGACGCAGGTGATCTGGTGGCTCTTGCTCGGCGTGCTGCTCATGGGACTCGCGGTGATGGTCGGCATGGACATGGGCGTCGGTGCGATCCTGCGCTACGTTGGCCGAACGGATCTCGAGCGGCGAGTCGCGCTCAACATCATCGGCCCGCACTGGGACGGCAATCAGGTGTGGTTCATTCTGGGCGGCGGCGCCATATTCGCCGCGTTTCCCTTGATCTATGCGACGGCCTTTTCGGGTTTTTACGTGGTGATGCTGCTGCTGCTCTGGACCATGATCATGCGTCCGCTCGGCTTCGAGTACCGCAGTCAGATCCCACAGGTCGCCTGGCGGGAGCTATGGGACTGGGTGCTGCTCGTCAGCGGCGCGGTGCCGATGATCATCTTCGGCGCGGCATTCGGGAATCTCTTTCACGGCGTGCCGTTTCACTTCGAGTGGAACATGACCTCGTTCTACACCGGGAGCTTCCTCGGGCTCTTGAACCCGTTCGCGATCATGACCGGCGTGCTCGCGTTGGCGCTGGCCGTCATGATGGGAGCGCTGACGGTGATGAATGGCGCCGAAGGCGCGATATTCCAGCGCGCCCGCGTTCTGGCGCAGACGGCCACGGTGGTCGCGATCGCGCTGTTCGCGATCGGCGGCTTCTGGGTACATGCGATGCCCGGTTACCGGTTGGTCGGCGGCCCGGGCGCCGGCGTGCCGCAGACACCGCTGCAGCAGAGCGTCGTCACAGCGCCCGGGGTGTGGCTGTCGAACTTCGACGCGCATCCGGCTCTATGGCTCGTCCCTGTGGCGGGCTTCGCCGGGATGTTCGGCGCCTGGCTCGCCGCGCGGGCCGCGCGCTCGCATCTCGGCTGGTGGCTCGGAGCCCTCGCCTGGATCGGCGTGATCGGCACCGCTGGTACGGCGCTCTTCCCGTTCATGCTGCCCTCGAGCACCGACCCATCGATGAGCCTGACATTGTGGAATTCCAGCTCGAGCGAGACGACGCTGCTGTGGATGGCGGGATTCGCGGCGGTGTTCGTGCCGCTCATCCTCTGGTACACCGGCTGGGCCTTCTGGGTGATGCGCGGCAAGGTCAGCGCCGAGAAGATCGCGCGCGGCGACGAGCACGCATATTGAGGATACGAGCATGCGGACCTTTCTCTACTTTCTGCTCTTCATGATCATCGCCGTCGCCGTGATCATATTGGCCGCGATCCTCGGTGACGTCGGCGCCTGGTACTTCGCCTGGCTGGTGGGCACTACCATGATCGTGTTGGTGAGCGCCGCCGGCGCGGCGCTGCTCGATGCTCAGGAGGAGCACGCCCTCGAGACCCTGGCCGCCATCGGCGGGCGCGAGCAGAGCTGAGCGGGCAACAGCAGGTGTCTTCCACGGGGTCCGATCTGGCCCCGGCTGAGGGTCGCGCCCGCGAGGCATCCGCGGCCTGGCTGCGCGCAGAGCTCCAGCGGGTCCGCAAACCGCTATCGGGCGCCGCGCTCTTGACCGGGATGCTCGCGCTTGCGTTGGTGGCCCAGGCGTGGCTGCTGTCCGGAATTCTCGCCGCGGCGCTATTCGCGCACGCGCCGCTCGCGCGGCTGTGGCCGCAGTGGCTCGGCCTGCTGCTGCTCGCGTTGCTGCGCTTCGGGTTGAACGTGCGTGTTCGCTCCACCGTGTTCCGGGCGGCGCAGCGCCTCACCGGCAATCTGCGGGCGCGCCTGCTGCGTGGCGCTCGGGGCCTGGGACCCTATGGACTGCGGGCGCATGCGAGCGGCGACCTCATCACCCGTCTGGTCGATGGGATAGACGCTGTCCTCGCCTATTTCGCGCGCTATCTGCCGCAACTCGCTGCCGCGGTGCTCATTCCACCGCTGCTCGCGCTCTGCGTCTTTCCCGCCGATTGGCTTTCGGGTCTCATCCTGCTCCTCACCGCGCCGCTCATTCCGCTCTTCATGGTGTTGGTGGGCAGGGCCGCGGCACACGCGAGCGAGCGCCGTTATGCGCAGCTCACCCGGCTCGGCGCGGCGTTCATCGAAGCGCTCGGGGGGCTCGTCGCCCTGCGTCAGCTGGGCGCGGCCGATCGCTTCGCGCGGCGCCTGGATGGCGAAAGCGAGGAATATCGCCTGCTCACCATGCAGGTGCTGCGGGTCGCATTCCTCTCAGCGCTCGTCCTCGAGTTCTTCGCCACGGTGAGTATCGCCCTGGTCGCGGTGTTGATCGGGTTCCGTCTCCTTTGGGGTGAGCTGCACTTTCGCGCCGGATTGTTTGTGCTGTTGCTCGCGCCCGAGTTTTATCTGCCGCTGCGCGCCCTCGGCGGTTTGCGCCATACTCGCATGGACGCCTTGGCTGCCGCGCAGCACCTCGCGGTGCTCGATGCCACCCCGTCCGCCGCAGGCGGCTCGCCGGCAGGGGTTGCCCCGACCTCGCGTGCGGCACCTCCTGAAATCCGTCTCGAGCACGTGAGCTATGTGCACGCCGGCCGCCGGGCGGGGCTGCGCGACTGCACCCTGGTGGTAAGACCGCGGATGGTGACCGCCCTGGTCGGCGCAACGGGTGCCGGAAAGAGCACGTTGCTCAATCTGTTGCTGGGATTCGCCGCGCCTGACAGCGGGCGCATCAGCGTCGACGGTGTCGATCTGGCGGCGCTCGATCCGGCGCTGTGGCGCGACTGCGTGGCCTGGGTCCCGCAGCAGGCGCATGTATTCGAGGGCACTCTGCGGGACAACCTGTTGCTCGCTGCTCCTAAAGCCGACGCCGCCGCGCTGTGGCGGGCCGCCGAAGGCAGTGGCCTTGCGGCGGTGCTCGCACGCCAGCCCAAGGGCTGGGACACGCCGCTCGGCGAGCGCGGGCTCGGCCTCTCCGGCGGTGAGCTGCAGCGTCTGGCGCTCGCCCGCGCGCTGCTGCGCGAGCAGGCGCGGGTCTGGCTGCTCGATGAGCCGACGGCGCACTTGGATGCGGTCAGCGCCCGGGCCGTGGAGGCAGTCATTCACGCGGCCGCCGCCAGCCGCACCGTGGTGTGGGTGGCGCACCGGCTAAGTGCGGCACGAGCGGCCGACCGGGTGGCCGTGCTCGATGCGGGTCGTGTGATCGAGCAGGGTACACCGCTCGAGCTCTCGCGGGCGCGAGGCTCGTTCACAGCCCTGTTGGAGGCGGAGCAGTCATGAAGGATGAGGCGGGCAACGAACCTCCGCGAGCACTTCGACGCCTGTTGGCGCTGTTGTACCCCTATCGGCTCTGGATGATCGGGGGCGCCGCGCTCGCGCTGCTCGCGGCGCTCGCGGCCATCGGCCTCATGGCGGTTTCGGGGTGGTTCGTCGCGGCCATGGCGCTCGCGGGCGTCGGCGGCGCCGCGATCAACTACTACACGCCAGCCGCGGCGATTCGCGCGTGCGCGATTCTGCGCACCGGCGGTCGCTACGGCGAGCGTGTCGTGACTCACGAGGCGACGCTGCGGGGCCTCGCGGGGCTGCGCTCGTGGCTCTTTCGACGATTGATTCCGCTGGCGCCGGCGCGCTTGTCGGCGCTGCGCAGCGGCGAGCTGTTCTCGCGTCTGCGCGCCGACGTCGATGCATTGGAGCATTTCTATCTGGCCGTGCTGGTGCCGGCGGCGGTGGCGCTGCTGAGCCTCGCTCTGACGCTGCTCATTTGCCTCATCGTGCTGCCGGCAGCGACCGCGCTGTTGCTGCTCGGCGCGCTGTCGGCAGGTGTGCTACTGCCGGCCTGGATCCAGCGGCGCGCCGGCGCTGATGCGAGCCAGGCGGTGAGCGAGACCGCGGAGTTGCGCGGCATGCTGCTCGATGCGGTTCGCGGGCACGCGGAGCTGCTCTCCTGGGGCGGTGTCGATTCGCACAGCGCGCGCCTCGACACGCTGGCGGCCCGGGTGGATGGGCGCCCAACACGCATCGAGCGGCTGCAGGCGGTGACCGGAGGCTCGGTGGCGCTGTTGGCGCAGCTCACGCTGCTCGGGGTGCTGGCCTTGGGATTGACGGCGGTGCAGCGCGGCACATTGGCACCGCCGCTGCTGGTGATGCTTGCGCTGCTCACGCTCGCCTCCCTGGAGACGATCACGCCGCTGTCGGAGGCGCTGGCGCAGTGGCGAGCCACGCTCACGTCCGCCGGACGCGTGTTCGAGCTCGCCGATGCGTCACCGGCGTTCGTTGAGCCCGACACCTGTCCGCCGCTGCCGCCGACCCCCCTCATCGCCTTCGAGAATGCCGCTCTGCGCTATGGCGAGGACGCGCCGTGGGCGCTCGATGGTGTCGATCTGGTGCTGGCCGCGGGGGCGCGCATGGCCGTGGTGGGCCCTTCCGGGGCGGGAAAGAGCTCGCTGCTCTCGGCGCTGTTGAAATTCTACCCTCTGCAGAAGGGACGCATATGCTTTGGGGGGCAGCCCTTGGATGCGCTGCAAGGCGATGAGCTGCGGCGCCGTATCGCGGTCATCGCGCAGCAGACGGTGATCTTCAACCTGTCATTGCGGGATAATCTGCTGTTGGCCGCTCCGGATGCCGACGACGCACGGATCGAGCGCGCCGTGCGAGCCGCTCAGTTGGCAGAGTTCGTGGCGTCGCTGCCGCTGGGCTATGACACGGTGCTCGGTGAGGGGGGCGCACTGGTCTCCGGCGGCGAGGCGCGGCGCATCGGCATTGCACGCGCACTGCTCAAGGACGCGCCGGTGCTGGTGCTCGATGAGCCGACCGAGGGATTGGATGCGCGCACGGCGCGCGATCTCTATGTGGCATTGGATGCGGCGGCGCGCAATCGCACGCTGCTGCTCATCACCCATCGGCTGAGTGGCCTGGCACGACTCGTGGACGAGGTGGTCGTGATGAACGCAGGACGAGTCATCGAGCGTCTGCCGGCGAAGGATTATCTCATCGATGAGCGCGGAGCCTGAGCGTCGCGAAGACGCCGGAGCGATGCTGCGCTCCGCGCGTCAGGTGGAGCGCCGCGGCCGCACCTCCGAAGCAGGCGCGGCGCAATATTCTTCGTGCAAGACGGCGAGCAGGCGGGTCACCGGTCCCGGCGGCAGCGAGTAGCGCACGCTCTGTGCCTTGCGCTCCGTGCGCACGATCGCGGATTCGCGCAGCACCGCCAGATGTTGGGAGAGAGCCGACTGGCTCAAAGACACGCGCGCGTTGAGCTCGCCCACCGTCAGCGGTCCGGAGACCAGGTTGCAGAGAATCATCAGCCGCTGCTCGTTGGCGAGCGCTTTCAAAAGGCTCGCCGCTGCGGCGGCGTGCGGAGACAGCTCCCGGGCCGCGCGGGCGAGCGCGCCGGAGGGGGCCTGGCTGGCGGGTGCACGAGTCATTGCGGGCATGCTCCTGCGAGTAGAGGTTCGCCACATCAGTATAATCGCCTATTGCTAAATTAGAAAATACTAATATAAGATTACGGCAGCGTCGGCCTGCGTCCGCGCGGGCGCCATCGGGAGTGTTGCCATGACCATCGATCGCATCGTGCTCGCTTTCGCCGGCACCGTGGTGCTGCTCGGACTGCTGCTCGGCGTTCTCGTGAATCCGTGGTGGCTGCTGCTCGCGGCTTTCGTCGGCCTCAATCTCCTCCAGTCCTCGTTCACGGGCTTCTGTCCGCTCGCGCTGATCCTGAAGCGTCTCGGCGCCAAACCCGGTGCGGCATTCTGCTGACAGAGCTTCGCGCGAACGGGAGTGTCGATGAGAATCACCTCGAGCTTCGTGGCCTGCGCCGCCGGCGCGCTGCTCCTTGCCGCCTGCAGCGGCAAGCCGCGTGCGCAAGCCCCGGCCACCGCGCCGGGTCCGCCGCTCGTCACCCTGACCGTGCGGCCGGTGCGAACCGCCGCCGAGTGGCGACTCGACGGCACGGTCGAGGCGATCGACCACGCCACCGTGGCCGCGCAGACCTCCGGTCGGGTCGCGGCCATCAACTATGACGTCGGCGATTA
>Ga0335074_10007476_pt1 | contig 15154 bp, 11 predicted proteins | sample Lox_Sample_23_FD_206715 | JGI IMG/M metagenome (GOLD analysis project Ga0335074, IMG submission 206715) | Soil microbial communities from Loxahatchee National Wildlife Refuge, Florida, United States - Lox_Sample_2.3 | ecosystem: Environmental > Terrestrial > Soil > Wetlands | place: USA...
GAGAGGGGAGGGGAAATACGTGCTGAAGCGCGCGTTGGAGCCGAAGCTGCCGCGCGAGCTGCTGTATCGGCGCAAGCAGGGGTTTGCGACGTCGCTGGCGGGGTTGTTCCGGCGTGAGGATGGGCGGCTGCGCGGGCGGCTGTTGTCCGAGCGCATGCTGGATTGCGGGCTGTTCGAGCCGGGCGCGATCCGCCAGCTTCTGGACGAACACGCGGCGGCGCGGTTCGACCACAGCCTGGCGTTGTGGCATTTGTTGGTGTTCGAGGGGTTCCTGGCGTCGGAGGTGACGACGGCCGAGCTTGATACCGGGCTGGTGGTCCCGGCTTGAGGGATGGATGACTGCACCTTGCGAGTGAACAGGACGCAGTCTGGCGACTGTGGACTCGCTAGTAGCTTTGAATCGCTGGAAGGTCCCAACGCAGTAACCGCCCCGCGTGGTCCGGTCACACGCCGTTAGTCGGAGACAGCAATGACTGACCTCTCTCGCCGCGACGCGCTCGTCGGTGGTGCGGTAGTTGGAACGATGGGCGCGATGCGTCTTGGCGCTGCGATCGGCGGTGATGCCGCTCGTCCGTTGCTGCCCATTCCCCAGGAGCTCAGGGCGAATGCGCGCGGTGAAATCGCGTTCAGTGCTCGCGCCGGGACTGTAGAGTTCCTGCGAGGCAGGAGGACCGCGACCTATGGTTACAACGGTCCCTTTCTGGGGCCGGTGCTGCGCTTGCGACGCGGCCAGACTGTGATGATCGACTTCGCCAACCATCTTTCCGACCCGACGACAGTGCACTGGCACGGTCTCATCATTCCCGGCGACGTCGATGGCGGTCCCCATCGGCCCATCGCGCCCGGGGAGCATTGGCGGCCCGCTTTGTCGATCAATCAACCGGCCGCCACGCTGTGGTTTCACCCGCACTTCTATCCCACCACCGCTGCGCAGGTCACCAAAGGCCTCGCCGGTCTGTTGGTCATCGACGACGAAGATACGGACCGCCTCAAGCTGCCTTCTCGCTGGGGCGTCGACGATGTTCCGCTGATCATACAGGACCGCCGCTTCACACGGGACGGGCAGTTCTTCGATCGGATGAACATCACCGCAGTGACAAACGGCTATGTTGGCGACGTTCCGTTGGTAAACGGAGTTCGGTATCCCGAAGCGCGTACGACACGCGGGTGGGTGCGCTTGCGCCTGCTCGATGGTTCGAATGCCCGCAGCTATGCCCTGAAAGCTTCTGACGGCCGTTCGCTTTTCGTCATTGGGTCCGACGGGGGGCTTCTGGAAAGCCCGGTGGAGGTGAAGGAGATCGGGATTCATGCCGGAGAGCGATTCGAGGTCATGGTGGATTGCCGCTCGGGCACGCCATTCGACCTCCTGACGCTGCCGGTCGAGCAGCCGATCATGCGACTGCCGCCGTTCGACGGCCCGGTTCCTCTGGTCACGATCCGGCCCGTTGGCGCCGTCGGGCCGGGCGAGCTTCCCGCCTCACTCGTGAAACTGCAGCCGGTGCCGGCGGAATTACCGGCGGCCGGCCAGCAGTTGGTGATGAACATGTTCCGCGATGAGGAGGGCATGATGCCGCTGATGAAGGCGGGGTTGATGTCGATGGCCAAAAGCGGCAAGACCGACCCGGCGGTCGTTGGCCGTGTCACCAAACTGATCGTGGATCAACCGGAATTGACGATGGCGGTGCAGCTTTCCGCGAACGGAGTCAATGGCAGGCCGTTTGCGCTCGGCGAACCGATGTTTGCGGTTCGACGGAGCCAGGAGCTGCGGTGGCGGATTTCCGAAGCCAGTGACAGGATGCTGCATCCGGTCCACGTTCACGGCTGCCAGTTCCGCATCGTGTCGGCGAGCGGACAGCCACCGGAGGCATACCGCGCCGGCTGGAAGGACATTGTGCCGATCTCGGCTGGCGGCTTCGCCGAGATTCTGGTGAGCTTTCCGTATCCGGCAGGTGTGGACATGCCCTATATGGCACACTGCCACATTCTGGAACACGAAGATTCTGGAATGATGACGCAGTTTACCGTCGCTTAGGAGCCGCAAGCGCGCCGATTTGGTGTCAGCCTACACGAAGAGCGAAGCCGCGGGGATCGCCACACCGGGTAGATCCTGGACTTCCAAAACACCGGAACGTTCGACCCGGCTCATCACACCATACCGGCTGCTATGTGGATTACGATAGACAAGCACTCCATCCGTAGTCAGATCCACAATCCAGAACTCCTGCCCTGGCGTATAGCTCCAGCTTGGCGCCCCGGTCGGTTTCCAGACCTGTGTCGGCTACCTCGACCAACAGGATAATGTCTGTAGGCCGCGGGTGCGCAGCCGGGTAACCCTGCCAGGGACGCCGGACCAAAGCGATGTCCGGGTGAACTTCCGTGCTGTCGTCCAGCTCGACGGGATTCTGTACTCTCACGCCAGCCCGTCCGGCAACTGCCGTGACCAGCAACTCAGTCAGTGCATCCACTGCAAGCGCGTGCCGCACTCCGATAGGGGACATGTCCACCAATTGCCCGTCTAGAAGTTCGACGCGATCTGCTTCGCCCAAAACGCCCGCTTCGCCGAGGCGGCGATACTCGAGCACAGTCAAGCGATGCCGAGGCACCGGATGACGGCTGAGGACGTCCGCGAGTTCAGTGTCCATGGTCGATTGCCGTGCTGCAAAGTTTACCTTAGGAACGCGTCAGCCAGTCTGCAAGCCATCGGGTCCGCGGGCGGACTTCCGTTCCTGATGTGCGCGATGGTCGAGACCGGTCCTATGGCCGATCAGCTTGCACGACGCCCCGCTCGCGCCGCGGCGACCAGGCACGTCACCTCGAACAGCAGGTTCGCCGCGTTGACACATGTGATGCCCGTCGGGTCGAGGGAAGGCACCACCTCGCAGATATCGCCACCCACGATATGCAACCCGGTGATCGCGCGCAGCATCATCTGCGCGTCGCGCATCCGGATGCCGCCCGGCTCCGGCACGCCGGTGCCGGGCGCATCGGTCGGGTCCAGGCCGTCGATGTCGATAGTGATATAGGTCGGCCCGTCGCCGACCACGCGGCGGATCTCCTGCACGACCGTGGTGCGGCCTAGTTCTTCGTATTCATCCATGCTCATCATGCGCAGCCCGGCACTGCGGCCGAAGGCCAGATCGTCGTCACCATAGCGGGTGCCGCGCAGTCCGATCTGGATAATCCGCGCAGGATCGAGCAGCCCTTCCTCAATGGCGCGGCGGACGAAGGTGGCATGGTTGTATTTGTCACCCATGAACGTGTCGAAAATGTCGGCATGAGAATCGATCTGGATCAGCCCGAGCGGACGTGACTTGCCAATCGCCCGCAGGATCGGCAGCGGGATCGTGTGATCGCCGCCCATTGCGACCGGCGCTGCGCCGATCTCGTGGATGCGAGCGCAGAACGCACCGATCAGCTCGATGCTTTGCGCGATGTTCAGCGGGTGGGTCGGCGCGTCGCCGACATCGCCGACGTTGCAAAGGCGGAAAGGGGCCACCGCAGTGGTTGGATTGACTTGCCGGATCAGCCGAGACGCTTCCCGCACGCCGGCAGGACCCTGCCTCGCACCCGAGCGGTACGTAGCGCCTATGTCGAACGGCACCCCGAACAGTGCGATGTCGAGCGGGCGCTCCACCGGTACGCGGGCCGCACGCATGAATGTGGCGATTTCCGAATAACGGGCAGTGATGGAGGAATCGACGGGCTGGAACGAACGGCCGCTTCCCGACATCTCGCCCTCCTGTTCGCCGATGCCGCACCACCCTGTCATTGCGAGCGAAGCGAAGCAATCCCGCCGGGTACGCACGTGTTCTGAGCCGCCGTTCTCGCCGCGTTGCAGCAAATGATCGTCGTGACTGGAGTCGCCCCCTCGCAAGCCCGTCATGCCGGCGAATGGGTGGATTTCATGCCGCGTTAGTGCCAAGTCAGCAAGATACTGCAAGGGTGATTGCATGATTCTGCTGATTCCCGGGCCCGTGACCACGCGACCGGAGGTGCGGGCGGCGCTGAATTGCGACCTCGCGCCGTGGGACAACGACTTCCGCCCATTCTACAGCGCGATTCGCCAGCGCGTGCTGCGCATTGCCGGCGGCCGTGACGGTGAGCACGCCACGCTGCCGCTGCAGGGGTGCGGCCATTTCATCACCGAGGCGGCGATTCGCACGTTCGTGCCGCCGGGCAAGAAGCTGCTGATCCCAAGCACCGGCGCCTATGCGGAGCGGATGGCCCGGTTGGCCCGCGAGACGGGGCGCGTACCGGTGCCGCTGCCGGTCTCGCCGGTGGCGCGGGCCGAGCCGGCTGCCGTCGTGGCGGCACTCGAGGCCGATCCGGAGATCGGGCATCTCGGCATGGTGTATAGCGAGACCGGCACCGGGGTCGTGCACGATGTACCGGCGATCGCGGCTGCGGCTGGGGCGGTCGGGCGACGGGTCATCGTGGATGCGGTCTCCGCCTTCGGAGCCTGTCCGCTGGACATCGCCGCCCATCCCGAGATCGATGCCGTGGTGTTCACCTCCAACAAATGCATGGAGGGTGTGCCGGGGATCGCCTTTGCCGTCTGCCCGATCGAACGGCTGACCGCGTGTGCCGGGAACGCGGCAAGCTGGTCGCTCGATCTTGCCGATATTTACCGCCATGCGCTGCGACACGGCTGGGGCAGCTTCCGCTTCACCCCGCCGGCGCAGGTGCTGAACGCGTTCAAGACGGCGCTCGACCTGTTCGACGCCGAGGGTGGTCAGCCGGCGCGGCTTGCTCGATATACCGCGAATATGCGCGTGCTGTACGACGGCGTGCGTGGGCTTGGGCTCAGGCCCTGCCTGTCGCCGGAGTTGCAGGGGCCGATCATCGTCAATGTGCAGGCGCCGGATGACCCACGCTGGGATCTGCAGGCGTTCGTCGATGCGCTGAAGCGGCATGGCTTCCTGATCAGCAATTTCTACGACACCGAGATGCCGAGTTTCCGCGTCGGCTGCATCGGCGCGATCACGCCCGAGACCATGCGCCGCTTCGTCGCTGCGGTGGGCGAGGTACTGGGCGAGCTGGGATTCAATCGCCGGCAGGCCGCGTGACGCGATGAGCACCGACCTGGAAATCGCCCGTGCCGCGACACTGCGCCCGATCGTGGAGATCGCCGCCCGGCTCGGAATCCCCAGCGATGCGCTGGAGCCCTATGGCCGGTTCAAGGCGAAGGTAGGGTTCGATTTCATCCATTCGGTGCAGGGTCGCCCGGACGGTGCCCTGGTCGTGATGACCGGGATCAATCCCACCCCGGCCGGAGAAGGCAAAACCACGACGACGGTCGGTTTGGTTGACGCGTTGAACCGGATCGGCACCCGCACCGCGATCTGCCTGCGAGAACCCAGCCTGGGCCCGAGCTTTGGTCAGAAAGGGGGCGCCGCCGGCGGTGGCCGGGCACAGGTCGTGCCGATGGAGGAGATCAACCTCCACTTCACCGGCGATCTCCATGCCATCACCGCGGCGAACAACCTGCTCGCCGCGATGATCGACAATCACATCTATTGGGGCAACGCGCTTGGGATCGACGTCCGCCGCGTCTTCTGGCGGCGTGCGCTGGATGTGAACGATCGCGCGCTGCGCGGCATCGTCAACGGGCTTGGCGGCGTGGCGAACGGTGCGCCGCGCGAGGATGGCTTCGACATCACCGCTGCCTCGGAGGTAATGGCGGTGTTCAGCCTGGCGCGCGACCTGTCCGACCTGCAGGAACGGCTGGGGCGGATCATTGTGGCCGAGACGCGTGACGGCCGCTCGATCACCGCGCGCGATCTGAAGGCAGACGGCGCGATGGCGGCGCTGCTGCGTGACGCACTGCAACCCAACTTGGTGCAGTCGCTCGAGGGTTCGCCGGCACTGGTGCATGGTGGCCCGTTCGCGAATATCGCACACGGGTGCAACTCGGTGATGGCGACGCGGCTTGCGCTGAAACTGGCGGAGGTGGCGGTCACTGAGGTGGGGTTTGGCGCCGACCTGGGGGCGGAGAAATTCCTCGATATCAAGTGCCGCGCCGCTGGGCTGAAGCCGGCGGTGGCGGTCGTGGTTGCCACCGTCCGCGCACTCAAGATGCATGGCGGGGTGGCGCGCGGCGATCTGGCTCGAGAGGACACCGCCGCCGTGGCGCGTGGCGTGGTCAATCTGGCCCGTCATGTGGAGAACCTGGGCAAGTTCGGATTGCCGGCGGTCGTTGCGCTGAACCATTTCAGCTCCGACACCGAGGCCGAGTTCGCTGTCGTGCGGGATGCGATGGCGGCTGTTCCGGTCGTGTCGTGCCGGCATTGGGCTGAGGGAGGCGCCGGCGCCGAGGAGCTTGCCCGGGCCGTGCTGGAGGTGATCCGGCGCGCCGAAGCGCGCTATGCGCCGCTGTATCCGACGGCGTTGCCGTTGGTAGAGAAGATTCGCACCATTGCCCGCGAGATCTATCGCGCTGCGGACATCGCGGTGGCGCCGGCGGCCGCGCGCCGGCTGGAGCGGTTCGAGGCGGCGGGGTATGGCGAGCTGCCAGTGTGCATAGCGAAGACGCAGTATAGTTTCAGTGCCGACCCGACGCTGCTGGGCGCCCCGGAGGGACACATCCTGCCGGTTCGCGAAGTTCGTCTGTCGGCTGGCGCCGGCTTTGTGGTGGCGATCTGCGGCGACATCATGACGATGCCCGGCCTGCCGCGCGTGCCGGCGGCGGAGGCGATCCGGTTGGATCAGAATGGGCTGATCGACGGGTTGTTTTGACGCGATGCGAAAACGGGGCGCTCAGGGAGGTGAGCGCCCCGTTCTCGCCGACCGGGCCGGCTTGCGGCGGGCTATGCCGAGCCCGATCAGACCGGCTCCGAGCAAAGTCATTGTTGTGGGCTCGGGCACGGCCATTCGGTTGTAGGCAACATTGTCGAACTCGAAGGCGTATTGCGAACTGGATGCCACGACCGTGTTGAAGGGTGTGGTCGAGTCGATGTTGACGTAATAGGTGCCGTTCGCCCCCTGGTCACCATTGGCGCTGGCGGTCACCATGCTACCGGTGATGCTGCCGACCAGCGTCGTACCTTCATAGAGGCTAAGCGTATTGTATGCGTCCACCGAGCCCCAGAGCAGACCCAGATATTCGGCGTTCCCCGGAAGGCTCAGGGTGACGGTGCCGATTCCGGCGGTAAGATAGGTGGTGGTGTCCGGACCATTCGCCGGGTCGCCGAACAGAGCGCCATTATTATTCGATAAGTAAGGTGCCGCGTAACGATTGGCCAGCGAACCCTGCACCGCCTGTCCGTCCGGGGTGAAGCTGACGGTTACGCCGTTGCTCGTTCCGCCGGCGCTGCCGAGCGGAAGGTTGTCGAAATTGACGTAGTTGACGCCCGTCGGCGCGCCGCCGACCGCGGCGCTGACGGTCAAGGTTGCCCGCGCGGGGGTCCAGCCGAGGGTGAGTGCGGCACAGCAGACTCCGAGGCCGGCAGCAAGAGAGCGAAACATACGCGGATCCTTATTAAATCGTCAGCACGCACAAATTGAGACATTGCGAGGGCAAAGGCAACTTAAAATTGATACTTGAACAAGAAAACTTTGACTTACAGATGTATTCGATTCGTGAATTTTCCGGCAGATTGTCACCTTGATCCGCAAGCCATGTGCCGTATGAAGTCGGCCGGCACACGATAGCAACCGTCAGTTCGTCTCGGCTCAGGCCGGTCGAATGACGCTATGCGGACCTCCGCCATACATGTTCCCGGTGTTTTGTCCCCATTATCACCCACTCGATCTGCTAAAGGCCCGAATTAATCTCGGCGATCTCAGACAAATTCCTTGACCATCTCCGTGTCGACTCCAAAACAGACGCCTGAAACCTATCCCAAGAATCATACACGCCTGCCTTCCCAGGGCCTGAGGGAGGGATGTCAGCCTTTTGCAGCGCAATAGGATATAATCGCGCACGGAACGGATTGGAGCCCGCCGGATTCGCCCGTGCACGCAGGGCGCGCTATGGGCTCTGTCCCCGTTCCACGATCCGGATATGACCCGCTTGGACCAGCCGCTCGCCCGCGCCACGCCCACCGCCCGCTCGGACACGTCCCGCACGCCCGTGTTTGCCGCCTGCATGATGGCGACCTTCATGGCGGCGGTGGAAAGCACCATTGTCGCCACTGCGATGCCCAGCATCGTCGCCCATCTGGGCGGCTTCGAGCTGCTGGCCTGGGTGTTCTCCGCCTATCTGCTGGCGCAGGCCGTCACCATCCCGATCTATGGCCGGCTTGCCGATCTCTATGGCCGCAAGCGCGTCTTCTTTGCCGGCGCCGGGCTGTTCCTGGTCGGCTCCGCGCTGTCCGGCCTTGCCCCGTCGATGCCGATGCTGGTGGGCTTCCGCGTCGCGCAGGGGTTCGGCGCCGGTGCCGTGCTGCCGATCGCCTATACGATCGTCGGCGACATCTACACACCGGCCGAGCGCGCCCGCGTACAGGGCGTCCTCTCCGGGGTGTGGGGCGTGGCTGCGGTCGTCGGTCCGCCGCTTGGCGCGTTCCTGGTCGAGCTGGACTGGCGACTGGTATTCTGGATCAACCTGCCGATTGGTGGCGCGGCGATCGCCATGATCGCCGCCTTCCTGCGCGAGCCACCACCCCAGCAATCGCAACGTGTCGACCTTGCCGGCGCGGCGCTGCTGGCGATGGGCCTTGGTGCCGTCGTGCTGTCCGCGGGACAGAGCGAGCACATTGGCGCCGCTGCCGCGGCGGCGCTACTCGGGCTCGGCGTGGTCGTACTCGTGTTGTTTGTCGTCTGGGAGCGTCGCACGGCGGCACCGATGTTGCCGCTGCAACTGTTCACCGAGCGCGTGATGGTCGCCGGCTGCCTGGGCGGTTTTACGATCGGCGCCGTCATGATGAGCATCACCGCCTTCCTACCCACATACATTCAGGCGGGAATGGGACGCAGCCCCATGGTCGCCGGCCTGGTGCTGGGCGCGATGTCGATCATCTGGGCGTTTGCCAGCGTCGCCGCTGGGCGACTGATGCTATGGACCAGCTATCGCGTCGCCGGGATTGTCGGTGCGCTGGCACTGCTTGCCGGCTGTGCAATGCTGATCGCGATGACCCCGGAGGCGGGGCCGGTGTGGGCTGCGTTCGGCGCGTCGGCTGTCGGCATTGGCATGGGATTCTGCAACACCACGTTCCTGGTGTCGGTGCAGGCGCACGTGCGCTGGCGGCAACGCGGCGTGGCGACCTCGGCCGCCATGTCGATGCGGATGACGGGTCAATCGCTGGGCGCCGCGGTGTCCGGGGCGATTCTCGACGTGGGGCTGGCGCGCCTCTCGGCGAGCTCACCTGATCCGGTCGATCGGCTGCTCAACCCGGTGACTCGGGCCGCGATGCCGGTCGCGGAACTGGAACGGCTGGTGCAGGCCGTCGCCGGGTCGTTGCAGAACGTGTATCTGCTCTCGGCCGCGCTCGCCGTGGCGACGTTGGCGCTCGCTCTCGGGCTGCCGGCGGCGCTTAGCCCGCGGCACCAGTCGGCGCGCGAGTAGGGCTCGGGCATCTGCTCCGAGCCCATGGGATTGCCATTGGCTGGAGATCTGGCGCCGAGCCGTCTATATGATGTTTGATGACCGATGCTCTTGATGGGAGGTGCTCCATGCGCACGACCCTGGCTATTGACGATGACGTGCTGATTGCCGCCAAGGCGATCGCTCAACAACAGCATCGGAGCATTGGGGAGGTCGTGTCCGACCTTGCGAGGCGCGCCCTGCATCGACCGTACCCTCCCAAGATGCGCAACGGGGTGCCGCTGCTGCCACGTGGTGAGGACCAAGCCGTCGTCACGCTCGAGACAGTCAACGGACTTCGCGACGAGCTGCCGTGACATATCTGCTCGACGTCAACGTCCTCATCGCCCTGATTGATCCGGCGCATATCGGTCATGACGCCGCACACCATTGGTTTGAAGAACGGGGTCGGGAGGCCTGGGCCACCTGCCCACTGACCGAAAACGGCGTCATCCGTATTGCCGGCCATCCCAGATATCCGGGAGCGCCGGGATCACCGGCCGTCGTCGCCGACATCGTCGCTCAACTGCGGACATTGCCCGGCCATATCTTTTAGCCCGACGACATCAGTTTTGGTTGCGGTCGAACATGTTGATGTCGTACAGATATTGACCTCGGGGCAGGTGACGGATAGCTACCTGCTGGCCCTGGCGGTGGCTCACGGTGGCTTTCTGGCGACGTTTGATCACCGCCTGTCGACCAAAGCCGTGAAGGGCGGAAAGGGCGCCCTTTATCTCATCGGCAGCCGGTGACTGGTCGCGTGCGGCTACACCACAGGCATCGCAATCGTCGGGTGTTTCGCGGCCACCTCGCATCGTAGCCGAGAACAGATGGTGTCGGCACGCGGGGTACGACGCAGAACTGCAACAGATCGCAGGGGTGACAGCGGGCGCGAGGACGGGATAAACCCCGCCGGCGTACCGGCGCGCAGCGATCCGGCGCCGGACCGATCCACCCAACCGCAGCGGCGACGCGATGACCAGCATCACCTTCCCCGCCGCTGCCCTCGGGCGGCGCCTGCCGAACCTGTGGGACCTCGTCGCCATTCTGGCCGTCTTTGGCGGGTTGGTCGGCATCGCGCATGTCGCCAGCGGGACGCTCCTGAAGCTGACTGCCCCGCAGGCGGTCGCCGTCAGCCTCGATCCGGCGTACCTGCCGGGCTACGCGGTGCGCACCACGCTCCGCATGTTTGCTGCCCTGAGCGCCTCGCTCGTGTTCACCTTCACCTATGGCACCGCGGCGGCCAAAAGCCGGCGCGCCTCGGTGGTGCTGGTCCCGGTGCTCGACATCTTGCAGTCGGTGCCGATCCTCGGCTTCCTGACGTTCACCGTCGTGTTCTTCATGAACCTGTTCCCCGGCCGCGTAATGGGCCTGGAGCTGGCCGCGATCTTCGCGATCTTCACCAGCCAGGCCTGGAACATGGCGTTCAGCATGTACCAGTCGCTGCGCACGGTGCCCGCCGACCTGACCGAGGCTGCGCGCAGTTTCCGCATGAGTGCCTGGCAGAAGTTCTGGCGTCTGGAAGTGCCGTTCGCGGTGCCCGGATTGGTTTGGAATACGATGATGTCGATGTCGGGCGGCTGGTTCTTCGTCGTTGCATCCGAGGCGATCAGCGTCGGCAACAACACGTGGAAGCTGCCGGGCATCGGCTCCTACGTAGCGCTGGCGCTGGAGAAGAGTGACATCCGCGCGGTCTGCTACGCGATCTGCGCCATGCTGGTGGTGATCCTGCTGTACGACCAGCTCCTGTTCCGCCCGCTCGTCGCCTGGTCCACCAAGTTTCGCTTCGAGACGACCGCCGCCGCCACCGCTGAGGACCCGTGGCTGCTCAAGCTGCTGCGCCGCACGCGGCTGTTGCGCCTGGGCGGCGAGGCGATCAGCGACGCTCTGGGCCGGGTTGGCGGGCTCCGACTGCCCGTGCTGCCGCGGCAATCCATGGCGCAGCGCCGGCCATCTCGGATCGTCGATGTGCTGCTGGTGGTCGTACTGGTCATCGGCCTCGCCTTTGCCGCGCGGCGTATTGTCGAATTCCTCTCTGGTCAGCTCACCTGGGCCGAGTTCGGGCACGTGGCCGTGCTGGGCTGCTACACGCTGATCCGGGTCATGGTGCTGATGGCGGTGGCGAGTCTGATCTGGGTGCCGATCGGCGTCTGGTTGGGGCTGCGGCCTCTATGGGCGCGCCGGGCGCAGCCGATCGCGCAATTCCTTGCCGCGTTCCCCGCCAATCTGCTGTTCCCGCCCTTCGTGCTGTTCATCGTGCGGTTCCACCTGAATCCTGATATCTGGCTGACACCGCTCATGGTGCTCGGCACCCAGTGGTACATCCTGTTCAATGTCGTTGCCGGCGCCGCGGCGTTCCCCGGAGACTTGCAGGAGGCGGCGAAGGATTTCCATGTGCGCGGATGGCTGTGGTGGCGCAAGGTGATCCTGCCGGGGATCTTCGCTTATTATGTCACCGGCGCGATCACCGCATCCGGCGGGTCGTGGAATGCCGCGATCGTTGCCGAAGTCGCGACATGGGGCAATACCACGCTCACCGCTCAGGGGATCGGCGCCTATATTGCCGACGCCACCAACCGGGGCAACATGGCGCAGGTGATGATCGGCGTCGTCGTGATGTCGGCGTTCGTGCTGATGTTCAATCGGTTGCTGTGGCGTCCGATGTATGAGTACGCCAGCCGTCACCTGACTCTTGGCTGAACCGGAGCCGTGCCATGGACGTCGCTGTCGAAGTGCAAGCCGCCAATCCGACGCTGCTGGAGGTCCGAAACTGCCGGCAGGCGTATCATAAGGAAGCCAGCGCCGAGCTGGTGGTACTGGACGGTGTCAACATCACCCTGCGTGAGGGTGAGATCGTCGCCCTGCTCGGCCGTTCGGGCTCCGGCAAATCGACCTTGCTCCGCATCGTCGCCGGGTTGTTGCATCCGACCGCCGGGGACGTGCTGTGGCACGGCCGAGAGGTCAGCGGCCCGCCCGAGGGCGTGGCGATGGTGTTCCAGAGCTTCGCGTTGTTCCCCTGGCTTACCGTGGAGGAAAACGTCGAGCTCGGGCTGGAGGCGCGCGGCGTGCCGAAGCACGAGCGCGAGCGTCGCGCTGAGGAGGCGATCGACCTGATCGGACTCGGCGGTTTCGAAAGCGCCTATCCCAAGGAACTGTCGGGCGGTATGCGGCAGCGGGTGGGCCTGGCGCGAGCGCTCGTCGTGCATCCTGATCTGCTGTTGATGGACGAGCCGTTCAGCGCGCTCGACGTGCTGACGGCTGAGACGCTGCGCACCGACCTGATCGACCTGTGGTCCGAGGGCCGGCTGCCTTTGAAATCCGTGCTCATGGTAACGCACAACATTGAAGAAGCGGTGTTGATGGCGGACCGGATCCTGGTGTTCTCATCCAACCCGGGGCGCGTGGCGAGCGAGCTGCCGGTGTCGTTCCCGCATCCGCGCAACCGGGTCGATCCGGCGTTCCGGCAGATGGTCGATGACATCTACGCGCTGATGACGCGCCGCCCGATCCCCGGACCACGCGCAGCCGCGGCACCGATGGTCAGCCTGGCGACACCGCTGCACCGGGTCGGCACCAACATCATGTCCGGCCTGATGGAGACGCTGGCCGGGGCGCCCTACAACGGCCGCGCCGACCTGCCGGCCCTCGCGGCGTCGTTGCAGCTCGAGCTCGACGACCTCTTCCCTCTCGGCGAGACATTGCAGTTGCTGCGCTTCGCCGAGCTGGCGGAAGGCGACATCGTGCTGACCGAGGCCGGCCGGCGCTTCGTTGCCGCGGATACCGATACGCGCAAGCGCATCTTCGGAGAGGCGCTGCTGGCTTACGTTCCGCTGGTCAAGTCCATTCGCCAGGTGATCGACGAGCGCTGGAACCACCGCGCCTCGGCGGTGCGCTTCCGCGACGAGCTGGAGGATCACATGTCACCCGACTACGCCGAAGACACGCTGCGGGCGGCGATCGCCTGGGGCCGCTACGCCGAGCTGTTCAGCTACGATGAGGAGGCGGAGCAGTTCAGCCTGGAGGATATGGAGTGATCACTTGCGGGAGGGGAAGGGGAGGGGGCTTCCGTATGGTTCACCGTCGGGAAAGTGTTCACACGGAGAATCCACGGAGCACCACGAAGATCATCATGCTGCTGGATGGCGCTTTGACCGAGCGGGTGGCGCATCGAATTGGGGGGCTTCCGATAGCTGCCGTGCCTGCTTGCGCCAGAGACGGGCGGCATCAACGCATACTCTTATTGCCACGACGCCGCGGAGGGCTGAGCCCGGGACCCCTGACGCCGCAAATCTGCACATGTCGGCCTGACAACAGAGAAGACCGCGCAGTCGGGCGTTGGTGACACAGCATAAGCTGATGGGCTTCGGAGTGCTCAAAGTAAACGAATTTTCCGTCTGGCCGCTCAAAGACTGCTACGAAAATAGGTTCCGGAGCATTTTCATCCCAACGGGGTGCCCGCGCCGCGGACTGGCCGACCGTGCCGAAACCGAGGACGCACGGACCGAGACCGGTCGTTGGATCTGTCGGCAATAATATAACGCTCGGTGGCGCTCCGTGTGAACTCCGCGGTCACCGTGTGAACCCCTTTCACCCACCCCCCTCCAAAAACCGCCGGCAAGCTCCGAACACCACCGCCGGGTCTATCTGCCGGATGCAGGCCAGCCCGCGAACGCAGTCCGCCAGCCGGTTCAGGTAACACGGGCTGCACGACATCTGCCGCGCAATAGCGACGGCCCGTGGTCCCATCGGTCCCCACTCGGTCGGATCGACCGTGCCCGAATGGATGCCCACCGTCGGGATCCCCACCGCGGCGGCAATGTGTTTGGGCCCACTGTCGTTGCCGACATACAAACTACAGTGCGACAACAGCCCAGCCAGCCCCGCCAACGACAGCTCCCCGATCACCGAACGGATCATCGTCGGGCGACCCAGCGCAGACAAAATCCGCCCCCCGATCTCCACCTCGTCCGGCCCGCCGACCAGCACGACATTGACCCCGCCTTCCGTCACCAGAAGCTCGATCAGCGCGATGAAATTCTGCTCCGGCCATTGCTTCATCTCATTCCCGGCGCCCGGATGTACGCACGCTACCGGCCGATCGAACAGCGGTGCCAGCACCGCCGGCAACGGCGCGGTATCGCGCAGCATGGCGACCGTCGTCTCCGCCAGTGCGCCACGATCGCTGCTGGCGCTGTCAGCGACGGCATCGACCAGATGCAGCAGATCGTCGACGATATGGTACCGCTTCGGCTGTAGCCCCCGGTCGCCCTCCCATTCCAGCGCCACGTCGAGCCAGCCGAACTGCCCGGCGTAGTCAAAGCCGGCCAGGAAGCGCGCACCCGACGCACGCAGCAGGGGTCGCGTCTCCGGGTGCTTGCGCAAATCGATGGCAAGATCGAAGCGACGTGGCGTCAAATCCCGCCGCAACGCCTCCAGCTCCTCCGCACCCACGCCCTTCTGTCCCAGCGCGGAGCGCGCGTGGAAGAACTCGAACGGGATCATGCCGTCGATGCAGGGCTCCAGCATCCCGAGCGAAGCGGTGGTCGGGCCGGAAAGCACATCGATGCGCGCCGCCGGGAAGCACTCCTTCAGCCGCCGGATTGCCGGCAGGGCGGTGATGAAGTCGCCGAT
>Ga0335074_10007477_pt1 | contig 15153 bp, 14 predicted proteins | sample Lox_Sample_23_FD_206715 | JGI IMG/M metagenome (GOLD analysis project Ga0335074, IMG submission 206715) | Soil microbial communities from Loxahatchee National Wildlife Refuge, Florida, United States - Lox_Sample_2.3 | ecosystem: Environmental > Terrestrial > Soil > Wetlands | place: USA...
ACGCTCCGGCAGCAAGGCGAAGCTGTGCGGAGCTATCTTTGACGCGGCCGCGAAGCAAAGAGAACTCACCAAATTAGAAGCCGAAATCGACGATCCGAACTTTTGGAACCAGCCGGAGAAAAGCCAGCGCATCATGCGCGAGCGGAAGCGGCTGGAAAAGGCGATTCAAAATTCAAACTCGGTCGCTACGGCGGCTTCCGATATAGATACGCTGTTCGAATTGGCCCACGAGGGCGAGAACGTGAATGGCGATCTGGAGCGCGAGATCCGGTCGTTCGAGACCAAGCTCGAGCAGTTGGAAACCGGCATGCTGCTTTCTGGGGAGAACGACGCCCGCGACGCAATTGTCACAATTCATCCAGGCGCGGGCGGAACGGAGAGCCAGGACTGGGCCGAGATGCTGCTGCGCATGTATCTGCGCTGGGCGGAGCGGCACAAATTCGAGGCCGTGGTGACGGACCGGTTGGAAGGTGAAGGCGCGGGCATTAAATCCGCCACGGTAGAGATTAACGGAGAAAACGTATACGGCCAGTTGCAATCGGAAGTGGGTGTGCATCGGCTGGTGCGCATCTCGCCCTTCGACGCCAATGCGCGGCGGCACACTTCCTTTGCTTCTGTTTTTGTGTATCCGCAGATCGATGAAGACATCAAGATCGATATCAAGCCGGAAGATCTGAAGATCGATGTCTTCCGCGCAAGCGGCGCAGGCGGCCAGCATGTGAACCGCACAGAATCGGCGGTGCGTTTCACTCATCTGCCGACCGGGATCGTGGTGCAGTGCCAGAATGAGCGATCGCAACACAAGAATCGCGCTAGCGCTATTAAGCAATTACGCGCCAAATTGTACGAATATGAGCTCGAGAAGAAACAAGCGGCAGACCAGAAGCTGGAAGATACGAAACTCGAGATCAATTTCGGCAATCAGATTCGTAGTTATGTGCTCGCGCCGTACCGGATGATCAAGGATCATCGCACGAAGCTGTCCATCGGCGATGTGGATCGTGTTCTGGATGGCGATATCGATCCTCTGATTCACGCTTACCTGGTTTGGAAAAAGACCGGCAAAACTTTCGGGGACAGCAAAGAAGATTTGCCGGAGTAGCGTGACGGAAAAGGAGATTGCGCGCGCGGCGGAATTGATTCGCAAAGGCAGCCTGGTCGCGTTTCCGACCGAGACCGTTTACGGGTTGGGAGCAAACGCGCTGGATGCAACGGCGGTGCGCCGTATTTACGAAGCGAAGGGACGGCCGTGGGCGAGCCCGCTGATTGTGCACGTGGCGGATGAAGCAATGGCGCGATCCGTGACAGCGGAGTGGCCGAATGTGGCGCATTCGCTGGCGGAGCGTTTCTGGCCGGGGCCGCTGACCATCATCGTCAAGAAAGCTTCGATTGTGCCGGACCTGGTGACGGCTGGGCTCGATTCGGTAGGCGTGCGCGTGCCGGCGCATCCGGTTGCGCTCGAGTTGATCCGGCGCGCGGGCGTGCCGATTGCGGCCCCGAGCGCCAACCGATTTGGGCAGATCTCGCCGACCACTGCCGAACACGTGCGGATGAGCTTAGGGGATCGCGTGGACTTGATTCTCGATGGGGGGCCTACGAAGGTGGGAATCGAATCGACGGTAGTCTCGCTGCGGCGCGATCCGCCCGCGGTTCTGCGGCCCGGCATGATCACGCAAGAGGAACTGGAAGCGGTAACGGGCCGGCATTGGGACCGGGAGATGGATTTGCCGCACATCAGCGAGTCGCCCGGGCTGCATCAGCGTCACTATGCGCCGCGCACGCCATTCTATTTGCTCGAACCTGGGGCAACGAAACCGGCCGGCACTGGCCGCGTGATTGAGATGCCTGTCGATGCGCAGAGCTATGCGGAGGCGCTGTATGCAAAGCTGCACGATGCGGACCGCGAGGGTTGGGATTGGATTGCGGTGGAAAAACCGCCTGAGACGCCGGAGTGGGCGGGGATTTTGGACAGGCTCAGACGGGCGAGCGCGCGGCCACTTAGACTTATTGGTGATTCGCGTTAATCTGTATAGATGAGCGACGCGCATCCAGCGTACCTCGAATTTATCGATTTCATAGCGGCAGGAACTACCCCGAAAGAAATCGTGGCGTTTCGCCCGTCTGTCGAGGCGCAGGATCGTGTGGCCAACCTGATTGCGCGGGAACGAGAAGGTGATCTTTCCGCCGAGGAAAAGACTGAACTAGACTGCTACCTGGATCTCGAACACATTCTTCGAGTGGCGAAGGCACGCGCCGAGCAAATTTTGGCAAGTGAATCGTGATCTGCCGGGCGAGCTTCGGGAAGAAGTCCGGCGTCGCGCTGGTCTTCGGTGCGAATACTGCCTGTATCCCGAAGGCTGGACCGCTATCCCTCATCAGATTGACCACGTTGTGAGCCGGAAGCATGGCGGAGCCTCCACGCTCGAGAATCTGGCTTATTGTTGCGTATTTTGCAACCGCTACAAGGGTTCTGATATCGCGTCGATCGATTTGCGAACAGGGCAGCAAGTTCGGCTCTTTAATCCTCGAAGCGATAAGTGGACTGATCATTTCAGGCTTTTGGGAACAGTTATTGAGCCTTTGACAGCCTCAGGAGAAGTCACGGCGCGGCTGCTACGACTTAATCAAGCTCAACGAGTGATTGAGCGCTCAATTCTTCAGAACGCGGGTCGATATCCGCGCTAGAGAGAGCACATCCAGTTTCGGGAATTTGGATCGGCTCAGACGGGGTAGCTATCAGGCGCCGGCGAGTTGAAATGCCTTGTTGTGGTCTTTTAAGAACTGCTCCAGGCCTTTTTCCGTGAGCGGATGCTGGAACATCTGCTCGAGAACTTTGAGCGGCATGGTCGCGATGTGGGCACCGGCTTTGGCGGCCTCGACCACATGCAGTGGACCGCGAATAGAGGCGGCCAGCACCTGTGTCTTGTATCCGTAATTGTTGTAAATGGCGACGATGTCTTTGATGAGATCCATGCCGGGCCAGCCAATGTCATCGATGCGGCCGATGAACGGACTGACTATATAGGCACCGGCTTTCGCTGCCAGCAGAGCCTGGGCGGCGCTAAAGCAAAGCGTCACATTGGTGCGAATGCCTTCTTTCGTCAGCGCAGAGACCGCAACAATTCCTTCCGGAATAAGTGGGATCTTGACGACGATGTTGCTGTGAATCTTGGCGAGGCGCCGGCCCTCCGCAATCATCTCCTTCGAATCTGTGGAGACCACTTCGGCGCTGATGTCTCCATCGACAAGCCCGCAGATTTTGCGAATCTGATCTTCGATGGCGATCCCTTCTTTTGCGATCAGGCTGGGGTTCGTGGTAACGCCATCGATAATGCCCCACGGGGCGGCTTTCCGGATGTCCTCCGGATTGGCCGTATCAAGGAAAAATTTCATGCAAAGATCCTTTCGATGGTAACAGAGAGACGGTGCTACCATCGTCAGAGTTGCGGGCCCTTAGCTCAGCTGGTCAGAGCAGAGGACTCATAATCCTTTGGTCGTAGGTTCAAATCCTACAGGGCCCACTAATCTGCTGAAAACGAGGGGCGATAAAGCGCAACCGCCCCATGTCGGCTCGCCGCTCAGAATTCCTGATACAAGGTGGCCATGCGGAAGCCGCGATAGCCGACGTTCTGCGGGAAATCTTCCTCGAAGCGCAGTTGACCGCTGGGAGTGTATTCCACACCTTTGGAGTTCGTACTGTTGACGAAGCCGAGGAAGAAGTCATAGTTGCCGAGCGGGGAAAGCTCGGCGCTTCCGGTGGCAGTCGAATAGACACCGAGGTCGAGGTTCAACACCGGAGTCGCCACTTTGTGGGTTTCATCGAGGCTCCACGATTGGCCCCGGCTGTCGCTTTGACTACTGCCGTTGCCGCAGAACTCCGACGGCTCGGTGATTCGGGTGTTGCCGTTGTCGAAGAGCGTGAGGAGACCGTTGGATGCGAAGGTCGTATCGTGTTCGTGAGAGAACCAGGGACAAGGATTGCTCGAATTCACGGTGAAATCGCCCTGGCGTCCCAGCTTCCAGATGTCCGCGCCATTGGGAGCCGCGGTTCCGTTCTGATAGTTCAGCTTGACGATCCAGTCCTGATGCCGGATGGAGATGATCAGATTGCCATCCAGCGTGGGAGAAAACGCATTGGAGTGCGTCCAATCGTTCGCCACCGTATAGCCCGGCTGATAAAGATGCGGGCAACCGGTATTGCCTTGCGCGCATGTTTCGCCCAACACGGCGGGGCGGAGGATGTTCAAGTTATCGAATTCGTTCCAGAACCACTTCACTTGCAGGTTGGAATCGACGACAATGGCCATATCGCCGACCACGTCTACGTTGCCGGAACCCTGGTTGGCGATTTTTTCGACGCTGCCGATGAAGCCGGTATCGCCGTTCGGGAAGCGGAACACTTCGTGATGAATGGAAGTGATGGGATCGGTGTCGAACTTCGAGGTAAGCTGCGCGCTGATGGCCGTCACATTCGTCTCCCGGATCAAGTTCCCGGCCATGTCGTATTCGCGCATCAGGCGGCGGTTGCCGGCGATGCCGGAGTTGTCGTCGGCGACACCGAGGAACGTGCCGCCAGGAACGGGCCGTGTAAGGTAACCACCGGTGTTTTGATACGCAGGTAAATACCAGATGATGTTACCCAAACTGTCGGTAGCAAACGGGATGCCTGAGGTGGGTGACGTAAGGACAACTGGATGAGCGGTTGTCACTTCCTCTGTCGGTACGGTGAACTTTTCAAGAGTAATACCAGATGGAATAGTACCTGTCGTGAAGGTGAGAACCGGACCTGCGACATTGTTGCTGCCGTTAATTACATGCCCCTGTAGCGTGTATTGGGTGGTAGGACGCATGCCGCCGATGTAGAAGTTCATGCTAGTCGTTCCATTACACGACTTGGGCGACGTGACATATACGTAAGTGCCAGCCGTTCTCCTGAAATCGACTTGCATGGTTGAGCCAACTGGACAAGGCGGCGCGCTGAAGAGAGCCACCAATGGATGGCTGGTAGCGGACATCACCGGCGAGCTGCCGCTAACCCTGGATGTGATCACGAAGGTCTGTGCTGTAGTGGCCGATGCGCTCGATGAGGCTTCCTGCGCGATGACCTGAATATCGTATGTTCCTTCTTGATCCGCCTCGGTCCAGGGGAACTGGTTGATGCTGGAAAAATCCCTGCGGATTTGCAACGTGCCGGAAGAAGAGCCAACGCTGAATTGATAGGTGAAGGAGGCGCTGGAGTTCGCTGAGTCTTTGGCGGTAGCAGTCCACGTCACAGTAGTACCAACAGGTGCAGTACTCACAGAAGGTGTAAGCTGAACGGTCACACTAGCCGAAAGGCTTGCAGTGGATGAAAGGGCGGCCAGAACAAACCAGGCGCTGGGCGCAGATATCATTCTAATCATTACGATTCCTCATAGGGCTTTGTTAATAAAGGCGAAAGTAGCCTATAAAAAACTAGCCCAGGAGGAAGTCTTAGTCAATACGGATAAGTTTGGCAGTACCGGGTAGCTTAGCGCGTGTTTGCGGGCCCGGTTGCCTTAACGCGGGCGCGGAAGTGGTGACGGAGAGCCACCAGCTTGGCAAGGCCGTAGCGTTGTAAGAGATTTCTTCGGAGCCAGTAAAGCTGAGCCTGGTAAGTGGCGCTCTGTTTGAAATAGTTTTGAGGCTTGCCGGATCGACTGGCCAGCAGCGCTGCAGCACGTGAAAAAGCAAAGATCTGTCTCAAGCCGACATCGCCCGGATGATGCATGCGTTGGGGGTGGGTAATGCGCCACAGCGCGAGGGCTTCCTCCGGCGCCATTCCCGGAAACAAATGTGGAGCTGCATTGCGTGCACTCCTCAACTGGCCAGCGAAGAAATCCGTGTATGGGCCGCTGACGCTTCCGGCGTGGCGGCGATAGGACAAGAGCACTTCGGGCAAGCTGTATATCTCGCCGAAGGGACAGAGTCGAATCCAGAGTTCGCAATCTTCGCTCTCCACGTCGGCATAATTGCCGGCGCGCAACACTCCCGATTTTCGGAACATCACGGCGGGATGAGTAAGGCCGCTTTGCCAACGGGAAAGCCATCGCACCTCGGCATCGTTAATGGGACATTCCCAGGAGCCTCCGGTTGGCACTCCCTGCGCATCAATGAGCCTGACTTGCGAGCCGAGCGCCACGACCTCAGGATGCGCGAGCATATGAGCAACTTGCTTTTCGAGTCGAGTGGGCTCGTTGATATCGTCGGCGTCGATGCGGGCGCAGAGTTCCGTGCCGGCTGCCTCGACCAGAGCCGCCAGGCTGCGGCCGACGCTCATGGCTCGGCCGGTAACGATCACGCCAGGTATTCTGGACGGTATCCAACGGCGCAATTCTTCAACGGTGCCGTCCGTTGAGCCGTTGTCCCAGACGATAATACTGTGGTTGCTGTACGTCTGGTTAGCGATCGACTCCAGCGTCAGCGGAAGATAGGGCATCCCGTTCTTCACGGGCATGATCCATGTAACTAGTTCGCTCATCGGTCCTACCCAGCCTTATCGGCAAGTGCGCCTGGGGTAATAGTCGGATCGAGGCTTGCTGATTCTCGTCAGACGGTACTAGTACAGGGAGGATGATTGTTGCATGAGACGCATTGCGGTTGTGCTGGCCCTGGCGACAGTCGCGCTGGGGGCCGATGAACATGTGGACATCTATTCAGCGCAGGATTTAAAGGCAATGAGCGAGAAGCTGGCCCAGAAGCACGCGCCATTTGCCGCACAGGATCTGGCGCGCTATGGGAACCACTACACGATGCTCGCGCGGCGCGACGCAACGGGCTCTGCGGAAGTGCACGAGCACGAGGCCGATATCTTTGTTATTCAGAGCGGCGCGGCGACCCTGGTAACGGGGGGGAAAGTGCTAAATGGGCGAACGGAAAAGGCGGGAGAGATTCGCGGCTCGTCTATAGAAGGTGGCGAGCGGCATCGGGTCGCGATGGGCGACATTATTCATATTCCGGCCGGAGTGCCGCACCAGTTGTTGATCGAAAAGGGAAAGCCATTTACATACTTTGTGATCAAGGTGACCGGTCAATAGATGGCGGTCGCGTGGGTGTTGACCCTGCTGGCGTTTGCCGGCATCGCGGCCGGCTTATTTCTGGATCACTTTCTCACCCTATCGGATCACCTATCGGCGGTGGGTGGCGGCGTGCTGTTTGGCATCGCGGTGTTTTGGGTCATTCCCGAAATTGCAGAAAGGTCAGGATGGCTGGCGGCGGTACTGTTGGCCGTTGCGGCGTGTGGCGGCCTCGCGGGTCTAGACCGCTTATTGGTGCACACCGGACATTCGCCGCGGCATGGCGTGGTCGGACCGCTGCTGGCGGCCACAGCCGTTCACAGTTTCCTGGACGGATGGAGTGTGCGCGCGTTCGCCGTCCAACCGGTTGCCGATGTCGCGGTGCCGTTAGGCCTGGCGCTGCACAAAATTCCGGAGGGACTGGCACTGGGGTGGATCGTGCGCAGGTCATTTTCCAGCAGGTGGAAAGCGGCCGGAGCTGCGGCTGGCGTCGAATTGCTGACGGCCGCGGGAGCATTCATTGAGCCGCGGGCAAACCAGTCCGGTGCCGCGGCATTCGGCACCTGGTGGAGCGCAGTGGTGCTGGCGATTATCGCTGGTAGTTTTCTGTTTCTAGCCGTTCATGCATTGGTGGCGGCGCGAAAGCGGGCCGGGGTGGTGGCGGTATTTGTGGCAACCCTGGCGGCTGTGGGTGGACTCGCGCTGGTGAAGCATTAACTTTGGCCCGAGACTTAAACCGACGGGTGCTGTTTATGGAAGCTGGTGCGAGCTTGAAACTCGCGTCCGTAGGCAAGCAGCCTGTTTTCAGAAAAGGGCGAGCCGACAAATTGCAGACCAACCGGCAGGCCGTTGACATAGCCGCACGGAATGGTGAGCGCAGGAAGTCCGCATAGATTGCTGGCCTGAACGAGCCCGGCGCCGACGCCTTTCTGATCAGGCCGCTTGGGCGGAGTCTCGTCAAAGGGTTGATCGGCGCGGTCGGGCGGACTGAAGCGAGTGGGCGCCACTAGAACATCCAGATTGGCGAACATATCACGGAACGCGGACTGGATCTGAGTGCGCACGCGCATGGCTTTCAGATAATCGAGCGCGGAATAGTTCATAGAGGCTTTCAGTCCGTCGATTTGGCTTGGATCAGCCAGTTGATCGACCGTGCCGCTGCGGATGAACTGCTCGAAGACCGATGCGGCCTCCGAATCGATGATGGCGCTGATGATGGGACCGTAGGGAAAATCGGGAAGGCGTGTTTCGACCATCTGCGAACCGATAGATTTCACAACGGCGAGGGCGTTTGCGAACGCCGGGCGCAACGGCTCGTCGGGCCATTCGGAGAAATCAATTTCGTTGTAGCCGAGCTTGAGATCGCGGAACGTTCGGTGATACTGGGGAGTGTAGTAAAAGCTCTTATGGGCGGAACTTGGGTCGTCGGAATCGCTGCCCGCGATGACGTGTAAAACCAGGCCGCAGTCCTCGGCAGAGTGGGCGAGAACGCCGATTTTGTCGAGTGTCCAGGAAAGAGCCATCGCGCCGTGACGGCTGACCAGTCCGTAAGTGGGCCGCAAACCGGTAACGCCGCAGAAGGAAGCTGGAGTCATGATGGAGCCCGAGGTTTCGGACCCGAGCGCGTAAGGCACCAAGCCAGCGGCCACTGCGGCTGCCGAACCGCTCGAAGAGCCGCCCGCCCAATAAAGCTTGTTCCAGGGATTGAGGCACGGACCTTGTAAAGAGGCTGAAGCGGAGCTGTAGCCGCCGCCACCAGCGAGCTCGATCATGGAGAGCTTGCCGATGAGAACGGCTTGGGCGTGGTCGAGGCGGTCCACCACGGTGGCGTTGTAATCGAAGACCTGATCCGCGAAGGGCTTCGCGCCCCAGGTGGTCGGATATTTCGCGACGGCGAGAAGGTCCTTCACGGCATAGGGAATGCCTTGCAACGGGCCGCGGAAGCGCTCGCGCTTCAGATCGTAATCCACGTCTTTGGCGGCCTTATGGCCCTCCTTGGCGAGCGAACAGGCGAGCGCGTTGTACTGCGCCCCCAAGGTTTCGAGGCGCCGGGCGAAGAATTTCATGAGCTCTGCCGAAGAGATCTCGCGATTGCGGAGAGCGGCGCCGAGTTCGGAAATGGTTGCGAAAGGAAGGGTGGCTTCGTCGAGCCTGGATTTCGTCTTATCCATGAGAAGCTGTTGCAGCCGCTGAACCGTTAGGGCCGGAATGCAAAGGCGGGTTCGATGTTCATGGGCAATTCGATTTGCGCCAGGCGGTTGCTGGCGTCACGGACATCAGCCAACGCCTTTGCGAGCTTTTGCTCCGGAGTGGCGTTGGGCGCAGCAGGCATGGGCGCGCCCTGAGGAGGAATCTTCTGTGTCACTTGCGCGAGCAGCGGTGAGGCGCCAAGAAGGGCGGCCACTTGACGGCGAGTCATGCGCGGGGAGGACGCGCGGCGGGAACGCATGCCGACATTATAGAGGGACGCGGGGTTAGCCGTGTTGATCGAGCGCGCTCTGCATGAATGTGCGCGGAGCCGATTCGCCGGTCCAGATCTCGAATTGACGGGCCGCTTGCTCGATGAGCATTTCTGAGCCTGGAATGACGGTGCAGCCTTGCTGTTGGGCGCGCTTCAGCAACAGCGTGTCATGCGGATTGTAGACCATGTCGAGAACGACCGCGGCCGGAATCCGATCGTTGAACAGGCACTCTCCAGCGTTAGGCGACATGCCGACGGGAGTTGCGTGCACCAGGGCGTCAAACTGTCGCTTCGGGGCATCCTCGAGCGATATCGTCTCCGCTTTCGCCGCTCGAGCGAGTGCTTGCGCCCTTCCGGGGTTGCGGCCGGTGATGGTGAGGTTCGCGCCGGCGTCGCTGAGCGCAATCGCGGCGGAACGAGCTGCCCCGCCGTAACCGGCGATCAATATGTTGGCGTGCGCGATACGCATGCGCCTAGCTAAAGGCTTCAGAACGCCTTCCGCGTCGGTGTTCGCGCCACGCCACTTGCCACCTTTGCGCCATACGGTGTTGACAGCGCCCACGCGCTTGGCAAATGGTTCCACAATGTCGAGATGAGAGAGGATGCGCTGCTTATGCGGAATAGTCACGCTGAAGCCCGCAACCGGGAGCGCAGAGGCCAGCTTCATCCAATCGCTGAGATGCGTAGGCGACAACAGAAACGGGAGGTAAACCGCATCGATACGGCGTGCTTGGAAGGCACGGTTATGTATGAGTGGAGATTTCGAGTGCGCGACCGGGTCGGCGATCACTCCGTAGATTCGAGTTTGGCGGCTTAGTTTTTCACAGCGGTAGAGAGAATGCATGACACTTGCCGCGACTTGGCCCGGCGCAGTGCCGGCGTTATCGCGCGGTGCGGCATAGGTGAACGGGCAGCCCAGAGACGGGGCCAAGACACGGGTCAAGAGGCCCATCTCCGACATGGTGAATGCAACCAGCGGCGTGTGACGGTGTTCGCGGACGAATTCGATGAGGCGCAGATTATCGCTGGGCTTGCGCGCAGTGACTGCGGCTTTGTACGCGTCCGCGGGAATGCGCTGCAACCGGCTTAATATACGCGCGAGGACGGGCGTGCTCTCGAAGTTGTGATAGGAGACGATGAGCGCGGCAGATTCGCGGAGCGGAGCGAGCGCCGGCTTGGCTCGCTCTGCGGATTCAATTTCGATATCGATGGCAGCGGAGCCGGCTTTTCCAGCGTCCTGAAGGATTGCGAGTTGCTCTTCGATGCCGCCATTGAAGCTGCCGTGATTCCGCTGGTGACGGCAGGTGGCGATGATTCGTGACTCCGGATACCTTCTTTGAAATGCGCGGATGACCTGTATGCCAGAGGCCGGGTTTGCAAGATGATCCAGACGAAATTCAAGCAACGTATTGCCGTCCTTGTACTCGCATTCCGCGGCGCGGATCAACTGCGAGGCGGCAGGAAAACCGAGCGCCACAGCGATGCGCGGTAGAGATTTCGGAAGAGCAGCCATCGCAGGCGTGTGGTTCAGGATAGCAGTTGTCCGGACCGACCAGCGAATGGGGAAAATCGTCGGTTGAACGGCAGTGGATTTTCCGGTCTATTTATATTTTTCTTACATTAATTTCCTTTTCTGATTGCACTGCAACTCGGGCGCGCTGAGGCGTATCCAAGCTGTTGTAAGTGAATGAGACCAGTTGTGCATTAAGTAGTCAATGTATGTTACTGGGAATGCTTTGGGAGGTTATTTAGATGAAATACATGATTGCAGCGGGACTAATGTCTCTGGGACTGCTCGTCACAAGCGCGCAAGCGCAAGAAGAGAGCCGTAGTGACGTTACTGTTTCTGCTTTTGGGATTTTTCAACAGGGCACTACGGGTAATGGAATAAGTCAGTCGGGCAACGAGACGACCGGCGTTTTGGCGACATATCGCTACTTCTTCACAGACCATCAAGGCGTGGAGGTCGATTATGGGTTCGCCAACTTTAACCAGCAGTTCTATGCACCGAATGCGACAACGCCCTTTTCACTCGGGGTTCCGGCGGACATGAATGAAGCGACAGCGTCCTACGTGTATCGCCATGCGATCGGCCATCGCTTGACTCCATTTGTGAGCGCGGGTACGGGTGCATTGTTGTTCGTGCCGAGTTCATTCACCGCGGGCGGCGCAGCGGGAAGCACGTTTGTGACGCCCGATTTCGTGTATAGTGCCGGTGCGGATCTTGCGTTGAGCAGGCGCCTGAGTGTGCGTCTTGGCTATCGCGGACATGTGTTCCAAGCGCCGGATTTCGGCGTGGCGACCATCCGGACGAATTCGGTTACGCATATTGCCGAGCCGTTCGCCGGTCTTTCGTTCCACTTCTAAAGAGAACGAGATTTCGGAGGTTGAGAGGGTCTCTGCAAAGAGGCCCTCTTTGTTTTTGGAACTAGAACTTTAGCACCACATCCACCAGATTCCCCGGCTGGCGCACGGTTATCTCGCGGTTGACATTGCTCTTGGCGCGAACGATTCCAAATACTGAACGTACATATTCATCCAGATAAGGGCCATCCATCGGAGCGCCGGGCCTCAGTTCCCACATCTCCTGGGCTTTGTCATTGTCTTTCGCACTGAGGCCTTGCAGCTCGAGACTGCCAAAGTAGAAGCGCGCGCCTCTTTGCACATCTATGCGTAGGTCGACGTCACCTGTGGCGTCATGGAAAATCCGGTTCGGCTGGGTGGCTGCCGACAGATAGCCGTCTGCACGGAGAACCTGTCGCATGTCATCGAGCGAGATAAGGATCTGTTTCCAGTTCGCGACATTACCTTTGTGGAATTTGCCGGCCCGAAGCATTTGGTCGACCGGCAAGTTATCGCCAATGAGCTGAATGTCGCCCATTTTCCAGACTTGCCCTTCCTGAATGGTGACGGCGGCAAGTACCGCGTCTTTACTCAGCGGAACAGCTACGATCTTCGGAAATGCGACTTTCAAATAGCCCTTCTCTTCGTACATCGGAGTAAGATTCGATTCCACGACCACGCGGAATTCACGATCCGAGTAATCTTGTCCAACCGCGACTATATGGATCGCCCTCTCTAGCGTTGCCGCATCGAACGCGTGGTTACCCTCAAATGCTATTTGCCGCAGTTTGGGAAGGTTTGCCGGACGAAAAACGACAACTATCCCGCCCTTTCCCAGATCCGCTTCGCGCTTTGCGATAAGTGGCTGCGGGTTACCGGACTTTGCAAGCAGATCTTCCAGCGCCTGCTGATAATAGTGCTGAGCGCCGTCAGTATCGGGCATTTGCCTATCGAGTAACGGGTCGGCGGCTTTGAATTTCGTCCAAAGCTGATCTTGATCGGTATTAGGTATATCGAGCACCACGGGCACGAGCGTGGTTTCATCCATCAGTTCGAAATTGACTGAGTAACTGAGACCGTCCGGTCCCGCTTTCGATTGATAGCGATAACTGGCGCCTCGAAAGAAACCGCTGTCCACAAGATGATGGCACGCTGCTTCCAGGTCTTTTGCGGTAATCGGCTGACCCAATCGGAGACCGGAAGCGGTGAGAACGGCGGCCGCGGCACGAGTACTTCCACTCACGTGTACTTCGGTCAGGCGACCTTGGGCGAGAGCCGCGCAGGCGGTTAGAGCAACCGCGAGTAATGCCCTTGGTAACATCATGCACAAGATGACAGGGTCGAACCAGTATAGCCGGAAGAAGGCGGTTTGCAAATGAGGAGAATTGGTTTTCTGGTACTAATTACGGCCATCGGTGCGGCCAGTGCAATCGCGCCCGGATATGATCAGCCGTACCGGCCGCAGTATCATTTTTCTCCGCGCGAGCACTGGACCAATGACCCAAACGGATTGATCTATTTCCAGGGCGAATATCATCTCTTCTTCCAATACAACCCATTTGGCGACGAATGGGGACATATGAGCTGGGGGCATGCGGTTAGTCCGGACCTGCTGCATTGGCGGCAACTGCCAGTCGCCTTGCCGGAGCAGGACGGCATCATGATCTTCACCGGAAGCACGGTCATTGATGAGCACAACACCAGCGGCTTCTGCACTGGCGGGAAGCCATGCATGATCGCAGTCTACACGGGACATACTCCCCCGAACGGCTCTAAACCTGCGCTGCAAACCCAAAACCTTGCCTATAGCAATGATCGAGGGCGCACCTGGATGAAATATCGCGGGAATCCGGTCTTGAACCTGAACCTGACGGATTTTCGTGATCCGAAGGTATTTTGGTCCGGTCAAAGTAAGCAGTGGGTGATGGTGGTGTCGCTGCCGAACGATCATAAGGTGCGATTGTATGGGTCGGCAGACTTGAAGCAGTGGCGCGCGATGAGCGAATTCGGGCCGGCGGGCGCGACTGGCGGTCAGTGGGAATGTCCGGAGCTGTTTGAATTGCCGATAGATGGAACAAGCGGTGAAACGCGATGGGTGATGAAGGTGGGACTGAATCCAGGAGCACGCGCGGGCGGGTCGGGGGAGCAGTATTTCGTCGGACGATTCGATGGCACCCGATTCACCAACGATAATCCAGCGTCGCTTACGCTCTGGACCGATTATGGAAAAGATTGCTATTGCGCGCTGACCTTCAATAACTTGCCGCGAACCCACGCACCGGTGATGTTGGGCTGGATGGATAACTGGCAATACGCGGCTGCGCTTCCGACGAGTCCTTGGCGAGGGCAGATGACGATTCCGCGAAAGCTATCGCTGCGAAGGACGGCGGATGGGATCCGATTGGCGCAGCAGCCGGTTGACGAGCTGGAGAATCTGAAGGGCCGCACCAGCAATCTCGGACGTTCCGTGACCACAAACGGGCATTCATTTGAGCTCCGGTCCGAGATGCAACTGGGAACCGCGCAGGAAGTTGGATGGAAGCTGCTCGCGCGCGACGGCAGTTACACGCTGGTTGGATATGACGTAGGCACGCACACGGTTTTCGTTGACCGAACACATTCCGGACTTACGGCTTTCAGCAAAGATTTCCCCAACAGAAGCGAAGCGCCACTCGCGTTGCGGGACGATGTACTTCGCTTGCGCGTGCTGGTAGATCGGTGCTCGGTGGAAGTGTTTGCCGGGGATGGTGAAGTCGCGATGACCGAACTGGTTTTCCCGCCACCAGGCGCCGATGAAATCGAAGTATGGAAAACAGGCGGGGAGCCTGGAAACATTACAGCTAGCTTGTCGGAGTTGGAATCGATTTGGCGCTGAAATCTATTGCTGACGAGGCCGGCGCGCCGCTGTGGCAGGCGCCGGAGAAACTGACGCATGTAGCTCCCGAAGCTGCTCCTGCGCCTTTCGGGCATCGTCGGTATGCGGATATTTTTGAACCAGCGCGCGGAATTCCTGGACGGCGCGGCTCACTTGCCGTGCTTTGATCAACGCCATGCCCTTCATCAAATGCGCGTCGGGAGTTTTGGGATTCTCAGGATACCGTTCTAATACGGCGTCAAAGGCCTGAACGGCAGCGACGTAGTCGCCGCGATTGTAGGCGATTTCCCCGATATAATATTGCGCGTTTGCTGCGAGTTCCGTGTTGGGAAAGTAAGTGAGATACTGCTGAAATTCGTTATAGGCGAGATCGGTCTTTCCGGTCTGGAAGTCGCGGAGCGCATCTGTGTAAGTTCGATCCGCACTCATGCCTTGCGGAG